>ENA-UPSM01001357-UPSM01001357.1-activated-sludge-metagenome-genome-assembly--contig:-NODE-1357-length-32796-cov-45.786964_pt1 | contig 32796 bp, 27 predicted proteins | sample MGYA00238181_ERZ773283 | MGnify/ENA primary metagenome ERZ773283 (study PRJEB29023, sample SAMN05720199) | activated sludge metagenome | isolation source: Anaerobic digester | place: Japan...
GCCGAGGAACGCTTCGGTTGGGTCCAGGACGCGGTGGATCGGGCCCAGACCCGAGAAGCCGCTGCACGGCATACCTGGACCGACCGGGTCGACGCGGTCGTGCTCTCGCGCGTCTGGGGGCCGATCGTCTTCCTTGCGGTGATGTGGCTCGTCTTCCAGGCCACGACGACCGTTGCGGCCCCGATCCAGGACGCCCTCGACGCCCTCTTCACCGGCCCGGTGAGCGAGGGCGCGCGGGCAGCATTGGCGGCCCTGCACGTTGACCACCCGTTGGTCACGGGATTGGTGGTCGACGGCCTCATCGCCGGGGTCGGGATGCTGCTCACCTTCGTCCCGCTCATGGCCGTGATGTTCGTTCTGCTGGCGCTGCTCGAGGACTCCGGCTACCTCGCGCGGGCGGCCGTCGTCACCGATCGGACGATGCGCGCCCTCGGCCTGCCGGGGCGTGCCTTCCTGCCGCTCATCGTTGGGTTCGGCTGCAACGTGCCTGCCATCGCGGCCACGCGGGTGCTCGGTGGAGCCAAGCAACGGGTGCTGACCGCTCTGCTCGTCCCCTTCACCTCCTGCTCGGCCCGCCTCACCGTCTACGTCCTGCTCGCGACGACGTTCTTCGATCGGTATGCCGGCACCGTCGTCTTCGGCATGTACCTCCTGTCGATCCTGCTCATCGTCGGCGTCGGCCTCGTCCTGCGCCGCACCCTGTGGCGGAGCATGCTCGCCGAACCGCTCCTGCTTGACCTGCCGCCCTATCAACGACCTACGGCCCGGGTCACCTGGTCGGTCACCTGGACCCGGCTGCGGGGGTTCCTACGCACCGCCGGCGGCATCATCGTGGCCACGGTCGCTGTCGTGTGGCTCCTGCAGAGCGTCCCGGTCCGCGGCGAGCACGCCTTCGGGGCGACTCCCGTCAGGGACAGCGCGTATGCCGCCCTCGCCGGCGCCGTCGCGCCGGTCTTCGAGCCCGCCGGGTTCGGGCAATGGCAATCTGCGGGGGCGTTGGTGACCGGGTTCGTCGCCAAGGAGGCTGTCATCTCGTCGTGGGCGCAGACCTATGCGACGCTCGACGACACGGGTGCCGCCGACGAAGGGCGCCTGGCGCAGGCAGTCCGCCAAGACTTCGAGATCTCCTCCGGGGGGCATGGCAACGCGGCCGCCCTGGCGTTCATGGTCTTCCTCCTGGCCTACACCCCGTGTGTGGCGACCCTGGCCGCGCAGAAGCGCGAGATCGGCGTGCGATGGGCCGCGTTCGGGGTCGGCATGCAGTTGGCCGTGGCCTGGGTGCTCTCTGTCGTGGTCTTCCAGATCGCGAGGCTGGTGGGATGACCCTGCCGAGTCAAGCCAGGGCCAAGCCGCTGCACCTCGTCCTGGCCGCGATCGGCTCCGGGGTCGGCAGCCGAGGTGAGTTGACGCGGCATACCGGATTGGCGCCTGACGTCGTCGATGCCGCCGTGGACCATCTCGTGGCGACCGGTCGCCTGACAAACACAGCGCTCGGGGGCGGGTGCGCCACCGGCGGTTGTGGCGCGTGCCCGAGCGGGCGGGCCGATGCCGGGCCCGGGTGTGGCGTGGCCGACCCTCGCGATGCGCGGGGGCCGGTCGTGCTCACTCTCGCCACCCTCGCCACCCGCAGTCGCGGCTGAGGGGCGTCGCGTCACCAGTCCGGGTGGTCGTCCTCGGTGGGGTCGCTGATCGCCTGGCCAGCCGTCCGCTCTGCGGCCTTGCGATCACGGGACGACTTGACGAGGCTGGCAATGGTCGTCAAGCCGAGGATGAGGACGATGGCGCCCAACGACACCGAGATCGGGATGTCGGGTATGCCGTGCAACGGCTGACCGCCGTTGATGAACGGCAGGTTGTTCTCGTGCAGCGCGTGCAGGATCAGCTTGACGCCGATGAAGGCCAACAGCACGGCCAGCCCGATCGACAGGTAGACCAGGCGCTTGAGCAGCCCGCCGATAAGGAAGTAGAGCTGACGCAGGCCCATGAGGGCAAAGATGTTGGCGGTGAGGACGAGGTAGGGCTCCTTGGTGAGCCCGTAGATCGCGGGGATCGAGTCGAGGGCGAAGAGCAGGTCGGTCGTCCCCAACGCCATGATGACGATGAACATCGGCGTCACCAGCCGCTTGGCGCCCTCGTGGACGAAGAGTTTGGTGCCGTGGAAGGAACTCGTCGCCGGGAACCGTCGCTCAACGAACTGTAGGAAGGCGTTCTCCTCATATTCGTCGTCGTCGCTCTCACCCTCTCGGGCCAACTTCCAGGCCGTCCAGATGAGGAAGGCGCCGAAGATGTAGAACACCCAGGCGTAGGAGTTGATCACCGCGGCCCCGAGCGCGATGAACAGCCCGCGCAGCACGATGGCGATGATGATGCCCACCATGAGGGCCGACTGCTGCAGCCGCTCGGGAACCCGGAAGTTGGCCATGATGAGCAGGAAGACGAAGAGGTTGTCCACCGACAGGGAGTACTCGGTGAGCCAGCCGGCATAGAACTCTCCGGCGTACTGCCCGCCGAAGTCCCACCAGATGAACAGCCCGAACAACAGCGCCAGCGAGACATAGACGACCAGGTAGGTCGTGCACTCGCGCATCGACGGCACATGGGGTCGACGGGCCACGACGGCGACATCGAGCAACAGGGCCACTGTTGCCGCACCGATAGTGACCCACCACACCAGGGGAGTGACGTCCACGAAGCACCTTCCGTTGGGGATGTCCCTGAGACTCTACCCAGCGTTGGGGCGTTGCTGACGCGGCAGCGCCGCGACAACGGCCTCGTAGGACGCGTCGATCGCCTCGAGGAGTTCGTCGTCAGGGATGGCCCCCATCAGCCGCAGGGCGTTCCATCCGTAGCGACCGATATAGGCCATGACGCTGGCGTCCTGCGGGTAGCGGTGCAGCCACTCGTCGGCCTCGTCCCGCCCTCGCCCGAGTTTGAGCCCCACCGCGTCCGCGCCGGTGAAAGCGAAGATCTTCGGACCGACCTTGGCGACGACATCGCCGTCCCATGGCTCGTCCGGCCAGGCGCCGGGCTTGGCCAGGCAATAGGCGAGCAACTCCTCACGCGTCATGGCCGCGAGGCTAACTCAGGACCGCTGCGCCGTGCCGGGCAGCGGCAGCCGTCCCACGGCATACCGGGTCGCCTCGCGCTCCGGCCCCAACGCCTCCTCGACGATCCCGCGCCCCGTTTCGGGGGCATGGAGCATCCGCCCAGGGGCGCTGACGATCCCCACGTGGTGGACCGCGCGCCCCGGGTGGGCGAAGAAGTAGAGGTCACCCGGGCGCTCCTCACCGAACGCCACCGGGTATGCCGCGGCCTCCTGATCGTCGGCGTCGCGCGGGACGACCACGCCCAACCGACGCCACACGTGGTGCACCAGCCCTGAGCAGTCCAGCCCGAGCGGTGAGGTCCCTCCCCAGAGGTAGGGCAGGCCGAGGTGTTCAGCAGCAAGGGTGAGGACGTCGGCTCCGGGAGCGTCGGCGACCGGAAGGCCGGGCTCGTCAGCGGCCGAGCCGGGGTCCTCAAGATGGCTGCGGCGCACCCAGCCCGGGTATCCGCAGGGGTCCAGCCGGCTGGGCTGCCACGGGCACACCACCCGAACCCAGCCGTCGGCGCTCACGTCGCTGATCGGGAGGACCGGCTCGCCGAACACGGCCTGACTCTCGACCCGGCCGTGCAGACCGAGCCGGCCGTCGCCGCTCTCGTCGTCCTGCGGGCGGGCGTCGAGGACGGCCAACCACCTGGCCGGGTCGGCCTGGTCGGCGATCGCCGCGGCATCGACCGGCCGGGGGGCATCCGGCGAGGTCCAGAGGGTCGTCACGGGCACGGACACACGCAGCAGGGCCATCGCCCCATCCTCACATGCCCGATACTGCCGGTCATGGATCCCGCTGCGGTGACCGCTCGTCTCGCCGATCTCGTGGCCGCGGCCCCAGGCCGTCTGTCGGTCGCCGTTCGTGCTCGGGACGGCTACCGGTTCGACCACGACTCGGCGCGAGTCGTCCCTGCGGCGAGCACCATCAAGGTGCCCGTGTTGCTGGCCTACCTCGCCTCGGGGATGCCGTGGGACCTGCCCGTGGCGCTGCCGGCCGCCCGGGTGGGTGGGTGTGGCCCGCTCGCGCTGCTGCCCTCGGTGACCAGCCTCCCCGCGGGGGAGGCGTTGCGCCTGATGATCGCGCTGTCCGACAACGACGCCACCAACGCGGTGCTCGGGCTGGTCGGTGTGGGCGAGGTGGCTCGGTTGCTCGGACGCGCGGGGACGCGGCATACCGTGCTGCGGCGCCGGATGATGGACCAGGTGGCGGCCGCTGCGGGTCACGAGAACGAGACCTGCGCCGCGGACCTGGCCGAGTTGCTCGCCGCCGTGCGCGCCGGGTCGATCCTGCCCCAGCGCGAGGCCGCCATGGCGCTGGCCGTCCTGCGCGAGCAGCAGTTCGACGAGGGCCTGCCCGCCTATCTCCCTGAGGGCCTGCGCTGCGCGTCGAAGACCGGCAGCCTTCCCGGGGTGCGCCACGACATCGCGGTCATCGAGAGCGGTGACGCGTGGGTTGCGGTCGCCGCCCTGGCCACCGACCTCCTGGACGGCCCCGTCGATCGGGGCACGTCCATCTACCCCACGTATGCCGCGATCGGCGAGACGGTCGCCGCCCTCGTCACCGCCTGAACCGAGTCCGAGCCGGCGCCAACGCGGTCGGTCAGGTGATGCCGACGATGGGCAGGCGCAGGGCTGCCGGAGCCGACGCCGGGACGATCGGCTTCGCCGGCTCGACCGGTGCGATCCTTTGGTATGCCGTGCCCAGCGCCGGCCGCGCGTCGGCCTGGCCCTTGTTGGGCCAGTAGGCCATGGCCCGCTCGGCTTGAGCGGTGATGGTCAACGACGGGTTGACGCCGAGGTTGGCCGAGATCGCAGACCCGTCGACGATGTGCAAACCGTCGTAACCGAAGACCCGGTGGTAGGCATCGACGACGCCGTGGTCGGCGTCCTTCCCGATCGGGCAGCCGCCGATGAAGTGCGCCGTCAGCGGCCGATGGAACTGCTCGCCGATGTTGCCGGCTGGGAAGCCGCCGACGTTCCGAGCCATGCGTCGGACCGCCTCGTTCGCCAACGGGATCCATGTCGGATTGGGTGCACCGTGACCCTGCTCGGAGCTCAACGTGATCTTGCCGGTGACCCGATTGCGCTTGGGGAAGGTGTTGATCGAGTTGTCCAGCGACTGCATGACCAACGCGATGACGGTGTGCTCCGACCAGTGTTTGAAGTCGTAGAGCCGGCGCACGGTGGATCGCTCGTGCCACGACTGGCGCAGCCAGACCCGCCACCGGGGCGTGTCGCCCAGGTCGTCGGTGAGCACCGAGGTGAGCAGCGACATGACGTTGGAGCCCCGGCCGTAGCGGACCGGCTCGATGTGGGTGTGCTCGTCCGGATGGAACGACGAGGTGATCGCCACCCCCTCGGTGAAGTCGCGCGGGTCGTCCTTGGGTGCGCCGGCGCCGAGGATCGACTCGGAGTTGGTCCGGGTCAACCGGCCCAGAGTGTCGGAAAGACGGGGGAGTTCGCCGGTGAACTTCATCGTGTGCAGGAGGCGTTGAGTCCCGAGTGCCGACGCCGCGAAGATCACCTGCTGCGCGGCATACGTGCGGCTCTGACGCGCTGCGCGGCGCTTGGTCTTCGCGCGGGTGTTAGTCGTGTGGACGTCGTATCCGCCGCCGTGGCGGGGGACGACGCGGGTCACGGTCGTCAGCGGGTGGACGTGCGCGCCATGCTTCTCGGCGAGGTAGAGGTAGTTCTTCACGAGGGTGTTCTTCGCGTTGTGGCGGCAGCCGGTCATGCACTCGCCACACCCCGTGCAGGTATGCCGTCGCGGCCCTTCGCCACCGAAGTAGGGGTCGTCGACGGGCTGGCCCTTGCTCTCGCCGTCGCGCGGAAAGAGGACCCCGACCGGCGTGTAGCGGAAGGTGTCTCCCTTGCCCATCTCCTCAGCGACCTGGCGGATCACCTCGTCCGAGGGCGTGTGCCACGGGTTGGTGATGACGCCGAGCATCCGGGTGGCCTGGTCGTAGTAGGGCGCCAACTCGGTCTTCCAGTCGGTGATGTCGCGCCACTGTGGGTCGTCGTAGAAGGCGGCCGGAGGCTGGTAAAGGGTGTTTGCGTAGACGAGCGAGCCACCGCCGACCCCGGCTCCGCTGAGGATGAGGCAGTCGTTGAGCAGGTCGATCCGCTGGATCCCGTAGCAGCCCAACGACGGCGCGAACAGATAGTTGCGCACATCGAAACTCGTGTCGGGCAGGTCGGCGTCCTCGAAACGTGGGCCCGCTTCGAGGACGGCGACCGAGTAGCCCTTCTCGGTCAGGCGTAGCGCTGCGACCGATCCTCCGAAGCCCGAGCCGACGATCACGACGTCGTAATCGAAGGCGGTGGTCACTTAGGCCCTCCCGAGGCGGGTGAGGAGCTTGACCGCTCCGGTCATGACGGCGGCATACGCCTCGTCGGTCAGGCCCCAGTGCGGCCCGAAGCGGAGCAGGTATTGCGTGGCGACCGACTGGACCTCGGTGTAGCGGTGGATGCCCTCGGCACCCTGGCGCCGACCGATGCCAGAGGAGCGCATCCCGCCCATAGGGGCGTCGAGGCTGGCGAAGGTCGCGCTGAAGGCCTCGTTGATGTTGACGGTGCCGCACTTGATCCGGTTGGCGATCAGGCGGGCCCGTTTGTTGTCGCGGCTGAAGACGGCGGCGTTGAGACCGTAGTCGCCGGCGTTGGCCAGGTCCACCGCCTCATCCTCGGTGGTGAACGGGTAGACCGAGATGACCGGACCGAACGTCTCGTCGGCGTGACAGGCCATGTCGGGGGTGACCCCGTCAAGGATGGTCGGCTCGTAGAAGTAGGGGCCGAGATCGGGTCGGGCTCGACCTCCGGCGAGCACCCGCGCGCCGTGGTGGACGGCGTCATCGACGTGATCGGCGACCGTCGTCAACTGCTCCGCCGAGATCAACGAGCCCATGTCGATGCCCCACTCGTGGCCGGCGCCCAACCGCATGGCCTTGGTCCGCGCGACGAACTTCTCGACGAACTCGTCGTGAACCTCGGCGTCGACGTAGAGGCGCTCGGTCGACACGCACAGTTGCCCACCGTTGGAGAAGGCGGCCCGGACGGCTCCCTCGGCCGCCCGGTCGAGGTCGGCGTCGCGCAGGACGAGAATCGGGTTCTTGCCGCCGAGTTCGAGTGAGCAGCCGATAAGTCGGTCGGCGCACTGCCGGGCGATGACCCGGCCCGTTGCGGTCGAGCCGGTGAAACACACGTAGTCGGCGTTCTCGATCATCGGGGTGCCGAGCACCCGGCCCGCCCCCGTCACCATCTGCCAGACACCCTCCGGGAGCCCAGCCTCCTCGAGCAGCGCGAGGCCGAGCAGAGCCGACAGGGGAGTGTGGTGGTCGGGCTTGGAGACGACGGCGTTCCCCGCGGCGATCGCGGCGATGCCGTCGACGAGCGCCATGGTGAACGGGTAGTTCCACGGCGAGATGATCGCCACGACGCCCTTGGGGGTGCGGTGCTCCTCGATCTGGGTGAGGAACGGGACGACTCCGTCGCGACGCTTGGGTGCCAGGTGCCGGTCGAGGGTCCGGGCGTAGTAGCGCGCCGTGAGCGCGACGTGCAGGGGTTCGTCGAACGCGTGGATGCGTGACTTGCCCGACTCCCAGCAGATGAGGTCCATGATCTCCTCGCGCCGATCGAGGATCAGCTCGTGCAGGCGCATGAGGACCTCGGACCGCTCGGCGAAACTGGAGAGCCCCCAGTCCTTGGCGGCCTCCCTCGCGCGCGCCATGGCTGAGAGGACGTCGGCAGGTGTCGAGGTGGGGATGTTGCCGAGCGGCTGACCCGTGGCTGGGGCGAGGAGCCTGCTCGAGGTCCCGGACGTGGCCACCAACTGGTCGGTGAGCCCCCGCACGTAACTCTGATCGAGCGCATAGGTCGCGGCGAGGACGTGTTCCGGGTCCAGCGGTCCGGGACGGTGGGCAGAGGAACGGTTCCCGGAGGAAGCGGGGGTCATGATCGAGCCTAGGCACCAGGGGTGGCCTCCCCGTCAGGCCAACGGCACGTGACATCCCTCACTCCTAGGGACGGGACGTGAGTCCGTGACGCACGGTCGACTCGACAGCCACACTCGGTGTCAGACGAGCGACGTGCTTTCCGCATGGCGCAACGACGTATGGGCTCATGAGAAAGGTCTCTGGATGGGAACCCGGATCGCGGCGTCCGACCTCACCTGGCTGTTGATGGATCGGCCCAACAACCTGATGCATGTCCACGGCCTACTCACCTTCGACGAACTTCCCGAGTGGGAGGCGCTGCGCGACGCCATCTTCGAGCGCGTGGTGACGAAGTACCGCCTGTTGAGCCAGGTGGCCGTCCAGCACGACGGGCATTGGGAGTGGGAGGACGACGTCGACTTCTCGGTGGACCGGCACGTGTTGCGGGTTGTCCTCGCCGACTCCCAGCCCGAGACCCTGCGCGCGTATGTCTCCAGCCAGTTCTCGGTGCCCTTCGACCGGTCTCGCCCGCTGTGGGACATGCAGTTGATCTCGGGGCCGCCCGAGGACGAGGGCGGGGGAGCGATGCTCACCCGCTTCCACCACGGGCTCGGCGACGGCATACGCCTCGTGCAGTTGCTCATCGGGACGTGCGACCCCACCGACGGCGCGACGCCGCACACCGTGGGACGGGGCAGCGACGGCGGATCGCATGGCCCGCTCGATGCGGTCCGGCACCTTGCGGAGCACTCGGTCAAGGACACCATCGATGCGGTGACCCACTCGGGTTCGCTCGTGGCCCAGGCCGGTCGCACGGTCATAGCGACGATGAACCCCCTCGCGCTCCCGCATCACCTTGAGTCCGCCCTCGACCTGGTCCGGCACCCCACCAAACTCATCGATGTACTCACCGGCTTCACCTCGGACGACAACGAGACGTCCAACTCGTGGCGCGAGGTCGGCCGACTGCTGTTGCACGAGAAGGCCGATGCCGGCGCGTGGAGCGGGCATCCCGACGTCGACAAGGGCGTCGCGTGGACCGAGGGGATCAGCCTCTCGTCGGTCAAGGCGGTCGCGCAGGCCTTCAACGGCACGGTGAACGACGCGCTCATGGCGGCGGTGTCCCTGGCGCTGACGGACTACCTCGGCGAGCGTGGCGTCACCGACATCACCGACGTGGCCTGGATGATGCCCGTGTCGCTGCAACCGGTCGACGGCAGCCTGCCGTCGACGTTGGGTAACCACTTCGCCGTGGTGCTGTTCGAGATGCCCCTGGGGATCGCCGATCCGGCCGAGCTCATCGAGCAGATCCACCACCGCACGACACGCCTGAAGAACAGCGTCGAGCCGGCCCTTGCCTTCGGTGTGCAAAAGGTGATCGCCGAGACTCCGGGTGCCGTGGCCAAACGCCTCACCGACTTCTTCTCCAACAAGACGATCGGGCAGTTGAGCAACGTCCCCGGGCCGAGTTCGCGGCTCACCATGGTCGGCGCCCCGGTCCGCACCGTGCTGGGCTGGGTCCCGATGTCTGGCGACCAGCCCATCGGTGTCTGCCTGTTCACCTACAACGGGACCGTCGGGGTCGGGGTGTGCTCGGACACCCGGATGATCCCCGACCCTGAGCGGGTCACCGAGCTCATCCGCGATCACATCGACCGACTCGTCGCGGGGGCCGAACTGCGCCTCGAGCCACCAGCCCCCGCAACGTCTCGTCGCCCCACCCGCTCGAAGGCCTAGGAGATCCGGTATGCCGCGCAAACGGCTTGTCGTCGTCAACATCACCCTGCAGGGCCCCGAGTGGGACTTCGACGAAAAGGTGACCTTCGCCGGTCGGGACTTCCGACTCATCAGGGTCGGGACGACCGGCGACCTCGACGCTGCCGAGAAGCTCGTGTGGCAATGGTCGCTCAAGGCCGACGCCGTCGCCGTCACCGGTGTCCGTGAGGCCCAGGCGGCTGGCGTCTTCAAAGGTGACCCTCTCGAAGTGCGTCAGGTTCTTGAGACGACCGCCCGGGTGCCCGTCCGCGATGGGTCGATGCTCGCTGATGTGCTGCAGGAGTGGGCGATCCGCCGAGTGCAAGCCGAGATGCCCGGCTACTTCAACAATGCCCGGACGGTCGTTCTCAGCGGGAAGAACTACGAGCGGACGATCCGGGTCCTGCGGGAGTTCACCGCCAACATCGACTTCGTCGACCCGGCCCTGCGGACCGACGTCCCCATCGCGTTGAACACCAACCCGGTGGTCGCCAAGGCGGCCGAGGTCGGGATGTGGACCTGGCGCCTTACCCCCGGGTTCTTCAAGGACCACAGCCAGGGGCCGGTCGAGTGGGTGAGCGACAAACTCGCCCACCGGGCCGCGCGGGACGCGGACATCATCGTCGGGAGTTACGCCGAGCTGATGCATTTCGGGCTCGAAGACCTCGCTGGCAAGACCGTCGTGACCAACGCCGTGTCCGATGGCCGACTGGCCGAGCTCACCAGCCGTGGTGTCGACCTGATCATCGACGCGACGCCTCGCCCCTTCCGGTTCATGGTGGTCACCGCAATGCTTGAGGCGATGGCCGCAGCCATCAACACCGAGGAGCGGGAGCTCACCACCGACGACCTCCTCGAACTGATCCAGGCCGCCGAGCTCGAACCCCGGCTGCTGCGTCCCAACGGCGACAAGCGCAAGAGCCGATTCGCCTTCGTCATCCATCCGTTGAGCGCGCAGTACTTCAACAACGTCGAAGCGATCGGTGCCCTGAGCCGGGTTCCCGGGATGGGCGACGTCGTCGAGAAGGCGATGGCCTACATCCCGCCGTTCATCTACAGCCACGTCACGGGCATCGAGTCACCCACCGGTGCCGAGGCCGAGGGCTGGTTGATCTCGGTGGGCGGCACGCCCAAGGAGATGCTTGCCCACAGCCCGGAGTTCACCTACTCACGTCTGCTGGAGGCTGCCGACCTGGCCCGGAAGTTGGGCGCCCAGGTGATGGGGCTCGGTGCCTTCACCAAGGTCGTCGGCGACGCCGGCGTCACCGTGGCCAAGCGGGCACCGCTGCCGGTGACGACGGGGAACAGCTACAGCGCCTCCGGGGCACTCTGGGCAGCCCACGCGGCCCTGCGCAAACTGGGCATCGCCCGCGTCGACGACCACGGCATCATCCACGGCAAGGCCATGGTCGTCGGGGCCACTGGGGCGATCGGCTCGGTCTGTGCCCGGCTGTTGGCGCTCGTCACCGACGAGTTGTGGTTGGTCTCGCCCGAGACCGCCAAGTTGCTGGCCATCAAGAAGGACATCGAGAGCGAGAACCCCCGGGCCGTCTTGCACGTCACCGCTCGACCGGGCGACGCACTCGCCGAGATGGACCTCATCGTCACCGCCACCTCCGCCGCGGGGAACAAGGTGCTCGACATCATGAAGGTCAAGCCAGGGTGCGTCATCACCGACGTGGCCCGGCCGTTGGACATGTCTGCCGAGGATGTCGCCAAACGTCCCGACGTGCTCGTCATCGAGTCCGGCGAGATCGAGTTGCCCGGTGACGTCCACATGGGCAACATCGGCCTGCCTGCTGGCGTCGCCTATGCCTGCCTCGCCGAGACCGTCGTCCTCGCGCTCGAAGGGCGCTACGAGACGTTCACGGTCGGACGGAACATCGAGTGGCCCAAGGTCAAGGAGATCTACCAACTCGGGCTCAAGCACGGCATGAAGTTGGCGACGATCTCCGGCGTCGGCGGCGTATTCACCGACGACGATTTCGCCCGAGTTCGCGAGGCCGCCCTGGCCGCACGCGCCACCGCGTCAAGCGACGCCAACGCGACGTAGGCCACGTCGCCTGGGCCATGTCACTAGGTGCTCTTCCTGTCAGGATGGGGAGAGACCCGATGGAGGAGTGTCGTGAAGTCAGTCCAAGGAAAGACGGTCCTGATCACCGGTGCCGCGATGGGCATGGGGCGCTTGTTCGCCGAGCGAGCCATCGCCGAAAAGGCCAAGGCGGTGGTCCTCTGGGATCTCAACGAGGTCGCTCTGCAGAGCACCCTCGAAGAGTTGACGGGACGCGGAAGTGAGGTCACGGCATACCTCGTCGACGTCGGCGATCTCGCCGCGGTGGAGGCCAGCGCCGCTGCCGTCCTGGCCGAGGTCGGGGCAGTGGACGTCCTGGTCAACAACGCCGGTGTCGTCCGCGGCAACCAGTACTTCTGGGAGTCCGACTCGGGGCGGGACACTCGCCTGACAGTGGCGGTCAACACCCTCGCCCCCATGTATGTCGCGCGGGCCTTCCTTCCGGGGATGATCGCCGGCAGCGGGGAGGCGCGCCTGCTCAACCTCGCCTCGGCCGCCGGTTTCACGGCCAACCCGCGGATGGCCGTGTATGCCGCGTCCAAGTGGGCGGTCATCGGCTGGTCCGACTCGGTGCGGCTGGAGCTCAAGCAGGCCGGGGTCGAGCACGTCAAGGTGACGACCGTGTGCCCTTATTACGTCAACACCGGCATGTTCGACGGCGCCAAGTCCGCGCCGCTCCTGCCGATCCTCGAGCCGGCGCATGTCGTCGACGAGGCCTGGCGGGCGATGTGTGCCGGCGGATCGTTCGTCGTCCTGCCGCGCACCGTCATGCTCAGCGAGGTGCTCAAGGGCTTGGTGCCGATCAGCGTTCGCGACTTCATCTCGGACAACGTCATCGGGGTCTACCACACGATGGAGGACTTCACCGGCCGCGCCGAGCAGCAGGCGTGACCAGGTCGTCGGACCCAGCAGGTCGGAAGGACTGAGCCTTGGCGCAGCGCAATCACCGCGTCCCGGTCTCCTACGGTGCCAGCATCATGGCCCTGGAGGTCCTCCCTGCGCGCCCGGTCGCGGAGGGTGTGCCGACCGTCGTGCTGGCCCACGGGTGGTGCCTGGACCACACGAGTTGGCACAAGGTTGTCGCCGACCTTCAGGCCCGGCGGAACGTCCGGGTGGTGCTCTTCGACCAGCGGGGGCACGGCAAGTCGAGCATGGGCGAAGTCGGCGACCCCACGGTCCGCATCCTCGGTGACGACCTGCGCGAGGTCATCGACGCGGTGGCGCCTGAGGGTGATCTCGTCCTGGCCGGGCACTCCATGGGTGGCATGTCGGTGATGGCCTACGCCGGGATGCACTACGAGCACTTCACCGAGCGGGTCAAGGGCACCGTGCTCGCGTCGACGGCCGCGTCGATCGAGGGTCGCACCCCGGTGCCGCTGGAGCGGGTCATCATGGCGTTGGCCTCGCGGGCTCCGGGCATCCAGCCTCGGGTCTTCATCCCCCGCATGGTCGAGGGGAAGCTCATCTTCGGGCCGGGCGCCAAGCGTGAGGACATCCGGCACGCAGTCGACCAGATCAAGCACACGAAGATGCCGACGATCGGCCGGTTCTTCTATGCGATCGCCGGTCATGACGAGATGGACGCCTTGGGCCATTTCGTCGACGTGCCGACCCACATCATCGCCGGCAACCACGACCGGCTGATCCCCGTCCCGCACGCCGAGGCCCTGCGCAAACGGATCCCCGGCGCCGACCTCAACGTCCTCGACGGGGTGGGTCACATGACGACCTACGAGGCGTCGAGCATCATCTGCGACGCGATCGTCGGCCTAGTCGACTCCAGCGTGCCCCCGAAGCCCCGCCGCGCCCGCCGCTGATCACCGCGCTGGGTCGGGCGCGCCGAGTCGGCTTGCCTGAGGCTAGTGACGCTTGTATGAGGCTCTAACGGCATACAAGCGTCACTAGCCTCATACAAGCGGTGAGCAGCTGCGCGGAAGGCGTGCGGAGGGCGTGGCTAACGCCTCACCAGCCGCGGGCGAGCCACTCCGCGAGGTAGGGGCGCTCGACGCGCAGGGTCGTGTCGTCGCCGTGGCCCGGATAGACCCACGTGTCGTCGCCGTAGACGTCGAAGATCCGCGCCGTCACATCGGCATACAACTGCTCGAACGACTGCCCCGGCATCTTGGTGTTGCCGACCCCGCCGGGGAAGAGCGAGTCGCCGGTGATGAGGTGTGTGAAGCCCGCCGGGTCGGCATACGCCAACGCGACCCCGCCCTCGGTGTGCCCGCGCAGGTGGACGACGTCGAGGGCGACCGCCCCGACGCGCAGCACGTCTCCGTGGACGAGCGCCCGATCAGGAGCCAGCGGCAGGGCAGCGGCGTCCTCGGCCCCCGCGGCCGTGGGGGCGCCCGACCAGGCCGCAATCTCCGCAAGTGCGCGGACGTGGTCACCGTGGCGGTGCGTGGTGACGATCCCGCCGAGGTTGCCGGTGCCCTCGGCGACGAAGGCCCGCAGCCGGGGCGCGTCGGCCGCCGCGTCGACGAGCAACTGCTCGCCGGTGGTCCGACAGGTGAGCAGGTAGGCGTTGTTGTCGTACTCGCCGACGCTGCACTTGCGGATGATCAACTCGCGCAGCTCGCGGACGTCCGACGCGCCTCCGGAGGTGACGTGCCCGGCATACCTGCTCATCTCAGGACCCTTTCGGAAGGTGGGGGAGCGCGCCGTCCGTGGCGAGCCCCTCGGTCAGCCCGCGCGCCAGCCACCCGAGCAGCGCGGCGGGGGTGCCCGTGACGTATGCCGTCCCGGCACCGACCGTGAACTCCTCGCCCGTCGTCGTGTGCAGGGTGAGCGCCGGCGCCTGCGGGTGCCGCCGCAACCCCGCCACCTCGTCGGCGAGGAAGGCCGAGGTGAGGTCTGGTGGCAGGTCGGCGAACCCGAACCCAGCATCGAGATCGACGTGGTGGTAGGCCACCTCGCGCAGCCGGCGCCAGGCCAGCTCCGACGCACGGATCCGCCAGCCGCCGCGCAACTCGATCTCGACCGCGTCGTGGGCTGGGGCGAGGTCCGCGGTCTGGTCGGCGAGCCGGGCCGCGCTCGCCTCGACATCGGCGACCAGGTCGGCCACGGGCCGAGCCGCACCGGCCTCGATGTCCGCCTCGCGGGCTTCAGCGGACGCATACATCGGGGTGGGCACGCCGGTCACGGCCCAGGTGACGAGGTTGCCGATGGCGTCGGCGTTGCGGGCCACGTGGGTGAGCACGTGGCCACGCGTCCACCCCGCGCACAGCGAGTCGGCCGCCTGGTCACCCTCACGCATCCCGTATGCCGTCTCCAACAGGGCCGCGGTCGCCGCGGCGACGTCGGCCCATGAGGTGTCGGTGGTCATGGCCTGACGCTACCCGGCGGATCCGGGTCCGGCGCTGTCGCGGCGCGGCGGCGTCGGCCTATGGTGTGCGGCATGGGTCGTTCCCCGGTCGTGTCCCTGGTCGAGTCGCAGTCCGAGGGCTGGGCGGTGTGGCGGGTGCGGATGCTCGGCGACTTCGTCAACGGGTTCGCCTTTCGCGACGCGAACGGTGCAGTGACCCTGCTCGATGTCGGCCTCCCGTGGTCGACGAGGCGGGTCCTGGCGGCTCTGGCCGCGATCGACTCCGGTCCGTCGGACGTCGCCCGGATCATGGTCACCCACGCGCACTCCGATCATGTGGGCGCGGCGGCCTCGCTGGCCGCTCGCACCGGCCGGGCCGTGGACGTTCACGAGGCGGACGCGGCATACGTCGCGGCGGGGGAGTCACCCCCGATGTCTGGGCTGGGCGGGCTCGTGTCGCGGGTCGTGCCGGGCTTCGCCGCCGCGCCGGTGGGGGTCCGGCTGGTCGACGGCCAGCTGCTCGGCGTAGCCGGCGGCCTGCGGGTCCTGCACACTCCTGGCCATTCGCCGGGGCATGTGTCGTTCCTGCACGAGCCGAGTCGGTTGCTCATCACGGGCGATGCCATCTTCAACATCCGTGGGCCGCGTTGGCCGGTCAAGGCGTTCTGCACCGACTTCCAACTCAATCGGCAGACCGCCAGACTCCTGGGCGACCTCGACTACACGATGGCGGCCTTCACCCATGGGCCGGAGCTGCGCGACAGCCCCCGGGAGGCGATCCGGGACTTCCTCCGCCGGGAAGCGTCGGGGGCTGTCGGTGGGGGCACCTAGGCTGTCCTGCGTGTCAGTCGTGCCCCCTTCGCCCACCCGGAAACGCTCCGGATCCACCCCGCGATCCGCCGCACCTTCGGCGGTGCCGTCCACCAAGTCGTCCACATCGTCGTCCACCAAGCCGGACCCGGCGACGGCCGGCGGGGCTGCTGTCGCGCATCTCGTGGCGGAACGACAGCCGGGCCGACACAGCCGCGACACCCTGATCGTTCGGGGGGCCCGCGAGCACAACCTCAAGGACATCTCGGTCGAGTTGCCCCGCGACAGCCTCATCGTCTTCACGGGCCTGTCCGGCTCGGGGAAGTCGTCGCTGGCGTTCGACACGATCTTCGCCGAGGGGCAGCGTCGTTACGTCGAGTCCTTGTCGGCCTATGCCCGCCAGTTCCTCGGCCAGATGGACAAGCCCGACGTCGACTTCATTGAGGGCCTCTCCCCGGCCGTGTCGATCGACCAGAAGTCGACCAACCGCAACCCACGCTCGACGGTGGGGACGATCACCGAGGTCTACGACTACCTCCGTCTGTTGTTCGCCCGGGTCGGTCGCCCGCACTGCCCCATCTGCGACGAGCCGATCACCCGCCAGAGCCCCCAGCAGATCGTCGACCGACTGCTCGAGCTCCCTGAGCGCACCCGCTTCCAGATCCTCGCGCCGGTCGTCAAGGCCCGTAAGGGCGAGTTCGTCGACCTGTTCGCCGAGTTGCAGACCAAGGGCTTCGCCCGGGCCAGGGTCGACGGTGAGGTCATCGCGCTGGCCGACCCGCCCAAGCTCGAGAAGCAGATCAAGCACACCATCGAGGTGGTCATCGACCGGTTGGTCGCCAAGGGTGACGACGCGGCGGCCAAGCGACGGCTCACCGACTCGGTGGAGACCGCCCTCGTGCTGGCGGGCGGCATACTCCTCGTCGACTTCGTGGACCGCGAGGAGGGCGAGCCCGACAAGGAGCGGCGCTTCTCCGAGCGGATGGCCTGCCCCAACGACCACCCCTTGGCCATCGACGAGGTCGAGCCCCGGACCTTCTCGTTCAACTCGCCCTTCGGCGCCTGCCCGGCCTGCACCGGTCTGGGCACCGAGCTCGAGGTCGACCCCGAGTTGTGCATCCCCGACGAGGACCTCTCGATCGCGCAGGGCGCGGTGGCTCCGTGGGGGAGCGGCTCCGGCTCGGCCGACTACTTCATGCGCGTCGTCCAGGCGGTGGCCGACGACCTGAAGTTCTCGCTCGACACCCCCTGGCGGGCGCTCCCCGAACGGGCCAAGGAGGCCCTGCTCTTCGGGCAGAACTACAAGGTCCACGTCACGTATCGCAACCGCTACGGCCGCGACCGGTCCTACACCACCGGTTTCGAAGGGGTCGTGCCGTTCGTCAAGCGTCGCCACTCCGAGACCGACTCCGAGTGGAGCCGGGACCGCTACGAGGGCTACATGCGTGAAGTGCCCTGCCCGGTATGCCGCGGTGCCCGGCTCAAGCCGGAAGTGCTCGCCATCCGGGTGGGTGGGCAGAACATCTCGCAGGTCTGTGCCCTGGCGATCAACGAGTGCGCCGAGTTCCTGCGCTCGGTCGACTTCACCGACCGCGAGCGGCAGATCGCCGAGCGGGTCATCAAGGAGATCGGGGCCCGGTTGGGGTTCCTGCTTGACGTCGGCCTCGACTACTTGTCGCTGGATCGCCCCGCCGGCACGCTGTCCGGCGGCGAGGCCCAGCGGATCCGCCTGGCCACCCAGATCGGGTCCGGCCTGGTCGGCGTTCTGTACGTGCTGGACGAGCCCTCGATCGGGCTGCATCAGCGCGACAACCACCGGCTCATCGAGACCCTGACCCGGCTGCGCGACCTCGGCAACACCCTCATCGTCGTCGAGCACGACGAGGACACCATCGCGACGGCCGACTGGGTCGTCGACATCGGGCCGGGAGCGGGGGAGCACGGCGGCCATGTCGTGCACTGCGGGCCGGTCGCCGGGCTGCTGGCTCATCCCGACTCGCTCACCGGGATGTATCTCTCGGGTCGCAAGTCGATCCCGGTCCCCGACGTGCGTCGCCCGCAGGTCAAGGGCCGCGAGGTGACGGTGATCGCCGCCCGCGAAAACAACCTGCGCGACGTCACCGTGTCGTTCCCCCTGGCCAACCTCGTGGCGGTCACCGGGGTGTCCGGCTCGGGGAAGTCGACGCTGGTCAACGACATCCTCTACACGGTGTTGGCCAACAAGCTCAACAAGGCCCGCCAGGTCCCGGGGCGGCACAAGTCGGTCACCGGTCTTGAGCATCTCGACAAGGTCGTCCACGTCGACCAGAGCCCGATCGGCCGGACCCCGCGGTCCAACCCGGCCACCTACACCGGAGTCTTCGACCACATGCGCCGCCTGTTCGCCGAGACCACCGAGGCGAAGATTCGTGGCTACCTGCCGGGCCGGTTCTCGTTCAACGTCAAGGGCGGGCGCTGCGACAACTGCTCGGGCGACGGCACGATCAAGATCGAGATGAACTTCCTGCCGGATGTCTATGTGCCGTGCGAGGTCTGTCACGGGGCGCGCTACAACCGGGAGACCCTCGACGTCCACTTCAAGGGCAAGACGATCGCTGACGTCCTCGACATGCCCATCGAGGAGGCCGCCGAGTTCTTCGCGGCAGTGCCGGCGATCGCTCGCCACCTGACGACGTTGAACGATGTCGGGCTGGGCTATGTCCGGCTCGGCCAACCCGCGCCGACGCTCTCGGGTGGTGAGGCCCAGCGGGTCAAGCTCGCCGCCGAGTTGCAGAAGCGCTCCAGCGGCCGCACCGTCTATGTCCTCGACGAGCCGACCACCGGCCTGCACTTCGAGGACATCAGCAAACTCCTCGGCGTGCTGCAGGGCCTGGTCGACAAGGGCAACACGGTCATCGTCATCGAGCACAACCTCGACGTCATCAAGTCGGCCGACTGGATCGTCGACCTCGGTCCCGAGGGCGGCTCCGGCGGCGGCCGCGTCGTCGCCGAAGGCACCCCCGAGCAGGTCGCCGCGCATCCGGACTCCCACACGGGTCGCTTCCTCGCCCCCGTGCTCGCCAAGGCCGCAGCGGGTATGCCGTCCGCGCGCCCCAGCGTCGAGCGGGCCAGTGCCCGACCCCGCAAGGCCACGGCGGTGGCCAGCGGAACGGCGAAGCGGACGGTGCGCGGGCGGCATACCGAATGACCGTGCCCGAGGCGCGCCGGACGGTCACGGGGGAGGACTGGTACGGCCGCGAGGTGCAGGGTGAACGGTTCGCCGACACGGACTTCGTGGCGGTCGATTTCGGCGATCTGCGGAGCGTCGGGGCTGTCCTCGAGAACTGCACGTTCCGGCGGTGCCGGTTCAACACCTCGGTGCACACCGACTCGGCCTTCACCGGCTGCACGTTCGCCTACTGCACCTTCTTCGACGCCCGGTTCGTCCGCTGCAAACTGGTCGGATCGACCTTCACCGGGTGCGAGTTCGACCTCGTCCAGGTCGACGGGGGCAACTGGAGTTTCGTGGCTCTGCCGGGCGCGGCCCTCGGGTCCACCCAGTGGCGCGGTGTCCGCCTCACCGAGGCCGACCTCGACCGGGTGCAGGCGGTCGGCGCCGTGTGGCGCGACCTCGACCTCACGGGTGCCTCGCTGGTCGGGATCGACCTGCGTCAGGCAGACTTGCGCGGAAGTTCGCTCTGGTCGCTCGATCCGGCTGCCGCACAGCTGAGTGGAGCGATCGTGACGCCTGAGCAGGCGCTCGTCATCGCCGCCGCACTCGGGCTGGACGTTCGCGTCGACGACTGAGGGTTGGCGGGCGCGGCCCGAACAGCACGACAGTGGGGCGGGGCCAACTGGCCCCGCCCCACCGGCATACCGTGCTGGTCTTGCTGCGTTGCGCTGTGCTGTGCTGACGTGCCGTGAGCGCTAGTCCTCGCCGAGGTACGCCTTACGGACGGCGTCACTGTGCAGCAGGTCGTGTCCGGAGCCTTCGAGGACGACGTGGCCGACCTCGAGCACGTACCCCTTGTCAGCCAACTTGAGTGCAGCGCGCGCGTTCTGCTCAACGAGCAGGATCGTCGTGCCCTGGCTCTGCAGGGTCTTCACGGTCGACATGATGCGCTGCATCATGATCGGTGACAGACCCATGGACGGCTCGTCCAGCATGAGGAGCTTGGGACGGCTCATCATCGCCCGGCCCATGGCGAGCATCTGCTGCTCGCCACCGGAGAACGTCCCGGCAGGTTGCTTGGACCGCTCTCCGAGGATCGGGAACAGGTCGTAGGCCGCCTGCAGGTCGCTCTTGATCTCGCCGTCGTTGCGCGAGAAGGCGCCCAGCAGGAGGTTCTCCTCGACCGAGAGCCGGGGGAAGATCCGCCGACCCTCCGGGCTGTGGGCCAGGCCCAGGGTGACAATCTCGTGGGCCGGGACGCCGTCCAGACGCTTGCCCTCGAAGGTGATCTCACCCGATGTGGGCCTGATGAGACCGGAGATCGTTCGCAGCGTCGTCGTCTTGCCGGCACCGTTGGTCCCGATGAGGCAGACCACCTCGCCCTGACCGACGCTGAAACTGATTCCCTTGACGGCCTCGATCTTGCCGTAGGAGACCCGAAGGTCCTTGACCTCGAGCATGGCGCTCACGCCTGGTCCTCCTTTGCGGCCTCTTCCTCGAGCTCGTCGTCATCGGGTTTGCCGATGTACGCCTCGATGACCCGTGGATCGCTCTGGACGACCTGCGGGCTGCCCTCGATGAGGGTCTCGCCACGGACGAGGCAGAGCACCCGGTCGCACAGGGTGAAGATGAACCGCATGTCGTGCTCGATGACGACGACGGCCAGCCCCATGTCGCGGATCCGGAAGATCAACTCCTTGGCCTCTTCGGTCTCCTTGGGGTTCATGCCGGCCGTCGGCTCATCCAGGAGGATGAGCTTCGGGTCGGTGGCCAGCGCCCGCGCGATCTCGAGGCGACGCTGGTCGCCGTAGGGGAGGTTGCGAGCGAGGTGTTCGCTGGTCTTGCCCAAACCGACGAAGTTGAGCAACTCCTGGGCGCGAGCCCGGGTGGCCTCCTCCTCGTGGCGGTACTTCGGGCCACGGATGATCGAGGTGAGGGCCATGGCGCTGGTTCGGCAGTAGCGACCGACCATGACGTTCTCCAACGCCGTCATGTTGGCGAAGAGGCGGATGTTCTGGAAGGTGCGAGCCATCCCCGCCTGGACCACGGCCCGTGGCTTGGGTGGCAATACCGTGCCCTGGAACTTCACCTCGCCCTCGGTGGGCTTGTACATGCCGGTGAGGCAGTTGAAGAACGTCGTCTTCCCGGCACCGTTGGGCCCGATGAGGCCGACGATCTCGCCCTCGTTGACCCGGAGGTTGACGTTGTTGACGGCCGTGAGGCCGCCGAAACGCATGATGACGCCGGTCGCCTCAAGGACGGCCTTGCCGGACGCCGCGGGGGCGCTGGGACGGTCGTGCGTGGTGGTGGTCATGCCCGTCCCTCCGTCTTCGTCATACCTTCCAGATGGGCTTCTTCTATTCGTTCGGCCAACTTGGTGTCGTCCTCATGGAACTCCAAGGCGCGGCGCCGACTCGGAACCAAGCCCTCCGGGCGGAACCGCATCATGAGCACGAGGAGCAAACCGAAGGTGAGCAGCCGGTAGTCGGCCACGAAGCGCAGCTTCTCGGGGAGCAACTTGAGCACGGTGGCACCGACGAGGACGCCGGCCACCGTCCCCATGCCGCCGAGGACGATCGCGGCGAGCAGGAAGGCGGACTCAAGGAAGATGTACTGGTCGGGGGTGACCGACACGTCCTGGTGCGCCTTGATCGACCCGGCCATGCCGGCGAGGAACGCACCGCCGGCGAAGGCGAACAGCTTGAGCCCGAAGACGTTGACGCCCATGGCCTCGGCGGCCTTCTCGTCCTCACGGATCGCGACCCAGCCGCGCCCGATCCGGCTGTTGTTGAGCCGGGTGAAGATCGTGATGATGATCGCCGCGACGACGAGCATGAGGAAGTAGTAGTTGGCGAACCGGCCGAGCGGGATGCCCAGAAGGGTGTGCGTGTCGCCGAAGTTGAACGACCCGATCTCCAACTCTGGGATGCCCGGGATGCCGTTCGGGCCGTTGGTGAGGTCCGGGCCGTTGTTGCCGTCGAGGTTGTTGACGGTCAGCCGGAAGATCTCACCGAAGGCGAGGGTGACGATGGCCAGGTAGTCACCGGACACCCGCAGAGTTGGTGAGCCGATGATGAGGCCGAGGATCGACGACACGCAGGCAGCGATGGCGACGACGACGATGAACGGTGGTTTCCACCCGATCGTCGCGAACGCGGAGTGCGACATCATCGCCGACACGTAGGCCCCGGCGCCGAGGAAGGCGATGTAGCCGAGGTCGAGCAGGCCGGCCAGGCCGACGACGATGTTCAGGCCGAGGGCGGTCGTCGCGAAGATGAGCACCTGGGTGGCGATGGACATGTTCGCGTCGGACCCGTTCTGGGTGAACGGGAACAGGAAGGCCACGGCGAAGGCACCCAGGGTGATGACCCGACGGTTGCGTTGCGCGATGACACCGATCCAGGAGAACAGCCCGGCGCGCGCGAGGGCGACCACGCTGCCGGCGAGGAACAGCAGGAACAGCGAGAAGATCGTGCCGTCCTCCTGACCGAGGGCGTATGCCGCGCCGAACAACGCGATCGCGAGCATGACGACGATGACGACGATCTCCACCCAGGACGGGAGGTGAACCGTGATCGGGTCGACCTTGGGATCCGACGGCATCCGGAAGCTGCCGGCGACCATGAGCAGTGCGCCCACCAGCGAGACGTAGACCCCAGGGTCGGCGTTGGCCAGCCCCGGCGCTTGCATGGCGATGATGACGACCGCGAGGACCATGAAGGCCGCGGCCGTCACCGACAGCGCACGCAGGCCGCGGGCGCTGTCCAACAACCGGTCAGCGGCAGCGAAGCGGCCCGTGCGCAGGAGGAGGAAGAACAGGGCGATGGCGCCGACGATGATCATGAGGATCTGCATGGCGCCCGGGTAGAGCAGGACGGTGACGTTGCCCAAGATGGCCGGGACGAAGGCCCAGGGCAGCAAGCAGCCGACGACGAGCAGCACCACACCGACGAGGGTGAGGAGCCACTGGCTGCTGGGGCGCGGGTTGGACACCGCGGCACGGGACTGGGTGGTCGTCATGCGCGATCCACCACCCGGGCGCCCATGAGGCCTTGGGGCCGGAACACGAGCACGACGATGAGGAGCACGAAGGCCCACACGTCCTTCCACGGGGATCCACCGAACGTGCCGGGGATGAACTGGACGGCCATCGCCTCGACGACGCCGAGGACCAACCCGCCGACGACCGCACCATAGATGTTGCCGATGCCGCCGAGGACGGCCGCGGTGAAGGCCTTGAGTCCGGCCATGAAGCCGATGAAGAAGTCGATGTTGCTGTTCTGCAGACCCTGCGCGACGCCGGCCACGCCGGCAAGCGCGGCGCCGATGGCGAACGCGACCGCGATGATCCGGTCGACGTTGATCCCCATGAGGCGAGCGGTGTCGGGGTCCTGGGACACGGCGAGCATCCCGCGGCCCATCTTGGTGCGGTTGATGAAGAACCACAGCAGGACGGCGCAGACGACGAGGGCACCGATGACGAAGATCGCCGACCGACGGACGGTGATCCCGCCGACCTGGAAGGCCGCGCCGGTCACGAGGTCGATCTGCGGGAAGGGCAGGGCGCTCTTCGCGCCGGGATAGAACAGTCGCACGGCCTCTTGGAGGAACACCGAGATACCGATGGCGGTGATGAGTGGCGCCAGTCGGGGGGCGTTCCGCAGCGGTCGGTAGGCGACCCGCTCGAGGAGCAACGCGACGGCGACCGATGCGAGGACGGCGCCGATGATCATGAACGGCAACACCCACAGCCCGGTCTGGCCCTTGAAGAACAAGGTCCATGTCGCTAAGGAACCGAACGCTCCGATCATGAACACCTCGCCGTGGGCGAAGTTGATGAGCTGGACGATTCCGTAGACGACGGTATAGCCGACAGCGATCAGTGCATACAGCGATCCGAGGGTGACCCCGTTGAGTAGCTGTTGCAAGAACTGATCCATGTCACCTCCTGAGGACGAGACGGGTGTTGATGCATGGTGATTGGCCGAGGCCCCCCTACGTGGAACGTAAGGCGAGAGTGTGGCAGCACACAGGGGCGAGCGCTAGCGCTCGCCCCTGTGTGTCTGACTATTCGTGCTATGCGCGGTTCGGGCCGATCACTTGAAGGTGTCGGTCTTGGCGGCGATCCACTTGCCACCGTCGACCTTGTAGACCGTGAGGACCTTCGAGGTCGTGTCACCGAACTCGTCGAAGGCGACCTTGCCGGTCACGCCGTCGAAGGAGACCTTGCCCAGCGCGGTCAGCTCGGCGGTGCGAGCGGACTTGACATCCTTGGCGTCCTTGAGGGCCGTCTTAGCGGCCTCGATGATGGCCTTGGCGGCGTCGTAGGCGTAGCCACCGTAGGCAGCGGCGGGCTCGGCGTAGCCGGCAGCCTTGTACTGCTCGAGGAACTTCTTGCCGGCCTCGGTCGACTCGGTCGGAGCACCCACCGACGTCGCGAGGTCAGTGTTGGCCGTGGCGCCGGCCAGTTCGATGTACTTCGGGTCGAAGATGCCGTCGCCACCCATGAGCGGAACGGACAGGCCCTGGCTCTTCATCTGCTGCGAAAGCGGACCGGCCTGCGGGTACTCGCCGCCGTAGTAGATCGCGGCAGGAGCCGACGGCTTGATCTTGGAGATGACCGCCGAGAAGTCCTTGTCCTGCTCGCCGATGGTCTCGGCGGCAACCACGGTGCCGCCGCCCTTGGTGAACTCGGCGGTGAAGGCGTCAACGAGGCCCTGGCCGTAGGTCTTCTTGTCGTGGATGGTGGCCACGCTCTTGATGCCGACACTGAGGAGGTACTGGGCCGCGAACGGACCCTGGACAGCGTCAGTGGTGCAGGTACGGAAGTAGTTGGCGTACGGCCGCTTCTTCGCTGCCGCGTCGGCACCCTGGGTGAGGCTCGGGTTCGTGTTGGCGGGCGAGACCTGGGCGATGTTCGCCGCGGCCAGGACCGGGACGGTCGACTGCGCCACCGAGGAGTTCAGCGTGCCGACCACGCCGAGAACGGCGTCATCGGACGAGAGCTTCGTGGCGGCGTTCTTGCCGGTCTCGGGCTTGGCCTCGTCGTCCTCGGCCGCCACCTCGAACTTCCAGCCGGCGATCGCGTTGGAGTCGTTGGCCTGCTTGACGGCAAGGGCGACGGAGTTCTTGATGCCCAGGCCCAAGGCGGACAGGCCACCGGACAACGGCGCGATGACGCCGATCTTCACCGTCTTGGTGCCAGCAGCGGTGCTGCTGGTGCCGGCGTCGCGGCTTCCGCACGCGGACAGGGCCAGGGCCGCGACCGCAAGCGGCACGCCCAGTCGAACAATGGAACGCTGCTGCACAGTTCCTCCTGTGAATCTTGTCCGGCGCATCCTCCGGACTCCGCGACGACCGCGGACTAGGGTGCAGAGTACGGGTCCGGAGGCCCGGTGTCCCCAACCGGCTTCGGGTTGTTCCCGTGTCGTTATGGGGCCGATGGGCCGTTGGGGCACCCGCAGGTGCCCCAACGGACAGGTGGCCGGGGGGCGGCATACCAGGGATGCTTGGTCCCTGACCACCCACGCAAGCCTTGGAGGACCCCAGATGGCCACTCAACCCAGTCGTCGCTCGATCCTGCAGGTCGCCGGAACTGTCGGCGCTGCGGCGGCCACGGCGGGCACCCTTGCCGGTTGTGGTGGCAGCTCAGCCGCCCCCGCGCAGACGACGAAAGCCGCGGGTTCCGCGCTCAAGGCGGCGGACATCCCGGTCGGCGGTGGCAAGGTCGTCGGACAGGTCGTCGTCACCCAGCCGACCGCCGGCACCTTCAAGGCGTTCAGCGCGGTGTGCACCCACGAGGGCTGCCTGGTGAGCAAGATCGAGAGCGCCAAGATCACCTGCACCTGCCACGGCAGCGTGTTCGACGCCGCAACCGGAGCGGTCGTGAGCGGCCCGGCGAAGGGCCCCCTGGCCGCGAAGACGGTCACCGTCTCTGGTGACTCCTTGACCCTGAGCTGAGTCGGCGGCCGGAGGCCGCGACCAGAGCCGACCAGAACAGGAACATCGGGGGACGATGGCCCGCGCGTGAGCGCCGCAGGGGGGCCGTCGGTCCCGCCTCCTACAGTGGGGCCGTGGCCGACCCATCGACGTACCGCCCGGCCCCGGGCCAGATCCCGCTCGACCCCGGGGTCTATCGGTTCCGGGACGCCTCCGGGCGGGTCATCTACGTCGGCAAGGCCAAGTCGCTGCGCCCACGCCTGTCGTCCTACTTCCAGGACATTGCCGCCCTGCACCCCCGCACGGCGACCATGGTCCGCACGGGCGCCAGCGTCGAGTGGACCGTCGTCGGCAACGAGGTCGAGGCGCTGCAGCTGGAATACGCGTGGATCAAGGAGTTCGATCCGCGCTTCAACGTCCGATACCGCGACGACAAGTCCTACCCGTTCCTCGCGGTCACCTTGGGGGAGCAGTTCCCCCGAGCTCAGGTCCTGCGCGGCGCCAAGCGCAAGGGCACCCGCTACTTCGGGCCCTACTCGCATGCCTGGGCGATCCGCGAGACGCTCGACCTGCTCCTGCGCGTGTTCCCGATCCGCACGTGCAGCACCGGCGTGTTCAAGCGGGCGGCCCAGAGCGGACGCCCCTGTCTGCTGGGCTACCTCGACAAGTGCGCGGCACCCTGCGTCGGGCGGGTCACCGAGGACGAACACCGCGCCATCGCCGAGGAGTTCTGCGACTTCATGGCGGGCAACACCACCCGCTTCGTCCGTCGCACCGAGCGGGCCATGCACGACGCCGCCGCCGAGTTGGAGTTCGAGCGGGCGGCTCGGCTGCGGGACGACCTCGTGGCACTCACCAAGGCGCTGGAGAAGAACGCCGTGGTCCTGGGCGACGCGACCGACGCCGACGTATTCGCCATCGTCGACGACGAGCTCGAAGCGGCCGTACAGGTCTTCCATGTCCGCGGCGGGCGAGTCCGTGGCCAACGCGGGTGGGTGGGCGAGAAGGAACACGAAGACCTTCCCGACCTCGTCGAGCACCTCCTGCAGCAGGTCTACGGCGACCAGCCCCCCGACGCCGTTCCCCGTGAGGTGCTCGTCCCCGTCCTGCCCTCCGACCCGGGCCCGGTCGCGTCGTGGCTCGCCACCCGGCGAGGGGCAGCGGTCGACCTGCGCGTCCCGCGCCGGGGTGACAAGCGAGCCCTGATGGAGACCGTCGAACGCAACGCCGCGCAGTCCCTGGCCCGACACAAGCTCAGTCGCGCCGGTGATCTCACGGCGCGCAGCGTGGCCCTACAGGAGTTGCAGGAGGCGCTCGACCTTCGCGATGCGCCACTGCGGATCGAATGCTTCGACGTGTCACACGTCCAAGGCACCAACATCGTCGCCTCGATGGTCGTCTTCGAGGACGGTTTGTCGCGCACCGGCGAATACCGACGCTTCCTCGTGGGAGGCCCCGACCCGCAGCCCGATGACGGGCCAGCCGGGAACCTCCATGCCGACGCCACGGTCGACGACACCGCTGCCATGCGCGAAGTCCTCACCCGCCGGTTCTCCCGACTGGTGGCCGCCGAGTCGGCTGCCGCTCAGGAGGCTCAGGAGGCACAGGAGGCCGCCGAAGCGGTGGCCCTGTCGGGGTCGTCCGGTGAACCAGGGGGTATGCCGCTCGCCCCCGGCCTCGACCCGCAGACCGGGCGCCCGCGCAAGTTCGCCTACCGACCCAACCTGGTCGTCGTGGACGGGGGACTCCCACAGGTCAACGCGGCTGCGGCCGCCTTGCGGGAGCTGGGAATCACCGACCTGGCCCTCGTGGGGTTGGCCAAGCGGTTGGAGGAGGTGTGGGTTCCCGGACAGGACTTTCCGATCATCCTCCCGCGCACGAGCGAGGGTCTCTACCTGCTGCAACGGGTCCGCGACGAAGCCCACCGGTTCGCCATCACCTTCCACCGACAGCGCCGGGCCAAGGCGATGACCGCATCGGTGCTCGACGGCATACCCGGTCTTGGTCCGTCGCGTCGCGCGGCGCTCCTGGCGAGGTTCGGCTCGGTCAAGCGCCTGCGGGCGGCCACGCCCGAAGAGATCCAGGAGGTGCCCGGGATCGGCCCGTCCCTGGCGACGGCGATCGTCGTGGCGCTGGCCCGCGACACCGCGACGAAACCTGCGAGCGTTAACGTGACCACCGGAGAGATCCTCGACTGAGCGGGAGGACCGAGCATGGACGAGCACGCACCCGAACATGTGCCTGTGGAGGGGCTGCGGGCCGTGCCGGCCGACGGAGGCCCAGCGCCCCTCGTCGTCGTCACGGGCATGAGCGGGGCCGGGCGTTCGACGGTCGCCAAGGCGCTCGAGGACCACGGGTGGCATGTGGTCGAGAACCTCCCGCCGCAGTTGCTGCCGGACCTCGAGTCGTTGCACGAGCGGGCCCGGCCTCCGGCGGACGGCGGCCCCTCGCCGCGGCTGGCCGTCGTCATCGATGCCCGGACCCGGTGGCTGTCCGGCCAGGACGCGCACCTGCTCGAACAGCTCACGTCCGGTCCGCATCGACCGGTCCTGCTCTTCCTCGATGCCACGGACGAGGCGTTGGTGCGCCGGTTCGAGAGCGTGCGACGACCACACCCCTTGCAGGGCAACGGGCGACTCCTTGACGCGATCGCCGCCGAACGCACCCTCATGGCCGACCTGCGGTCTGAGGCGGACGTCATCGTCGACACCTCGGGGCTGAACGTCCACCAACTGCACGCCAAGGTGTCCTTGCTCCTCGACGCCACCGTCGGGTCCCGGGTGCGTTTGGCGGTCATGTCGTTCGGCTTCAAGTACGGCGTTCCCCTCGATGCGGACTTCGTCCTGGACATGCGCTTCCTGCCGAACCCGTTCTGGGTCCCGGAGTTGCGGGCCAAGTCCGGAATCGACACCGACGTCGCCGACTACGTGCTCGGCCAGGCCGGGGCAACGGAGTTCCTCGACCGGGCGATCGCACTGTTCGACCCCGTGCTGGCCGGCTATCAGCGCGAGGGACGGCGGTATGTCACCCTCGCGATCGGCTGCACCGGCGGTAAGCATCGCTCGGTCGCCGTCACCGAGGCGTTGGCCGCGCGCTTCGACCCGGAGCGCGTGGTGGCGTTCGTCGTGCATCGCGATCTCGGCCGCGAATGAACGGTCCCCGGGTGGTGGCGCTGGGGGGCGGGCATGGTTTGGCGGCGTCGTTGGCGGCGCTGCGTCTGGTGACCGACCGGGTGACGGCGGTGGTCACGGTGGCCGACGACGGGGGATCATCCGGTCGGCTGCGCGACGAGTTCAACGTCCTGCCGCCGGGCGACCTGAGGATGGCGCTTGCCGCTCTCTGCGACGACCGGCCGTGGGGGCAGATCTGGCGCGACGTGCTCCAACACCGGTTCGGTGGGGATGGCCCGTTGGGCGGGCATGCGATGGGCAACCTGTTGATCGTCGCCCTCTGGGACCAGTTGGGCGATACGGTCGCCGGCCTCGACCTCGTGGCAAGGCTGTTGGACTCCCGGGGGCGGGTCCTGCCCATGGCCGGCGAGCCCTTGGAGATCGAGGCGGACGTGGTCGGGGCCGACCCGGATCGACCCGACGACGTGTCCGTCGTCTGTGGCCAGCACCGCGTGGCATCGACCCGCGGCCGGGTGTCGAGCATTCGGCTGCGCCCTGCCCATCCCCAGCCCTGTCCCGAAGCGCTGGCCGCGATCGACGACGCCGATTGGGTCCTCCTCGGGCCCGGGTCGTGGTTCACCTCAGTCCTTCCTCATGTCCTTGTGCCCGACGTCCGCGATGCGCTGGTCCGGACGAGCGGCAAGCGGGTCCTCAACCTCAATCTCGCTGTCCACCAGGGCGAGACGAAGGGTTTCCGGGCGGTCGACCACCTCACCTCGTTGGGGCGGCATGCCCCCGAATTGCGCCTCGACGTCGTCCTGGCCGACCCGAGCGTCGTGGACGATGCCGACGAGGTGGCAGCGGTCGCCAGTGGCTTAGGAGCGCGGTTGGTGACCTCGCCGATCGCCGCCACCGGGCGCCCCGGCCAGCACGACGCGCTCCGTCTCGCCGCGGCATACCGGGACCTCATGGGATGAGTCGGGCGCGGGGTGCCGCAGCCCCGTCAACCCGTTGCCCGAGATGTTGATCGATGTTCATCTTGAGCCGCACGCGAACCTCCCATCGGCTAGGCTGACGCGGCATTCGTCACCCAGGGGCGGGTCGATCCGATTGGTGACACACGAGGCAAGGGCAGGTTCGATCAATGGCCATGACGGCGCGAGTGAAGGACGAGCTGTCCCGGCTGCAGATCCACAAGCCGTGCTGTCGCAAGGCTGAGGTCTCGGCCACGATCCGCTTCGCCGGGGGCCTGCACATCGTCGGGGGCCAGATCGTCATCGAAGCTGAGCTCGACACCGCCAACGCCGTCCGTCGGCTGCGCAGGGATATCGCCGAGCTCTATGGCCATCGGGCCGAAGTCGTCGTCATGTCCGGTGGCGGCCTGCGGCGGGGGAGCCGTTACGTGCTGCGCGTCGTCGACGACGGGGCGATCCTGGCGCGTCAGACCGGCCTGGTCGACGGTCGTGGGCGACCCGTGCGAGGGCTGCCCCCAAAGGTGGTCTCCTCCAGCGCCTGCGACGCCGAAGCCGCCTGGCGCGGGGCCTTCCTCGCCCACGGCTCCCTGACCGAGCCTGGACGGTCGAGCGCACTCGAAGTCACCTGCCCCGGCCCCGAGGCAGCGCTGGCCCTGGTCGGCGCCGCCCGTCGCTTGGGCATTGCGGCCAAGGCCCGCGAGGTGCGCGGCGTCGACCGAGTGGTCATCCGCGACGGCGACGCCATTGCGGCCATGCTCACCAAGATGGGTGCCCACGACGCCGTGCTGGCGTGGGAAGAACGTCGGATGCGCCGCGAGGTGCGCGCGACGGCCAACCGGCTGGCCAACTTCGACGACGCGAACCTCCGCCGCTCGGCGCGCGCCGCCGTCGCGGCCGGAGCCCGGGTGGAGCGTGCCCTGGAGATCCTCGGCGACGAGGCTCCCGACCACCTCAAGGAGGCCGGTGCGTTGCGTCTTCAACACAAGCAGGCCTCGCTGGAGGAGCTCGGTGAGTTGGCCTCGCCGCCGATGACCAAGGACGCGGTCGCGGGGCGGATCCGCCGGCTGTTGGCGATGGCTGACAAGAAGGCCGCCGATCTCGGGATCCCGAGCACCGAGGCCAGCCTCACCCCCGACATGCTCGAGTGACCGTCGCCGCACCCGCCGCACGCTGACTCGCACCCGCCGCACGCTGACCCGCGGCAGCACGGCATACCCCATGGGGTATGCCGTGCGTCACCTTCTGGACATCTGCGCGACACCCGCTGCTCACCCTGCGGTGGCGTGCGTCACGGCCCGGCAAGGACCTACGTCCTGACCTCGATTTGCGTCTTGAGACCGCTTAGACCGCGGGCCGCTGGGAGCACTAGGGTTGGGGCGGTACCACGGGCTGCCGACGACGGCCGCTGGTCGTCGAGGTGAGCCCGGGGGCGTGTCCATCGACTCCAGTCGGAAGGTTTAGATCACAGTGACCGTCAAGGTAGGCATCAACGGCTTCGGCCGCATCGGCCGTAACTTCTACCGGGCCGTTGTCGAGTCCGGCGCCGACATCGAGGTCGTGGCTGTCAACGACCTGACTGACAACAAGAGCCTCGCGCACCTGTTGAAGTACGACTCGATCCTCGGGCGTTTCCCGGGCGAGGTCACCTACGACGAGGCCTCGATCACGGCCAACGGCAAGACCTTCGCCGCCTGGGCCGAGCGCGACCCGGCCAAGCTCGACTGGGCCAGCGTCGGCGCTGACATCGTCATCGAGTCCACCGGCTTCTTCACCGACGCGACCAAGGCCAAGGCCCACGTCGACGGCGGCGCGAAGAAGGTCATCATCTCGGCGCCGGCGTCCAACGAGGACATCACCATCGTTATGGGTGTCAACGACGACAAGTACGACCCGGCCCTGCACACGGTCATCTCGAACGCGTCGTGCACGACCAACTGTCTGGCCCCCATGGCCAAGGCGCTCAACGACGGCCTCGGCATCGTCAAGGGCCTCATGACGACGATCCACGCCTACACGCAGGACCAGAACCTGCAGGACGCCCCGCACAAGGACCTGCGTCGCGCCCGCGCCGCCGCTCTCAACATGGTCCCGACGACGACCGGTGCCGCCAAGGCCGTGGCGCTCGTCCTGCCCGAGCTCAAGGGCAAGCTCGACGGCTACGCCATGCGCGTCCCGACACCGACCGGCTCGGCAACCGACCTCACCTTCGAGGCCGCCCGCGAGACGACCGTCGCCGAGGTCAACGCCATCGTCAAGGCTGCGGCCGAGTCCGGCCCGCTCAAGGGTTACCTCGTCTACACCGAGGACCCGATCGTGTCCAAGGACATCGAGACCGACCCGGCCTCGTGCATCTTCGACGCCCCGCTGACCAAGGTCATCGGCAACCAGGTCAAGGTGCTCGGCTGGTACGACAACGAGTGGGGCTACAGCAACCGCCTCGTGGACCTCTGCACCCTCGTCGGGTCGAAGCTCTGACCCGCTAGTCCCACCAGAGACACCACACTCCAGGAGGTTGGCACCGTGAAGACCATTGCCGGATTGGGCGACCTGCGCGGCAAGCGCGTTCTCGTCCGCTCGGATCTCAACGTTCCCCTCGACGGTGACAAGAACATCACCGACGACGGCCGGATCCGCGCCTCGGTGCCGACCATCAAGGCCCT
>ENA-UPSM01001361-UPSM01001361.1-activated-sludge-metagenome-genome-assembly--contig:-NODE-1361-length-32723-cov-34.921299_pt1 | contig 32723 bp, 27 predicted proteins | sample MGYA00238181_ERZ773283 | MGnify/ENA primary metagenome ERZ773283 (study PRJEB29023, sample SAMN05720199) | activated sludge metagenome | isolation source: Anaerobic digester | place: Japan...
ATACAATACCTATCATTCATGTCTAACAATTTAATTATTATGAGTAAAGCAAGAAGAATTTTAAAGATGTACACCGAAGGTGTAAGTAAACAATCGATCAGTGTTCGCACAGGTGCAACACGGAACACGGTAAAGAAGTATATCCGGCAGTTTGTTGCCTTGGGCAAGACTTTCGAAGAAATAAATAAACTCAGTGATACCCAGATGGAAGCATTGTTTTCATTGCCACGACAGGAAGCCGGCAATGATCAGCGAAAGGCAGACCTGATTGCCTTCTTTCCTGAGATGGAAAAAGCCCTCAAACGCAAAGGCGAGACAAGGGAAAAGCAATGGGAGAGATATTTTTTAAAACATCCTGACGGTTACCGTATTACGCAGTTCAAGGAATATTATAACCTGTGGAGCAAGAAGGTCAACTCTTCGATGCACCAGGAGCATAAAAGTGGGGACAAGATGTACGTTGACTATGCCGGCGATAAGCTTTCCTTTGTTGATCAGGCAACCGGAGAAGTGATTCCTGCAGAGATTTTTGTTTCCATACTGGGTGCAAGCCAGCTGACCTATGTTGAGGCATCACTGACACAAAGGAAGGAGGATTTTATAGGTTCATGCGAGAATGCCCTGCATTATTACGAAGGTATGCCACAGGCCATTGTCACCGACAATTTAAAATCCGCTGTAATCAAGAGTGACCGGTACGAACCCACACTCAATGAGATGTTCCGTGATTTTGTAGGTCATTACCACATGACAGCTCTTCCGGCAGGGCCCTATAAGCCTAAACACAAAGCGCTTGTTGAGGGAGCAGTCAAAATAATTTACCGGACGATTTTCAGCACGGTCAAACAACATACTTACTTTTCTTTAGCAGACTTGAATAGGGCTATATGGGAAGAGCTCGAGGTCCATAACAACAAACCTATGACCGGTCGTCCATATAGCAGAAGGCAATTGTTCGAAGAAATAGAGAAATCGGATCTTCAGCCACTACCACAATACCGGTACCAGGTTAAACGGAAGAAAGTAGTTACGGTAATGAAGAATAACCATGTATGTCTTGCTGAGGACAAGCATTATTACAGCGTTCCTTATCGTTACATCGGAAAGAAAGTTACCATTCTCTACTGCCAGGACCGGGTAGAAGTTTATCACCGTTATGAATGCATATCAACACATACTCGCAGTTTTAAGCCTTACGGATATACAACCAATGAAGATCACCTGGCGTCCCACCACCAGTTTAAAAGCGACTGGACTCCTGAGAAGTTCATTCAACGGGCAACCTTTATTGGAGATGATACCAGAGATTATATAGCCCGTATTCTTGAGATAAGGCAACATCCCGAACAAGCCTATAAAACATGCCAGGGCATCCTTAGCTTTGTTACCCGGGCAGGCAGTGAGCGATTGAACCGTGCCTGCCACAGGGCACTGTACTATGGCGACTTCAGTTATAATGCTATCAGAATAATCCTCGAAAAACGCTTGGACCAGGAGCCTTTCGATATTGAAAATGACAATAAAAAAATGCCAGGACATCGTAACGTTCGAGGAGGAAACTATTACAAATAATCAAATTATCTCAAATCCAGCCATGACATGATCGTGGCTGGATTAATCCTATTATAAACCCTTTAAAATGAAAATGTATGAATGAGCAAACATTACAGCGTCTTAAACAAATGAAATTCCAGGGGATGGCAACAGCCTTTAAAACCACGCTTGAAGACGGGGGTATGTCCAGCATGACAGCTGATGAAATGGTGGCTTTCCTTGTTGAATCGGAATGGGATCATCGTAACAACCGTCGCATTGAACGTCATATAAATCAAGCACGTTTTCGTTACAAAGCAAATATCGAGAACCTTGACTTTGATGCCGAGCGGAACCTTGATAAAAACCAAATCATGCGCTTTGCCGATTGTCATTTTATTGATAAATCAGAAACCATTATTATAACGGGCAGTACTGGTATCGGTTATGTAAACCAAATGATAATGTAAAGTAGAACACGTAAAGTATTGTAATGCAACAACACGAGAGCATTCTACTTTACATTTTGTTTTTCATTTTTACTGGAAGTTCTTCAGCCACTCCAATAGATTATCATTGTTCGTCCATAAAGGTCCTTCTCTTTTAACAACATCTGCATACGCTTTTTCTATAGCTTCACGCTTTTGTTTTGAGTCAACCCTTGCATAAACTTCTGTTGTTTGTACCGACTCATGACCAAGTATATCACGTATGTAAACCAGATTAACACCGGCCTGCAAGAGATGCATCGCTTTTGAGTGTCTGAGCGAGTGTGGGCTGATCTTTTCTGGTATCAGTTTCTGATCTTTCTTTCTTGCCGCGCTTGCATAGTACTGAAGAATGTAATAAACTCCTGCACGGGTAAGCTTCTCTTTTCTGCTATTATAAAATAGTGGATACAGATTTGCATGTGGTTCAAGTAAGTGGTTTTTCTCCATATAATATTTCAAGTGCATCACTTGTTGATCCATTAGAGGAACGATCCTCGCTTTGTTTCCTTTGCCAACTAATTTGATCGTAAAAGGCTTTGTTAACCGTACATTTGATGCCGTAAGATCAATAACTTCCTGTACTCTTGCAGCAGAGTCATACATCAGTGCAAGCATAGCAAGATCACGTCTTCCTTTCTTTGTAGAAAGGTCAGGTTGCGCAAGCAGTAATTTAATACCCTCTATTGTTAAATAGTTCATCGTACGTTTTTTTGTTTTTTTCACCTTGATAGAGAGTATTCGCTGCCACTCATTTATATTCTCAGGAGCCTCGTATTGCAAATAACTAAAAAAAGAGTGTATGGCTGCAAGACGAACATTGCGAGTAGAGTCACTACATTTTCTTTCTCGTTGAAGCCACTCCAAAAATTCATTAATACATTCTTTTGTAATATCCTTAAGAGATAGTTTATTTACACGGATCTTTTTTTGCGATTCAACAAAGCCAATAAATAAGATGAAAGTAATCTTGTAAGAGTTTATGGTATTAGGACTCATACCTCTTTCTCCCGGAAGATATTTTGATAAAAAATCGGTAAGGCTTTTAGAAAAATCAGTCGGCTTCATAGTACTGAGTTTTATTGAGTTCAGGAAAGATGTGAGGACAGACCTTATTTACACTTTTGATAAGTGAAGGATACATTTCTGCGGTCAGCCTCACATATTTATCAGTCGCTGCAAGAGATTGATGGCCCAAATAGGTAGAGAGTATTGGAAGTGAGTAATACAAATCAAGTCCTTGTTCACACATTGATACCAAAGAGTGAACTGCAAAAGTATGCCTAAAATCATGCACTCTAGGACCAGCACCTTTGCCTTGGTGAGATATGCCTGATCTAAAAAGTATTTTTCTGAACCATTTGTAAGCTATATAAGATGTGGATATTCCTCCAGCAGGATGGACAAAGAGATGATTTATGCCTTTTACTATAGGTCTTTGATTTCTGTATTTCAGATAGTCTTGCAAATTTTCTGAAAGTGACTCAGAAAACGGAATGAGCCTCTCTTTACCGTTTTTACTGTCTCTGATCTTTAAATTATTACGTTCAACATCAACATCATTTATAGAAAGGCTCATGGCTTCACCTGTTCTGATTCCCGTCGCGTATAGTAGTCTAAAAAGCACAGGTAAAAAAAACATTACTGTTCTGGGATTTCGGTTGTTTGCTTTGATTTGATCACAAATACAGAAAAATCTAAGAACTTCTTCCTTCGTAAAAATATAAGGGGTGTAAGAGCTCCTAAATGGTGGAAGTTTTGGAACATAGGAAGTATGGCCTGTATCATTCAGGTAAAATGCAAACTGCCTTACTACCTGTATCCTGTTATTTCTGCTTTTTTCTGATTCATTGGTTTGTTTGTCGCATACTTCAACTACAAGTTCTTTGGTTATACCAATGGACGCTTCATCCCTTTTTAATGCAATTTTGTCAAACTTGCCCAGTTCATATTCTGCTGCCTGGTATTTAAAACCAAGACTTCTTTTTACAGCCAGGAACTCCTTTATTGAAGGACCGTAGATACTATAAAATGGCTTACTCATGGTAACCTCCTTTTTGCCTGTAAAATGAAAAGGGAGTATAAGGAACTTCAAGTGCACACTGTTTAAGTACTGATGTATTGATGCGCAGATAAAACATGGTGGACGTAGTGCTTGAATGACCAAGTGCTTCAGATATTACAGGTAATGGTGTTGCCTGATCTAAAAGACCGGAAGCAAAGCTGTGCCTCAGAGTATGCGGCCCATGCTTTCTATTTCTTAAATCAATATTCGCTCGCTTAAGATAGAACTGTGCAGAGTTTGCTATATCGTGTGGTTTGATTTTACCATGAGGAGACACGATTTGTAGAAAGCAATAATTTTCATTGGACAGAGGTCTTCCGTATTTTAAATAATCGATGATTGCATTGCCCACTTCCGGCAGTATTGGCAGTGTTATGCTTTTACCCGTTTTCTTTTGTTCAATAATGAACTCATCTGTCTGCCAGGAGATATTTTCAAACTTAAGATTTGCAATGTCAGACGATCTAAGCCCTAGTTTCAGTGCAAGCAAAAACATGGCATAATCTCTCTTCCCTTTAGGGTTACCTCTGTCAACGGAAACGATAAATCGCTCGATTTCTTCTTTTGTAAACGTAGAAGGCAGTTTGGGCTGCTGTTTATAATTATCCGACGGTATTTTCTTTGAGTAATCAGTACTGACAAGCTCCCTTTCGAACAAATATTGTACATAGCTCCTTAAAATGCACAGAGCTACATGTCTTGCTGCAGGCTTTTGAGGATTAAGCCCGCCGATAAATTGTAAAATCTCTGAAGATGTGATTCTATTTACCGATCTGATTCGTTTTGCACTTAAGAAGCAATTGAATGCATGCAGGTATATCTTATAGTTGGTTATTGTCGCTTTTGATAGACTATAAATCGTTGTTTTATAATCAATGAAGTTCTTCATTGATATTCCTATTACTCCATTCAGCTCCTTAGGTGGTTTTCTTCTCATTCCAAATAGAACTCTGCCTGTGTTTTGAAAATCAATAAGAGCTTCAATTTTACTTACGAAGTGTTTTTTGTTTATTGGTAGATTTTCGAACTTATATTTTCCAAGTTCTGATACAAGGAAGGCTTCGCCGATTTTAGCGGTATAAATCTTCAGTCGGCGTTCCGCCATGTAAATCTTTAATTTTTCCCAAGCTGCTCGGTACTTTCTAATTGTTTGCTCTGACCTACGGATACTTCTTAAATAGCGGTGGAAGTCTTCCGTTAACTCATCGATGGTTTGTTTTCTTTGTTCCATTACATAATATTCTTAAAGTTTGATAGACACTATTGTCTACTTTAATTTAAAAATATAATGTAAAGTGGATGAGCGAATCGGTATTGATAATCAGCAACTTAAATAATTGCCTTTACATTATCATTTGGTTTACATAACCCACATTATGTAAAACTTTACATAATATCGGCAAAAGTTTTATAGCTTCAGCAATTGGTAATCAGGCATGTATATTAGGTCATAAAGTTTTATACGCTAATACCACAAAGCTATTTGCCAAACTAAAAATGTCGAAAGCTGATGGATCGTATATCAAAGAAATAGCACGCATTGAAAAGCAGGATTTATTAATACTTGATGACTTTGGGATACAACCCTTCGACAATCAAAGCCGTTCATCACTCATGGAAATTATCGAAGATCGCCATGGGAAACGCTCAACCATCATCACATCACAACTCCCGGTAATCCAGTGGTATGAGATAATCGGCGAGAATACAATTGCCGATGCTATATTGGATCGCATCGTACATCAGGCTCATCGTATTGATCTCTCAGGTGAATCTATGCGTAAACGAAATAATAAAACAATCTCATTATTTGCAGAAACGGACTAAAAAAATAACTTTGTAAAATCACCCTGCTGATTATGATAAAAAAGAAGCAAAAAAGGAGGTTAACTTAAAGGGTGGTCTTTCCAGCCGGCGAAGCATGGTCTATCAAAACCGGCGAAAGGTGGTCAATATAACCGATTTTTCCACGATCAACACAAAATCATTTTTACCAAGGATATCGACCCATTTAAGTTTTAGTATATCACTTGCCCTAAGACCCCAAAAGCTACCTACGGCCACAAATAATGATATTTCGAATTTTTTGTCATTAAATAGCTTCCTGATCAGATTCAGGTTCTGATCCCAGCTTAGGAAATCTGCAGTTGTTTTGCTGTATTTAGCGCTCATAAAATGTTCATTTTTGATTGGTTAAACATATAAGTGAAATAGCAGTTTTTTATTGCCTTTGATTTCGCATTATTAATCAGACACTTATAAGTAAATATTCAGTTTTATACAAAAGTGAATGTTTTGGTCTCAGGCATTTTTTAACTATTAATTCCTGTCTGTTAATTATAACAAAATTGGTAATACTGAAATTTTTCATCCCAGAATCTGAACCAACTTGGATAATTAATAATGCTGATTCCAGTTATTTTTTCATTTGACATGAATAACAGTATAAGATAGTTTTCCAATGTCTCGCTATTAATACAAACCTTAAACTGTAATATTTTAAATTCCTCATGCATGTTGCAAAGATAATGAAATGTTATAATTATATGGTATTAATTATATATTTATTAATATATGGTTATAATTATGACAATATCAATTTTAATCTAAGAATTGGATTCTTAATTTTGAATTAAATTTTTCATAAAATGGTTTACGAACGTATAAATCCGATCTCTGATCGCCACCAGGCAACATTGACTACAATTGGAAAGAAGATTCTCGAACTACGCAGATCCACAGGTCTATCTATTGAAAGATTCTGTGTAAGAAATGATCTCCCCCGAATTTCATACGCAAATCTTGAAGCTGGTAAAAACTTTCACATGACAACACTATTAAAGGTACTTGATGCATATCCTGAAATAAAATCATTGGGAGATTTTTTTATAGGGATTTAATAATTATAAAAGGGATGAAGGATTTTGGATGAACAAACCTTGTAATCCATATGGCCAGAAGATTGTTAAAAACTTTATACCAAGAATTCTGGTTTCGTAAAAGTTCCACTGGTTAAAATTGGTATTTTTTAAACGATAATACCTGTGCTGGTGGTGCATTTTGATACTTCAGATGGTTAAATAATCATAGGTTAGCGTTGATTGCTTCATTTTACCATGATGTGGTGATGATCATTAACACCATTAAGTGCAGCATATTTTACCATTAAATGTATTTTAGATGCCATTATGGAACAGTCTGATCAATATTATGTTGTGGCTGTATTTATATCGGAATACACGGCAGATTGAACATGAAAAAAAATGATAGAATATCCCGCCAATCATCGATACCCGGCGAGCAGTTGGTCGAATTAGAAAAGATTGGCCTTGTTGTCCGGGAACTTCGATTCAATTTCGGGTTAATAACGCAAAAAGAACTTGCTGTCAGGTGCGGATTGCACACCAATACCATCCGGACAATTGAACAAGGTAGAAAAAATTATAATTTGGTGAGTCTCATGAAAATCATCAGTTATTTTAAATATGACCTGCCAACTTTCATGAGGGAATTGATGTAAATTCTTTTTTATCTTAATAGTTCACTTACTTCAATTTCATCAGTCAGTATTGTTTGCTTTGCTTGGATCATCATTTACAGCATATATTTCTTTCTTGTAATCTGCATTAATATCTATCTTAGAAGTAATTAGCTGGACAGTCTTGGAAATATCAGAAAGTGATAAGGACAACTTGCTCATAGAAAGTAGCTGATTCAGTTCCTGAACATTATTGGAGTTTGTTATTCTTAAAAGGTGATAATACAGTACTGTTTGAAATAGCTTAATTGATGTCATTCTTTTATCTGATATTTCAACTCTATATCTTTCATAAAGTTTTGTAACCAATGTTCGGTTATAGCCATAAAAAAACTTGGAAGGTGATTTTAAGTAATCTTCAGTTTCCTTTGCAACATCAACAGCTGAAAAAGACGGAGAAACCTCTTTTTGTTTTTCTTCTTTTATTTCTTGTTGGTTGTTATTGTTATCAGGGAGTTCGCCTGGTAAATCAGTAGTTGTATTACTTCTATCTGACGGTAACTGACCTACTACATTAGCAGGTGTATTACTATGAGTAATTGTCCTCTTATCGGTTACACTACTATTAGGTGAATTACCTTTAATCGAATTATCATTGGTTATTATACTATCAGGCAGGTTACCATTATTATGTTCTTTATCTTCGGGTACTGCAGCCAGCCTTAGTATTTCATTAATATTAATAGCAATTGTCTTATTGGTGACCTGTTGTATCAATTTCATGTCCCGGAACTTCTTTAGTGCTTTTTTGATTGTCCGGTGATCTGATCCGACTGATTTTGAAATACGGTAGATCGTGACCCTGAAAGATTCGGCATTTGATAAAAGGTATGCCAATATTAACTTTTCAGTGGCTGATAAATTGATATAAAAAAGTGCGTTCGGAATTTGTGTAAAATCAGACTTCAGTTCTGTTTTCTTAACGTAAAAATAATTGCCGGTGCTTTTCATGTTTTATTTATTATGAATTATATTTTTATTATTTTGATTCAGCCAATTGCATAACATAATTTGTTCCATGTGTAATGTTGTACAGTGGTATAAGTAAGAAATTTAACATTGCGAGATCAAATTCCTTTCCGTATGGCATCACATCGAAAATCTTGTAAAAGTTATCCTCCCATTCATAATCGCGATCATTAATTCGATAATAGCTGCCATTTAATGTGTATAGCGTTTGCAACAATAAATCGGGTATGCAGATATGATATTGAAGTGCTCCATTCCTATGAATCCAATCCATTTCTTCCTTCCAGTTGGTTATGTTTTCCTTCTTCATAAAATCTTCCAACTCATTGTCCATCCGATTCCTGTGTCTGTCGTACCATTCTTTCTGATAGTCCATCTGAAATTTGAAAAAGTGTGTAATTGATAACATCACAATTAATGCCTGTTCAACTTCCATATTGATTGTTCCATCATAATATTTTTTCCTGGCAAGGTCAATTATCAAATCGATTTTACTTTCGTTTAAAATTTTATTACCCATTTTATAGTCTTCTATCAGAGATTCAATGGTTTTGCGACCAGACCAGAATCCCAGAGCACATCCTGTTTCACAGTAAAATTGAATTATGTCACTTATTGATTCGATATGAATACCGGATCCCAGGAATAATGTACGGGCACCGTCAGCCTCACCGGATTCAAGTAGAACCTGATAATAATAATTCTGTTCCTCATCTGATACCTTAACAAGGAATTTATGGTCTCCTTTTTCGAAGTGGATCTTTAAAAGGTAAACTGTTTCATCCCAATTATTATTCAATAAATAAATTGCTTGCGAAACATCATCAACAAAAACATCTATAATCCTGGTTCTCAGTGACAAATAATATTCCAATTCCTCTTCTGATGATTTCTCCAATTCACCTAAAGAGATGTTGTCAGGCTCTTCAACCTTCATGAACTCACAATCATCATAGAAGCCATTAATCCTGAAGTACTCCTCTATATTGTCACCGGCATCAAATAGCCCTGATCCAATTATATTGTCATTCTCGTCAATAATAAGATAAAACCTATCCAAGATGGATGCTTGCTCCAATGCCTCCTCAAATGTCAAATTTGCCTTAGCCCAACAAAGGTCATAAGCAACATCCACCGGATCAATAGTATCAACCCCTTCTATGAAATGACATGCCGGCCACTCATCCTGGTTAAAAAAATCACCTGTAAAAGGATTGATGCCGTTTTCCAATAAAACTCGCTCATATTCTGACATAAATGCATAATCATAACCTTCACCAGGTTCAGCAAAATATATGTTTGGGTATATGGATGATTCTCCAAAAAGGTTTGTAAACTCTTCCTCTGTCAGAATTTCGATTCCTTCTGATGCTTTGTAATCATCAATTATCTGGCCCATTTCTTCCCATTCAGCAATTATTTGCTTCATCTCTTCAATTGTATAGTGATATGGATTCGTTATTTTCATGATCTTAGTCTTTAATGATTTTATTATCCGGGATAAACTCCCATACGGTCGGTTCTTCATCTTGGTCAAAACCAAGAATTTCGTATCGATATAACCTGTTCCCATCTGTTAGTATTTTTTTGACACTCTTTTTAGGATCGAAAACTTTTTTTAGATAAGGGAGTGTGAGACCCTTATAATCCCGATTTGTTTTTCGAGCTAAGGCGTGAAGTTCATCAAGTGTCCAGTGACCGTAAATAAGTTCTCGCATTACTGCGCAATTGGTAAGATCAAATACCTCTCCTACAAAGGAGATCTTCATAGATTCAAGCATTGTTGGCCTGTAGCCAATCATGCCAATTGTTAATTCTGTTTTATTCATTTGTATATTTGTTATATATCAATAATCATAACTGTTAATAAATACTGGGATTTACAAAATATTCAACCTTCTGTTAACCAGAAGTCAATTGAGAAAAGGACTACTTAATCCAGGAACTATGGAAAATTCGACTTCTTTTAAGAACCCGGATAACTCACCATTGTATCTCTCTGTGCTATCCAATCTCAAGGTATCAGTTGAGGGATCTATGCTGTATATATGCAACTTCTGATCCTCCCTCGATTCAAATATTATCTTAATTTTGTCATCCTCAGGGAACACTAATACGAAGGCTAATGTCTGAAGTTCCTGGCATCTTGAACGGATCATTTGTTTTAACCAAGTCCTGTCACACCATTCTTTTTCGGTCAGTTGCCAGAAAGTTCGTGGCTCCATTGAGTCAGTAAGGAAGAATAATAAGTATCCCATGTATTGACATTCATTATAAGCATGACACAATAAGTCAAGCATGTCATTGTGGAATTCTTGTGTTACCCTTTTCCTATCAGAAACTGTCAGACATGGGTCTGAAAATGGATTTGAAAACCTGCCTTTATATTCATCTGACGAAATTACAAATTCAAGCTTCCGGTTTTGATCCGGCTTATAAAGATGTATTTCCTGAACGTCATTACGTGCGCTATAAATCATCATAACTACCTCTTCTCTGTCTTCACATTCTGATGGCCGTTTATTTTCTTTCTCGGCAATTTTTGAGGTCCACCCTTCTGTAACAAAGACACTGGAGATAATTTTTGGATCAGTACAAAATTTACGCATGATGTAATTGAAGTTTTCTTTGTCAAGAACACTGTCAAAATTTGTAGCAAAGCTTGCTATGGTTCCATCATCGTACTGAATAGTAAATGTTGGCACGATACTTCCGTACTTTTCGAAGATGGTGATCATCTTCTGCTTTTCCTGTTCAAAAAAATCATTGTTTTTCATTTTCTTTAAAATTAAATTAGTAATAAATGTTTGTAATGCAAATATATTCAGTGCATTACGAAGTAAATTGATGATTTTTTGAATGTCGTAGGATATGTCGTGAAGACAAAAGATCAGAAGGTCGAAAATAAGCACACTTGTGCTATATTATCAACTTAAAAATATAATGGGAAGGTTTATGAGATGTCGTTATTTTTTAACGTGATGTCGTCCTTTTTGGAATATCCAAGCTATTGAAAATTGTGTCAAAACGCTTTTTAACATCTTTTCTCAATTTACCATCGAATCTCAGCTTTCCATTTGTAAAGTATTTACCCTTAACAGATTTATAAAACAATTTGCTTGCGATCTCAGTATTAGATGGTAAGACTGAATGATGTAATAAATTTTTGCTTAAACATTGTATAAAGTAGGCAAAGTGATTGTGTTTTTCACCTTTCCATTTCACTGGATTAGGTGATCTTTCAGGATTACCTTCACTAAACCTAATAAACAACTTTCTGAATTCAGGCAGGGGACAATCGATATATCCTTCTCTCACCAATCCTTTATGTAGCTGAAATATACATCTTCTACTGGTATTGTAGGGAAAATCCTTCATTCTGAAAATATAAATGGGTACATCCTCAGGTGGTTTTGGTTGCATCTGTGCGTCTTGGACATTATTAGCAACATCTTCCTTTTCCTGAGTATTTGAAGGTACTTTCTTGTCTTTGGGGTTAACACCCACATAAATAGTTTCTAACTCCTGTGGGTTGGAAGTTATCTGTTCATCATTGTTCCCTATACCAACAGATATTAGTTTTAAAACATTCTCACAAGCTTGAATCTTATATTTAATGAGATCGTTGAGAGTTATATCATTAAGTGTTTTTAAAGATTGTTCCTTTAGTATTAGGTCAGCTTTGGCATCAGTAATTTGATCATGAATTTCACGAAAGAGTGTATCCTGATTTGTGCCAGGATTAGAGAAAATGCTAAGTTTGAAAGCATTGAATCCATGCTTTAAAAATTCATCTAAATCAACAGGACTACTATATCCGTTCAGCTCGAAATAAATCATCGAAGGAGGAATGTGCCCCTCCATTTCAATTTCCGCTAATAACTCTTCTTTGTTGTCAAATTCATCAGGAATTTCCCGAACTTTTGACTTAAATTCATTATCATTAAGAACCTTTATGAAGTCAACTATTGGATCAATCATTATAAGAAATTAAATGTAATATTTAAAAGACAACGGAGGTATCTCAGATTTGCTGAGTGGCGCAGCAGTTAATATATCACCAATATTGTCTGCGAATCGCAAAGTTACCGGTTTACCATCAGCATATATACAAGCATTGTAATTTAACTTGGTAAGAGCAAGAATATCCTGGAGGACCTGTTTAATATCTGAATCTCCCTGAGTAATTTCAACATACAAAGGATTAGGTACTTCAGAAGCCAGTGATGTATCAAGTCTCGGAACAAAACCTACTGTCCACAAATATCCTGATGAGGGGGAATTGATGTATGCCAGGCCTCTAAGTATCGGGAACTTACTGTTGTCTCTGTAAATTTTTAATGGAGCATGATCTTTGATTGTAACACCAACTACATTAATATTCATTCCGGCACCTTTGACAAATCCTTGCCACTCGATTTCATTAAACCTGGTTTTAGCATGAAGGAAAATTTCTGAAGGCTCAACACCTTCCGAAGACTTATAAGTATCGATTGCCATCCTAATCAGTTCCTCAGCCTGAGCGGGTTTTAAATGGAAATCTCCGAATTTTGAATTGTACCATGGACCTACCGCACCTTTAAAAACAAATCCGTCACCGCTGTCAAGAAACATTTGTGCTGCACAACATGCAGTTCGCGGATCAGTACTTCTTTCATCTTTTTTGAATACGAGGCCTACATAGCAGACTCCTTTTCTTATGTCTGCCAGTTTCCAGGGTTTACCGCCGGTTTTATAAAATGCTGCAGTAGAAATTGACCATGCCATATGTCCCCGGATTTTAGAAAAGTCCCGGCGCACTGTTCCCAATGAGTTAAGATAATCATATGGATACAAGGTGCTTTCTCTTATGATCTGTGTTGGTAATGTATGTTTGAGCAGTCTGGCTTTAAGTTGGTTATGAAAATTAGCTTCAAATGCATACGGTGTTGAAGCAATATTTAATTCATCCCAGATTGACGGTTCCTGTAGATATCTTTTCGCCCTGCTCTTTGTAATAGTTTTCTTTGTTACAATCAGGTCTTTCCTTATTGTTGACTGTGGTCGACACGATTCATAAACTTCATCAGGAACAATTATTATCCACAAATTAATGTCAGGATGCTCATCTTTCTTAGCCGATATTATTTTATCTGCGAATAATGAAACAGTATGATAGGTTCTGTCGTGCACATCTTCATAATAAAGACATCTTCCAAGCTCAGTTTCTTCTATATTTATATGATAAATTTTTTCGCCTGACCATTCCATCTTGAACACCGAATTAAAACCGGGGAAGAACGGTCTGGAAACATTATCTCTGTTGTATAATGGTTTTTCAATCTCCTTCAGGAATACTTTAAATTTCTCAAGTCCTCTTTTTGTACTTATCACACCGCTTATTATCCCATACGGTCTTAATTTCTCAAGTGGCCCGAATATGGTTAATCCATCTCTTGGATCTTCCAGCTTCTGATCATACCCAAATAATAATTTTGGTTCTTCTATTTTGAAAAGATCATTCATATAGAAGTTGTCGTTTCTTCGGTTATTGAATTAAGCTCATCATCATCAGGAAAGTCATCCAGTGCCTCCCTTGATTCGTCAGGATCAATATAACTTACCTGACTCTTAAATGCGACAGGTCTGCTTTTTATTAAAACATATTCCGATACACCGACATTAATTCTAAAAGATTCTTCTTCTCCTGCAAGCAATGTTACAGCTGATAAGAGTTTTTGCTTCCAGTGTTTGTTCCACCAATGAGCACCCTGTTTCCTTCTTCCAGCCTGTTGTGCTTTTTTCAAATCTACAATGGATCCATTTTCTGATAGCAGAATGTGTGACCTGAAAACAAATACATTATGTTGCAGATCAGGAAAGCCACTAAATGCAAAATGCCAGTTCCGCTCCTTTAATTTTCCTACAAGCTGTCCATAACGAAATTGTTTCTCATTATTAATGTCTTTTGGGAAACAAAATGCAGTTTTACCGGACATTTCATATGAAAGAAGTTCTTTACCTTTTAAAGTATTAATAAAGCCTGTACTGATTAAATTGTTAATTAAATTTTGCAAGGTCCTGTTCTTGATGAATGAATCTTCTGTCTTGTTGGTTAATATTTCTTTAACAATATACTTTTTGCTGTTTTCAGGATCATAATTTTCTACTCCGGGTATATAAGAAATGAAATCAACAGAGGGACTAAAGCTTACAGTACGTCTTTTATATCCACACGTTGGGAAAGGCATTTTGCTCCAATCAAAACCCTTGGGAATCATACCTTTAAAATTATGCACAAAAAGATACTCGGGTAAATTTATAAATGGGAACCAATTCGATGAATATGTTTCTTCTTTATCAATTTGTTTCCTGTCATTTAAATATATCTTGTTCCAATAATCCCTTATGAAACTGAAATCTGGATCTTGGCTTACTGATACCACCGGCTTTTCATTGAAAACAGCTAACAGACTTTTGAATCCTTGTTGCCAATCAATCTTAAAGTTCAGGTCGATCTTCCTCTTAAGCCTTATGTTCAGTTCATCGTATGTCAGAGCTGGATCAAAATGAAGTGCAATAATAAATCTGTTATCATCAACTGTTTTCTCGACTGCTTCGGCAACAGATAATTCATCCAGACAACCCTCTCTTTGATTGGAATTTCTTGTTAAGACATAAAGAAACTTGCAGGTATTATGTCTGATTTCATGTTCAATTTCTTTCCAGAACTTTTCCCCTCCTTTAAGGTTAAAAACATCACACCATACATCGTAACCCAATGTCATAAGTTGCAATCCGAGCCATCTGGCCTGATCATTATCTTCAGGATTTGCGTGACTTATGAATATCTTATTTTTCATATTGAATGATGGTCGGAAGGATTGGTTTTAATTGCCTTCCACAATAAGTATTTCCTCCTCCGTCAACCCGTATAGCCGGTAGACAAGTTCGTTTATTTTAATTTCAAAATGATTAATCTGAGACTTTATCTGGTCAACTCTGTCTGCCAATTTACATACACTGAGTTCAGTGTGTAAGGTAATTATGTGTTCGACAATTCTGATTATTTCGCCTTGCATCTTTTTTTCAGCCTTATCCGATTCATTAATCATTTTTATCGGGATCTTCGATAGGTACATAGGCTTATACTCATAATAACCACCTTGTTTTGTGGATGCAATTGATTTTATGTAATAATCAAGAAGTTTTGAATTCAGCAACCCTAATAAATAAAGATTATTTACTGGTATAATAGTTGTTTTATCGTTTGAAAAATGTGATGCTTCATCAAGAGTATAAGAAGCAACATTCGCAATTGCAGGTATAATAATTTTCGGTTTTTCAAACTCTTCTGCATAATCAACAGCGTCCTGTATCTCATACCATTTATAACTTCCGGGCTTCCTGCCTTTCCACTCTATTCCGATCCATCCTTTTGGTTTTGGAGTAAGTTGTGCTTTATAATTTTCAAGATGCTTGAGTATTGCAGGATAATTTTTTATATCAATCCCTCTTTTAGCAAAAATCAGGAATTTTTCACTGTGTGGTTCCTGATATCTTTTTATATCTCTGCCAGCAAGGAAAGGCTTTATAATTTCTTTGCTCCCTGGATCCTCTGCAATAAGGCTGTCTCTGGTTTCACGGTTAATGACAAATGCTTCATTTAAGCCAGTCTTTATCCCGTAAAGGATTTTACCTTTCACATAAACTTTTAATGGAATCCCTGCATCATGAATTTTGGATAAAAGAACTTGAGTATCTTCCCCTGCCAGTATCCATCCTTCATCACTCAACGATCCCTTATTTAAAAGAGTGTGGTTTTGTTGGACATATGCAGCAAGAGAGGAAAATTTTAAAGTTTCCGGAATGGTCAGTTTAATATTATTGTTCTCCTTCCCTGGTTTTCCAATTATCAATATACAGGGGTATGTTGTTGCCGATTCAAAAACGGGAAGATCGCCGAAGTCAATTATCTCATAAAGTTGTTGGGTTTTAAGAAATTTTCTTAGAGGTTCACCGTAGTTTGCACGCATCCATTTATTGGCCACAATAACACCATAAAGACCATCCTGATTTACCAACTTCAGGCTTTTCTCAATGAAATAACTGTAAAGATCAGCCATCCCGTGAAATACTTGGAAGTGTTCCCTGAAATAATCCTTCTGCCTGCCAAGCATTTCCTGCCTTACATAAGGTGGGTTGCCTATCACAATATCAAATCCACCCTGTTTAAAAACCTCAGGGAATGTGTTTGTCCAGCTGAATGGTCTGATCTTCTTCTCCTCTCCAAATTCAAGCTGGCTGTCATAGAGATCAGTGTCAATGAGACTGTTGCCACTCTTAATGTTGTTATCAAGTGTTGGAAGTACCCTCTCGTTAAAAAGTCTGAATTGCTGGTTAATAGTGGTTTCGGTCTCACCTTCCATACATTTCAATAACAGACTTAACTTAGTCACTTCAACCGCATTTGAATCCAGATCCACCCCAAAGATATTGTTCAGCAGGATCCGTTTCTTTTCAGCGGTTGTAAGCTGGCCGTCAGGTGTAAGTGGATTGTCCTTTTTCCCTTTTGATGGTTTCCCATGATTACTGTAGTAATTCTTATGATAGTCGAACAGGTACTGTAATGAACCAATTAAAAAACTTCCGCTGCCACAGGCCGGATCAACAATTTTCACTTTTGATATTTCTGTGGGTGTCTTGCCTTTGATTAACCTTCCGACTGTGTTCTGTACGATATAATCGACGATGTATTGTGGTGTATAATAAACACCTCCGGCCTTCCTGACCTCCGGTTTTTCCTCTATTTTGGCATGATGCGCAGGTGTAATCCTGATAACCTTGCCAAGGAACTGTTCGTAAACGCTGCCGAGGATCTCAACAGGGATCACCGAAAATTCATAAGGGCATTCCGGGAAATAAAGCTCATTTATAATTGTTTTTACAACCTTATTTTCGATCCTGAGAGATTCGCAGATCATATCTTTCTCAAGGTCAAACAGGCCTGAATTATATTTTTCATCAGCATTCCGGAACAGGTCGAAGAGATTTTTATAGTATTCTCCGTGGGTTAATGAATGCTTCAGAGTTCCGTAAGGTTCAATGCGTCGGTCTTCAGTAATTCTTAGAAAAATTACACGGTCAATTGTCTGCTGAACTGCGAAGTTTATCTCTTCTTCAGTCAGATTCTTATTATTCCACGAAATGTTTACGGCAAGGTAAGTTCTCCATTTGTTGAGCGACTCAAGAAACTCTTTGTCAACAGAGGCGGTACCTTTTTTATGAGTATCAGCCTGAACAAACCGGTCAAAGCTTCCTTTCAGAACCTGTTCCTTGCTGAATGTATCCCAGATAAAGTCAAATTCGTTTGAATAATCTTTGAAAGTAAGATACTTTATTCTTGCTACTGATGGGTTATCACCTGGGTCAGGTTTTTTATTGCAGTCATAAACTGCGAATTCTTCAAAATCGGTAATAATACTGATTGGGTGTTTTGCACTCCATCCATACCTTCTAACCTGGTAGGCTGGTTGAATATCTTCTTTTACGTAAACACTTGGTTTTTTGGCTTCAACAAAAAACAACCGTTTCCCACCGACCAGTCTGAAAGAATAATCGGGTGCCTTCATGGAACCTTCAACTTTCAGTTTATCCTCGTGAATGACCTCTCTGTATGCTTCAGCATAACCCTGTTCGTTATCAATATCCCAACCGAGAGCTTTGAAAAAAGGATCAATAAAATCACGTCGGGTTTGTGTCTCATTATAAGAGGACTGCTTATATGAAACTGACTGTTCCCCGAAGCGTGAAACAAGTTCAATAATCCTTTGCCTGGCAGTTAATTTATTGATCATCTTTTTCAGGATTGGTTATCAAATTTAATAAAAAGAGCCAAATTTGAATTAATAATAATGCTTCACCAATGAAAGTGAGATTTAAATGGATTCAGGAATTAGGAGGATGATCCAAGATGAAAACTCAAGCTTTAATGAAATTTATATCCTTTAACAATTGTTTCAGGATTGATCTATCAGAAACAAGCTTCAATCTGTCAGATTTTCTGGGAGCTGCTTTTAATGGAATCTGGGAAAGCATAAAAACCATTCAATATAATTTGCTGGTGGCCATTTTTATCATGTTCCGGTGGAGAAAACCTCTGAAAACAGATGGGTCATTGAAGGGTTATTAATAAGAACTTGCCGGACTTTATGGAATCAATTTACTTTTATATTGTAAATGCTGACATATAACTTTCATAGAATCCAGTTACTTTTATATTGCATTTAGTTATGATTTTTATAGAATTAAGGGTTTTTATCAAATTCACAGGAGTGAATACTATTTTTAAAACGACTCTTATAATTTAAATCTTGGCAAAAATAAAACAGTCATAAATATGCCAAGTATAAAAAATACGACACCCACGGCTTTAGACAGAATCTGCTCATTAACTTTATTAGCGAATATTGCACTAACCACACCACTTATTGCAGCACTGATGCCAATGATTAATCCTGCAAGTGACTGGATATTGCCGTGTATTGCATATCCGACGGCACCCGAACATGCTGTTATTGTCATTAGAAGCGATGCAGTGCCAATTGCCAGATGAATGGGAAAATCCAAAATGAAAATCAGAATCAGAAGTATCATAGCTCCACCTCCTGAACCAAAGATTCCCGTCATGATACCAACAAAGAAACCCAGAATCAGAGCTGCTGATATTTTTTGAGTCTTAGTTTCAAATTTTATCAGGTTTTTCGATGAATTTGCGAATGATTTGTGATTTATCCCTCTATTCCATATCACTATGCCTATAATTGCCATAAAAATTCCAAATCCGCCACCCAGGCTTATTTCTGACATGTTAATGGCATATTTTGTTCCCGCCTGGGCTCCGACGACTGATCCTGCTGCTATCCATATACCAGCTTTTATATCTATATTATCATGTCTGAAATAAACTACCGATATAGCTAAGGAAGAAAGTACCGTAATCATCAGACTTGTACCAATAGCCTCATGAATTGAGAATCCCAGAAGTAAATTAACCAGAGGAACAATAACCATATTACCCGATGCGCCGGTCAAACCGGTTATAACGCCGGTAAATGCCCCTATCAGGATCATTTCAATTATAAGACTGATTTTCATTTCTCCACGTCACATAATCCATGATCAGTATTGTTTAAACATAATTAGCAGAATATATGTTTTTTTAATTTTTTATAAATTCCTCAATTATAATTTCAGCTATCTGATTAAGGGGATATTCGGAGGGATTTTGGAGATAAGTAACAGCAATGCCTAACATCATAGAGACAAAATAAGTAGTCCTGATCTCCGGATGCATTTTATTCTTCATTTCGAAGAAGGCCGAAATAGTGTTTCTGAATTTTATTGCCAAGTCATTTTTATTCAATATAAAGTTAGCCCTCCTGGATAGCTCGGGTTGGGTAAATAATTGAAAAACCAGCTTCCAGTTCAGATAATTTTGTTCAAGTGATTTGAATACTTCTAAAATAAAATTTTCAAATTCTCCGGATTTTATAATATCATCATCACTGACATTAAAATATTTAAAAATGGAGTTGAAACTACTGACCAGAATTTCTTCAAAAAGTTGTTCCTTACTTAAAAAATAATGGTATAAGAGACCTTTTGATATGTTTGACTCTTTTGCAATATCAACAATAGAGGTTTGTGCAAATCCCTTCTGGCTGAATAACTCAAGGGATTTATCCAGAATTAATTGTCTTTGCAGCTCATATTTGATTTTACGGGTGTTCATTCAAAACAATATTTCTTTTAGCAGGCAAACTATAACCTTTACTTCCTTTTTACTTTGATTTTGGGATTTAAACGTATTATATGTTTGCGGTTTTTATAAAAGGAATAATTTAATTGCAGCGCGATTAAGAATGAAAAAATTCATTCTTAATTTAAACATATAAATATGAATTTCAATAAGATTCTTTAAAGGTTACACATTCATATACAAAAACCTTTTAATGCTCCTTTTCGGAGTTTTCTCAAATTCTTCAGGATGAAGTCTGAATTTATGCACTGCCATAAATTCAGGTATCTTTTCATTTACAGCTTTTCTTGTTTGTTCAAGTATAATCTGCAATTGTTCATCTGAAATATTATCCTTTTTTATTGATTCATAATCGGGGTAAACAAGTCCTATAAGTTTATTATCCTCCATAATAACAACCGATTCTGTTATATAATTCATATTATTGATAACAGCTTCAATTTCGTCAGGAAAAATATTCTTACCGGAAGGGCCAAGAAGCATGCTTTTACTCCTTCCTTTGATGAATATGTTGCCATCCTTATCCATTAGTCCAAGGTCACCAGTATGCATCCAGCCATTTTCGTCAATGATCTCCCTTGTGGCTTTTTCGTTCTTATAGTACCCGAGCATTACATTTTCGCCTCTGACAAGTATTTCTCCAACCTCTTTTAACGGATCGGATGAATCAATAGTCACATCGAGAGTATCGACAGGCTTTCCCGACCCACCCAGCTTTGTGGTATCCCATGATGTATAGCTTATCAGGGGCCCGCATTCAGTCATTCCATATCCGACTGTAAAATTCAGACCGATTTTTCTGAAAAATCTTTCTGCTTCCGGGTTAAACGGAGCGCCGCCGATAACAATCTCATGAAATCTGCCGCCAAAGCTCTCAGACAGCTTTCCCCGTATTTTTTTATGAAGAATTTTATTTATTCCGGGAATTGCCAGGAGAAGTTTCATATAAGGCTTGCTGATTACCGGCAGCAACTGACTTTTAAAAACTTTTTCTATAACGAGTGGTACCGAAATTATCAGCCTGGGTTTGATTTCTTTAAATGCCTGTACAATTATTTGAGGGGATGGAGTTTTGGAAAGGATTGTAATATGGCACCCGTATGTAAAAGGGAAAAGAAATTCGAAAGCGCATCCGTATGTATGGGCCAGAGGCAAAAATGAAACAACAGGATCGCCCGGCTTAAGCGGCATGTGGTTCTGGGCAAATCTCACGTTGGCAGTAAGGCTGTTATGCGTCAACATTACACCTTTTGAAAATCCCGTGGTTCCGCCCGTGTAGCTGATAACAGCCAATTTGTCATTTGTAATGCCCGGAAATTTTACTTCTTCAGGTTTCAGATCAGGATAAATTTCCAGATATTTTTGTTCAATCGACAGGTATTTCTCTTTAATGCCGGCATCCGTTGCACAGATCATATTAAAATTGTCAAGAGAAATTATTGCTTTTACCTGTGGAATCTTACCAAGATCAATTGTTTCATAGATTTTATCATCAATGAACAAAAGAGTTGCATCTGAATGGTTAATGAGATTTATAAGATCTTCAGGTTTAAAGTCCGGAAGTATCGGAACAATTACAGCGCTGAAGGTTACAGTGGTAAGATAGACAGTGCACCAGTTGGCGGAATTTCTTCCGACAAGCGCTATCTTGTCGCCTTCTTTGATGCCTATATTTTTAAAGAAGGTGTGAAACATCAGGATTTTTTCACCTATCTGCCTGTAAGTCAATCCCTGCTCACGATAATTTGACAAGGCTTCGATTTCCCAGTTTTGCCTGATACTCTGTTCAATATAACCAATTAAACTTTCCCGGATCATAGCTTTTGTTCTTAAGTTTATAATGAAATCATAAAATTACATCAAAAAAGCGAATATTTCCATTCTCAATATAATTAAGCGATAAGAATTTCAGATTGACTTGTTTTCATAATGCACTTCGAAATCAAATAGTTTCTTCAATATTCCAGACAAAAGCCCGTAATCCCTGTTCTTCGACTTCACTGTTCAATTCATAGAGCTCCTTCAGGAGATCCTTTACTTTATTGTCATCGACAATTGCAAGGATACTGTTATTTAATGAGGGCCAGGTATGAGTTCCCATATGGGGGTCGCCGGATATGCTTCCGGCGCCCTTTACTTCAGTCCATTGAGTAAATCCTCTTACAGACAGCTTTTGAAAAATTATCTCCACCTCCTCTGTCAGGGCCTGATTATGCGAAATAAATACTGCTTTCATTATTTTTAATGTTTAATCATTTGAAGGATTGTTTTTTCTTTCTCTTTTCATTCTTGCCGCACCAAAAATTGTATATATAACGGGTATAACTATAAGAGTGATCAATGTCGAGAAAGTCAATCCTCCCATTAATGAAATACCCATTGGTCGCCATATTTCTGATCCTTCTCCTTTGGAGAGAACCAGTGGTATCATGGCCAGGATCATTGTAAGAGATGTCATGAGAACAGGACGGAGCCTTAACCGTCCCCCCTGGACAACCGCGCTTTTAAGAAACACGCCTCTGTCGCGAAGGAGATTAGTATAATCCACCAGGATAATCCCGTTTTTCACTACAATTCCCACGAGCATTATTGCTCCTATAAATGAAATGACATTCAGGGTTGTTCCCGAGATCCACAAGGCGAGAAAAACTCCGGTAAATGCAAACGGGAGAGAAAACATTATTATAAATGGTTCCCTGAAAGATTCAAACTGTGAAGCCATAACAATATACACAAGAACAATACTTAATACTAGTAATATTATCAGATCCCTGAAGCTGTCCTGCATATCTTTCGCGCTTCCGCCATATTCAATTTCAATTTCCGGAGGAATATTCATTTGGGAGACCTGTCGATTAAGTTCTGCTGTGACTGTCGAGAGATCTGTTTGCATAAGGAATGCCGTTACTTTAACAAGCCTTTCCTTGTTTTCCCTTTCAATATTCGGAGGGCTGAAATATTGTTCTACCGATGCAATATCCCCTAACCGGATTAATTGCCCTCTCATGTTCTGGATAGTCATATTTTCAAGATCAACAGTTGACTGTCTGAATTTTTCATCATAATTTATTATAATATCATATTCCTCACCTTCTTCCCTGTATTGCGTAGCAGTCAAACCATTAATCCTGTTTCGTATTGCTGAACTGACCATAACCGTGCTTAATGCCAGGTTCGACATTTTGTCGCGGTTGAGTTTTACCTGAAGCTCCGGTTTTTCCTTATCCCTGCTGATTGTGACATCCCTTGTTCCCTCGATCTTTTTTAAGGCTGCTGACACCTGTTCTGCAACAATGTTTGTATTATTAAAATCATGTCCGAATATTTTCACTTCAATAGTGCTGCCTCCTCCCACGCTCATTCCGAAAGATGAGGATGACATTGAGGAAGTCATGCTCCCCGGATTAACAGAGTATTTCACAATTTCCGGAAATCCCGCCAGATCCTGGCGTAAAAGATCGGAAATTTCAAAAATATCTCTTGTCCTTTCTTCAACGGGAGGAAGGGTCATAATAAAAGAAATTATGTAACTACCCGACTTTTGAAAGATTGAAAGCATACTTCCCGATTCTGCTGATCCTGCACTTGTTGAAATTATTTCTATTTCCGGGTATTTCTCTTTGATGATTGCTTCTATTTTACGGGCAAGCTGAGTGGTGATATCAAGCCTGGTGCCTTCTATCAACTCTACCTGTGCGCTTATCCGGCCATTGTCTGATGCCGGCATGAATTCAAACCCCACCCGGTTAACAAGGAATAAAGAAGAGCCGAAAATTAAAATTGCAAGGATAATAATTAACGGCCTGTTGTTAACTGCAAATTTAAGTGTCTTCTCATAAAATGCATCAATTGCTGTAATTATTTTCTCATTGAATACGGCAACTTTGGCGCCAATGCTTTTTGCTTCTTTCTTTGTTTTTGAAATTTTAAGTATCCTTGAAGCCATCATCGGAGTCAATGTAAGCGATACAATAACCGAAGTAGCTATAGTTATTGTTACCACAGCTCCCAGTGGTGCGAAGATCTCGCCAGTAAGGTCTCCGAGCATTGTCAAAGGCAGGAATACGGCAATAATTGTCAATGTAGTGGCAATTACAGCCATTGCAACCTCATTTGTTCCATAAATTGCAGCTTCACGTGGGAAGCTTCCTTTTTTCATGTTCCTGACAATGTTTTCCAGAACAACTATGGCGTCGTCAACTACAAGGCCTATGGCTATAGATATCGAACTGAGTGTAATAATATTCAAGCTGTTATCTGTCAGGAACAGGTAAATAAATGAAACAATCAGTGAAGTGGGAATTGAAAGAAAAACTATAAATGTTGCCCGCCAGCTTCCGAGGAAGAATAAAACTATCAGAATTACGAATAAAATAGCGAAATATATAGTTTCGGTGAGGTTGCTGATAGATTTCTGTATATAATCGGAAGTATCGATAACGGTTTCGATTTTTACATCTTCAGGCAGCGATCCGGAAACTTCTGCCAGCTTTGCTTTAACATCTTTGGCAACCTGGACAGTATTTGCGCCGCTCTGTTTCTGAACCATCAACCTTACGCTTTTCCTGCCGTTTGTTTTATCATCAAGAGTTGCCTTCTTTAAATCGTCCCTGACAGTAGCTACATCTTTGAGATAAACAACTTTTGAATTAATATTTGAAATAATAATATCTTTTACCTGGTCGCTGTTGGTAAACCTGCCTTCGACCCTTACCGGGTAATTAACCATCCCCATTTCGATATTTCCGGCAGGCATATCAATATTCTCAGTGCGGAGAGCATTGCCAATCTGTTCAAGCGAAAGATTGTATGCATCAAGCTTACGGGGATCAATATCAACCATGACGGCTCTTATAGGGCCGCCTATCATCATAACAGATCCCACGCCGTCGATACGGTTTAACGGAGCTACAACTTTATTGTCAAGAATATCAGTTAAGGCCGCATAGCTCTGATCGGCAGTCACGGAATAAATAATTACAGGCACCATCGATGCGCTGAATTTGAAGATTACAGGCTTTTCAGCGTCAGCAGGCAGGTATCTTTCCGCTCTGCCCAAGGCATCCCTGACCTCATTAGTAGCTTCATCGAGATTCTTCCCCCATTCAAATTCAAGCATCAGAACCGAAGTGTTTTCTTTTGATGTTGAGGTAATTTTCTTAAGATTTGTAAGAGTGCTGAAATTATTTTCCAGTCTCTTTGTAATATTCTCCTCTATATCCGAAGCATTTGCGCCCTGGTAAAAGGTAAATACTGTAATGATAGGCGGTTCAAGCTTTGGAAAAAAATCGACAGGTAAATAAAAAAATGAATAAATACCTAATATTATTACTCCGATAAAAACCACAAGAGTCGTTATCGGTTTCTTTACGGAAGCGCTATATAAACTCATATTATTACTCCTGATTAAACTATTTCAATATAGAAATTTTTGTCCCGTCAGTTAATCTCGATTGTCCTGTTACAATAATCTCTTCTCCGGGCTTTATTCCCTCCAGAATCTCGGTTTTATCATCAAAAATTGATCCCGGCTTTACAACTCTTTTTCTGGCAATCCCATTTTCATTTATAAACATATACCGCTCATTTGTACCGGTTTGTTTCAATATTGAAATGGTTGGCGCCAGCACTACCTGTTCGCTTTTGAACTGCAAATAGGCTCTGGCAAACATACCTGGTCTCAGTTTTAATCCGGGATTATTTATCCTCACTTCAGCCTGAAAAGTGCTGGTTGATTTATCTATTGTAGGATATATCTTATATACTTCCCCTGTAAATTTTTCACCGGGATAGATATCGCACATTACTTCTGCTTTCATTCGTGTTGAAATCTGCGGGAAGTATTTTGCTGACAGGCTTACTACAGCTTTAAGATTATTTATCTGAACAATTGATAAAATAGCAGCTTTACCAATAGCCGGAATTGGTGATCCTGAATACATTTCACCGTCTTCAAAATATTTTCCCGAAATCACTCCGTCGAATGGAGCTGACAAGCGGGTATTTTTCAGAAGGAAATCGTATGTGCTTTTTGCCACGTCATATCTTGCTTTAATCTGGTCGTATTGCTGCTCGGCAATGCTGCCGCTTTTCTTCAGAGTATCAAGTCTCTTAAAATCAGTTTCTATGGTTATCAGGTTTACCTCAGCCTGTTTCAGCTGTGTCTGGTCCATAATAGCGAGTACTGTTCCCTGTTTGACAAAATCGCTTATGTCGGCTGATATTGTTTCAATTCTTCCAGGTGATGCCGGAGCAAGATGTACTTCTTCAAATGGTATTAAAGCGGAAGACAGTTCAATATTGCGTATAATAGTATCTTTCTCAGCTTTAAGTACTTCAACCGTTTCAGTGCCTGTCATTCCGGAGTTATTTGCTTGTTTCGATTCCTTGTCCTTTGTGGTGCAGGCGAAAATCATAGTTACTGTCCCGGCGATAAAAATAGAATATAAAATTTTTCTGCTTCTCATTTTATTAAGTTTTATATGTTTCAAATTATCAAAGATTTCCATTCATTTTCCGTAAAACCAATTCAGCATCAAGCAATTGAAACAATACGTTTGTAAAACCACCTTCTGCAGACATATAATTGCTGTTAGCGCTTGTAAGTTCAAGACTGGAAACGATTCCCTGCTCAAATTTCAGTTTCATGTTTTCAAAAACTTCTTTAGAAATTTCCACGTTTCTTTTTTGAGTTTCATATTGTTCCAGAAGATTATTCAGATTAAATCTGGCCTGCCTTTCCTGCAGGGAAATTTGCTGATCCATTAATTCCCTGGTATTATTAATAATAAACAGATTAACCTTAGCCTGGCTGACTTTGGATTTTCTTAATCCGCTCGAGAAAATGGGAATGCTTGCATTCAGACCGATAATATTCTTAGGAGTCATATCAAACCTGGGCTTTAATATTTTCTCTGTATGAGAGTAAAATCCCGCGATTGTGGGGAAGTAATTTGCTTTCTCAAAAGTTACCTGCTTTGTCAGTAACTGCTCCTGATTCAGTATTAATTTGTAATCAAAATTGTTTTTAATTTCAAATGGCTCAATAACAGCAGATTGAAATTTTTTCTTTTCCGAAACCTCATCTAAACCCGTTGATAGTTTTAAAGGTTGATCTGCCTCCAGTCCAAGATTCAGCCTAAGCAGATTGTAAGCCATTTGAAGCTGTCTTTCTGCCGCTTTCTGGGAGTTTTCAATTGTTGCAACCATAACAGACAGCTTGTCTGCTTCGCTTTTTTCTATTATTCCTGATTTATAAAGATTCCAGGTCTTCTGAAAAATGTTTTGCGCGTTCGACCTGTTGGCTGCAAGAATATCAAGGGTTCTTTCAGCCACAAGAACAAGATAATATGCCCTTGAAACCTGCTCCCTGACATCCAGCTCGCTCTTCTGATAATTTAATTGTGAAGCATCATAGGATAATTTTGCAAGCTGCAATCCAACAAAATAACTTCCGTTAAAAACGAGCTGGCTTACATTTACTTTAAAATTACTGGTAGGATTAAACGGAATTGTTGCAGCCGGAGCTGCTTCATCAAGCTGAAATGAAATTTCCGCACCCATATAGTTTGTATAATCTATGGCTGAACTTACCTGGGGTAATCCTATTGCTGTAATCTCCCAGTTTTTTAGTTTTGTCTTATCAATATTATACCTGGCATTAACTAATGTTTTATTATTTTTAACAGCATAATCAAGCGCTTCATTCAGAGATAAAGTTATTGTATCCTGGGCTTGCACATAAATTAACACAGAACCCAAAACCGTAAAAACCAATATAATCACAAGCTTTTTTATCATATTCATATATTTATATTTAACTGTTTATTATCCTCTAAAAACTTTTTAAACTTTTCATCAAATATTTTATGTCCTTCAATTGTTGTTATTCCCCGGATATTGTTTACCAGCATCAGAAAAAAAGTTTCTTTTGTGAAAAGAATATTCTGATAATCAGAAGATGAATTAAATATGCCGGATATTCTGGCTATATAGATCTGAAAAAGAGTATTAAATGGCAAATCATTTCTGAAGTAACCTTTCTGTATGCCATTGTTTATAAGCTTTTCGAACCGTGAGTATAATTCTTTGTCGCTGAATTCTTTAAGATCACAATAAGATGTATTCTGATATTTTTTAAGAGTGTAAACAAATGAAGATGTTAATTTATCAATAATGGTCACAAAAAAGATGCAGGCGCCGAGCATGCTGTCAAAGATGTCATCACGTGAATCGATCTCTTTCTTAATGCCTTTATGAATAAAACTTCTGATTTCATCAAGCACAAATCCGATTAACTCCTGTTTATTTCTAAATTGCTCATAAATAGTTCTTTTTGAGACACCCAGTTCATCGGCGAGATCGTCAATCCTGATGCTTTTTATTCCGAATTTCAGATATAAGCCGGTAGCAGTGTCAATCATTATTTGCCTGTCAATCATTATAAATCAGTATTGATCTTATATTTTAATTTCAATATTTTTGCCAGACAATTGATTTTCTATATCGTTAATCATCACTATACCCCTGTTTGCAGCAATTCCTCTTATAAAATTGATAACTATATTTTTAAAAATATCACTTTGTTTATACTTATCAGGCGGAAAAACATCACTATCGATAAGAATTTTCATTTGTTCCAAAATGAGCTTAACAACAATATCGATATTTATGTCCTTTCTGAAGATCCCTTCATTTATACCTTTTCTTAATAAACGATATGCCAGGTTATAGTTTCTTTCTGTCTGTTGTCTGGAAGCTTGTATCCACAGCTCATAATGATACTTTTTCAGATCTGAAAAGAATGCAGGACTCAACAAATTCAGCATCGATGCTCCAGCCTGGATGAACAGGCAAATTGCGGTCAGGGGGTTCTGCGAGTCTTTTATTATAACTCCATTTGCCTTGTATCTTTCATTTGAATACTCTTCAAAACAGCTGATTAACAGCTTATTCTTATCTTTGAAAGTTTCATATATAGTCCGTTTTGAGATTCCGAGATTAGCAGCGATATCATCCATTGTTACGTCCCTGATCCCATATTGAAAAAAAAGATGCGTCGCTTCTGTTAATATTCGTTTTCGTACATCCATTATTTATAATTCTGATACGACCTGCAAAAATAAAATAAAAACTATTACCTGCAATATAGTTTTCTATAAATATTTATGTTAATATCATTATAAAGCCATATATATATCTGTAATATAACCCATTATAACTATATGAATATTATCTGAAATAATAAATGAACTCCACTCTGATTATACAGCATGGACACAATATAATACTATAACATTCATTTATTCAGCATTTAATGGGGTTCTTTGTAGTCTGGCAGACAGTGATCAATAACTGAACTATACTATTTATTAAAACTAAGAATACAGAATCAGTTTTTGATATCTTTTGTTTCATAATGAACAAATATTACAAAAAGTTGTTCCTATTATCGGTTCAGGATATTTTATTATCATTTACAAGGGATTGTCTCACGAGATCTGATAAATAAGAATTTTCGGATAACAAAAGATTAAGAACAGATAAGGAAAAATCATAAACAAATGGAACAAAACAAAATAACAATAGAATTTTTTCACGATGTGCTTTGCGCATGGTGCTATGCTCTTTCCCCCAGGATTGAAAAGCTGACAGAAAAATATCATGGTAAAATTGAAGTGATTCACAGGTCATTTGCCCTTGCCCCCAAGCCTGAAGGCATTGAAAATATATTCGGATCAAAGGAAGATGGGAAAAGACAAATCCTTGAACATTGGAGAGCTGCAAATATAAACGACGATGAACACCGCATCAATACTGAATTAATGGCTCAGCGTTCTTTTAATTACCCATATTCAACCCCGGGACTGCTTGCATGCAAAGCTGCCGAAGCTCAGGGAGGCAATTCCATGCATCATAAGATGTTCAACAGGATACAGAAAGCTCACATGACCGACTGTTATGACATCAATGATTTTGAAGTATTGAAAATGTGCGCCAGTGAAATAGGTATTAATGTTGAACAATGGGAAAAAGATTACCACAGCGAAAAAGTCAGTCAGGCGCTTGATGAGGACTTGTATTTCGTCAGCCAGTACGGTATAAACTCCGTTCCAACTCTGATTGCCAACGGGAAATATAAACTGACTGGCGCACAACCTTATGCAGCCCTTGAAGAATGGATCAGCCGCGTTAAATAAACTGAAAATTTTATAATAACTAAAAATGAATATTATAGTTACATTTCAGACTCTACCCGGGCAAAAAGAATACCTGAAGAAAGTATTTGATAAGAATGCAGAGGTTTACTTTAAGGAAGACTGTCAGGCAGATGAACTGAATGAACTTATGCTGAAAGCAGATATACTTCTGTCATGGAACCCGGCACAGGAAGGGATAAACAAAAATCGCCTTCCAATGGAGAATATAAAATTCATGCAGTTGCTCTCGTCCGGCTATGATCATATCAGGCTCGAAGATTTTCCTGAAAGCCTCAGGGTTGCTGCCAACCAGGGAGCTTATGCCGGACCTATGGCCGAGCATGTGGCAGCCATGCTGCTGGCGCTGAACAAACGACTGACAATATATCACAGAGATCTTGCCGGCGGTATTTTCAACCAGGCCGGAAGCCAGACCAGATCATTAAAAGGTTCCATACTCGGGATCATCGGTTTTGGAGCTATTGGTAAAGCCACCGCTAAGTTAATGCGGCCTTTCGGGGTAAGCATATATGCCATAAACAGCAGTGGAAAAACAGACGAAGAAGTTGATTTCATCGGAACGCTTGCCGACCTGGACATGATATTGAAAAGCTCCGATAATCTTGTACTGACGGTTGCGCTTAACCAGTCAACAAAAGGGTTAATTAACAGGCAAAAATTAAATCTGATGAAAGAAGATGCCGTGCTTGTAAACGTTGCACGCGGGTCCATAATAGACGAGGGCGATTTTTACGAACGCCTGAGAACCCACTCTGATTTTTATGCAGGCATCGATGCCTGGTGGGTTGAACCATTCAAGGACAGTAAATTTGAACTCCACTACCCGTTTTTTGAGCTTCCAAATCTTCTTGGATCACCTCATAATTCGGCAATGGTACCTCATTCAATGCTTATGGGGACAACGCATGCCGTTAATAATGTGCTCCGGTTTATTAACGGGGAAGAAGTTCAATACCTTTAAGTCAATTCCTGATAATCAAATTTTCTTTTTTCAAAAGTGCGGGGTTTCTTATAAAGCCTGTTAACCAGATTAATATCAATACCCCTGATGGCATCAGTATGCTTGTGCCCGTTGTCATATGTATTATTATTGCCCCACCCATGAATGAACTCAGTAAGAATGTTCCATAAATATTGGTTTTTGGGAAGAGGAATAAAAGCGCTGAAATAATTTCGCCTGACGCGATAATTATTCTCCATCCGCCCAATTTCAATTGGTCCATCTGTTCAGGATGTAAAAATAATTTCCCTGAGGCGCTGAAAAGAAACAGAATTGTTAATAGTATGGCAATTACCCATGCCGATATTTCAAGGGTTTTTTTCATTTTATTTATTTCATTTAATATTTATAATAGTCGTTATACTTAATTATTTTAAGCGAGGGCTATATCTCATTGTATTTATTGGCAATACATTTTTATACAGCCCTCGTTTATTTTCCGTGGTAAAACATGCATTATAAAAAATTCACAATAGCAGATTCTTCTGCCAGCCTTTTGCTATTTATCCAAACTTATACCCCGAGATATTTATACCCATCAGTAAACCAGAATAATCACTTATGGCAGTATCATCACCTGCAGCGCCTGCAATCACGAAAAGAGGCGCGAGATGTTCACTCCGGGGATGACTCTCCCTGGCTTTGGGAGCTCTCTCCCAATTTACAAGCAATTCATTCCGTTCGATTGCATTATTTTTTTCTACTGATCGTGTCAGCCATTCGTCGAATTGTTTTGATGCAGAGGCTCCAGTTAATGACTCTGACATGAATCCCTGCATATTATGGTAGCTCATACCCGAACCAATTATCAGAACTCCTTCTTTCCTTAGCGGTTCTAGAGCTTTACCCATTTTAATATGGAATCGCGGATCGAGCCCCTTAATGAGCGAAAGCTGAACGACAGGCGCATCTGCATTGGGAAAAGCAACCATCAGAGGAACAAAACTTCCGTGGTCATAGCCCCGCCTTTCATCTCTGTCAGTGCTGAATCCCGATGACTTAAGAAGTCCTTCAACCTCTGAAGCAAGTTCGGCATCCCCCTTAGCCGGCCAGTTTAATTTGTAAGTGAATTCCGGGAACCCGTAGTAATCATAAAAAAGCGCCGGGCTT
>ENA-UPSM01001373-UPSM01001373.1-activated-sludge-metagenome-genome-assembly--contig:-NODE-1373-length-32539-cov-5.547377_pt1 | contig 32539 bp, 21 predicted proteins | sample MGYA00238181_ERZ773283 | MGnify/ENA primary metagenome ERZ773283 (study PRJEB29023, sample SAMN05720199) | activated sludge metagenome | isolation source: Anaerobic digester | place: Japan...
CGGAGGTGCGACAGCTTGGGGATGCCGGAGTCGTCTTTCTCGGCTTCGCGGCTCAATTGCGACAAGGCGAGAACGGGCACTTTGAGTTCGCGGGCAAGCCCTTTCACGGCGCGGGATATCTCGGCGATTTCCTGCTGCCGGTTCTCGGCGCGCGCGCCCGCGTTCATCAATTGGAGGTAATCAATGATGATGAGGTCCAGCTGGTGCTGGGACGCGTGCCGGCGGCTCTTGGACCGCAGCTCCAGGATGCTGATGTTCGGGGTATCGTCAATAAAAATAGGAGCATTGTTAAGGTGTCCCGCGGCCATCTGGAGCTTCTTGAAGACGTGCTTTGCCAGGAATCCGGTACGCAGTTTCCCCGAGTCAATCTCGCCTTCCATGCAGATCATGCGCTGGACGAGCTGTTCCTTGGCCATTTCCAGGCTGAAGATGAGCACGGACTTGGAACCGCGCACGGCAATGTGGCGAGCCATGTTGAGGGCCAGGGCGGTCTTGCCCACCGAGGGCCGCGCAGCCAGGATGACCATGTCAGAGGCCTGCAGACCCGAGAGAAGTTCATCCAGCTTGTCGAACCCCGTTGCGATGCCCGTTATGCCGCTGTGCGACTTGATGATGCTTTCGATCTTCTCGACGGCGGGTTTCAGCAGCTGGCTTACGTGTTGAATGGGGTTCAACTGGCGCTTCTCGGCGATCGCGAAGATGTCGGCCTCCGCGCTGTCGAGAAGAAAATTGACGTCTTCGCGCCCTTCGTAGGCCTTGCCGATGACGCGGGTGCATATGGTAATGGTGCGCCGCAGCACCGCCGTATCGAGCACGATGCGGGCATAGTGCTCGATATTGGCCGAGGTGGGTACCGCGCTGGTCAGTTCGGCGACATAGGTTGCGCCGCCGGCGCCCTCGAGCGTGCCTTCGCGAGTGAGCTGGTGAACCAGGGTCGTGGAATCCACCGCCGTCCGGTCGCGGAACAGCGACAAAATGGCCCCGTAGAGGTGCTGGTGCGCCTGAGCGTAAAACACTTCCGACGGGGTTTCGCGCAGGATCTCGACGGCGGTTCCAATGGCATCGGGGTCGAGCAGCATGGCGCCAAGCACCGCCCGCTCCGCGTCGATGTCGTGGGGCGGCGTACGGTCAAAAACCGGGTCGGTCTTGGGGCGCGTAGCCACCGAATATTACTCCTCGGAAGATGCTGACTCGGCTGTTTCCTTCTGGGATTCCGCCGCGTCGGCGGCGGCAGCTTCGGCCGGGATGGCCTCCACCGCTTCGGCCTGGGCGGACGCTTCGGGCTCTTCGGCGCTCACCCACACCTTGATGTTCGCCATGATGCCTTTCATGAGGCGCACCGGCACCGTGTAGATGCCCAGACTCTTGATGGGTTCGTCCAGTTCGATCTGCTTCCGGTCGAACTTGTAGCCCAATTCGAGCAGCTTCTGGGCGATCATGGCCGATGTGACTGAGCCAAAGATCTTCTCGTTTTCGCCAGCCCGCGCCTTAATCTCGACGGTCTGGCCCTCGAGCGCCTTGGCTTCCTGGCCCAGTTCGGCGCGCACCTTTTCTTCGCGGCGGGCGATGATCCGGCGCTGATGCTCCATCTCCTTCGCGCTGCCCGAGTCCGCGGGCACCGCCAGCTTTCGCGGAAACAAGTAGTTGCGGGCGTAACCATCCGACACATTGACCGTGGCGCCCATGTCGCCAAGATGCGCCACATTCTCACTCAGGATCACCTTCACGGCATCCACCTCCCTTTGTCTTCTGAACAGCCGCCCGGCGGGACGCCGGACAGGCCTTTCACTCGCTCACATTCACACATCCGGGTTATTCGTCGCCGCCGCGGCCCTCGCGCAGCTTCTCGCGCGCCGCCACGAGACGATCCACCTTTACGCGAAACTCCCACCACGTGTCGAAGAGCCCGGCAAAACTCAACATCCAGCCCCCCGCGTATATCATAAACACGACCAATGCTATGACGACAAACGCATGGGGCCGCAGATGCCGCACCGCGTACACGACGAGGCTCAATCCATTGAGCCAGTATATCGCAGCCAGGCCAATCGCGGCATTCCACGCAATGGCCCGGGTCACGCCGTTCGGCGCGCGCTGCTCCACAAACCAGGCTACGGCGCACAAAATGGCGGGCCAGACCAGCCACTCCGGCGGCCGCATCGTTTCGAACCCCGTGCGGGGACCCGGCAAACCGTGCCGCAGCCGGACCCAAAACGCGGTTGCGCCGGTAGCCAGGGCGGCACACACCAGAAAAGACCCAAACATCAGGCCCGCACTGACATCGGCCCAGTGTTCGACCAACATCCAGCGCAGGAGATCAAGGGCGGCTTCCTGCCCGGCCGCATCGCCCCCGGCATCCCGCGTCTGCGCAAGCACCGCATCATACGATGCGGCGGCCTGTTGTTCCCATACGCTCCACGTCATGTGGAACGCCACAAACCCGGCGAATACCGCGCAGGTCCACGCCGTCACCCGGGAGACTACCGCGCCGAACGTATGTTGACGCCGGATTCCCGCGCCAAGCACGACGCCCGCCAGCACAAACAAGCCGTAAAACAGCCCGGCCTGTGCCCGCAGCGTTACAAACCCGCCGATCAGTACGGCGCCAGCAATCGCGGCGCCAGCCAGCACGGTCCGCCCCGTTGCCCAATATGCCGCAACGAGAAAAACGAACGGCAGCGGCGCGACCGGATTCGCCCCCGTCCACGAAAGCACACCACAGAAAATGGCCGCCGCCGTCAACGCCGGGACGTTCCGGAACGCCGCCGCGATGCCCCCGGCCGGCACGCGTGGGCCCCGGTCACTCCGCCACGTAAGGCAACAGCGCAATCTGGCGCGCCAGCTTTATGGCGCGCGTCAACATGCGTTGATGCTGGGCGGTTGCTCCGGTAATGCGGCGAGGAATGATCTTCCCTCGCTCCGTAACATAGTGTTTGAGAAGGTTCACGTCTTTGTAATCGATATAAACGACCCGGTCGACCGTTAACCGGCAGACCTTGGCCCGGCTGGAACCGCGCTTTTTCTTCTTGCGCCGTTTCGACCGTTTACCCATTGCTCTTGCCATGGTTTCCTAACTCCTAGTGCAGAAGGGCTTAGCATTCAGAAGGGGACGTCGTCCTCGGGGACCGGCTCTTCGATTTCCCGCGGGGCGGGTTTGCTGCCGGAACCGCTGTCCGAGTCCCAATCCAACGTTTGGATACGGTCTGCCTGCACCTCGATTTTGGTGCGTTTCTGGCCGGTGTTCTTGTCTTCCCACTGGTCGCTGCGCAGAGAGCCTTCCACCATGATTGGGCGGCCCTTCTTGAGGTTTTCGCCGCAATACTCGGCGGTGCCGCGCCACGCTACGACATCGACGAACAGCGTTTCTTCGCGCCGTTCGCCTTCGCGGGTCTTGTATACCCGGGTGACTGCCACCCCCATTCGGCATAGAGGGGTGCCGCTCGGGAGGTAGCGCAGTTCGGGGTCACGCGTAAGGCGCCCCGCCAAGAAGACCCTGTTCAAGTCCGGCATTCGCAGATCCGACATCCGTCCATCCCTCCAAGCTTGATGCGTTAATCGTCATCGGATGCAGCCGACCGCGCGGGCCGTCTCCGGCGTCCGCGGTCACGATCGTCGTCCTCATCCTCGTCGTCATCTTCATCACGGTAACGCGAGGGCCGTCTCCGGCGGCCGCGATCGTCGTCATCCTCGTCATCGAACGGCCGTGCCGCGTGGGCGGTTTGGACCTCCGCCTGTTTGCGGCGCTCCTGTTCGGCTTCGAGACGCAACGTGTGCTCGTCGAAATAGACCACGAGACTGCGAATGATGTTTTCGGTCAGACGGAAGTAGCCTTCCAACCGCGTTATGAACTCCGGCTCCGCTTGGAACCGCAGCAACACATAGCAGCCCTCTGTGCATCGCCTGACCTCGTAGGCCAGTTTGCGTTTGCCCTGGATCTCCGAGCGCACGACAGCTCCGCCGTTGTCCGTCACGAGCTTTTCGACGTTCTTGGCTATCGTCTGGATCTCATCGTCCTTCACTTCCGGATGAACGATGTAGAGCGCTTCGTATGTCCGCACTAGTAGTCACCTCCTTCGTATGTGGATTTTTGTCGGAAGCACGAAGCAAATATCATAGCAAACAAATCCAGACGCCTCAAGTTTTATGCGCGGTATCGGAAATGCCGGGATTCAGAGATTTCGCGCCGTATGACGGGACAACAAGCGGAATTCCCTGCCCCGACGGCAAGAATAACGCAAGCCGGGGCCTAAGGTCAAATGTCCCTATGTATCTAACAACTCCTATGGTGTGCCGAATCCAAGAAGCGCGGCATTTCTCTCCGCTCGTTCAACCCGGGGACAAGTGGGCCGCGCCATGCTTCGCCTGCGCCCCTTATTGGCTGGGATTCGCCGGGCGGGCATGCTACACTATGCGCTCGATGCGGACGGGGGCGCGGGGGACCGTGTTCCGTGGGCGTCCGGCCGCGATGGACGGCGCCGCACCCTTTAACACAATCAAATACGGAGCCAATCATGACGGACACCAAAAGCACAAACATTACGTGGCACGAATCGAATATCACGAAGGAAGACCGGGAGAAGCTGAACGGCCATAAGGCGGCGGTGATATGGTTCACGGGGCTCTCGGGTTCGGGAAAATCGACCATCGCCCACGCCGTCGAGCAAGCGCTGTATGACCGGGGTTGCCACACCATCGTCCTGGATGGGGATAACATCCGCCATGGCCTCAACAAGAACCTTGGCTTTTCGCCGGAAGACCGGGAAGAGAATATCCGGCGCATCGGCGAGGTAGCCAAACTGTTTACGGAAGCAGGGGTAATAGCGATGACGGCGTTCATCTCGCCGTACCGCGCGGACCGCGACAAGGCCCGGCAACTCGCGCGTGACCGGGCGTTCATCGAGGTTTACGTGAAATGTGCGGTCGACGTGTGCGAGCAGCGGGATGTCAAGGGGCTGTATAAGAAGGCCCGTGCGGGTGAAATCAAGGAGTTTACGGGCATTTCGGCGCCGTATGAAGAGCCTTTGAACCCGGAAGTCGTGGTGGATACGGGGGTGGAAACGCTCCAGGAATCGGCCCGGAAAGTGCTCTCATATCTTGAAGAACAGGGCATTGTCCCCCTGCGCCGGGCATAGCCGAGACCCACGCCCCCAAGGGGGCAGTCTTGGCCCGCTCCGGCCTCCAGAGCCGGCCGCAACCGCGGCGGAACGGGCAGGAACCCGGCTGGAGCCGGCGGCTGCGGGGGGTGCGGTCACGCTATGTATGCTTAGATCAGTTTGTTTGACCACAATATATTGCGTTCGGCGCACGGCTATGATAGACTGGTTTCAAAAGTCGAGGGCTTTGTCACATGCGATTCTCCCGACGTAGTAAAGGTCCGCTCGCATGGGCGCGGCGTTCCAAGTCCCGCGCGCAAGAACAGGATGCAGAACAGGAATTTGGACCCGTCGCCTCGGAAGAACGCGACGCGCTGTTGTCGCCCCACGCGGCCTCGGGAAACGGTGCCGTTGAAGAGGCCGGCAACGGTCTCGAGAACGAAGAAGCTACCCAGCACATGCTTTCGGCTTTGGGCCGTTTCCACCGGCAGGTGACGAAAGCAAAGGTTGGGGCTGCCCAGGAATTGTGGACCGACGAGTGCATGAACGAGTTGGTCACGGCGGCCGAGGTGGCGGTCAGCGAAGGGTGGCGCGAGACCGTCACCGTGCTTACGGAGACGGGCCGTATCCTCCAAACCTATGAAGACGCTGGCCGGGCCCGCGAGTGCGTAAACTTCCTTTCCGAAGCCTACGACATTCTCTCCCTGATGGTGGGCGACCTTATCGTTGGAGAGGTGCGCCGGGGCGTCATGCAGAAATGGGAAGAGTGCCACGCCAGGGCGCTTCGGAGCCTTGAGGCGGCGGGGCTGACCCTCATCAGCATCGACGAGGAGGGCGAAGATACCGGGGCTGAAAACCACAATGGCGCCCAGCCTCAGCGGGCGTTGAACACCGTCCCCTTCGAATTGCCCCCCTTGGACGATTACGACGACGAATCGGAGGAAGGCCCGGGCGGTGAGCCGCCCACGCTGGGCAACCTTCCCCCCATGGGAGAGGCGGACGCCGCACGCACGGAACCCATCAATGAAACCCTGCTCGCTAAGGAACAGGAACGCGAACATACCGCCGTCCCAACTCCGCAAGGCGCTCCCCCCCTGGAAACGGCCGAAGCTCCCGTCGTGAAGACGGCGGCGCCTCCTCCCGCGCCCGAGCCTGCCAGACCGGGCGTGCAGGCCAAGGACCCTGAAGTAGTCGCGACGCTCGATTCGTTCTGCGAGGGTCTGGTCAAGATAGAAACGGCGGGGGACCGCGACCTCACAACCGTTTATGCGGCCATGCTGGACGAGCTGGCGTTCCTGGATAAATGGGCCGTCAACGCCGAGTATGAACAAGCGCAGCGTTTGACGCGGGCGATGGCCCTGCTGTGTCAACAGGTTGCCGAGGGGAATGCGGCGCCAAACGAGAAATTCATCGAATTGAGCTACGGGTTCTGCGGGGCCTATGCCGAAGCCAATTCTTCCGAGGCCTCACCGGCCGTCAAGACGTGGCTCGACGAGTGCTCGACGCTCTACCACAAGTGGACGCAGGAATCCGAACCGGCTGCATCCCACGAAGCCGAGAAGGTGGAAGCCGTCGCGGAGGCCGGTTTGGACGGCTCTGTTGCCGCGTCCGAAGAGGAAGCGGCGGAACGTGCTGCGGCCGCTCCCGCCACGAACGACGGGTCGCCGGAATGTCTGCTGCGCATCGCCCAAGAAGCCGTTGCCGCGGGACGCCCCACCGAAGCCAAGGTCCTCGCCATGCAAGCGGCCGCGGCATTCGCCAAACGCGAGGCGGACCAGGCCGAGGAGCGGCTCAGCAACATCGAGCGCCGCATAAACGAAGGCGGGATCCAGATCGAGGGCGCGCGAGGGGAACTGCGCACCGCCGAGGAATCCGTTGTTGCGGCGGAGAAGCAAACGAAGGAGGGCGAGAAAGCCCTCACGACCTGCGGCAACCGGACCCAGAAAGCCCAGAAGCATCTCGAAGCCGTCGATGCTGAGATTGCCGATCTGGATGAGCGCATTCGCGAGTTGCAGACGCAGCGCGACGCAGCCGCGGAGCGACGGGCCGAGGCCGACCAGTTACTTGGCCAGAAACGCGCGGAAGAGTCCGATGCCGAAGCCACGCTGGGGTCGCGCCGGTCCGAGGAGGACGATGCGCGGAACCGGCTCGAGGACGCGCGCCAGAAGGTCAAGAATCTCGAACGCAAACGGAGCGAACTCGAACTCGAGATGGAACGGGCCCGCGACCTCCTGGCTCGCCAGCAGAGTTCACTTCAAGACATCCAGCAGACGATCGCCCAGCTCGAGAAGACGGATCTGGCGGGTTCGGGCAGTTCCGATGAGCTTCTGTTCTAGGTCTCGGCCTGCCAGAAGCTCGTGAATGGCATTCAGGAGTAGCGAGGGAACCGATGCGCGTTGGGGGCCCGGCACGGGAAAGACGGGCAGCGCGCATTTTTTGATGGTCTACAATGTGATGGGGAACAGTGCGGCACCGGGCAGACATAGTCGGAGCAGTTGATTTCGGTTCGCGCGAGATCCGCGTGCTGATAGGACGCCAGGAATCGGACGGCGCGGTGCGGATCATCGGGCACGGGACGGCGCCGGGTCACGGCTGCGTTTCACAGGGCGTCATCCAGGATCGCAACGCGGCGCAGGTGGCGCTCAAGAAGGCCTTGGCCGGCGCCGAAAAGGAAGCCCGTGCCAAGGTGCGGTCGCTGTTCTGCGGCATCAACGGCAAGAACGTCGAGACCTTCATCCGCGAGGGCAACGTCAAGGTCGAGGGAGAACTCGTCGAACGGGTCCACATGGCCGAGGCTCGGGACATCGCCTCGCGCGATATTCTGGCGCCCGGCAAACGCATTGCCTCATCTATCTCCGCGCAGGAATGGTACGTCGACGACCTGCGGGTGCTGGACCCCATCGGGATCTGCGGGCAAGTGCTCAAGACGCGGGTGCATTTCGCGCGGCTGCCCGCGGCGATCGAAGACAACCTCGTGGCCTGCATCGAATCGCAGGGCCGGGAACTAGAAGACATGATCTTCCTGCCTCTGGCGGCTTCCCTGGGCACCTTGACCCCGGAGGATATGGAACTCGGGGTCGCGGTGATCGATTTCGGGCGCAGCACTACGGGGCTTGCCGTATTCCGCGATTTCCGCATCCTGGGCAGCCACAGTTTTGAATGGGGCGGCTACCACATCACGCGCGACGTCGCGGCCGGTCTCCAGGTCACCTTCGAGGAAGCCGACGAGCTCATCCTTGAATACGGCATCTCCGACGAGTTCATCCGGCGCGAGTTCAACGAAGAGGAACAAGAGGAAGAACCCGAGCCCGAGCCGGAAGGCCCCGCGCCGCGCCACCGTGACCGCAAAGAACCGGCCCGGATCAAGTTGAAGACCGTCGTTTCGGGCGCACCCTCGATTGTCGAACAGAGCGAACTCGATATGATCATCTTCGAGCGGGCCAAGGAATTGCTGGTCAAGATCCGCCAGCACCTGAACGCGCGCGGTCTCGCCAAGAACCTGGTGCGCGGGATCGTGCTGACCGGCGGCGCCAGCGTCATCAAGAACTACGTCGCTCTGGCCGAAGCCCTGTTCCAGGTCCCCGTCCGCGTAGGCCAGCCCAACTCGGTTGAGATTCTGCCCCACGAGGTCAAGGCGCCCGAATTCGCCGCCAGCGTGGGCATTGTGCGCCACGCGTTCGAATACCGGACCGCCGTCCGTCACGGCCGGGTCGAAGCCCGCGGCGCCATGCGCTCAAGCGCGAAACGCCTGGCGGGGTTCCTGAGAAAGTACTTCTTTTAAGCCACGCGCCGGCTTCCTGCCTCGTCAAACGGCCTGAAGGACCCAAACCATCTTGGGGAATCCAACGTTGCGGATCTCCCCTTGTGCTCATGCTCATCCCGAGGGTTGCGCGATTGCCTCGGTGTCCAGTGAAAAGGCTGTACAGGGCTGGGCGGTTTTCACGACGATGCAGGTATGGTAATTGCCCGGCTCGGCCTCGCCCGTGTGTCCCTCGAGGGTGTTGTCGGGCATAGGGAGCAGTTCGAGCACGAGCGGCGCCGAGCCTTCGAAAGAAAGCGCCGCGCCCGGCCAGGAAACGGAAAAAGATGTCCCCTCGCCATCGATGACGGCGCGGTCTTTCGTTCCCAGATGCCACCGGAAGAGGATGATGTCCCGGGTTTCTCCCGCGAGCGCCACTTCATCGTTCACCACGAGGCGCTCCGCGTCCCAGGCAACGTGCCGGCGCCATATTTCGAGGCCTTCGTAACAGGCCGTGCCGTCAACCGTCACGTCGCCGCCGGAGTCGTCGAGGCGCTGTACCGTGATGGGCGCGACGCCCCCGTTCTTCTGCCATCCGGGAAGCTGGACCAGTTGACCCGCTTCGGCGTTGGATTCAGGGAAGACGGCGCCGAGTTGCAGCACGTTGTGGCCGGCGCCGGTCGTGTAATGGGTCATCATGAGCGGGTGGTGGTAGGCGGGCGTGCCCGCTTCGATAAGAACAGGTTTGCCGTGGGCGATGAAGTTGACGTGTCCGCGATCCTGGTGATCGTGCTGGTCCGTGGGATGTCCCCCGCGGACCCAGACGCCCGTGGCGCCGTCGTTCCAACTGCTGCGCCAGTTGACCCGGGTGGCGCGCTCGTAATAGGCGAAGAGCGGAGGTTGGACAGTCTCCGCGGAAGGCAGCGCCCGCGCGGCAAGTCCCGGCAGGTCATCCGACGGACCGCCCACCTGATACGTCAATGCCCACCGCGCTTCCGCGCTGCCGGTACATACGGCGAGCAGCGACAGCAGGGGCCGGATGCGGTCCGCGGCGCCGTAGGCGGGACCCGCGTCGAAACAGTTGATGAGCATGTCGCCCGGCTGCAGGTGGTGGATCAGCCAGGTGGGGAACCGCGAAAGAAAAGGATGCTCGAGCGCGCGCCGATCGCCGTGCACCGCCATGGCATGAGCGGCATGAAGCATTGAGGTTACAGTGAACGACGCGTACCCGACACCCTCTTCGAATTCGCCGTTCGCACCGTGGGCATCCAGCGCCTTCAACAGATTCCCGACGCCCAGTTCGTAGGCGTCGGGAAACCGGTCTTTGCCTACGGCAAGACACGCCGAAACCAGGCCCTCGGTAGGCAGTACCCACTGGTTCGTGATGGGATTATCGCCGCGCACGAACCACGGCCGTTTCGTCTGCCAATCGTCGGTCACGCCCGCGATCTCGGCTTCGAGCAATGCGTAGAGCCGCGCACGCAACGCGCCGGGGACGGCGTGTTCTGGCATGAGCTCCAGGGTCAGGACGATCGCGCGAACGCCCTGGCCCGTGGCAAGCCAGTTCCCGTCTTTACCGTCCGCGGGCAGACGGTGCCCCGGCGTGTAGAGAGTCCAGCCCGGCCGTTGCAGGGGCACCCACGTGGCCATCTCCTCAAGTTGGGCCAGGACGCGGTCGCGGAAGACCGCCTCGCCGGTCAGGCGGTACGCGGCGGCGAGTTGGGGCAACTCCGAAGCGCAGGCGCCTGACGCGCCGTGGTCCGACATGGCGAGGGCGAATGTCTCGCGGATCTCGTCTTCGAGAGCGTTGCTGCGTCCGTCCAGCCACGTGCGGCCCTTGACGCCGACGTCTTCCAGGGCGTACACGCGCTGGACGATGGGTTTCGCGGCGGTCTCGCGCGCTTGCCTCACAAACGCGGCCCGCGCCTCCGCCATGGCGGGATCATCGCCCAAGGAGTCGAGCAGGGCGCCCCAGGATGCGATTGCTCCGTTGTCTCGCGCGGAAGCGGATTCGCTTTCCGCGGCCAATCCCGGCGCGGAAAGACCAGCAACCAGAACTACGGCCATCACTAATCGCATTGCCTTGGCCTCCATGGATGAAGTCTTCTCAGAGTTCGAGCAGCTCGGGAAAATGTTCGCGGCACCAGGCGCGCAACGTTTCTGCATCCTGTTCCACCGCGGCGCGGTAGGGCCCCTGGCTTCTCAACGGAATAGGAAGAAAACCCGTCGCGACGCCGCACATGTGGTCGTAGGCCGTATCCGTAAACCCCAACGGCCCAAAGTGATCCGCGAGAAAGCGGTGCAACGCCTGCACTGGTTCGAGCGCCGCGTTGAGGTCGTCCCAGCGCTTTTCGCGGAGAAGATTCCACAGGCCGAGGGTGACACGCGGATTCCAGTAGACCATGGCGCTGCAGCAACCCCGCGCGCCGTACGGACCCAGCGTGCCCCATTTGGTTTCCTGCACGAATACGTTGACGAATGCGTTCATCGCCGCGCACCCCTCGGGCGTGCAGCCGGCCGTGCCCGCAGTGGCTTTGACCATCACGTAATTTGGCACGGCCTCTTGGATGGCGCGATGCAGGTCCACCGACAGGTTTTTCTTTGCGTGTACGGTATCGTAGATTGACAAAGGCAGCCCCTGCGCCGCGTCGGACACGGCTTTCATGAACGGGACCACCTCCGAATCAGGCACTTCCAGCCAGAACGGGAGCGCGACTTGGACCGCGTCCGCGCCGAGCTCTGCCGCATGGGCCGCGCGTTTCGTTGCGCCGCGGGTCGACGTGGCCGTGCACCCGATCATGGCGGGTATCCCCTGGGAATGGCATTCCTCGACCGTCGCGCGAGCCACGCGCCGGAAATCGTCAAACTCGAGGGCGTAAAACTCACCCGAGGTGCCGCCTGTATACACGCCCGGGACCCCCATTTCGCAGCAACGCGCCACCGCGCCGCGGTAGGACGCCTCGTCGAGCTCGCCGGAAACATCCCACGCCACGGGGAGCCCCGCCCAGGGGCCTTCGAAGGTCTTTCGTGTCAACATCACAATCCCTTGTGCCCTGGCGGCGATGTTAATTTCCGCGCCGGCGACACGGAGATAGTAGGGCCTTGCGTCTCTCCGCGCAAGCGAGTCAAGGGAAGCCCCGCGCGTGCCGCGCGGCGGGTTGCGCATACACGTCCGGTGTCCGTCGGCAAGCCCGGAAACGCGCGCGCTATCAGATGTAATTCCCCGCGCCGGCCCAGGCCTTCTCGAGGTCCACATGAAGACCCCGGCAGACGCAGATCGGCTTGTTATTCTCGGACGGCATGCAATAGGGATGGGTAAACGTGGCAGCCAGCGTAACCTCGTCAAACAGGGCCCTCAACTCTTGCTCATCGATTCCGACGGCGATCACCACGCCGCCAGAGTATTCCCCCGGCCCCCAGAGATGATAATTGTTGTGAGTGCTGATTGCGCGGGGCAGCCCGTAGTCTTTTCCAAACAGCTCGACCGCGCCCGCGTTGCCGTAATTATCCGCCAGGATTACGCACCCGGCCCTCTCTTCCTCCGGGAGACTGTCGTAGACACCAGCAATCAGAGCTACCAACTCTTCCCAACCGAACATGTCGGCGAAATGCTGAGGGAGTCCCCGAATCGTGACGTTTTCATGCTTGAGTCCGGCGTCTCCGCCAAGCAGGGCGTTATAGGCCACGGCTTGCCTCGGGGGAAGGATGGGCAACGCCAACGGCGCCGTCAGTGCCCCGCCTATCACCAGCGCGGCAGGATATGCAGCCTTCAGCCAGCCCCAGCCTCGATTCGCAACCATTTGTTCGAACGCGCAGGCGCCTCCGGCGAAAATGGCGCAGTGCGCCGGGGCCAGCCAGTAAAACTTGGCGTGCAGCGCGGTGAAGGTTACGGCAAGAAAGAGGAAGCCCCACCCGATAGCGCGATACCTGTTCCCTTCCCGCCCGCGGAAAAGAAACCAGATGCCTGCGACCCAGACGGGCGCCGATAGCGGGTGAATGGCCATGACCTGCATGTACACGGCCTCGGCCAGCGAGGCATCGTATGTTTTGCCCGAGGCATACGCGCTTGTGAGCTTGAGTGTGGGCCAGTCATGGGCAATCTGCCAAAGAAAATGCGGCAGGAATATGCCGAATGCAATGAGGCCGCCGAGCCACAGCCACGGCGTGAGCAGCCACCATTTTCGGTGCGGCGTCAGCAAGAGGCCGAACAAGACGCTCACCCCGAAGAACAAAAATGTCAGCTTGGTCATCAGACCTATGCCCGCCACCACGCCGAACACCAGCCAGAGCTTCAGTTGTCCCGTCCGGAGGATGCGCGCAAAGATGTACACGGCGAGAACCCACAGGAATTGTTCGAAAACGTTCACGCCAAAGAACTGGTGGTTTGCCAGCAGCACCGGAGCAACAAGTGCGCACAGGGCGGCTAAGCCCTGGGCAAACCGCTTCCCTCCGAACTCGCGCGCGATCAACCCCGTCACGAACACCAGGCCCGCGCCGGCTACGATGGGAAGCATCCGCACAGCCCACAGCGAATCGCCCACCGTGCCCTGCACGACCGCCCCAATCAAGCCTATCACGGGCGGAAAATCGACGTATCCCCAGTCCAGATGCCGCCCGCACGCCAGATAATACAATTCGTCCCGGAAATACCCGTATTGATTAATGAAGGCGAGATGCAGGGCGAATTTCGACAACGCAATGCACCCCAACAGGGCGTTGTCCGTCCGCCACCACGTTGTGGTCTCAGAACCGTTCATTCGCGCCACCCCTCCGCGCGCTGTCTGTATTTCACTGTTTTTCGGGCGGAAACCACATCATCATGGGATCGGGGCCGTTGCCGGTGTGGATAATCTTCTCGACCGTAAGGCTGTCGGTGTTGACCACATGGACCCCGTCCTCGTGTTCACAGCCCACGAATAGACGTTTGCCGTCGGGAGAAAGCTCGATGCCAATGGCAAAACTCCCCACGGGGACGCGTTTGATCTCCTTCCTGGCCGCGACATCGATAACGATCAATTCGCCCTTGTCGGTCCAGCTCGGAATGAACGCGCGCGTCCCGTCCTCGCTGAAATGGATGCGTACGGGCATGCCGGGGCACGCGAAGGTCTCGAGCGGCGTGTGCGTGGCCAGTTCGATGAGGGTCACGGAGCCACCGGTCTGGTTCAAGGCCCAGAGCTGCTTGCCGTCGGGTGTGAACGCCATGCCTTCGACGCCCTCGCCGCACGGAATCTGCGTAATCAGGCCGCCCGATGCGCGGTCAATGACCGACACGTTCTTCGAGACGATATTGGCGGTGTAAAGGCGTTTCCCGTCGGGCGACACGAGGACCATGTGCGAGATCTCGCCGTGGGTGGGAATGCCCCGGGTGACCTCGTGCGTGGCGGTATCCACCTCGACGACGAAACCGGTCTGGCCCGCCGTGAAGTAAGCGTGTTTGCCGTCAGGCGCCTTGGCCGCGCCGTGAATGCGTGTATAGTCACCGGTCGGGATCTGTTTGATGTGTTTCCGCTGCGTCAGCTCGATCACCGAGATGGTGTTGCCCGGGGGCGCGTAGTTGGAGAGGTACATAATGCGCTGGTCAGGCGTGATCACCATCTCGTGGGGGTTGGGTCCCGTCGGGATCGTCTGCAGGATTTCAAGCGTGGCCGGGTCGACAAAGCTGAGCGTGTTGTCGTGCTTGTTGGCGACGGCGAGGACCGGTCCGGCGGATGCGGACGCCGAGACCATCAGCGCGATTATCACGGCCGTGAATTGCAGCATGGCATAAGACTCCTCGTAAGACGGGGACAGTGAGCGTTCGGACAGTCATTATGCGGGCGCATGGCGAAAGGGTCAATGGCTGAGGCAAAACAGGCTGGAGCGCCCGGAGCCGTCGCGCGAAGCCTTCGAAAGGGACCCAAAAGGCCCGGCGCCGCCCTCAGGCGCAACCAAGCCCGTACACCTCAAAGGACCGCTTCCCAAGCCCCGTCAGGGGCGGCAGAACGTAGCCCAGGGCAAGTCACGCGGTACGCGTGACGACGCCCTGGGATTGCCCCCACCCCACGACCCAGCCCCGAAGGGGCGGCAGAACGTAGACCCGCGCCGCCCTCCACCGCAACCACTCCAGCGGTGCGGGAGACCCGTGCGGGCGTGGTCCGCATAGGCTCCGGCCGCAGTGTTGCGGTGCAAAATTCGCAAGGTATCTGGTATTGTCATGCTCATTTGGGGGGAACTTTCCATGAACAACACCGCGAACCACGCCGAAGGCAGGCGCCATCTTCCTTATGGGATCGTTGTGCTCGTGATGGGCACTTTCGTCGTGTTTGGCGCGCTTGGGCTGGCGCGGTTCGGCTACACCATGCTTCTCGCGCCGATGCAGGCCGGCCTCGGAATGGACAACACCCAGGCGGGATTGTTGGCGACGGCCAATCTCGTGGGGTATCTGGTACTTTCCGTTCTGGGCGGGGCGTTGGCGTCGCGGTACGGTCCCCGCGCGGTCATCGCGGCCGGTCTGGCCCTTGCCGGCGCGGCCATGATTCTGACGGGCCTCGCGGGCGGAATGCTCTCAGCCGCGTTTTGGCGCTGCGTGACAGGCATCGGGAGCGGCGCAAGCAACGTGCCGGTGATGGGTCTGTTGGCGGCGTGGTTCGCTCCGCGCCGAAGAGGCCTGGCGGCGGGAATCGGCGTGGCAGGGTCGTCGTTTGCTCTCATCCTGCTGGGACCTGGCGTGCCGAGGCTGCTCGCGTTGTTTGGCGATGCGGGATGGCGCGTGTGCTGGGGGATTCTCGGCACGATCACTGTCCTCCTTGCGGGAGCGAGCTTTTTGGTGTTGCGCAACCATCCCGAGGACGTCGGCGAGCTGCCCGTGGGGGCGCAACCCGGCGACCCGGCGCCCGCGCCCCGCACCGGCCCGCTACGCTGGGCCAGTGTGTACCGGTCGTGGACGGTGTGGCACATCGGGCTGGTCTATATCGCATTCGGATTCTCGTACATCATCTACTTCACGTTTTTCGTGAAATACCTGATGTCCGGCGGCGGCTATACCCAGGCCGAGGCGGGCAGACTGTTCATGATCATGGGGTGGTGCAGCATATTGTGCGGCTTGGTGTGGGGATCCGTTTCAGACCTTATCGGGCGGAAATGGGCGCTGGTGATCGTCTACTCTATCCACACGGCGGCGTTCCTGCTGTTCGCGTTGGCCCCGAACCCCGCCGGCTTGACCACATCCGCGGTTCTGTTCGGTTTCACCGCGTGGAGCATCCCGGCGATCATGGCGGCGGCGTGCGGCGACATGTTGGGCCCCCGCATGGCCCCGGCAGCGCTGGGGTTCATCACCCTGTTCTTCGGCATTGGGCAGGCGGCGGGACCCAGCGTCGCGGGAGCGCTCGCGGACGCTTCCGGGTCGCTGGCTTCGTCGTGGCTGCTTGCCGCCGGCGTGGCCGTGCTCGGCGCGATAGGCGCGGCGCTGTTGCGTCCCCACGCCCGGTAAACCCGTCTCTCAGGACGCGATTTCTCTGTAAAGCTCGCCTTTCCGGATATCCTCGTCGCGGTAATGCTCCTTGAACCAGGCGACCAGCGCAGGGAGATATTCAGATGCGCGGGGACAGCGAATACCGTAACGGGCGAGGGCGGCTACAGCCTGTTTCGCGTCGTAGCGGACACGCAATCCCGAGTACACGAGCACGTAGTAGGGCATCCCATAAACCTTCGCGACCAGCCCCAGGCGAAACAGGGGCCTAATCATCCAGAGAGGAAGGCGCAAAAGCGGTTTCGTCTTGCCCCATGCCGCGCAAGCCGCATCAAAGAACTCGTTGTAGGTCAGCGGGTCGGGATCGGTCAGGTGAAACACGCGCCCGGTTGAATCAGCGTCCTCGAGGAGGCAGACGCACGCGTCAGCGACGTAATCCACCGGCGGGGCGTTGCACAAGGCATCGGGCGCATCGGGGACGACCCAGTGCAGGTTGCGCGCGATCAGGCGCAGCGCGAAATAGGGCCCGTCGAGCTTGTCGAATGCGCCAGTCTTCGAATCGCCGACCACATACCCCGGCCGGAAGATGACCGTCGGGATGGCGTCGCGCCGTTCGCGCACGAGCTTCTCCGATAGATGCTTGGTTTCCTCGTAATGGTTGCCAAAAGTCTGCCCTTTGTCGAAATCATCCTCGGTAAACGTCCCCGCGAAAGTGCCTGAAACGGCGCAGGTGCTGACGTGCCCGAACCGCACCAGTCGCGGCGCGCTCTCGACGAAGTCCAGCACGTGACGGGTGCCGTCCACGTTGATACGTTGGGCCACGGCGGCGGGCACGCCCAGATCATAGACCGCCGCGAGGTGCAGAGCATGGGTCATGGACCCCCGAATCGCCGCGGCGGTTTCCTTGTCAAGGCCCAGGCCCGGCTGGGTGATGTCGCCCTCGACGACAGTGGCGCGCCGCGCCGCGTCATCCGGCACGGCGGTCCGGACAAAGCGCCGCAGACGCTCCGCGAACCGGCGGTGTTCGAGGAGGTACAGGGTCACGCCTTCACGCGCAAGATGCCGCGCGACTATCTGGCGTCCGATAAATCCCCCGCCGCCCGTGATGAAGATGGTTCTTTCCGTCACGACGCGAATGACCTCACAGGCTGGATTCTATCATCCGGGAGAACACCTTGCCAGCCACGCTTGCAACACGGACAAGATCGTGTCAGGCTGAATGTTCATGTCACGGAAGCGGTGTTGTGGCGTAAATCGCATGGTCCAGATTCGGAGGGTGGTCCAATGGTGCGCACAGTTGTTCTCGTGATGTTATGCGGCGGGGTTTGCATGGGAGCGGCGGCCCAGCAAGCTGCCGAAATTCCCGAGCTCCGGCCGCCCGACCGGGCGTCGCTCGAACGGTGGCAATCCTTGCGATTCGGCATGTTCATCCACTGGGGTCCGGTATCGCTGAAAGGCACTGAGATCGGGTGGTCGCGCGGCAAGCAGGTGCCCGTCCAGGAGTACGACCAGCTCTACAAGCAGTTCAACCCGGCGGCGTTCAACGCCGCCGAATGGGTGCGTATCGCCAAGGACGCGGGCATGCGCTACATGGTGCTGACGTCCAAGCATCACGACGGGTTCTGCCTGTGGGACTCGAGCCAGACCGATTACGACATCATGAACACGCCGTTCGGGCGGGACGTGATCGCGGAGCTCTCGAAAGCCTGCAAGCAAGGCGGCATCGCCTTCGGAACGTACTACTCGATTCTCGACTGGTACCAGCCCGACTACAACACGTCAGACAACCAGGGCGGCCCGGGCTACGCCCTGCCCGCGGGCCAGGAGCCCAGTATGGACCGTTACGAGAAATATGTTTACGGGCACATGGCGGAACTGCTCGGTAAATACGGCCCGTTCAATGTCATGTGGTTCGACGGCGAATGGGAGCCGCAATGGTCGCCGGAGCGGGGCGTTCGGCTCTACAACTACGTTCGAAGCCTGCAGCCGGATATCCTGGTCAACAACCGCGTCGGCAAAGGCCGCCAAGGCATGAAGGGCACGACCCAAGAAGGCACGTACGCCGGGGATTTTGACACGCCCGAGCAGGAGGTCGGCGCGTTCAACCGCGAGCATCCCTGGGAAACGTGCATGACCATCGGCACCCAATGGGCTTGGAAACCCGATGACAAGATCAAGCCGCTCAAAGAGTGTCTGCGGACTCTCATCCAGGCCGCGGGCGGGGACGGCAATCTGCTGTTCAATGTCGGGCCTATGCCGGACGGACGCATCGCCCCCGAGCAGGCCGAACGTCTGCGCGAGATGGGCGTCTGGCTCGAACAATACGGCGAAAGCATTTACGGCACGCGCGGCGGACCTTTCGCGCCGGATGCGAGCTGGGGCGTGTCCACATGCAAGGGCGACACCATCTACGTGCACCTTTTTGATGGGGGAAGCGAGCCGCTCGTTCTGCCGCCCATCGATGCGAAGGTAACGAGCGCCACGGCACTGACCGGCGGCTCGGTAAAGATGACCCAGAACGAAAAGGGCGTCGCCCTCCACGTTCCAAAAGCGGACCGCCAGGAGATCGACACGATCATTGCGCTCAAGATCGACGGCAACGCGGTGGATATCGCGCCGCTTAACCCATAGGCGCCGGCTGGCGGCCACGTGGCGCTGTGCGGCGCGTTGTCCGGGGCGGCCCCTGGCACACGGGCGCGGGACTCATCCCCGGACTATTTTGGTTGAGAGTCTTTCTTTGGCTCTTCCGGGGACTTCTTCTGGCCGCCTTCCGCGCCAAGAATGCCGCGCAGAATGTTCGCCGACCCCTGCAACACATCCACGACTGTCTGTTGCCCGGTTTTCGCGGCGTCCCGGGCGGTATCGGTCACCGGACCCGTGATTCCTTCGGCCGTGGTAAGCCCCTGTACCGATACTTTGGGGTCGGCGGGCGGCCCGGTGACGGCTAAACGGTAACTGGACTGTTTGCGGATCTGGTCCGCCACATCGCCCAGTTTTACAGCATCCAACACCTGCGTGGCCATCTGCAAGAGACTGATATCCACCAACATGTCCGTGGCATCTTGTGGGAAATCGACGGTCCCTTGGGCGGTCATGGCGAGGGTGGGGCTTTTCAAAACGAACTCGTTGATGGTCATGAACCCCTTATCCAGCGTCACTTTTCCCTCGCAGGTGTCAAACGCGATGCCCTCGTCTTTCGTGGAGGGCATCCGCAAGCGGATGATCTCGGTGGTGCGCATGACGGTCAGGATTTTTGTAGCGATGCCCAGCTTGCCCAGGGTGCCGTTTCGCGATACGAACCGGACGTTTCCCGTGGCGCCGTTTGTCGGGTTTATGCCGCCTCCGAAGGGGGCCGTCAGTTGCAGCGTGCCGGTAGTCGCCCCCTTCAGCCCTCGGGGCGCGGCGAAGGCTAACCCGTCCACAACGGACAAATCGACCTCGTTCAGGGCGAGGTCCATGGCTATCGAGGACGGCTCCGGAGCCGTCGCCAGCTGAACCTTCGCGGTCCCTGTCACCGTGCCGCTGCCGGGTGCCATGGTGAAGTCCTGGACATCATAAACGCCGTTCTGGCCCTTCACGGTGGCGCGCACGTCGCCGACTTGAGCGTGGCGGTACAGCACGTTGGCGAGCTGCACCTGGAGGTCCAGGCTGGGGCGGGACTTCGCGGGCGGACCCTGCGCCGTCTCCGGCTGGTCAATGGCGGAAGCCTTGTCTTTGCCCGAAAACCCTTCGGCCGCGGCGGTCAGCGTGTCGATATCGAGCTGGTTTCCACGCACAGCGCCTTGCCAGACGCCCGAGGGCGTCTGGTGCACGGTCAAGGTGAAATCGGAATTGAGCCCCCGGATAGCGAGATTGTCGAGACGCGGTGTTTCGTCAGCATACGCCACCCGCCCATTAATGGAATCGAAGCGGAGCTCCTCCGAGAGGCCCAGCGCGCAGTCCTGCAAAGTCAGCTCGAGGTCAATGGGGTTTGTTCGCAGGGTTCCCGCCACATGACCGTCCGCGCGCACATTCTCAGCAAACAGATTCTTGAGCGCGGCGACCTCGAGATCGAAGTCGCTGGCCACGCGGTCCTGCTCGAAACGGGCGACGATGTCTTCGCCGCCATAGTGCAGCGTGGCGGTCTGGGGCTTCCATACCTGGTTTGCGCGGGCGACCAGCACGTCTGCCGCAGCGGGATCGCCGGGCTTCTTGTTCACATAATCGCCGAACCGGAGGGACGCCTCAGACAGGTCAAGGTGGGCTTCGAACCGTTCCTGGTCCATCGGCAGTTGTACGGTGACGGCCGCGGTACCGTCAACCTCCATGGCGGCAGGCAGCAAGGCGCGTGCGGCGCTCACAGGCACGGCCGCCGCGGCATCGACCGACATCACGGACATCGCATCGTTCTTGCGGCCCAGCGCGATTATGGCGGACAGCGCGGGCGATTCCTGGCGCGCAAGCCTGACGGCCCCCTCGGCGGTATCCGCCGTGGGGAGAGAGGCGTCAAGTTCGAAGTGCGAGACGCCATAGGCCCGGGCGAAGTCCATCAGTGCGTTGCGAGAAGCTTCGTCTTGCGGGAACGGCAGATTCAGTCTGGCCAGATCGGCTTGCACGGTACCGGTAATGCGCTGTTTCTGGGGACTGATGCGGGCATCGGTTGATAGAGGCCCCAAGAGCGTGGATTGGCACGACGCCTTGACGCTGATGGCGTCCGGCTGTGCCTCGAATCGGCCCGATATGCCCGTCAACGTCTCCTCGAGTCCCGCAAAAGCGAGTCTGGCTTGCCCCTTGTCGATGGTCCCGTCGATCTGGAGGTCTTCGGGCAGCGGCTTGCCTTTCTCGAACGTGCCGGCGATGCGTTTGAAGGCGATATGGCCGCCGAGTTCCTTTACGGTATCGTTCTTCTTGACAAACGCCGCGACAACTTCCGGCGAGAGCGTGAGATCGGCCGCGAGGTCGACAGACGCGCCCGCGCGCTCAAGCTCCGGTTTGACGGCGCCTTTTATGGCGAGACCCGTGCCGGTAATCTCGTCTATAAGGACTACGCCCTCGTCGAGGTGCACCTTGCCCCGGATGTCGCCGAAAGGCTTTGAACCGCTGGCCAGCGTGGGCTGCACCCCAGCGAATTCGATGTTGCCGCGAACCAGGCGCAGCGCGCCTTCCGCATCCACACCGAACAACAGCCCGGATGCCGTGACGGCGGCTTCCTTTTGGGGCACGAGTTCGAGTCCCTCGGTATTGACCAAGGCATAAACGGCTGCGAGCGCGTCGCCCTCTACCGTGGCGCTCTGGAGTTCGCAGGCGAACGCGCCATCGGGGCTCCGTGTGGCGTCGGCGCGTACGGTAAGGTTGGGCGCGGTCAACTCGAAATCGTTCAAGGTGACTTCGCCGCCGCGAATCCAAAGAGTGCCGTCAAAGGGGCCGGCGGCGGCTTGCACCAGTTGCGGGGCGCCTTCGGCGGCGGCGGCCTGGCCTTCGAGCTTCATGCCGATGGCGTCAGCGGTGACCGCGTCAAATGTGGCTTTCGCTTCGAGGATCAAAGGAGGCATGGCTTCGCGCTCGAATGCCTGGCGAGGGTCAAACCCGCGGACCTCGACCCAGCCGGATGGCGCCACGGCCGGCGAACCGCCTTTCCGGATGGCCATAACGACATTGGCGGCCGCGCGCGCAGTCTCGCCCAGGAACGGCAATGTTCCGTCCGCCTCGACAGGGACCGAGCCCGTCAGGATATCCCGGGCAAGAATATCGCCCACGAAGACCGGGCGGCTGATGCCCGCCACGCTAATCCGTGCGGAGCGGGCCCGAATGCTCTCGACGCTCACCTTCCACTTCGAGGAGGTTTCCTTCTTGCTCCTCTCTTGAATGATGTCGATGCGCTCCTGGACCTTCGCGAGCTCTTCGGGGAATGACGCAGCCAGACCGTACAGGGTGACCTCCGAGACGGTGACGCGGCGCGAAAACAGGCCGTTCCACTCGGCTGTCACGCGGGCTTCGCTGCATTGGACGCTGAGGCCGCCCTCTCCAAGGACGACGGCATACGCCGAGACAGACGGCTGCGGGATGAGCGTGAGTTCAAGGCGGTCTATCGAGACCGGCATTCCCGTGCGGTCTTCGACGAAGCTCTCTGCCTGCTCGCGGTAGCGGTCCACGTTCACGAAATACTCGACGACCTGAACCGCGGCGAGGATCGCAACGGCGAGGATCGCCAAGGCTGTCAACCACTTATGGCGGCGAAGCCAAGATATCTTCGGGTGTGCGCTGGTTTCGGTCATCGGGACGCTCGTCACTCTCTGAACAGGACCGCAAGGTCCTAGCCGGGCACTCGCGGGGCCGCCTTCTTCCCTGCGGTAACGGAGTGCCTCAACGGTTTCAATACAGGCCTGTTCGTAGTCTACCATTTGACCGGCGCGCCGGCAATGAAGGGCTTGGGCACTGTCGGCTTGTAACCCCTCCTGACGGGTGCTATGCTGCTTTGCGAAGCGGAACAGAGAGGTGTTCAAGGCTCTGGGTGGCCGTGGCGTGGCGCGCCGGCCTGATTGGGAGGATGCAGAGGCGGCCCGTGAGGAGGTGTCGGCCCTCGGAATACGGGCCGAAGAAGCCGGACTGCTTGCCAAGGGCCTGAATCTCGAGTGTGAAGGCCATACTGCACGTGTAGAAGGCACACGGGGCCGCGCGGCGGGGGCCGTCCCCGGTCCCTGTGTTAAGACGGCTTCAAATAAGGGCATTTGGCGTAAGGACTTCCGTTGACAAGAGATTACCCTGGGTCTAGAATGAGCCCAGAAGACAGGAAGCGCCTTCCTCTGAATGCTCGATAAAGGGAGACCAGACGGAGGCTTCCAGGCAGATGTCGGCCACGATGTATGTAACAATCATGTTGGCTATCATCGCCGTGTGCACGCTGGTGAGTGTGCCGCCTCTGTTTTTTAGAAAATGCCGCGCGTGCGGCACGCGGAATTTTCTGGAAGCCCGAAAATGCAGAGCCTGTGAGGCTCCGTTGCCGGACGACCGGCCGTAGGGCCCGGGGTCCTGGAAAACGGCGCATCCACCGGTGCAAGGAGGAGTATCGTGGCATCATCGATGATGAATTGCCCCTACTGCGGAAAACTGACCGACCCGCGCCTGGACAATTGCGTGCACTGCGGAGGTTTCCTGCGCAAGAAGGCGAGTCCGGGCCAGCGGCGCAGCAGCGGGGAAAAAGAGACCTGTCCGACATGCGGCGCGTTGGTGCAGGGCGGGGACATCATTTGCGTGGCATGCGGAACGAACCTGCTGACAGGCCAGCGGATCACCGAAGAACAGCCCGCCCCGGCCAAGAAGGCTGCAAAACGGTCGTTTGCGCTGCCGTCGGTGAGTCTTAAATGGGTTGCGATTGCCACGCTGGGTTTCCTGATTGCGGTAATCCTCCTTTTTGTGTTGCTGTTAATCCTGAAGCGCGACCCGAAGCAAGCCGCCCTCGATGAATACAATAAGGGGAACGCGGCGCAAGCGATCAAGATCTTGAACGATTATCTCGAATCCGTTCCAGATTCGGTTGACGCGCACCAGGCCTTGGCGTGGATGCACTGGGAGAACGCGAATTATGCCGACGCGGCCCGCGAGCTGGCCAGCGTGGTGCGTCTGGACCCGGCCCGCCGGGATGCTCATATGGGCTTGGCTCTGAGTTGGGCAAAGGCCGGCAGCGACGAGGGGCGGCAGCGGGCCATCGCCGCCCTGGAAAACATGGTAAAGGAGTTTCCGGCCGACCGGGATGCGTGGTTTCTCTTGGCGCTGCTCCGGGGCAAACAGGGCAACATAGCTGGGCAGGTCGAGGCGTTGCGCGAAGTGGCGCTGGGAGGAGGACCCACGGCGCTGGCGGCACGCCAGCTGCTGTCCGTGGGTACGGCCAGGCAGGGTTATGTGGAGGCGGCCCGGCAGACGATCCAGCAAGTGTTGCAGGAAGCCCCCAACGATGGCGGCGTTCTGGCTACGGCGGGCATTCTGGCTTCTGAACAGGGCGATATGGCCGGCGCAACCGAGTACTTGCGGTCGGCGGTGAACAATGGAACCGGATTCGACGAAGATGCGTTGACGCTGCTGGGGATACTGCTGGTTTCCCAAGGGCAATTCAGCGATGCCCGGGACTACCTGGCGCGGGCGCAGGCCATCAACGAGTCCAACCCGCGGGCACGGCTTTTTCTCGCGGTCTGCCAGCGCGAACAAGGGTTGTATGAAGAGGCGATACAGGAACTGGACCCGCTGGTGAAGGCGTCGGGGCCTCTGGCGGCCCAAGCTGCGGTAGAGTTGGGGCGGACGTATCTGGCGATGGACGACCCCGCCCGAGCCACGCAAAGCCTGACGCAGGCGGTCCAGTTGGGCGCATCCGATGCGGCGCTGTACACCCTTCAAGCGCGCGCGTATGCGCGGGCTGGGGAAGATGTCGCCGCGCGCGATGCGTTTCGCAAGGCCATTCAGGCGGATACGAAGTATGCCCCGGCGCATCTCGAATTTGGGTTGTATTTTCTGGAAACGGGCAACCCTGCCGAGGCCGTGGGCAGGTTCGAGCGTTATCTGGAACTCACCGATCCTGCGTCCAAAGATACGCGCGCCGAGGAGGTGCGAACGTTGTTGACTCAGCTCAAGGAATCGCTCAAAGCAACGGAAGGTGCTACATAAACCGCGAGGAAAGTGCCGATGCGGAAAAGTGCGTTAGGCTTGGCGGTGATGGGGCTGTTGTGGGCTTCCCTGCCCGCAGGCGCGTGGGGGCCCCAGTCGCAAATCGCGATTGTAACTACAGCGGGACGCATGTTGTCCAAAGAGGGCGTGGCGCCACTATCGAAGCTGGAAAAGGAAATCCGTCAAGGAGCTTCCCTCACCTCTGGGGAACTCGAACGTATCATCCCTTCCGCGGACACCGAGCCGGTGCGGTCCATCCTCACCCAGGTTCAACTGCTTCAAACAGTGCGCGAGGCGGGGGTGGACCCTTATTTTGCCTTCCGGCTGGGCGCGGTGGGGAAGGTGGCCGCGAATGTGACCGCGCCGATGCAGGCCGCCGGTCCCGTTTACAGCAAGATGTATTACGACGATGTGGATCAGAACATTACAGAGACGGCTCTGGACCTCCAGACGCGGGTAATGGTGGATTCAGCGGAGTACTTTGCGAGGCTCGCGACGGAGCTCGAGGCGCGCCGGACCATGCTCGAGCGCGATTACAAGTCGGGGCTGGGGTTCGACGGCGTAGCGAAATCAACCTATGGCAAAGACATCAGCCGCTCCATCAATGCCGTGGGCGACGTCTGGTACACCGTGCTTCAGCGGCGTGGCGTCGCGGCAGGCGTATCGCAAGAACAGAAGCGCAGCTACGTGCTTCGCGCCATGGCCTTTTACATTGACCGCGGCAACCCGGGCGAAGTCGATGCTGCCCATAAACGGTTCGGGGTGCTGGACGTATATACCGGCGACGTCATGAAAGAGATCGGCGATATGATGTATGAAGCCGGTATGCGTGAGCGCGCCGTGACAGAGTACCTTGCGGTCTTGGAAAAGGAGCCGGAGCGCAAGGACGTGGTTCGACGGATTGCCGACTATTACATCGACCTTGCGGATGAGGAATTGAAGCAGGAACGCCTCGAGACGGCTCGCGATTATTACGCCCGGGCGCTTGAGGTGGACCCCCTGCATCCCTTCGCGGAAGCCAAGCGCCTGACGGCGGAGAAGCTGATTCGGGAGCGGGATGCCCGGTTGGCCGCGGCGCGGGACGCCATCGGCAAGGCAAAAGAACTCGAAGAGCTTGCCGAAGTGAAGGCATCGACAAAACAGTATGCCGAAGCCATTACCCAGTTGCGCACCGCGCTTGAACTGTATCGCGGCGTCACGACGGAGTTCGTGGTCGAGAAGCGGGCCGCCCAGACCGGCATCAACACCGTGACGGCCCGGTTGCGGGAAATGCAGTCCAGTCTGCAACAGAGCGCGCTGGCCCTCAGCGGAGCGGGCAGCAGCGTAGACGCCAGCCGCCTGGCAGGCAGCGAAGGCGCCCGGCAGCGCGAGGCGATATACGAGCGCATGCTGGACGACGCATACCAGAAAGAAGTCGAACGTCTCCTGCCTCAAGTCGATTTGCGCATACAGAAGAACGATTGAGTACCGCAAGAGGATTTCCGGCACGACTCGTTAGAGAGGCAAGCCTGCGCGGGTGCCTCACGTTCAGAATGGGATTCATGAGACCTGTGCGAGCTGTGGGCCGCAGAACTCTCATTCGCGCTGCGGGCACCGCATCAAAAGCCGCGATTGTTCAAGACGTTGGCATGAATTCGTTCATGGGACGCATGGACCTTCGGGTTTGAGCGCGGCGCAGCCGCCGCGAATCGCAGTGCCGACACCCGGTGAGGCCAAGTACGCGATTCCTTTGACTCGGCGGGGTTGGTGGCTCAGTTCGCGGGCACGAGCAGGGCCTCGCGCACAGGAGCCAACAGCGGGGGGATGCCCCGCAGGTCCACGGAATGATCTTCCCATGATTGAACCGACGGCTTGGCCAGGCGCAAGGTCCATGCGGCGCCCGGGCTGGGTTCGGGGAGTTCGACTTCCAACGGATGCATTGCCACCACGTTGTCGGCGTCCTGGACAGCCTTGCCCTCGGGATCGATCAGCGCAGCGCGGATGGCTTCGCCCGAGCCTTCGCCGGCAACGTGCACGGCGAACTCGGTGGTTCCAGCGGGCACCCAGAAGACGTAATCGCCGGGCGCATGAATGAGGTCGATGCGGCGGCCCTCGCCAAGCAGATTCACGGGGTGAGAGCTGCGTGTCAGCGCAATGCGGTTCTGGCCGGCGTCGGCGGTGATGCGGTAGAGGCCCGTGGCGGGCACGTTGAACGCGATTTCGGTCTCGGCCTCGAACGCGGCTTCGGCACGGTGAGCCTCTTCTCCGGAAGGCCCTTGGACGAGGACCGGGCTCGTATTGCCGCCATACCCGCCAACTTTCTGATAGCTCAGCGCGAAGCGCACTTCGTCGCCCTCGGAGGCGTAAAGTGCGAACCGCGCGCCTCCGCGCAATTGCGCGTATCCAAAGCCGTACCCCGCGCTCGGCGGCGTGTCCGTCAGCGGCCTCAACGCGCACCCTTCAAGGCTTACGCGCGGAATGCGCTTGACGGGAGTGACCGGCATCCATTTGTCGAGCATCTCGCGGCTGAGCGGCACGGTCTCCTCAGCCTCTCCTCGCACGATGACAAGGGCGCCGCTGATCTGCTCGAGGGGCAGCCCGCCGGTTCCGTCAAGATACGTCATGGGGGTGCGCTCGATGTTGTCCTGAATGCGCACGTTGACAAACTCGATGCCGCCCACCGGCTGCTCGGCGTCATTATGGCTGCTCAACTGAACCGGGGAAGTCGCGCGCGCTTCCGCGGCCGGATTGATCAGGGTGACGTCCTCGAAGCGGATGGCAAGGCCCGACGGCGGATTGTCGCCTATCGAGATGCCCGCGCGGCCGCTGCCCTCGAGAACGCAGTTGGCGAACACGACGCTGCCGGTCACGGCCGCGCCGGCAGCGTTGTTGTTGTAGACACCCGCGCTGACGTTGTGGTCGTTGAGCGCGCGGCAATTCTCGAACCTTACCGAGAGGGGCTCGGAATGCGCCCGCAACGGCCGCAGGTAGAGCACGTACCCGGCGCCGTTGTTGTTTTCGGTCAGGCAATTGCGCATAACCACGTTCACCAGCCGTTCTTCGGGATGGTTGGGTTCGAAGTCAATGCCCGCCTGCGGGGGAGTGCCCCTGGTATTGCGCATGACCGTGTTCTCAATAAGCAGATTCTCGGCGGTGATCACGCTGATGCCTTGGCGATAGTGACTTTCGCAAACCACGTCCTTGATGTGAATATCCTTATTGGTGACCCACTGGGTGGATGTGCCGAGATAAATGCCATCGCCTCCGCTTTCGGCGAGAGTCAAACCGTAGACCTTGATGTTCGTGCTGCTGCAGATGCTGAGCGTATGCCGCCATTCGGCCTTCTTGTACAACTCGGGGTTGTCATAGTCGGACCGGTGCATGCGGAACGTGGCCCCGTAGCCGATAAGGGCGATGTTCTGCTTGTTGGACGCCGTAAACAGGCAGTCGCTGCCTCCCTTGAACTCGCCCCGTTTGGCAACCACCTCGACGCCCTTCTCGAACAGGATTTCCTGGTTGCTTGCCAAGCGGAGGGGGCGCACCACCCACGGCTGGCCCACGTGGTCCACCGTGAGCCTGGCAACGCCCGAGTCGATGGCTGCCTGCAACACGTCGGTGGCATCCTCCGGGTCAAAACCCCACCACGACGCCTTCGCCTCGGTCAGTTCACCCGCGGCGACGCGGTCCAGCGTGTCCTGGTTGACCGCGGCCCATGCCAGACCCGTCGCAAGAAGGGCCGCCGCCGTGAATGTCAACATAATCGCGCGATTAACCATGGCTCTTTCCTCATCCCCCCGATGCAGCTCACCGGCCGGCAATGCACACAAAGACCTTAACAAACGAAGATATTCCCAAACAAACCGGTGCGCGATTTGTTGCAGTTGCCCCGAGAGGCGTATGCGCCTATACTATCTGCTGCGTGGGCTTGGAAAGGAGAGATCTGTGCGGACAGCGCTTTGCCACAGCGTTTTCATAATCCCCCTCATACTCGTGCTGGTATTGGGCGCGGGATGCGAGGGTGGCGGCCTCGACATCAAGGTTGCATTGCCGGATTCCGGGGATCAGCCCGGTGGCGATACTGACGGGGGCGGCGGCGGTGGCGGCGGCGGGGATACCGGCGGCGACACCAACGGAGGTGCGGGCGGCGGCGGCACGTCAAGCGCGCGGTTCGCTGGAAACTGGATTGCGAGTTTCAGCGATGACCGTACGACGTCGAGCGCGCAGTACGGCCAGATTCAATACGCGGCCAGTCTCAAGATTCAGCAGAACGACACCAGCATCTCGGGCAGCGGGATCCTGTTTCGCGTATTCCGGGAAGGTCCGACCGCGTCGAACCGCATCAGTGTGCAAATGACCGGTACGGCGTCGGGCGACGATGCCATCTTCACACTGCGCTCGGGCAGCGGCGGCCTCGACCGGGACCAGACCTGGTACGTGCGCCTGGCTGGGAGCCGCCTGGCCGGGATGTACGTGGCGGTCGATGGCACGGGGACGCTCGCGCGGTCCGGTCACGCCGTATGGCGCAAGGCGTCCACCGGTGTACCAGATAGTACCCCCTGGGCGGCGGCGTACACGGACGAATTCGGGTACTCGGGGTTTCCCCAGTACTCCCGGACCGCGTCAGTCACCCCGGTCATAACCGAAGCCGGCTTGTCCGGCGCCGGCACATTTTATGAACACGGAAGAGTGCCGCCGGGCGTGAATTTCGACATTACGCGCGGCGGTATTTCGGGAACGGAGGTCGGCCTGACCTTTGGCGGGCTGGACCTGCTCGAAAATGAGGTGGATTGGTTCGGCTTCTTTGGCGGAAGCATCATGGAAACCGCCTACGCCCAGTTTGACGCGTCGGACTCGATGATTCGCTTTGGCCATACCACCTGGGTGCTCGCGCCGGAACAAGCTTTCACCGCGATAAGCGGGGCATGGGCCGGCTCGTTCTGCGACCGGACAATCGAGTCCCCCAACCAGCCTGAGGATTTCGTCGCGATACTGAATCTTAGCGCGGAGACGGGGGGCGCCGTGTCCGGATACGCCCTGATTCGGGATGAAGCCGACGACCAGCCGTCGTTCCTGCGGTACAACATCGAAAGCGGCAGCATGATCGGGACCCAGGTGCAGCTTTCCATGAGCCGACTCACGGGCTCGTTTTTCTGGGACCTCCGTCTCGCTCAGGGCCTGCTCGTGGGCTCGTACCAGCGTTTCATTGGCAGCCAGGACCGGCCCATCAGCACGGGCCACGCCGAATTTCGCATCATGACCTCGGCGGGCACGTTACGGGGCACGTGGGCGTCCGCCTACGTAGACACGTTTGGCGCAGTGGAACCGGAACAATCCCAGTTGGCGGTCATTACCGTTTCCAACCAAGCGTCGGTTAATGCCCCATTCAGCGGGTTTGGCGCGTTGCGGTTCGCGGGCGAGTCCCGCCGCCGCCTCTTCAACGTGACCGGCGAGGTCGCGGCCGGCGATATCGTCTGGCAGTGGCGAGGGGCCGATTTGTTCGGAGACACCATATGGCACCTGCGCCGGTGCGGCGACCTGTTGTACGGGTCGTACACGAATTACACGGCAGGCGGCGCGATCGAGTCGCGCGGCGTCGGCATGTGGGCGCGCTCCTCGTACAGCGCATCGTTCGAGCAGTAACCCGCGCCGTAACTCCCCCCCGCCAAAGACGATAGGCGCGGGTATTCCGGATCTGGCGTCCGGCCTTGCGCCAGACGGCCCACGCGGCTTCGGGAGGCCTCGGATCAGTCCCGATTTCGGGCTGTTTCGTGGTAAACTGGCGCTGTTCGGGCATGCGGTTCAGGAAACCTTTGTATCCCTGGGGCTGCGCTCAGGTAAGGGAAGGGAGGGCGTCATGCCGGTGCGCAAACTGAAGGAGTTCCTCGATAATGAGGGCATCAAGTATGTGACGATCAGCCATTCGAAGGCCTATACCGCCCAGGAGGTCGCGGCTTCGGCCCACATATCGGGCAAAGAAATGGCAAAAACAGTCATAGTCAAGCTTGATGGGGCAATGGCCATGGTGGTGTTGCCCGCGAACCACAAGGTCGATTTCGACTTCCTCGCGCGCGGGCTTGGCGCGAAAAACGCCGCCCTCGCGACCGAGGAGGAATTCAAAGGGCTCTTCCCCGACTGCGAGCCCGGCGCGATGCCGCCTTTCGGCAACCTCTACGGGATGGACGTCTACATCGAGGAAGGTTTGACCGAAGGCAGCCGCATCGCTTTCAACGCGGGCTCGCACACCGAGGTGATTCGACTCCCCTACAGGGATTTCGAGCGGCTGGCAAAACCCAAGGTATTCAAGGCTTCGATGCAGTGACCGGGCTTTGACGCAGGCCCATCCGTTCACTCACGCAGGGCCAAATCCACGGTTTCCGTTTCACCGGTGCGCAGAGTGACGAAGGCGCGGTCGGAAGTGAACGTGTCCTTTTCGATACCGATGGCGAGAACGGTGTGGCGGCCGGGGTCCAAGGTTTGCACCGCATACTCGCCCGTGGGGTTCTCTTTTCCGCTGCCGAAAATGCCGCCCGAGACAATGGTTAACGCCGCGATCGGGACCGACTCCAAGTCTTCCTCTTCCATGAATCCGGACACGACGTCGTAGGCTGTCAGGGAGGACTCGCCTTCGAGCACGACGACCCCCACGATATCGCACGATTCCCGGTTGGTAACGCGCCCCGTTACCCCGCAATTCGCGCTGAGCGTGATGTCGCGGACCACATGCCCGCCGGGAGGCATGGTCACCTCATGGCGTGTGATCCGAAAGAAAAGTTCGGATTCATCGCCTGCCGCGACATACAGAATACCTTTGCCGGCCAACACATTCTCAATCCGGTAGAATGCGACTCCGCCATCGCCGTCTTCGGCGTCTTCAACACTCGCCTCGTACCGCACGCTGCCCTGCTCGGTTTCGAGTTCGAGCCGCACCCCCGCATCTTCGACGGCCCCGGACGCCATCACTATCCGCCCTTCGAGCATGCCTGTGGGCCGCTGCAACTCGAAATCCACCAGTGTGACTTCACCCGCCACGAGCTCGGCCGTCCGGGCGATATCGACGCCACTGCCGCCCCAGGCGCTCGCATCGACCCGTGCCTGGATCTGGGCAAGCCCCGGCGGGAGACCCGTCAACTCGTATGTGCCGTCGGCGTCGGTGTGTTTCCCGTTCTCATCCAGCGCCCGCTCGCCCTTGTAGAAAGCGACCACCTGGCATTTTTCGAGGGGTTCGCCGTCGAGAGTTACCCGGCCGCGCACAGCCGCCATGCCCTGCAGCACAATGCGGAGCAGTTGATGAGGCGGCGTGCCAGGGTAGATGGTGGCATAGCCCGGCGCATACTCTGGATGCCAGGCTATGATGTCCTGTTTTGGTTCCCTCGTGGGACCGATTCGAAACCGGCCGTCAGGCCCCGTATATGTTTCCGCCTTTTGAGGCACGTCCCCCGCCCAGGACATGCGGTTTTCGAGAATATACGCGCCCGGGATGGGTTGGCCGCGAGTGTCCACGACGATTCCTTCAAGCCCGTCCAGGGAAGGCTCAAGAGCTATAGCAACGCTGTGGGGCGTGTTGGCCAGCTCCTCGGCCGACACCGCGATCTCCTGTTCCACGTAGCCTTCCTGCCAGATCCGCAACACGCCCGCGACCGGCTCGAG
>ENA-UPSM01001395-UPSM01001395.1-activated-sludge-metagenome-genome-assembly--contig:-NODE-1395-length-32237-cov-5.611273_pt1 | contig 32237 bp, 26 predicted proteins | sample MGYA00238181_ERZ773283 | MGnify/ENA primary metagenome ERZ773283 (study PRJEB29023, sample SAMN05720199) | activated sludge metagenome | isolation source: Anaerobic digester | place: Japan...
GAGGACATTTCTAACGAGATAAGACTGAGGACATTTCTAATGTGGTTTGACAGGGCGCCACGCGATCGTGGATTTTTTGCACTCAAATCGAGTATCCTGTTAGAGATTCGAATACTTGGAAGAGGAAGGAGAGTGTGAAGCATGACACGGATCACCGATATACGAGCCCGTGAGATACTCGACTCGCGCGGCAACCCGACGATCGAGGTGGATGTTTATCTGGCCAGCGGTTTCCGGGGACGTGCCGCTGTTCCCAGCGGAGCGTCCACGGGCGAGAACGAAGCCCTCGAACTGCGGGACAAAGACCCCAAACGGTATCTTGGAAAGGGCGTGACCAAGGCCGTTGAGAACGTTAACGAAATCATTGCCGAAGAGTTGCTCGGCATGGAAGCGACCGACCAGCGCGCCGTCGACAGCCTGTTGATCAAGCTCGACGGCACGAAGAACAAGGGCAAGCTGGGCGCGAATGCGATGCTCGGCGTTTCGCTGGCCACAGCAAGAGCTGCCGCCGAGGCACTCGAAGTCCCGTTGTACAAGTACATCGGCGGCGTAAACGCCCATGTCCTGCCGGTTCCTATGATGAACATTCTCAACGGCGGGCAGCACGCCGATAACAACGTCGACATCCAGGAATTCATGGTTATGCCGGTGGGCGCCAAGAGCTTCAAGGAAGCCTTGCGCATGGGCGCCGAGGTGTTTCATGCCCTGAAGAGCGTACTCAAGAACCAGGGGCTGAACACATCGGTCGGCGACGAAGGCGGTTTCGCGCCCAACCTGGGCTCGAATGTCGAGGCCATCGAAGTCATCCTGAAAGCCATCAAATCCGCCGGCTATAAAGCGGGCAAGGATGTCTGGCTGGCACTGGACTGCGCAAGCAGCGAATACTACAAAAACAAGAAATACGTGCTGAGCGCCGAGAAGAAGACCGATTACAGCGCGGCGGAGCATGCTGAATTTCTTGCAGCCTGGGCGAAGAAGTATCCGATCATCTCGATTGAAGATGGCATGGCGGAGGACGACTGGAGCGGCTGGAAACAGCTTACGGACGCGCTTGGCGGTACCATACAGCTGGTTGGCGACGACCTGTTCGTGACCAACACGCAATACCTGAGCCGGGGCATCAAGGAAGGCATCGCCAACTCTATCCTGGTGAAACTCAACCAGATAGGAACGTTGACCGAGACCCTTGAAGCCGTGCAGATGGCCCAGCGCGCCGGGTATACGGCCGTTATTTCCCATCGCAGCGGTGAAACCGAGGATTCGACCATTGCGGACTTTGTGGTGGCTACGAACGCGGGCCAGATTAAGACTGGTTCGGCTTCGCGGAGCGACCGCATCGCGAAGTATAACCAGCTGCTGCGTATAGAGGAGGAATTGGGCGACCAGGCCGAGTTCCTGGGGATGGGCGCCTTCTATAACGTGCCCGCAAAGGGCAAGAAATAGGGTACAATACTTGAAGTGCCCGGCGCGCCAGTGGTCTTGGCGCGCGGGAAGGGTACGGACAGCGTATACCTGAGGATGTCGCAGCAAACTCGAAATCGCTATATGATGGTGGTGGTCGCGGTGACCGGCATCGTTTGCGCGTATGCCTTTCACCGTGACCTTTTGAGTCTTTACAACAAGTATTGCGAGCGCGAGGCGGCGGTGCAGCGGTTGCGTCAAAGCGTGCGGGAAGCTCAGGCTTTGGAAGACGACCTGTCGCGCAGGGTAGACGGTCTGGACCATGACGCTGTGGAAATGGAAGCAGCAATCCGCCGAAACAAGGAGCTGATACGCGAAGGTGAGACCATTTACCGTGTCGAGCTTCCGCCGGAAATCGGAGCCGGCGGCACAGCGCGTTCTCAGTAGTCGGACCGGTTGAGGTAAGACTGCTCTGACACACGAGATACAGCTAAATAGTCAAGACGAAGCCGTAAAGCTTCTGGGACGGAATGGCGAACTGCGCAAGCGCATTCAGGACGAAACCGCCGTGCGCATTGTGGACCGTGGCGCGAAGGTCGTCGTCGTCGGGAATGATGCGGAAACGGCTGTCGTCGGCAAGATGCTTGATGAGATGCTTGTAGCCGTTCGAAAAGGCCACACGCCCAGTGTTTCCGATGTAACCTACGCTCTGAACGAGGCCCGGAACCGCGAATTGGACCATCTCGGCGATGTTCTGGGGGAAGTTCCCAGCGCGTTGCGCCGCGAATTCCAGATCAAACCGCGCACCCGGGGCCAGCGCAGGTATCTGGATACGATCACGAGCCACGATCTTACGTTGGCCATTGGGCCTGCGGGCACGGGAAAGACTTACCTGGCGATGGCCGCGGCGATTTCAGCATTGCTTAACAACGTGGTGAGCCGGGTTGTCTTGACGCGGCCCGCCGTCGAGGCCGGCGAAAACCTCGGCTTCCTGCCGGGGGACCTGCAGCAGAAGGTCAATCCTTATCTGCGGCCGCTGTACGATGCCCTGTACAGCATGTTGGACTACGAGCGCGCCCGCCGCTTGATCGAACGCGAAACGATCGAGGTCGCGCCCCTGGCGTTCATGCGCGGCCGAACACTGTCTAATGCATTTGTTATCTTGGACGAAGCCCAGAATACCAAGCATGAGCAGATGAAGATGTTTCTGACGCGGCTAGGCGAGAATTCGAAAGCCGTGATTACAGGCGATATTACACAGATCGACCTGCCCAAGGGCGTCACGTCGGGCCTGGTCGAGGCCCGCAACATCCTCAAGGGCATCGCGAACATCGGGATCGTGCACCTGACGCGCGGCGATGTGGTCAGACATGCCCTCGTGCAGGACATCATCGCGGCCTACGAGCATGCTGAATCGCGCGGCGGCGAGGATGACCGCGCCTCGCGTTCCGGCGAGGAGACGCCGCACGCCAAAGGGTTTAGGTCATGATATTCTTTGGCGTTGGAAAGAAGAGGCCGCGGCCGGGTGTGCCGTTTCGAGGGTCTGACAGACGGCCCGGCCTGTCCCGATGGATTCCTCGAAGGAGCCGGGTTGCCCTGGCCCTGTCGTTCGTTGTTATCAGCGCGGCCCTGTCGCCCTACATCGAGTCGATCCCAGCGGCTTTTCGCGAAGAACTGGACTATAGCGCTCTGGCTCCGGACGCTGTCCAGACTGAAATTGAGTTTGACGCTCCGGACATCGAAGCCACACGGCTGGCGCGCGCCGAAGCCGCTGCCAAGGTGCCCGACACGTTCCGCGTGAACCGCGAATACGTGCGTGGACAACTTGCCGCGTTTGACACCTTCGTCTCCGCCGTGCAAGGCCAGCGGAAAGGGATGGATGAAGCGCTGCGCGCGGCGTTGCTCGCGTCGGACTCGTCTCAAGCCACCGAGGAGGTGGTATGGGAGACGGCGGTCGCGCGAGCCAAACCGCTTGCCGAAGGCGAGGACGCTCTCCAGGGGATTGCCGCTGAAGACATTGCGGTCTTCGTGCTTCCCGACACCAAATCTGTTCCAGATCGCGAGTTCAACGTTCCTCGAGAGGGAAAGGCAACAGCGGGAGCGCCCCGGCGGACCGCATCTCTTAAAGACAAGACGCCGGCGGCAGGCAGCCTCTCGTTCACGGCGGCCGACGAACTGCTCGGACTTGCTCGCCAGGCGCTGGAATATACGCTGCAATTCGGAATTCTGGCGCCCGACGCCCGAGGCAGCGCTGCTGAGAACGAAAAACAGCCCGATATAAAGATTGTGCGTGACTCGCCGGGACCGGATCAGGCGCGCAGCGAGGTCTTTACTCGCAAGGATGTGCCTAAGCCCGATTCCGCGCGCAATATCTTGAGCGTCCGGCTGGCCCAGGCTCTTCAGGGCGATTCCAGTCCCGTGTTTGAACTTCCCACGGAACGCGCCAGAGCGCTGGCCGGCGCCGTGGCCATGGCAAATGTGTTCACCATCCCGACCCTCGAGTTTGACAGCGTGGGCACGGCGTCGGAACGCGAAGAGGCCGCCGGAAAAGTCGAGCCGAAGACCCTGCACGTCCGGCGGGATACGGTGATCATTGACGCAGGCGAGGAGTGGACCGAACCCAAGATCGCGAAGTACGAGGCGTATCTGGCCGAAAAGAAGGCCCAGCGTCCTATCCAGCGCTATCTTGTCGAGCTTGGCGCGCGTATGGTGTTTGTGGTGCTCGTGCTGGCGTGCCTGCTTCAGTCGTTGCGGGCAGTCCGCGACCGGCGCTCGGACCCGCCGCAACAGACCAATGTCACGCTTCTGATCATGTCGGCCACGGTAGTTGCCGGAGCGGTGATATCCATTTCGGAGCCGACGGGGTATGTCGTGCCGGCGGGGGCCGGGGCTATTCTGCTGGCCATCCTGGTAAATACCCGAGTCGCAATGGTTGGCAGCCTGCTGACCGTGGCGTTGCTGTCGATTGCCTATGACTACAGTTGGGGGCTCTTTTTCGTGCAAAGCGCCATGTGCCTCGGCGGGGTGTTCAGTATTCGCGTGGTGCGCCGCCGCAGCGATATGGCGCGCGCATCGATCAAAGCCACGGTCATCGGGTTTGCCGCCGTCATAGCGTATCTTCTGGCTACCAGCGCCTTTTTCAGCGAGAGCGCGCTCCGGACGCTGGTGCTGATTGGGTTGAACGGGCTGTTGTGCCTGTTTCTCGTTCCGGGCCTGCTCTCGCCCCTCGAGCGTGTGTTTAACATCACCACCGACATCCAGTTGCTCGAGTTCTCGGACCTCAACAACGAAATTCTCAGCCGGATGGCCATCGAGATTCCGGCCACCAACGCGCACAGCCAGCGCCTGGGACAATTGGCCGAAGCCGCCGCGGACGCCGTCGGCGCGAACGGCCTCCTGGCGCAGGTCTGCGCCTATTATCACGACATCGGCAAGCTGCGGCGCCCCGAGTATTTCGTCGAGAACCAGACCGGCATCAATATACACGACGAGCTTTCTCCGCGCCTGAGCGCGCGCGCCATTGCCTCTCATGTGCTCGAGGGGGCTGAAATGGCCCGCGAGATGCATCTGCCCAAACCGATCGTCGACGGGATTTTGGAGCATCACGGGACATGCCTCATCAGCTTCTTCTACCAGGAGGCCTTGGCGCAGCAGAAACATGGCGATGTTCGCGAGGAAGACTTTCGGTACCCCGGCCCGAAACCCCAGCGCCGAGAGACCGCCATCCTGATGATCTGCGACGTGGCCGAGTCCGGCGTACGGTCGATTAAGAATCCCAACGAGGAGCGTATCCGCGAGTTTATTGACAAAATCGTCAAGGCCCGCGCCGACGATGGCCAGTTCGACCAGTGCGATCTCACCTTGAAAGACCTTGATACGATCAAGGCTATCGTGACTTCGCGGCTGGTGAGCTTCGCGCACCAGCGCATTTCGTATCCTGACCAGAAGGACGAAAAGGATGTCCGCCCGCCGAATGTGGTTGCCCTTCGGGGAGGCCAGGAATCATGAGCGCCGGCAAGGCAAGAGCCATGGTGGAACTCGCGATCTGCAACGAGTCGACTCGGAAACGGCTCTACCGTACCGGCGACCTGCTTGCCTTTGCCGAAAAGGTCTGCGCGGGCGAAGGCATTGGGGGGACGATAGAAGTCAGTGTCTTGTTCTGCGACGACGCGCGCATCCGTCACTTGAACCGGCAGTACCGCAAGCTGGACCGTCCGACGGATGTGCTTTCGTTCTGCCAGAACCAGGCGGGCCAGGCAGGATTCCGTATTCTGGGCGATATCGTGATATCATTGGAGACTGTCGAGCGGCATTGCCGGGGAGAGCGTGGTGCGATGCGCGAGGAGGTCCGCGTGCTGTTCTGCCATGGCCTTCTGCACCTTCTCAACTACACGCACGGGACCGAGGCTGCGCGGCGCGCTATGGCTGGCAAACAGGCTGAGTATCTGGAGATCCCCCTCGACAGCGCCTGGCCGAATGCATTGAAGGAACGCTCGGCAAAGCATAAGTGAATCGCATGGGAGAAAAGACACACGTAGACGATGATGCGGGGCCTTACCCTAGTACGCGCGCAAAGGTGCTGGGCGCGCTCGTTGCCGTGGCGTTTCTAGGCGTTCTCTTCATCGGGTTTCCGGCGGGCTGGAGCGCCGGGGCCGCGGTGAGCGGCGAACCCGCGGATACAGTGGCCTTCACGGATTTTCTGCCCGTTCCCGTGTTGGTCTGTGTCGCGGTGCTTCTCGGGCTGTCGGCCTTTTTCTCGGGTTCCGAGACGGCCTTCTTTTCAATCCACAGGCTTCGCCTGCGGGCCATATCCGAGGAGGAGACCATCTCGGGCCGGTTCATCACGAACATGATGAAGTCCCCCGGGCGTCTGTTGACGACGATCCTGGTGGGCAACACGACGGTCAACGTGCTGATTTCGGTGTTGCTGGGCACGCGGGTGCAGCGCTATTTCGAGCACGCTTTTGGCTGGAGCACGCCGCTGGCTTATCCGGTGGCTGTCGCCGCATGCACCGGGGTACTGGTCTTTTTCGGGGAAATCTCGCCCAAGATCGTAGCGGTAGGAGCCTCCGAGACGCTTGCGCGGCTCTTCGCCCTGCCGCTGAGCCTGGCTGATCGTGTGCTGGCGCCGTTGCGCAACACGCTTCTTCGCCTTACCGATCTGTTGTTTCGCGTCACCCGGTTTCACGAGCTGCGCGCCGCGCCGTTCATCACCGACGAGGAGCTGAAAGCGGCCCTGTCGACGGGCGAGTCGCACGGCGCCATCGAGAGCGGCGAGCGGCAGATGATCCAGGGCATCCTCGAGTTTACCGACACCAAACTGCGCGAAGTGCTGACGCCCCGGCCGGATGTGGTGGCGCTTCCCTCGAACGCCACGGTCAAAGAAGCCCTCGAAGCGTATCGCGAAAACGAATACTCGCGCATGCCCGTCTTTGAAGAAGATATGGACCACATCCGCGGCGTTATTGTGATGAAAGATCTGCTGCCGGCCATCGCCAAAGGCGATACGGCGCGCCTCGCGAGCGACTTTCTGCGGCCGCCGCTTTTCGTGCCCGAGACTATGACGGTGCCCCAATTCGTGCGTCATGCCCAGCAGAGACGGACGCATCTCGGCATCGTGGTCGACGAGTACGGCGGCACCGCCGGCATCGTCACCCTCGAAGATGCCGTCGAAGAAGTCGTGGGCGACATCATGGACGAAGATGAGCAGGAATTGCCGCCGTACGAACGCGTTGCTCAGAATGTCTACCGCGTGGACGGCGGATTGCCGCTGGACGAATTGAGCGAGATACTCAAGATCAAGCTCGAGGATGAAGAGCACGAGACCGTTGCCGGGTTCCTCATGAAGATGAGCGACCGGATACTCCAGCCGGGCGATGAGATCGAGCACTACGGGGTGCGTTTCGTCGTCGAGCGTTGCGACGGGAAACGCGTGGAATCCGTCCGCATCGAGATGACCCCGGCCCCGGACCGTACGGACGCCGCGCAGGAGGGAGCGCCGCAATGATGAGCGCAGCACTCACCCTTCTGGCCGTGTTCTTGCTCGCGGTCCTGTTTCAGGCCTTGTTCGCGGGGTACGAGACCGGCTTCGTGTCGAGCAACGCCATCCGTATCCGCTACCTTGCGGAAGAAGAAGGCAATGTGCGGGCGCGGGGTCTGCTGCGGTACATCGAGCGGCCGGAGCAAATGCTCGCGATGCTTCTGATCGGCACCAACATCGCCACCATGGCGGGCACCATGGCGATCACTCAGGCATTCACCGTGCTGCTGGGCGCCCAAGGCGCCGGGCACGCGAACATTGACATCATCACGAAATGGAGCGAAGTGCTCGCCATGCTGGTCGTCGCGCCGATGATGCTTGTTTTCGGCGAGATTCTTCCGAAGAGCGTCTTCCGGACCCATCCAAATCGGCTTGCCCTCGCCCTGTTCCCCATCATCAACGTTTTCTATTGGCTGCTGACGCCCGTGGCCAAACCTGTTTCGTGGTTCACGCAGACCCTTTTCCGCAGACGCGACAAGCGGACCTACCTCAGCCCGCTGATGTCCACCCTCGACGACGTTCGGGTGCTGGTCGACGAAAGCGCGCAGCATGGGACCATCGATCCGGAAGAGCAGCGCATGATTCACGCCATCATCGACCTCCAGAACATACAGGCCAAGGAGATCATGGTGCCGCGCATCGACATCTACGGCCTGCCCGACACCACAACGCGCTCCGAACTGCTTGGCATATTCGAAGCGTCGGGCAAGACGCGCATTCCTATCTATCACGAGTCGGTGGATGAGATCATCGGCATCGTTACGGCTCACGACGTTCTGCTTGACACCGATTCGGGAAGCGAGGACATCCGCCTCTTCATGCGCGATGTCATGCACGTGCCCGACACCATTACCCTCGATGACGTGTTCGAACAGATGAAGCGCAAGAAGCAGCACATCGCGATCGTCATCGACGAGTACGGCGGGACCGACGGACTTATCACCCTCGAAGACATTCTCGAGGTCATTTTCGGACAGATCCAGGACGAGCACGACCGCGAACCGAAGCCCATCCAGCGGGTGGGCCCCGACGCGTACGTCATCGAAGCCCGGATGAGTCTCGAAGAGGCCGGCGAATTCATGCAGGTCATTATTGAAGACGACGAAGTTGAAACCATCGGAGGCTGGCTGATGCACGTGGCGGGGCGCATACCCGCGCAAGGGGAAGTGGTGCTGCACAACGGTTTCCGGATGACCGTGCTCGAAGGCGGCGTAAACTTCGTCTCGAAGATCCGCCTCGAAATCCTGCCCGAGGCAAAGGAAGCTTATGGCGCGCAAACGCAAGACGATGCCAACGACGGACAAGACACCGGGTCCCGCGCCTAAACGCTCCGTGTGGAGCGGGGCACGGTACGTATACAGCAAACTCTGGCGCATCCTGGTTGCCGGGTTCCTGCTGTGGCTGCCTCTCATCATCACCCTGTGGGTTTCCTGGTGGGTGCTGAGCAAGCTTGTATTCGGCATCGAACGGCTCATCAAGACCGCCGTGGTAAACCTGCACGCTATCGCCGAGCGAGTTCCCCAACTGGGGTTTCTCGCCAACATCAAGTATCAGCCGGGCCTCGGCATTCTGTTGGCCATTACGATATTCCTCGTCTCCGGGTATCTTGCGCGATACCTGATCGGACGCAAGCTCATAGCGTTTGGCGAACGGCTGTTCCGGTTTATCCCGTTCTTCAACCGGATCTATCAGGCGGTCGTGCAGATCCGCGACGTATTCGTGAACCGCCAGGGCACGGTGTTCCAGCGCGTCTGCCTCGTTGACTACCCCCGCGAGGGCATGACCGCGGTCGCTTTCGTCACCTCGTCGGAACAGGGGACGGTACAGCGCCGGAAAGGCAAAGAACTCATCGCCGTGTTCGTGCCCACTACCCCCAACCCCACTTCGGGGTATCTGATCTATCTCCCCCCCGAGGACATCACCGAGATCGACATGCCCGTCGAAGAAGCCATGAAACTTATCGTGTCCGGCGGCGCTTACATCCCCTCGAAACACGGATGGCGCCCCGCCGGCGAACCCCCCGAGCCCGAACAGCTCGAACTCGACAACGCCCAAGATGCGGAGCAAGCCACGTCTGCCGAGCCCGAACGAACGAGTGAGGCGTGAGACCGCAAGGGGGTGTTCACGGGAGGCGTCCCCGATGGTGTTTTTTGTCGCGGCGGGCGAGTCGTGCGCGGGTCATGCGCTCGCGCAGGCCTCCTTCTTCGAGAAAATCGCGTTCGAGGCGTCGGAGTTGCTGGTCGAGCAGGTAGTTTGTGACCTTGATGAGGCCGATGATGACGTTGGCACAGATGGCCGGGTCGGGATGCTCAATGCCTTTTCGGAACGTCTCGTAGTTTGCGCCTGAGGACCGGTTGCGTTGGCGCAGGCGCGCGGCGTAGGGGTGATCTCGGGCCCATTCGCCGAGGCCCCGGGTGCGGAGGAAGTCGCGGTAGTCGGCGAGAAGTTCTTTGAAGCTGGCGCGTGCGACGCTGGTCAGTTTGAGTTCGGTTTCTTTGGATGCGGCCGAGGCCATGCTGCCTTCGATGATGTTCTGCTTTCCGGAGCGGGCGGCCTGGGTCATCTGGCCACGGGTGCGGTCGTATTTGTCGAGAAAGCGGTCGCAGAAGTAGAGGGTGGCGTCGTAGACGATCTCGGCTTTCTGGTAGGAGAGCAGGCTTGCGTAGCCGCCATGGGGCGGGATGAAGCCTTGGGGCACGGCGGGCTCCTTTGAAGGGACATAAACGACAAAAGGGACATAAGTTTGGGTGGAAGAAGCAGCTTTCGCAGAGATCCCTTTATGTCATTTATGTCCTTTTAGTCCTTTTCCCTTATTTAGTCATGATATCAGCTCTGCGTGCGGGGGTTCAAGGGCGCGCGCGGGATTGACGCTGGATGGCGGTTCCGATAGTCTTTTATGGCGTAAACCAGCCTCCTCGCTAGAGGCGTGTAGGGAGTCTTGGCCTTGAACAAGTTCATGACTGGTGTCGTGGCAATTCTGGCCGTGTTGTTGGCCATACAGACGGTTCGCCTTCATCGGGCAGAGCAGGGGAGTGCTGCGGTGTCTCCGAAATCGCAAGGGCCGGGGACACCGGCGGGGCGCGAAGACCTCGCCGAGGCGCGGTTTCTGCTCGAGGACCCGGATCACTCGGGCAACGGCGGGGTCCCGAGCAATCCGATGTCCGACTACCTCGTCGAAGCCATGGCAGCGTTCCTGGAATCGGATGAAATCTACAGCAGCGGCGCGGAGTCTTTGCGGGACCGTGGGACAGGGTCCGCCGAAGGCAAATCGGGCGATAAGGCCGCGGGCACCGCAGGAAAGAGTGCCGAGGCGGAGACTGGCGGAGCGTGCCGCGCGCATGATGGCGCGGCTCGAACGGCAGTTGACGGCGGCGCAAAAGCTTCTGGGATAGGCTACACAGCTTCATCATAGGGAGTGCCGGTTTGCAGGAACGACGCAAGACCCTTCGGCGCCAGGCTGATATCGCCGCCAAGGAGCGTGTGCGCGAACTCGAAACACTAGTCGCCGAATTAGGAGGACAGAGAGAATTCAGGCGCAAGCGGCGGCATGTCATCCGGCATACCTGCCAGGTCAGGATTCAGATGCTGATTGGCCACGCGGCGGGTTACTCGAACGACTGGGATTTCGACGCCGTCGCCATTCCCGGGCGTTTGCTGGACTTGAATACGGATGGCGCGCAGTTGTTCACGAAGCAGCGCCTCGAAACGGGCCAGCATCTGCGTTTGGCCATCAAACTCCGCAACGGACAGGAGATTCATATGCCGGCGGACATCCGCTGGGTCCGCCATCTGCCCGAGAAAGGCGGGTTCTGCGCCGGTGTGGCGTTCAATGGACTGGCCGATGCGGACAGCAGAATAGTCACGGCATTTCTGCAGGAGCTCGATGCTTCCGCGGGATTCTAGTGAATTGGGCCGAGCCTTTCGTGATGCCAATCGACACGCTTGGAGGCACAGGACTCAAACCCCTGTCTCGAGATGTGAAGAGCACGATGGAGGGGACATCCTCATGCGCGCGATTCTTATGTCACTCCTTCTTCTGGGACCCGCTTTGGCCGTCCTGGCGGCCGAAAACGGTATCATGGCTGGGGGGCTGCGCACCGATTTCCGCGTCGACCCACTGGGCATCGAGGAATCCCAGCCGCGGCTGAACTGGGTGGTGTCCTCCGGCGAGCGCGGCGTGGTCCAGAACGCCTACCGCATCATGGCTGCCGGCTCGCCCGAGCTGCTCGACGCGGAAAAGCCTGACTTCTGGGACTCGGGGAAGGTCGAATCTTCGGACATGCACGCGCGCTACTCGGGGAAGGTCCTTTACGCTGCGCAGAGTGTCTCTTGGCGGGTCAAGGTCTGGGACGAGCACGGTCAGGCCTCGCCGTGGAGCGACACCGCCACGTGGACCATGGGTCTTCTCGGGCCCAGCGACTGGCAGGCGGATTGGATCGCCGGCCGCGCACTGAGACCCCCCCTCGAAGGCGCGCAGTGGATATGGGCGCCCGACGAAGACTTCATGCAGGCTGCGCCGGGCACGCGGTTTTTTTGCAGGATGCTTGAGCTTGACTCCGGCGCGCAGCTCCTGTCCGCACGGCTTGAAATCAGCGCGGACAACGAATGCAGTGTGCGCATGGGGACATCAGGATTTGGGGAAATCGCCACGAAAACCGGGTGGGAACGGGCCAAGTCCATCGATCTAACCCAGCATCTGGGCTCCGGGCGGAACCTCATTGGGCTCGCGGTGACCAATACCTCTGATAACCCCAATCCAGCGGGCGTTATCGCCCGGCTGGATATCGAATATGCCGACGGCACGTCCCAGACCCTGGTCACCGACAAATCCTGGCGGGCGGGGCCAAAGAAAGGCTGGGATCTGGCGTCAGGACCGGACCGTTTCCAAGAAGACCCCGCCGGCGGCTGGCCGAATGCCAAAGAACTGGTCCCCCCGGCACCGAACCGTGGGGGGAGATCAAGGGCTCCGGGTCGGACATTATGCCCATCTTCCGTACGGAGTTCGCCGTCGAGCGGAAACGCGTCAAACGCGCGTTGGCGTGTGTGTGCGGCCTCGGCCATTTCGAGCTTTCGGTTAACGGGGCGAAAGTGGGCGACCACGTCATCGATCCCGGCTGGACGGATTACAGAGACACCTGCTTGTACGTGCCTTTCGATGTGACCGCGATGTTGCGCGAAGGCTCAAATGCCCTCGGCGTCATGCTGGGCAACGGCATGTACAACGTTCAGGGCGGGCGGTACGTCAAGTTCCTCGGGTCCTTCGGCGAGCCCAAGCTGATCTTGAACCTGCGCGTCGAATACGAGGACGGGATGGTCCAGCGCGTGGTGAGCGACGCGTCCTGGAAGACCGATGACGGTCCCATCGTGTTCAGTTGCGTGTATGGTGGCGAAGACTACGATGCCCGCCGCGAACAGCCGGGTTGGGACGCGCCCGGCTTCGACGATAGCGAGTGGGACGCGGTCCGCGTGGTGAAAGGACCCGGTGGAAAGCTGCGCTCCCAGTCCGCGCCGCCAATTACGGTGGCGAGAAGCATTCGCAGTGACAAGGTGGGCTCGCTGTCTCCCGGGGAATGCATCGTGTTTCTGGGCGAGAACTTGTCCGCGCGGCCTTTCATCACAGTGAAGGGAGAGGCGGGGGCGCGCGTGACCATCACCACGGCCGAGCGCATGGACAAGCCGTGGGAGGGCCATTCCTACACATATACTTTGAAAGGGGAGGGAGAGGAGACGTTTCGATCCCGCTTCACGTATTTCGGGTTCCAGATTCTACACGTTGTGGGCGTCGATCTGCCGGAAGACCCCGATGCAGGCAAGGAAAGGGCGGTATTGCTCGACGCAGGGGCCGATTTCGTCACGAGTTCGGCACCGGCGGTTGGTGCGTTTCATTGCGCGGACCCGCTGCCGGGCGCGCCCCATTTGTTCAACGAAATTGACGCCATGATCGACCGGTCGGTCCGCAGTAATCTGCAGAGCGTTCTGACCGACTGCCCGCACCGCGAAAAGCTTGGGTGGCTCGAGGTGGCTCACCTGATGGGCCCGTCCATCCTTTATCGTTACGACACCCATGGGCTCTACCGCAAAATCTGCCGCGACACCACCGATTCGCAGCTCGAAGACGGCTTGGTGCCCGACATCGCGCCCGAGTACACGCGGTTCAGCGGCGGGTTCTTCGAGTCGGCCGAGTGGGGCAGCGCGTCCGTCCAACTGCCCTGGCTGCTGTATCGCTGGTACGGGGACGAGGATGTCTTGGATCAGCAGTACGCCACCATGGCGAGGTATACCCGCTATCTTGCCACAACCCGCAACGAACAGGGGCTCGCCAAGGCGGGGCTTGGCGACTGGTACGACTGGAGCTCCGAAAACGGTCACCAGGGCGAGTCGCAACATACCCCTGGGGAGTTGACCGCAACAGCCATGCTGTACGACAACGCGCGCATCGTTGCCGAGACTGCAGCAATGCAGGGAAGAGACGCGGATGCGGCGGAGTTTGGCGTACTCGCGGAGCGGGTCCGGACAGATTTCATTGCGGCCTACTACAAGCCGGCCGAACAGACTGTCGCGACCGGCAGCCAGGCGTCCCTTGCTGTTGCGTTACACTTTGGGCTGTTCCCTGACGAGGCCCGCGACGCGCTGGCCGAGCGATTGGTCAAAGAGCTGGAGTCGAACGGCTACCGCCAAACCACCGGCGAGGTTTGTTTCCGATACCTGTTGATGGCCCTGGCTGATGCGGGGCGGTCGGACGTCATCTACCGCATGCTGGACCGCGGGACCGCACCCGGATACGGCTGCATGCTCCGGCAATGGGGGCTGAAGACGCTCTCCGAACGGTGGGACAAACCCGGCTCCTCGCTCAACCATTGCATGTTTGGCCATGCCCAGGAATGGTTTACCGGCTACCTGCTCGGGATACGCCAAGCGCCCGGCAGCGTCGGATTCGAGCATCTCCACATCGAACCGACAGTGGTCGAGGGCCTGAACGGCGCGGAAGGTTACTTCGATTCGCCCCACGGGCGTGTCGCGGTATCGTGGAACCGTCAGGACAGCGGCATCATCGCCCTCGATGTGACGGTCCCCGGAAACTCTACCGCCGACATCGTGTTGCCCACCGGCGCGGCCGAAAACGTAACCGAATCCGGCGTTCCGTTAGCCGGCGCGCTGGGCATTCGCGACATCAAGGCGGGCGCGAAGACAACGGTCACAACCGGCTCTGGCCGCTACAGCTTCGTTTGTCCCGCGCCCTAATCGGGTTGAGGAAGAATCGCGGAGAGACTGCCGCGTGATCGCCGCGGGCCCCGTAAGCCATATAATCACGAGGCGCGGCTGACTTTGACCCAGGCCGGGCGGTTCTGGTTCGCCGAATCCCGGGCCAAGCTCTCAGAGGTCCGTCGTCAGATGATTACCGTAAGAAACCGCGGCCCCGAACGACTAATCAGCAGGATGTTATGAGGAAGGCCAACCTCGAACGAGACAGCGATGCGTCATTGGCGCGGCGTTGGCGCGCTGGCGACGGCCGAGCGGCCGCGGCGGTTGTCGAGCGCTACACCGATGCCCTTGGCGCGATCGCATACGGCGTGACGCGCAACCGGGCCCTCGCGGAGGAGGCGGTGCAGGAAACGTTTGCCCGCGCCACGCGAACGCTTGGACAGTTGAAAGACCCCGCGCGGCTGGGGCCGTGGCTGGTGGGCATTGTGCGGCACGTCGCCGTGGATATGGCGCGGCGGCGTTCGCGCGAGACCCCCATCGGCGACCGGGATATTGCCGCCCGGAGCAATCCCGGCCACGAGGCCATGCGCAACGAGGCGGCCGAGTCCCTGGGCGGGGCCATCGCGGCGTTGCCCGAGGACCAGCGCGACATCCTTGCGATGAAATACGTGGCGGGGATGTCGTACGGGGCGATCGCGGAGACGTTGGGCATGACGCCTGAGGCCGTGAGTCAGAAACTATGGCGTGTCCGCCAGAAGCTGCAGAAAGAACTAGTGGAGTTCCGGCCATGAACCCGAAGGATTCGGAACGCTTATCACGATATCTCGACGGTGAATTGACCCCGGACGAGAGCCGGGCGGTCGAGGAGTTGCTTGCAACGTCCCCGGAGGCCCGCGAGGAGTATACGATTATGAAACAGATACACGAGGCGACTCGAGATACCTTGCCCGCAGCCCGTTTTGAGCGTCCGCATGTTTCTGCGCGCCGGGCGCGTCCTCTCTTTCGGCTGGCAGCCGCGGCTGCCATTGCGGTTCTGCTGGGCGGCGTGGTGTTTGGCGCGGTGAAGGTGTATGAAGCCTTGGTCGCGGAAACGGTGAGTTCGGCGGCGCCCGGCGCGCCGCCGCCGGCGTCTGAAGAGCCATCGATCCCGGCGGCTGTTGCCGAGGACTCCACGCAGCCGGCGGCCCAAGCGGCGTTGCCAACGGAGGCGAACGCAGCGCAAGCAGCGGCGGACGAAGGGGCCGCGGCGAAATCGAGCGGGGGCCTGTCCGTTCCTCCGCTGACCGGCGTGGTGACGAGCGTTACCGGCGAGCCGATCTCCGGGGCGGCTATCCGCGCACGAGCGTGGGAGGGCATAACGCATCCGTATGGGCTGGACGGCGACCCGGTGCGGGCTGTTGCGCGGAGCGATGCCAATGGTCATTTCGCCCTCGATTGGCCGGCCGATGCGCGGTGCTTACGCATCGGGGCGCGGGGATACGAGAGTTGCACGTTGGGCTATAGTGGGGCCGTCCTGGCGCCGAAGATTGAGCTGCATGTGAAGCTTCTTCCTGAGACGGTTTACACCGGGCGCGTGGTGGATGCCGCGGGAAACCCGATTGCCGAGGTGCGGGTTGCCGCCGAAGGCGCGGAAGACCCGGCCCATGACGTCGCGGTTACGGATGCCGAGGGACAATTCAGCGTCGCGGCGCGCGCCGCCTATGGGGCGCTGTATTTCTCGCACCCGAACTATGCGCTGACCTGGATACAGCGCGTTGCGTCTCCTGAGCCGGTCCAGGCGACGTTGACCCCCGGCGCATCCTTGCGGCTGCGCGTGATGCAAGGAAGCCAGCCTGTTCCGGGCGCGGTTGTGCAGGTCGCGTCCGAAATCCCCGAAGCGCTTGGGTATGCCATGCGGCGCGAGACCGATGAAACCGGATGCGTCGTGTTTCACCAGGTGCCCCCGGATCCCGAGGTCCTGGCCGAACTCGCGGTCGTTGTCACGGCCCCGAACGGCGTCAAGGGGCGCCTGATGGAAGTCCCCAACCTACAGCCGGGAGCGACGGCCGAAACCGTGCTGACACTGCCGGACGGATACCCGGGCGAGGTGAGCGGGACCGTCGTTGACGCCGAGGGCAACCCCCTGGCAGGAATTCCGGTGGTTGTCGGTACCCCCGAAGATATCGCAATCTGCTCGCGCACAAACGAGAGCGGCGTCTATACGGCGGGGCTTCCCTTCGGCGAGAGCCAGGTATTCATTGCGCGGGACCTGCTTGCCCCAGGGCAGTTCGTGGCGAAACCGGGCGGGAACCGTTTACAGGTGAACAAGTCCGGCGCGACATTCACCCAGAACTTCACTATTTCCAGCGTCAAAAAGGACGTGGCGTTTGTCCGCTCGGGCGGGGCGCCTGTGGAAGAGGTATGGCTGCAATTGTGGCCTGTGTTGCCCACGGGTTTCCGGGGCTTCGACGACAGCGTGAAGTGGAAGGTGGCCACGGCCGCCGGGCATATACAAGCACTCTGCACGCAGATTTATCGCGGCTACGCATACGACCCCGCCGGGGAGCAGGTGGCGTTCGTGGGCGTACCCCAAGACCTGACCGAGGTCACGGTCGTATTCAATCAGCCGGCCGGCGCCATTGCAGGCCGTGTCGTCGACCCCAGCGGAAAGCCCCTGGCAGCTGCCAGCGTGAGTACTTCAAGTTCGGCGGAGGGATATCCTTCAGCATATGCATGGACCGATGCCGAGGGGCGCTTCCGCATCGAAGCGCTGCCGACAGATTCGACGTATTGGCTGGGGTTCTCGTTGCGGGGGTACCAGCTTCTTCCCGGGTCTCTGGTTGCGGGACTCCAACCCCAGCGTGAGCCGGTGGCGGCGGAGTATGTCATGGCGCCCCAGGACGCTGGCCTTTTGGGCCAAGTGTTGGCCGCCGATGGTTCTGCGCTTCCCCGTACGCGCCTGACGCTCACCGACGGCGACCGCGTCTTGAAATCGGTACCCAGTGGTGGTGACGGAACGTTCTACTTCGAAGTGGCGGAGGGCAGTTACACACTATGGGCACTTGCGCCCGCGATGGACGCCATGACCTCCGTAGCGGTTACGGCGCCGTCGCAGGGGAATGTAATCACCCTGCCCGTGGCCTCGCCGCCGCCGGTCAGCAACGTTCCTGCACCCCAGGGACGCGAAAGTGAGCGTGCTTCGAACAACTTCAAACAGATGGGGCTGGTGTTCAAGATGTACGCCAACGAGAGCCAAGGCGCATTGTTCCCGCCGCTCGAGGCCCAGGATGGCGTGTTCACGCCCGAGTTCAAGAAGATCTATCCCGAATACCTCACGGACACACCGGTGCTGTTCCCGAACGACGGCATCACGCGCTGCTATTTCGCGCATGCCGTGACCAGTGAAGCCCAGGGTATGGCGTTTCTCGACGCCGTGCAGCAGCTCGGCATCGCGGCTGTGCGGGATCAAGACATCCAGGTTGGGGCGGGCAAAGGTACCGCAGGCGGCGAGGTCATTTTCCGCCTGAACGAAGGACTGGCCAACCAGGTATTTCCCGATGCGCCTGCGGGGATGGTGGGAAGCATGATGCAGGCATCGATCCCGGTTCTGTGGGAAGTGCCCGGCGAGCGTGAGGAGTCTGGCGGCTGGGTGCTGTACATGGATGGGCACGTCCAATGGCAGCCGTACCCGGGTCCGTTCCCGATGACCGAAGCATTCGTGACGCGTATCCGCGGCGTGCTGGGTTTGGCGAATTGAGCAAAGGCCGCCGCACGGCCAGAAACAGCCGCGCGAATCCTTCAGTTGTAACGCCTGGCCTCGTGCCGGGCGTTTTTCATGGTTCCGTGTTTGGGGCGGGTTGTGCGGGGGCAAGGTAACCGTCGTCGCGCAGCCACACGAACATGCCCAGGAGCACCACCGCGGTCTCGATGACGTAAAAGGCCGCGAGCGTGCGAAAGATGCCGCTGGTGAAGCCGTAGCTGTGCAACCCCACGCCCAGCAGGTTAACGCCCCACCACGAAAACGCCACGACCATGCCACACAGAACTGCACCGATGTTAAACCCGAGGGCCCTGATGTAATTCCCCAGGCGGGCATGGAGCACGGTGAGCATCCATAGCACGAGCATGAGGGCGCCATTCTCTTTCGGGTCCCAGCCCCAGAACCTGCCCCAGCTTTCGTTGGCCCATATGCCGCCCAGCACGGTTCCGAGCACGGCGAATAACAGCCCGAACGCGGTCACTCCGTAGGTCATGCGGTAGATGCCCGCATAGAAGTCTTCGTCATTGTTTCGTATGCGCAGCGTCTTGCCCAGGATAAACACGTGCCCGATGGCCGCGGCGAACATGGCCGCGCCGTAGCCCATCACGATGGTGGTCACGTGGGCGGACAGCCAGAAGTTGGTATCGAGCACAGCCACGAGGCTCGGCATGGTGTCGACGCCTTCCTTGACCTCGTACCGGTTGGCGAGAAACATCCCTGCCGCGCCCAGCAGCGCGCCCAGCGACACGGCGATACGGCGGCGGTTCATCAGTTCGATGGCGATGGCGAGCGCTACGCTCACGGCCGTCGTGAACAGGATAGTCTCATAGAGCGTGGTGACGGGAGGGCGGCCGCGGATGATGCAGCGCATGGTGATGCCGATGGCAAGAAGCAAGGTCGGCGTCATAAGCGCATAGGGGGCGAGTGCGGTCAACCGCCGCCAGCCGGGTCTCAGCCACGTGAGGGCAACGAGCAGGAAACACAGAATGAACAGCGGAAAGCTCCGCGCGATGAGCTTGTATCGGTAGTACGCCATTTCCGCGGGGACCTTGTCGTATTCGCCCCGGTCCGCGGCGGCGTTGACGATGTTCCCGTGCAATTCCTCGAGAGTCTGCCTGAACGCCGGCCGGTCGCCGCACAGCGACGCCAATCGTTCGAGCTGCGCCACCTGTGCGATATGCGGCTCGGGGAGTTTCTCCGCCATGAACGCCTCCGCGAGCGCGTCGCCGGGAGAAATCCAGGCGTCGCGGCCGCTGTCCGGTATCGGCGGCAGCAGGACAAATGCTTTCGCGGCAGCGGCGAAGTGATCGGCTTGGCCCAGCAGTTCGCGCAGGGCGGTCAGCTCGGCTTCGCGCTGCTCCGCGCTCAGTCCTCCTCCTTCTCCGGCATTCAAGGTTTGGACGAGCGACGCGAGCAACGGCGCTTTCCGGAGCACGTCGCTGTATCGGGTCCGGCCTTCTTCGGTGAAGATGAGACGCAAACCCTCGGTGTTCCGGGCGGGATACTCCTCGCGGGCAAAATCAAGGAAGGACAAGAGCGACTCGTAGTCCGCGACGTTATGGGCGAGGTTGACGAGCTGGCGCTGGAGCCCTGTCAACTCGCGTTCGGGCATCTCCATGTACTGGTCCGCGAGCTGATAAAGCTTGTCGCGTCCGGGCAGGAGTTCGAGGTACGAGTACCGATCGCGCTTGCGCTTTCCCTGATGGGGGACGCCGATCGCATCGGCGAGTTCGTCAGATTGTACCAGGAACACGGGATACGCCGCCGCGGCGCGCGGATAGAACAGAGTATCCATGAGCCACTCGACCGGTCCCAGCTCGGGATGCGACACGCCCATGAGCGCGCGCTGGACTCTGCTATCGCCGGGCCTTTCGGGACCGCGCCACGACCGCTTTCCCCGGAGTTTGAGCAGTTTGAACGCGGCGACGGTGGACATGGGCTTGATGCGGCCGCCTTCCTGCACGGGGAGCGAGCCGAACAGTTCGAGAGTCTGGGCGTCCCAGCGCGGGGGAGGTCCTTCTGGCGCCAGGGGCGGGTGCTGGGCGAAGGCGCTTGCCGCTATGGCCATGCACGCCGCCAGGAGTATCACGCTGTTGTGCCGCCGCTTCATCATGCGCCGCCTTTGCTCTGTTCGCGCAAATACACCACGAGTTTCCGCACGAAATGGACCGCGAGCCCGGCCGTGATGACAATCGTGGCGTAGAGTGGCCACTGGTCGGCGGGGCTGTTCACCACGGCGAAGACCGAAAACAACCGTTGCCCGGGTTTGGCGTCCGGCGGTCCCCAGGAGGCCTGGTACAGGGTATAGCCGCGATGCCGCAGGGGCGCGTTCATGCTGATCGTCACCGCCTGCTCGATGCCGTTCTCGATCTTGCGTACGCCGCTCTCGAACTTCTTGGGCATCTGCGTGCCCGGATGCATTTCGTGGGTAAATGTGTCTAGCGCCACGGTGAACGGCATCTGGAACCGTTTCTTGCGAAGATCGAACGTCCACAGCTTGCCGTCGAGTTCGACCGTGAGCGGGAACGGCGAATACCCCCACAAAATGGCTTCGATGGCTTCGCCGTTCTTCGGCTGAATGCGCACATACGCGCCCGCTGCATTGCGCTCGGCCTGTTTTTCAAGGGTCATCCCGACGAGCGTGAACCCGTCTACGCGGCGTCCCGCGGCCTGTCCGGCCTGACCCGCCGGGCGGGGGATGCAGTTGCGGTAGACGCCCTCGAGGACGATGTCGAAGGGCAGGGCCGCATGGTTAAACGTGCGCGTGCCGCCGGACCCGATGTCCATGAACCGGCTGCCGGGGATGAGGTATTCGGTATAGGGCCCCCGGCCGGAGGCGTCAGCAACCGCGAGTTCCCATTCGTAATAGCTCTCGAACTCGTTGGATTGTTCGCCCTCGTACAGGGTGAGGTTTCCGCTGACCGAGTAATTGTATTGCACCGCCGCGCCCGCAAGCAGAAGCAGTATGCCCGCATGTCCGATGAGGATGCCCCACTGCGCCGGCCGCTTCCGTGCACGGACGATGCCGCCCAGAGTCAGGTTCACCGCGAGCAGCGCCATGACTAGATAGGCCCCCGGCAACGGGATGGGTATCACGCCGAAAAGCTCGTGGATCAGAAAGAACGACGCGAAGTACTTCTTCTGGACATCGAAAATGCCCAGGTTGATTTGCTCAAGCGTTCCCAACAGCGTCAAAACGAATAGCAGCAGAAACAGGACGCACGAAAGCCCATACGATGACAGAGAATGGTACAGTGTGCGCAGAACAGCTTTCATTGATTCGCCGATCGGCTCCATGTAAGGGATTTGCAGAAGGCCAGGAACTTGTCGCGTTGCGCGCCGGTCAGGTCAGCCGGTCCGGTCATCTTGACAAAGATGTTGAACGTCTCGACGGGGCATACAAGGCCGAGCATGAGCGTATCTTCGGCGGGTTCCCCGGCCTGATTCGTGAATGTGCCCCGCAATTCGACCCATGGGGAGGGTTGGCCGAGCACATCGATGACCGGCAACGCCGCAACCTTCTGGCCGGTGAGCGGCTCCTGGCCCATCTGCGTTCGCCACCGGTTGATGTTCGCGGCTACGCTTCCTCCCGAGGAGCCGAGGATCGCTATGTAGCACTCCGCTTCGTGGTTCGGGCCCGTGGTGAACGTCACAACACGCATGGGACGCTCCGGCGCCTGCTGCCAGCCCTCGGGGGCGGTCCAGGTGAAGGGCAACTCGACCGTTTCGGCCCCGGGGGCGCCCTGTGCCGGCGAAGGACGCGCCGTTGCCTGCTCGAAGCCGAACCGCTGCGCGCTTGTGGCGTCCGGAGCGGCCGCTTTGGGCAGGGACTCGACCGTGCGGGTATCGGATATCTGCGCGACGGGCCCCTCGCCGCCGCAGGATGCCAGGAAGGCCGCGACAGCGGCGGCGGCCAGGATCGGGACGTTATGTCGAACGGTCATGAAGTTATCCAAACGGCTTGCGGGAAATGCACCGGTATCCGAGCAGACCCCGTAGCCTACCGTTTACTGCGGCGCAGATCAAACCGGCCCGCGAGGGGCACGCGCGAATAGCTTGGAACACGTTGCTCGGCTGCCCGTGACGCCGCGCCGGAAGCCCAAGCCTCAATAGTCACAAGCCTTTGCGGAATGTGCGGTTATGCCGCCGCGAAGACGGTATCGCATGGAGAACGCCATTGGCGCCTATCCTTATTCCTGCTCCGGAGCGGTAGCCGAGCTGCCCGCACGGTAGCCGGCGAGGTCCAGGGTGACAAAACGATAGCCCGCGCCGCGGCAGCCCGCTACGATCTTCTCGCGCATGCCCGCGTCGAGCAGCCTTGGAATATCAGCATGATCCACCTCGATGCGGCACAGGTCGCCATGATGCCTCGCGCGGTACTGCCGCAAGCCCAGCGACTTCAGCACCTCTTCCGCCTGTTCGACTCTCGAGACAGCCTCGCGCGAGACTCGCATACCCGTGGGAAACCGCGATGCCAGGCAGGCAAACGATGCCTTGCCGGCCGTGGGCAGTTTGCGCCTCCGGCTCAAGAGGCGTATGTCTTCTTTTGAAAGGCCGGCTTCCTGAAGCGGCGCCGCGACGGCATGTTCCCTGGCGGCCTGGTGGCCGACGCGCGTCGGGTCAAGAGCATCCTCGGCAATAGCGCCATACGCTACCACGGCAACGCCGTTCTTTTTCGCGTACTTTTCCATCTGTTGAAAGAGCTCGATCTTGCAGTGGTAACACCGCATGGGCCCGTTCTGGAGGTATTCCTCGAGCTCGAACTCGTTGGTCTTGATAATGGCAAGGTTCCAGCCGCGCTCTCGGGCGAGCGCTCTTGCGGCGGCCAGCTCGGAACGGGGGATGCTGGGCGAATCCGCGATGACGAGCTCGGCCCGGCCGCCAAGCACCTCGTGCGCCACATCTGCCAGATACGTGGAATCCACCCCGCCTGAATAGGCCACCACCACGCTCCGGTAGGCGGCAATTGTCTTCTTCAGCAGCTCTTCCTTGCGCAGGGCTGTCTCCGGAATGCCTGTTTCCGTTTCACTCATCGATCGTTCCTGTGGCGAGATCGCCTCGAATACCTTCTATCCTTACGCGGGCGAATTCGTTATGCATCCTTTTAGCCGAACGCGCGGCAACACGGATATAATTCCCTGTATACCCTTCCCACCAGCCTTCCTGCTCGTGCTCGAACAGCACCTCGACAGCCGCGCCGAGATAGCGTTCGTAGAAGGCGCGCCGCTTGCGTGCGCTGATGCGCCGCACCTTGGCGCTGCGCCAGTTAGCCGCTTTCGGGCCGACCTTCTCCGGAATGCGCTGCGCCGCCGTGCCGTCGCGCTCGCTGTATTTGAATACATGAGCGTAGGCGATAGGGGTATCGCGCAGTACTGCGCACGTCTCCTCGAAATCCGCCTCGGTCTCGCCCGGCATGCCTACCATGATGTCGGTTCCGATGCACAAAGCCGGCACTCGGCAATAGGCTTTTTCAATGAAGTCCACGAATTCGCTGCGCGTGTATTTGCGTTTCATGAGGCGCAACACCTTGTCCGAACCCGATTGCAGAGGGATATGCAGGTACGGAACCAGGGCATGGTCCGGAGCCGCCATGCAGCCGAGCAGTTCCTCCGGTATCGTCGTTGGCTCGATCGAGCTGATCCGGATACGGCGCAGTCCCTGCAGGTCGTTTAAGCGGTTTACCACGTCGGCGATGTCGAGCCCCTGGTCGTTGTAGCAGCCGAGATTGACGCCCGTGAGCACCAGTTCTTTCGCGCCCCGCGCGACCAAGGCGCGGGCTTCGTCGAGCAAGTTGTCCATCTCGCGGCTGCGGTTCCGTCCGCGCGCAAACGGTATCGCACAGAAACTGCACATAAAGTTGCAGCCGTCTTGGATCTTGAGATTTGTCCGGCGTTCAATGAGCGCATCGCCCGCGAACGGGATCGTGAAATCGTGGCGTTGAATCCGATCGCGGACAATCAGGGGGGTCTCATTTTTCCCCTGCGCGGCGAATTCGAGCACCCGCATTTTTTCCTGGTTGCCGCAGATGAGATCGATTCCTTCGATCTCCGCCAGGGCACGGTAGCCGGTCTGCGCGTAGCACCCGATCACCGCCACGTACGCCTTGGGGTTCTTGCGAATGAACGCCCGGATGAGCTGGCGTGATTTGGCGTCGGCCTCCCGCGTCACCGTACAGCTATGCACGATACCCAGATCCGCCGGCTTCCCGAACGGCACGATTTCGTAACCCTCGCGGCGCAGCAAATCCATCAGTATCCCGCTCTCGGACTGGTTCAGGCGGCAGCCCAGCGTGTGGACCGCGGCCCTGCGCCTGCCCTCGCGCGGCGCCGGATTATGTACAGATGCGCATTCGGCCATGGTTTCTATACCGTCTTTTCACTCGTCTTGATTGCCCATTCGGTCAAGAGGCGCACGCCATATCCCGTGGCGTGCTTCGGATCCAGATAGGGGATATTCTTGCCGCCCCACGCTGTTCCGGCAATATCGAGGTGCGCCCAGGGCGTATCGCCCACGAAATGTTTCAAGAAACAGCCGCCCACGATGGTGCCCGCTTCTTTCGGAGGCCCGATATTGCAGATGTCGGCATGGGCGCCTTCGAGCAGCTTGTCGTAATCGTCCCAAAGCGGCAAGCGCCAAACCCGCTCGCCCGTAACGGCCCCCGCCGCCTCGAGGGACTCGGCCAAGGCATCGTCATCGGACATCAAGCCCGCCGCGTAGTGTCCCAGCGCCACAACGCATGCTCCGGTAAGGGTCGCAAGGTTCACCACATGGTCCGGCTGGTGCTCCCGGATGGTGTACGCGAGTGCGTCGGCCAGGATCAGGCGGCCTTCGGCGTCAGTATTGTTCACCTCGATCGTCTTCCCGTTGTATGCGCGGACCACGTCGCCGGGTTTCTGGGCATGGCCGCCGGGCGTGTTCTCGCACGCAGGGACGACACACACCACGTTGAGGGCGGGTTTCAGGGCGGCGATGGCGCGAAATGCCCCGAATACCGCCGCCGCGCCGCACATATCAAACTTCATCTCGTGCATGCCCTGGACCGGCTTGAGCGAGATGCCCCCCGTATCGAACGTCACGCCTTTGCCCACAAACGCGACGGTCTTTGTGGCAGCGTCATGCTTGTAGTGGAGCACCGAAAGCGTAGGTGGTTCGGCACTGCCCCGCGCAACCCCGAGAAATGCGCCCATCTCAAGCTCTTCCAACTGGTCCCGATGCAGCACCTCGCCTTCGCACCCGGCGTCTTCCGCCATTTCGAGCGCTGCGCCCGCCAGGCGGGACGGCGTCATGTCGTTTGCAGGCGTATTGGCCAGATCGCGCGCCCAGTTCGTGCTCTGGCAGGCGATGCGCGCTTGTTCGCACCGCCGTGCGGCCAGGTGGGCGCCCGACTCCACGACTATCGCTATCGCATCGACCGGTTGCGGAGCCGGCTCGTCGCTTTTGCGCTCCTTATATTGGTCAAACCGGTACTGCCCGAGCATGACGCCGTCGACGAATCCGTGGGCATGCTCAGCGATGAGAGCGGCGTCGAAGGCAGCCATCGCGACCCGGTGTGCGCCCAGCAATTCGGACGCTTTGCCGGCGGACCGGCGCACGGTCTCGGCAGTGCAGGCGTTACGTTTCCCGAGTCCCAACAGCACCACGCCATCGTATACGCCGCTTGCGGACGGTAAAAAGCACACTTCCTGCGGCTTGCCGCGCACGGTCTCCTTCTCGCGAAGCCGCGCGATTGCGCGCGTATCGGCATCATCGAGCAACGGGCTGTCGCCGCCGGCGCCGTCCTCGAAAACAGGCACGGCCAGCGCGCACCGGCCTTCCGGAAACGTGAATTTCGCGCGCGACACGACCTTGACGTTCATGTCTGTTCTTGCCTCCGTGTTCGATGCCTCGTCCTACCCGCTAGCGGGCGGGGGCGGTTGCGCCGGTGAGCCGTTCAGCTTCGAGCCAGTGATTGCGAAAACCCGTAATACGCACATCCACCAGATCGCCGATCTCAAGTTCGGGCCCGGGCACGCTCACCGGCCGGAAACCTTCCGTGCGGCCGTTCATTACCCCCTGCTGGCGCAGGTGCGCGCCGTCAATGAGCACCTCGTGAGTCGTGCCCGCCAACGCGCGCAATTGCTCCCCGGTGATGCGTTCCTGAAGTCCGAGGACTTGTGCCAGGCGCGTTTCCTTGACCTCGCGAGGCACATCGTCTTCCATCTTCGCCGCGCGCGTGCCCGGCCGCACCGAGTATTTGAACGCGAATATCTGGCTGAACCGCACTTCTTCCATCACACGCAGGGTCCAGGCGAACTCTTCCTCGGTTTCGGTCGGGAATCCGACGATGATGTCCGTGCTGATCTCGATGTGTGGGTTGATCGAGCGCATATAGCGCACCTTATCGAGATACTCCTCGATGGTGTGGCGCCGCCGCATCAGCTTGAGAACGCGGTTACCGCCCGCTTGAAACGGCAGGTGAACGTGGTTGCAGATGGTCTTGCGCTCCGCCATCAGGTCTGACAGGCGGCTGTTCCAATCTTTCGGATGGGGCGACGTGAACCGGAGACGGTTCAGACCGTCGAGCCGCGACACGGCGTCCAGCAACTCATAGAATCCCGCTTCGCCCGCCTTGTACGAATTCACGTTCTGGCCCAGCAGCCAGATTTCCTTCGCGCCTTGGCCAATCATGGCGCGGGCTTCGCGCAGTATGTTGCCGGGCTCGCGGCTGACCTCGCGGCCCCGCGTGTAGGGGACGACACAAAACGAGCAGAAGTTGTCGCAGCCCTTCGTGATGGCGATGTACCCTCTGCACCCTTCGAGGGCCACCTGCTCGAGGCGTTCTTCGGGGATGAAGTTCTGCACCTTCTGCTTTCCTGAGAGCCACTCGGTGTTCAAAACCCGTTCGCCTCGCTCGGCGGCCGCGATCATCTCGGGCAGGTCAAAATAGTTGTCAGGACCAAAGACCATATCTACGCATTTTTCGCGTTTGAGGATGGCCTCGCCCTCCTGTTGCGCCACGCATCCCGCCACGCCGATGATCATCTGCGAACCGTTCTTCTTGAGGTTTCGCAGGCGGCCCAGGAGGCTGTACACCTTGTTTTCCGGGTTCTCGCGCACCGAGCATGTGTTGACCAGCACGACGTCGGCGTTCGCCGGGTCACCGATCATTTCGTAGCCCGCCGCTTCGAGTACTTTCGCCATCCGCTGGCTGTCGTGTTCGTTCATCTGGCAGCCAAACGTCTGGATATGTGCGCGCTTGCTCATGATTCTTTGTAACAGCCCTGATTATCAGAATAGCGTTCCGCACCGTGCCCGTAAGGACGGTCACTGCACCGAAACGGCCACGAAGAACAGAATATCATACCATCCAAACACTACCGATCCAATCCAAGGACCCTGCGCGCAATTGATGAAATGGCGGGCAGGAGACCCCTATCCCGTTGAACAGAGGGCCGGACCGCGCGCGGCGCCTGGGCTTGGAGCACCGGCAGCCGGGTCAGTCAACCGTTACCGGATGCCCGCTGCGCACCGATTCCTCAATAGCGCAAATGGCCTTCGTGACCTGCAGCCCGTCGCGCCCCGTGACCAACAACTCCTTGCCGTCGCGGACACATTCGGCGAAGTGGCGAATGCTCTCCGCCGCGAATCCCATTTGGCGCCCGTAGACCGTGGGCATCACCAGGATATCGGGATACGAGGCCTCTTTCCCGGTGTACTTCTCGAGCGTGCGGTTGTGCGACGCATCCATATAGATGGCGCCTTTGCTGCCCACGACTTCGCACTTCAGATCAATCAGGCTGGGTTGCGAGTCAGGCAATATCCATGAATTCTCGAGTTGCGCCGTCGCGCCCGCTCGAAAATGGAGCGTCGCTTGATAGTAGTCGGGCGTATCGATGCCCATGTTCTTGAGCACTTCGGACCGTGCCACGGCATATACCCGCGTGACTTCGTCGTCCAGCAGCCACCGGATCGTGTCGATACTGTGGCTTCCGATAAACCACATGACGGTGGACCGGCCCGCCCATGAGAGCATTTTCGACGGCACATGAATACGGTCGCTCAGGCGGTAGTAAACGTGTTGCGGCACGCCGATGTCGCCGTTTTGAATCGTCTGGCGCGCCTTGTACAGCGGAGGACTCCATCGCGCGTGGAAATCGACCATCAACTTCACGCCGGCCTTCTCGGCAGCCATCACGATGGCCTCGCATTGCTGGACGGTCATGGCGAGGGGCTTTTCGCAGAGGATGTGTTTGCCGGCTTCAGCGGCTGCCAGGGCGATCTCCGCGTGCGCGAAATCCGGCGTCACGATGGACACGGCCTGTATCGCATCGTTGGCCAAGAGTTCACGGTAGTCCGTGTACGCTGCTGCTGCGGTCGCGTTGGCGAGGGCCTCGGCCCGGCCGGCCACGAGGTCCGCCACGCCCAGGACCCGGACCCCGTGCATCGCGGCGTAGGTGCGTGCGTGGACCGTCCCCCACGTTCCCGTGCCGATAATGCCTATGCCAAGCACGCTCATGACGCCACTCCTTCCCGCGCGGCACCCTCCCCGGCCCCGGAGGCAGCCGAAGGCCTCAGAAACCCGGCCGGCACCCCGCTTCCTCCAGACAATCGCGCAGCTCCGGCAACCGCTCCTGCGGACACAGCAGCTGATTGTCGTGGCCTTCCCGGTAGACCACCGTTTCCTGCGGCAGAATATCGTGGCCCGCGATATAGAGAGATTGATACCGTGCCTCGCGGCGAATGGCATCAATCGCCGCGCAATCCGCCGCTTCGAGTATCTCGACGGCGATGATAGGCCGCAGGGTGCTCAACACTAGCCGGGCTCCGCCCAACACGGCATGCTCGAAGCTCTCCACATCAATGCGCAATACGTCCATCCGGCACAAGCCGGCCTCCCGCGCAAACTGGTCCAGGTTCGTTACGGGCATGTCGAGTGTAATGGCGGTACCAAACCGGTGCAAGTTATCCGCCGACGGCGCATGCCAACAGGCGCGGACCGCAGCTCTCCCCGGGACCCGCGAATCGCACGGCGTCGTACCGGGTTTCGCCGGAGCCTGCACGGCGATCAGGGGTCAGGCGCGGCGTTTCACCTTCTGGCTGACATGTGCTAAGCTTGGGCTATGCGTGCGCGGTGTTTTCCGGCCGGGCGCGGCGTCCGGCTGAGCGGAGGAGAGAGCCATGCCCGAGTATTTTCCGGAAGTGAGCAAGCCCATCAAGTATGAGGGGCCGAAATCGAAAAACCCCCTTGCGTTCAAGCATTACAACCCGAAGAAGAGAATCCTTGGCAAGACCATGGCCGAGCATCTGCGGTTCTCGGTGTGTTATTGGCACACGTTCAAGGGCCTGGGCAGCGACCCGTTTGGTCCTGGCACGATGTTGCGCAGCTACAACAAGCCGGCGGACCCGATGGCGCAGGCCGAGGCGACCATGCATGCCGCGTTCGAGTTCTTCACGAAGCTGGGGGCCGGGTTCTGGTGCTTCCACGACCACGACATTGCGCCCGAGGGCAGGACGCTCGCGGAGAGCAACAAGAACATCGATAAGATGGTCGCGCTGGCCAAGAAGCTTCAGCGTCAAACCGGCGTGAAGCTGTTGTGGGGCACGAGCAATCTGTTCTCGAACCGGCGTTTCATGGCCGGAGCCGCGACGAATCCATCTCCCGAGATCTATGCTTATGCCGCGAGCAAGGTGAAGAGGGCCCTCGAAGCAACCAAGGAGCTCGGCGGCGCGGGGTACGTGTTCTGGGGCGGGCGCGAAGGCTACGATACGCTGCTCAACACCGACATGAAACGCGAACTCGACCATCTCGGCCGGTTCCTGTGCCAAGCGGTGGAGTATAAGCAGAAGATCGGGTTCAAGGGCCAGTTCTATATTGAACCCAAGCCCAAGGAACCTACCAAACACCAGTACGATTTCGACGCGGCCGCGTGCCACGCCTTTCTGCAGAAATACGGGCTCGTAGACCACTTTAAACTGAACATCGAGTCGAACCACGGGACCCTGGCGGGACATACGTTCATACACGAACTCGAGTATGCCGCCGCGAACGGCATCCTCGGCTCGGTCGACGCCAACCGCGGCGATTTGCTCATCGGATGGGATACGGATCAGTTCCCGACCGACATCCGCGAATGCACTCTGGCGATGTACATCATCTTGCGGGCAGGGGGATTCAAGACGGGCGGATTGAACTTCGATGCGAAGGTGCGGCGGCAGTCCGTGGACGCGCTCGACCTGTTTCATGCACACATCGGGGCGATGGACGCGTTTGCGCGGGGCCTTGAGAACGCCGCCAGATTGCTCGCGAGCAAGAAGCTCGAGGATTTCATCAGGAAACGCTATGCGGGATGGGACAAAGGCCTTGGCGCCAAGATCGAGGCCGGCAAGCTGGACTTTGAGGCCCTCGAGGCATATACAATGGAGCATGGCGAGCCGAAGGTCCAAAGCGGCCGTCAGGAGATGCTCGAGAATATCCTGAACGAATACCTGTGACGGGGGCGATAGCGCCCCTGTTCCGGCGGGGAGTCCCGGGGGAGAGGACTCCCCGAGTTCCTTTTTAGGGGAAAATTGGAGGATAGCCGGGTCATCTCACCGGTTTGCCGATGCGCGCAGCTCGCGCTATTCAGGCAGACAAGCAGGGGGCAGAAGAACGCCGAGGCGGCGCCGGCGAGCCCGGGGGAATGGCCCCTTCCCTTGTTGTTCGCGGCGGTCGGACGCGTTCATCCCGGCCCGGCTGGATAAGCGTGACAGGTTCAGACGCTTGTGAAAAGGCGAGCCGCCGCGGGGAGCGGCGGCTCAAATCGCCTCCGGGGTGTGTGCATGGGGCTGTTATGGGTATGCCCTGGAGGCCGGCGAACGTATAGATACGCGCGGTCCTTACATCACCAAGGCCATCACGCGGCAAATGGGCAACTCGCCCGGGAACCGCACGAACTCGACATGGCCGTCCATGTAGAGCACGTTGCTGCCGCCGGGAATGTGGTTGAATTGATCGGCCTCGACACTGGCGATGTCCCACATCACAGAGAGTTCGCTCTGCGCGAGGGCGCCCCCCGACGGGTTATTGATGTCGGTGATGAAGAAGCGCTCGATCCCTTCGCGCAAACGGTACATGGTGCGCTCGGGGCCGCCCATCAGGCTGGCCACAGTGATGTCCTGGTCGGCCTTGGCGGTGCCTACGAAGTTGGCGTCTTCTATCGCGTCGACGGTAGTCAGGAAGGCCACCAGCGCTCCGGGATCGAGGTTCATCCCCATGAGACCAACCACGATGGCGGTCTCGTCCTGGCCGGAAAGGGCGGCAAGCCCGCCGTCATTCACATCGCCGCCGGGCCACGAAATCATGTCTTCGCTCAAGGCCCAGCCCAGGTAGACATACGACGTCGAGTTGAACTTGCAGGGCAGAATCTCCTCGCTGGGGTCGTTGAACCTGCGCCATTTGCGTTCAATCGCCTCCCTACCGGCTGAGTCCGACGGGCAGATGAGCACGTTGGCGTCGGTGAGGTATTCGGGGTACACCTGCATGCCCTCGAAGAAGATGTGGCCGGCCCAAGGCCTGTCGCATACGCCCCACGTGCCTGCGGTACCATCCTCTTTTCCTTCACCGTGGGTCGAGATGCTGGGCCATTTCTCGCCCTTTGCCTCGTTGGCATACATCTTGAAGACCAGGCCCAGTTGCTTGAGGTTGTTCGCGCAACTCGCGCGGCGTGCGGCTTCGCGGGCCCGCGCCAACGCCGGCAGAAGAATCGCGGCAAGGATGCCGATGATGGCGATGACCACGAGCAACTCGATCAGTGTGAATCCTTTTTTGTTCATGGCTACTCTCCTTCTATGAGAGCCTATATATACGTAAGGCTCGGTTAGGGCACCGAACGTACC
>ENA-UPSM01001400-UPSM01001400.1-activated-sludge-metagenome-genome-assembly--contig:-NODE-1400-length-32176-cov-6.396283_pt1 | contig 32176 bp, 24 predicted proteins | sample MGYA00238181_ERZ773283 | MGnify/ENA primary metagenome ERZ773283 (study PRJEB29023, sample SAMN05720199) | activated sludge metagenome | isolation source: Anaerobic digester | place: Japan...
TGGGGGGTACAAATAGCACCACCGAAAAAATGGACCTGCTAGTTTGGTTTCGAGCGCGACTCTATTCCATCCCCTAGGGACAACAAGACAAATCCCCACCCAAGACTCGCATACGGAAAGAAAAATGGGAGCTTGATTGCAACAATTGCAGGATTCGCAATCACAATCAACCCGACAGTGATCAGCGTAAAAGCAGACACCGTTAGAACCAGGATCCCACCGATTGAATTCACCGCACCGGCAAGCCAAGCAAGCACAAGCCCACTCACCAAAAGTCCAATCGTCATACTCAGAATAAAGTTCGGCCATCCAAGGTTCGTTCCCCATAACTGCACAATGCAGGCACAAGTCAGTGGGATGAACAGAACCTTCGAAAGCGCGTTCAACGACGAAAGTTCAGGGAATTTCAAACTGGGGATGTTCATGGGGATTGTTCCTGTGCTCATGGCACGCTAATGAGCCGATCCCGTAGGGAGTGCTCATTTGAGCAATATATTGTACCGAACAGAAAATGGCAAACGATTTTCTGAGCTAGCAGAGAAAACGCTCAACGAAGAAGGAATTGGACCTTCCGTGCAAAGGTTCACAACGATTCAAACTTCCCTAACCGCCAATCGCAGAAACCGGTTGTTTCTGAATCGTAAGTCAAGCTGATTATCCCCGATCCCAGTCCGTGAACTTCGTCTTGAGTCGTTCCACGGTGTGACGCCACTTGGGCGTAGTTGGGCGACATACCGTATTCTGGTTGCCGAAAAGCCCCAACTCGTCGAAGGCTTCGCTTGCATCGATGGCTTCGCTCCACTGGATGCGAACGAAGTAATCGCACTTCTCGGGATCATCGGCATTCGTTCGGAAGGGATCGGGATGCGTCAATGCATCAAGAATTGACACGTCGCCACCATTTATCGAAACAGTGAACTGGGTCACGGGCTGTACCGGCTCCAATACCTTGCCCACACCCACGAATCCCTTGCCGGGAATTTTGACCCAAATGCGATCACCTGGCTGCAACAACTTGAGCGTCTGGCTGTACCACAGCCCTCCTCCACCGCAGATGAATCCTAGGCTCTTTGCATCCCGCCAAAGGCTTTCGTGGTACCCACCTAAGGAGACATAGAATTCGCCATTCCAAGGCTCCTTGGGACCGTTGGAATTTGCATCTCCAATCTGGGAGGCGTTCGCTTGGGTCATCTCCGGCGCAATCATCCAAGCTCGGCTTAACAACAACTCCTGTCCATGCTGGAACACCTGGAAAAACAGCACGTTGATCGCGATGCCCTTTGCATTCAGATAGGACACGATTCGTTCGGTGGAAGGATCAAGCTCCGAAGCCACCACCACGATCTGATGCGATTTGTTCAACGCCTCTTCGTCTAGGGTTGTGCGGAAGCGTTTCGAAAACTCCTCGCTCAGACTTTTCCCCTTGGAGTATCTCGCGAAAATCTGCGCGATACGATCTTCTGTCAGTCGCGAAACCCATTCGGCGTAGTCCAATGCCTGGGCGACGACTTCTCGCGGTGTTCGATCCCTTTTCAGCTCGATCAACACCAACGAACCATCCGGCGTGATGGCCAACAGATCGATTCGTCCACCGTCGTCCGTTCGTTCCTGCCTCCCGATCAGCATCCACTCGCGCGAGAGGATTTCCGGCATCTTCGAGATCATCTCTTCGAGCTGTTGTTCACTCGCGAGACGAGTTGTCGTCAACGGCTTGGGCTCATCACCGACGCACCAGATGGCATGCTGAATGGACATATCAACCTCCTGCTATCGTCGATTGCACTAAGACAATATTGCAATCCCAACCAAAGCGAATTTCTCGCTGTACAAGCGATAATGATGCTTCGGTCATCACCGCTCCTTGAACAGATCTTGCTCTTTGCGTATCCGGCGTAGGTACAGCGCACGATTTGCGCTACGGGTACTGCATCTCCACAGGATCGAAAGCAGCCCCAATATCGCAGCACCCCCAAACATGATCCCAAATTCCAAAACGTGAACAAGCTCCGACAAATTCTGTTGAACAAGGAATTTTGAAAATACTGATCCACTTGGGAACACCAGTACGGCAACAGCAGCGAACATCGCCGCCGTCCCTTTGATCCAACCAAGATGATTCTGAATTCTTGTGGCCCGCGATTCCATCATCACTGCAACTTGTTCAATCCTCTCGGGCGAAAACACATGCAGCCTAGAAGCGTTTTCAAGGACCTTATCTAGTCCAACTGAATCTGATTTTGAGAAGGGATCAGCCAAAACGATCACAGACTTGAATTCGAACCAAAAGTCAACAAAGAAGGCTATCAATAGATGAGAAATGCTTAAGCCAAACAAGGTCAACAGGAGAACTCGAATAACAGACAACAGTACTTCCGACATCGAAGGCAGGAAGTACGCAACCAGGCAGACGGTGATGCCAATTGACGCGCTGATCGCGAAGTAACCCCCTTTGAAAAAACGCCACCATGTCGGTCGTGGTGAATCAGTCTGAATTGAGATATTCTCGCCTTCAGCGCAAATCTCGTGGATACGACGAATTTCGTCAGCTGCTGTAGCATCGAATGGACTGTTCATTTACAAGACCACCTCATCGACTACAAGATCCTTGCAGGTAACTTTCGGCAGAAATTGTCCGATATCCTTCGTGCGGATCCCCAACATTTTTGCGCTTCGGGACACCTGCGCATCGGACAATCCTAGCGCGGTCCCTCGAAGATTCGCTCGATTACTGGAGGCCACAGCCCCTAGTCCGATCGCCTCGAGATTTTCGGGAATGTAGGAGGTCCCAAGCACGAAGATTCTTTCTGCAGCTGCGATTGCGACTTGAGCTTTCTCCCTATCGGAATGGGCTTCGGTCTCCCAAACCGTCCGCATGTTCTTGGAAATTTTCAGATAGTCGGGAGCCGTCGATACTCTCCCGTCACCACCATACAACGACCGCCAAGGCTCCAGGCTTCCTGATCCCGATGCATTCCCAAACGGAAGATTTTGAAGAGGCCCCAAGTACCCGTTTAGGTGGTAGATCTTCATCGAAGCAATGAATTTGTCCGCCTCCGAAATGGGCATAGACCGTTCAATCATCAAGAATTGCCGTAAGAAATACTCAAAGACGCGATCATAATTGAACGAGATGAAAGTGGCCCCCATGAGGTACACATCCCAGTTCGGCTGCAAATCAATTTGAGTCAGGAAGTATTGAATCCAGTCGACTGACTTCATGCTCTTTTTGGACTTTCCCTCCTTGTCCTTCGCAGGTGAATTCAAACAATCATTTTCATACGACAAAATCCGCTCGGCCATCAAGGCCTTGCCATACACAGAAAAGTTTTGATCAGGCCGATTCTTCAAGAATTGATCGATCGTGAGGATCACCGACCCATGGATCTGCCGCTTCCAAGCTTCGTGAAATTTTCCGAATGGTGAAAGATCCCAATCTTTTGGGTTCTCGAAGTGTCGATCTATGGTACCTGGCTCTAGAATCTTCGGAATCAAACTTTCACGAAGCGTTTTCGAAGCGTCCTTCGTACGAAGATCCTCAATGAGGTCAAATCCTGTCGGGAATCCGTATGGAACCGAAGCTCCCGCGCCAATCACGAAGACATCGCTCAAATATTGTGTGCCTCTTGTAGGGAATTTTTCCTTCATTCTCTGCCCCACCCTCTACACTGCGCTGCGTTTCAATGTGCGAAGTGCCGCGCGTCCATGGAACCAATCGACCCGGAACACTTCGCACTTCGCCAACCCCAGAACGACAGCCTCGTAGATATCGGGAAATTTCGCCCCCAAGATCACGGCCTGCAAGCTATCACGGACGGGAACAAAGTGCTCCGATGCCGTTGTTTGTTCGTCGGGGATGAGAACCATCCTCCATTCTCTTTCGTCACGAAAATCGTGAAATTTCGAAAACAACAACGCTTTGGCCTCGCGAGCCAAACGAGCCTGCGCACTCTCCTTGAAGGCATCACCAGGCCTTAATGTTGTCGACTTTAAAATCCCAGCCCCAAGGTCGTACTCCTCACGATATCCGACAAAATCTTTCAGTGGCTTCCATCGGTTAGGCAGCGCAGACTCTACCGCAGCTTCAAATCTTTCTTTGTGGAAGACACAGCAAATGCCTCGGTGGTTGTTAGCATATTGCGCCCACATTCTGGCACGCTTCCAACCTTTGGAGAACGGTGTTACCGGATCCGCAGGATCAATTTTCTCGGAGCAGAAGCAAGCAAGAAGGGTTTGCCTCCGAATCATTTTGACTCGATCTCCCTGTCGAAGAACCTCATTGCCTTCGTCTCCCAGATCAAGATCGATTCCAACATGGATGATGTCCTCGAATTCAAGTGGATCGTTGGTGCCTACAAGTGGTGCAAAGCGTAGGGTACGATTTGGGAGAATCTTCTCAAGACCTGTTTCGAGAGATGTGAAGTGGTAAAGCAGATCTTCGCAAGGCAAAACGTGCTCAAGAGCCAACTCCACTCCTACGGGCGCGTTTGTTGACGGAACCCTGAAGATTTCGCCTCTCAGCGAGAATAACTCTTCTGAATTCACGTCGCAGCCTTCCCCGACAATTCCACGACCATCGTTTCAAGCAGCCGCGATGCCACTTCGCGCGATGCGACAATTTTTGCCTCCAGCCGATCCACCAACGCCATCAGTTCGCTCACCTTGGCCGCGATCCGTTTCTGCTCCGCGAGGGGTGGGACAGATACCCGGATCCGTTTTAGCTCTGTTTGATTGATCTTAGGCATTGCAATTCTTGTATCAGTCTTCACAGCCTGAACCAAAAAGCTTTCGGAGAGCATGTACTGAAGAAGGTACCCGCTATCAATACGAGCGTTTATCGGATACATGTCAGCACTGCACAAGCCATCGAAATCAACTACGACAACTTTTGACAGATTTGGACGGATTTTCGAGTAGATGATTTGTCCAGCAAAGAACTGATGATTCGAACTTTTTACTTCATCCTCAGAAACAGTCCTACATGGAAGAAGGCGTCCTGTTGCCTTTTCAATGTTATCGGGAGCGAGATGGATGGCTGTTGGAAAGCACTTTGGATCAACAAGATTTGATGCAATATCCGCGACCTGAGAGAACTCAGCCCAGATCCAACTCTCCGGGATTGCAAACAGTTCATTATCGCATAAGCAATCCGAGCATGTTTCCTCGGACTCGTTCGCTACCAGCGCCGTTGCTGGCTCATCCCTCGGATCCTGCGGCACCAGCTTGCCTTGCACGGCGAGGGTGAGGATGGACTTGCGGAGGTCGGTGGGGTCGATCGAGAAGGAAGGATGGAAGAGCAGCTCCAGGCTTGTCGGCGAGGGCGCATCTGCGAAGGCAGCCAGCGACGCTTTGGCAAGTTGCGCGCGTTTGTTCTCGCGCTCCTTCTGTTGCGCCTCCAGCGCATCGCATAAGGCCATCAATTCGTCCACCTTGGCCACGATCCGCTTCTGCTCGGCAAGGGGCGGGAGGGGTAACTGAATTTGTTCCAGCTTGCCCTTTGTAATGTGTCGCAGCCCAACGCCGCCTTGGGCCTGCGCAATCATCTCATCGAGTCGCGAGTTAATAGCCAACTTCAGAAAATCACGATCAAATACGCCATCAGCCAATTCGCATCGAAAAATGTGCTGGTTGAGGTAAGCGAACCCCCTATCCCAAACAAATGCACCAAACGATGTGCCTGGGGTTCCAGACCAACTGATTAACAAATCGCCTGTGTTGACGTGAACCTTTTTATCAACCTCTATTTGACAGAAATTGAACGCAGCCGAATCCTTGTTCAAGTTTTGAATACGAATAATTGGAACGCCAGAGGTTGTCCATTCAGACGGCTTAAACGCTCTTCCATTGATCATGTTCATGGTTTCGCCGACAAGACTCCAACTCCAATTCGTTGGAACAACGAACGGCGCATCACGGCTGGAGTCATTCAGCTCTATTTCGTTTAATTCAACGAATTTCCGCAGACACGCCAATTGAGAATCGACATTTTCTTCAGGTAACTGTTCCGTTAGCTTCCCTTGAACGGCTAGGAACAAAACGACATCCCTCATCTTCTGCACGGCGTTCGGACAATCGGCGAACAGATCGAACTTCTCGAAGAAGGTCTCCAGGTTCATGGAGTGCCTCCGATGATCGTTGGCTTCGATACACCGCCTACGGCGGCACTCAGCCAACGGCGCGTTGTTACCGCGCGCCGCGCCCTTCGATACATCCCGCCTTCGGCGGGACACTCAGGGAGCGGCGCCGTTTTTCGAGCAATGGACAAACATCCGCCTCTGCCTGAGTAACGGTTTATCATAAAATGGCCCGTTCCCTGAGTGGCCAGCCTTCTGGCTGGCTGTATCGAAGGGCGGGCCATCGGGAAGGCATCGGCGGCACACCGCCCCACAATCATCCCACTGCTCATCGCGACAACGCCTCGGACAGAATCTGTTTCAGTTCGGCGCGGGTCTGCGCAATCTGTTCCAAAAGCTTTTCGTACTGCGGCAGCAGGTGGTCCACGTCGCCCGGGCCGTCGTCGACCTTGTGGGGGTTCTTGATGTCGAGGTTGTAGTTGCTGGCCTTGATGTCCTCGATGGACACGCGCCAGGCTTGTTCGTTTTCTGTCCGGTTGTCCCACCACGCCTGTTCGGGGGCGAATTCCTCGAATTTGATGGGGCGGGTCTTGTTGTAGCTCTTCTGGCCTGCCGGGTACGGGTGCTCGTAGTACCAGACCTCGCGGGTGGGCTCGCCCTTGGTGAAGAACAGCAGGTTGGTGCGGATGCTGGTGTACGGATTGAAGACGCCGTTGGGCAGGCGCACGATCGTGTGCAGGTTGCAGGTCTCCAGCATCTCCTGCTTGATGCGCGTCTTCACGCCTTCGCCAAAAAGTGTCCCGTCGGGCAACACGATTCCGGCGCGGCCTCCGTCCTTCAACAGCCGCAGGAACAGGGCCAGGAACAGGTCGGCGGTTTCCTTGGTGCGCAGGTGGGTCGGGAAGTTCGACTCGATGCCGTCCTCGATGCGGGCGCCGAACGGCGGATTGGTGGCGATGATGTCCACGCGTTCGTCCTTGGTCCAACTCGTGTAGGGCCGGGCCAGGGTGTTGTCGTGCCGGACAAAACTCGGGTCTTCCACGTTGTGCAAGAGCATGTTGGTCACGCACAGCATGTGCGGCAACTGCTTGAGCTCGTAGGCCCGCAGGTTCGATTGCAGCGCCTTTTCGTCCGACGGCTTCTTCACGTACCGCTCGCGCATGTGGCGCATGGCGCAAGTCAGGAAGCCACCGGTGCCGCACGACGGATCCATGACGATTTCCGTCGGCTTGGGGTCCAGACGATCGATGACAAAACTTGTGAGGGCGCGGGGCGTGTAGAATTCCCCGGCGTTCCCGGCGGCCTGCAAGTCGTTTAGCAACTGCTCGTAGATGTCGCCAAAGTGCTGGCGGTCAGACAGGTCGTTGAAGTCGATCTCGGCCAGCTTGTTCAGGCACTGGCGCATGAGCTGGCCCGACTTCATGTAGTTGTATGCGTCCTCGAACACGCCGCGCACCACCAGCGAACGTTTGTCGTCCTTGCCGGAAACCGTCAATCCTTTGAGGTTGGGGAACAGGCTTTCGTTCACGAACCGCAACAGCTCGTCTCCGGTGATTCCTTCGGGGTCGGCCGCCCAGTTGCGCCACTGGTACGGGGCTGGAATGGGCGACACGTACTTGGAGCGCATCAGCTCCAACTGCTGGTCCTGGTCATCGATGATCTTGAGGAAGAACATCCAGCTCAATTGCGAGAGGCGCTGCGCGTCGCCATCCACTCCCGCGTCCTTGCGCATGATGTCCTGGATGGATTTGACGGTGTTTCTGACGGACATCTCTTAGGCGGCTTCCTGGTATAGAGCGTTCTGGAGGTCGTGGACGGCGCGTTCGTAGTCGCTGCGCGTCCCGAAGGCTTTGATGAGTTGGAGGGGCGTGCCCAGATTCACGAACGGGAGAATCTGCAGAATCTGCGGATCTTCCAGGTTGAGGATCCCTTCGTCCTGGTACTTGGTCAGCAAGGCGTCGAGTACCTTGCGGGCCTGTTCGCCGTGGCGGGCGAAGATGTCGCGCTTGCGCACGTTCTGGGCGCGTTCGGCGCGGGTGAGCGGCGGGCGGTCGAACGCCACGTGGCAAATCAGGTCGAAGGGATCCAGGTCCTTCCCGGCGGCTTCGGCCAGCACCTCGGGTGTGAGCCCTTCTTCCGACAGTTCTTCCACGATCGCCTGCTTGCGCTCCGCATCGCTCCAGCGGCGCAGGAACACCTCCAGGCTGGCGAAGCGCTTTTTCAGGGCCTTGCGGGTGTAGTCGCGCAGGCTTTCGGTCACCAGTTTGCCGTTTTCGTCCAGGTACTCCACGCGCTCCGCGACAATTTTTGCCGACACGCCATCCACGTAGATCTTCCCCTTCTTCTGGTCGCGGTCCGTGATCACCACTTCGCCCTTGCGGTCGACCAGAACCGTCCCGACGGATTCCATCTGTCCATCGTCGTCGGTGGCGATCTCGGGACCGCAAGCCGTACCGTCGTCTCCCGTAGCCAGAACTTCGGGGCCGGGATCAGGAATCACCATCGGGCCTTCGTCGTCGGGCTGGTAGATCTGCACCGGATCGCCATCGTACTCGGGATCGGCAAAGTGGTTGGTCGCACCCCGGAAATCGACCAGCGTGAAGTAGTACTTCTGGGTGTCGGCGTGCAGCCGCGTGCCGCGTCCCACGATCTGCTTGAACTCGGTCATGGACCCTACCGTGCGGTCCAGCACGATCAGGCGGCAGGTCTGCGCATCCACGCCGGTGCTCAACAGCCGCGAGGTGGTGACAAGAACTGGGTACCGCGATTCGGGATCGATGAAGTTGCCCAACTGGGCCTTGCCCTCGTTGTCGCCGCCGGTGATGCGCATCACGTACTTGTCGTTTTTTGCGCACAGGTCGGCGTTCTCGTTCACCAACGCCTTGCGCATCCGGTCGGCATGTTCCTGGTCCACGCAGAACACGATGGTCTTCTGGAACCGGTCGCCACTTTCCTTCAGGAACTGCGTGACCTTCTTGGCCACCAGTTTGGTGCGTTCGTCCAAGACCAGGTTCTGGTCGAAGTCCTTGGTGTTGTAGATGCGATCTTCCACCTCGTCGCCGTCGCGGTCCACCGTTCCCTTTTCGGGACGCCAGCCTTCCACGTCGCGATCCACATGGACCTTGACAACCTTGTACGGGGCCAGGAATCCGTCCTGGATGCCGTCGCGCAGGGTGTAGGTCGCCACAGGATGCCCGAAGTAATCGATATTGGAGACATACTCGGTTTCTTTGGGAGTGGCCGTCAGACCGATCTGCGTTGCTCCCGAGAAATGCTCCAGGATCTCGCGCCAGGCGCTGTCCTTGTCGGCGCTACCGCGATGGCACTCGTCGATCACGATCAGATCGAAGAACCCCGGCGAGAACTCCTTGTACAGCTTGTCCTTCTCTTCGGGACCCGTGATGGCCTGGTACAGCCCCAGGTAGATCTCGTAGGCCGAATTGATCCGACGTTTTCCGTCCAAAGCCAGGGTGAGATCCACCTTGGTTCCATCGGCCCGTTCGATCGTCTTGGCTTCGGTGGAAAGCTTCGCCATGGCCCCGGCGAACGGACGGAAATCGTTCACCATCGTCTGGTCCACCAGAATGTTCCGGTCGGCCAGGAACAGCACCCGCTTCTTCACGCCCGCCTTCCACAACCGCCAGATGATCTGGAACGCCGTGTAGGTCTTGCCCGTGCCGGTGGCCATCACCAGCAGGATCCTGTCCTGCCCTTTGGCCACGGCCTCCACGGCGGCGTTCACCGCCTTCACCTGGTAGTAGCGCGGTTCCTTCCCCGATCCGTCGGCGTAATAGGGTTGCTCCACCACCTTGCGAACGTCGTTGGGGATCTTCTTCCAGGCGCAGTAGCGCTCCCACAGATCGGCAGGCGACGGAAATTGATTCAACGCAAGATCCGTCTCGCGCTCGCCCGATTCCACCGTGCGGTCCAGAAACCGGAATCCGTCGCCGTTGGACGAAAACACGAACGGGATGTCCAGATCGTGCGCGTAGCCGTTGGCCTGCTGGATTCCTTCGCCCACGCCGTGGTTGTTGTCCTTGGCCTCGATCACCGCGATGGGTTGGTTGGGCCGCACATACAGGATGTAATCGGCGCGCTTGGCCTTGCCGCGCGAAACCATCTTGCCGCGCACCAGGATCCGTCCGTTGGTGAACGACACCTCCCGTCGGATCTGCGAGGACTCGTCCCATCCCGAGCCCACCAGGGCGGGGGTGATGAACTTGGCGCAGATGTCGGATTCCGAAAGGCTTTTCTTGTCCATGAACTCTCCGGGGCGGTTCGGAGGGGAAGATCAGGGCTGGGTTTGCCCGCTGGTCTCGCCCGTGTATGCGGTGATGGGAAGTTAGCTTCCCGGCGGTCCAAGGATCGCACCGGATTTGCCCTCTCAAGGGCCGGATTTCGGTGTACAAGGAAGGTGATCTCCCGCCCTTTCTTCCTGTCTAGAAGGACGACCTTGGGAGGGACGAATTCTGTGTAAATTCCATTCAGCGACTGTCAGCGGGCCGCGCTCACGCGACTCCACCGTAACGGGACGGCCGCGCTCCTTCGTTCCATGGCATCTCGCACCACGAAGCCATGGATGTCTCCATCGCATCGTCGCATCCACAAGCTACGGCGCAGGCAACACATTCCGCAAGCCCCGTTCCCGAATGCGGGACACGTTTGTGCACAGGCGTGCAGTACAGAATCCGTCTCTCCCTCACTGCGAAGGAACACCAAATTTTGCGCTCCTACGCAGACGCGTCCATCTCCCTTGTCGTCCTTGGATCAGGACTTATGGATTGGATTTGCTTGGGATTTGGATTTCAAAACGCGGAATTCAGGCCAATTTCGCGGTTTTATGGCTCATTTATGGATTTTTATGGCCCATCAAAACCGCCGCCCCCCGGTCGTACGGACGCAAGATTTTGCGTCCATACGACCGGGGGGGCGCGGCAGGGGGCGTCGCCCGACAGGGGCGTGACCCCGCACGGGCTGCACCCGCACGACACGAAGCGCGCAAGCCCGGAGGAGGCACGATGCGGAGCGCCTTCGGGGGAGGCATAACAAAGGCACGGAAGGCGCGACGCGCAGCACCCGGCGCCGCTGGTTCGGAAGGTTGCGATGCGTGCGGCGGCCGCCCTTGTATGGATTCAGAGGAAGAGGGGTTACCTGGCCGCCAGTCGTACGGGTAAAACCCTTTTCCGACGACACTGTTGCGCTGAACGCGCGTAAAACATAGTTTTACAGGCTATGGTGAAAGTCATTTCCAAGATCGGGAATTCGCAGGGGCTCGTGTTCGACACGGCACTCATGGAGATGCTGCATTTGAAGGTGGGCGACCAGGTGAACATCGAGGTCCACGAGGGCGGCACCGCCACGCTGACCCCCATGCGCCCACGTCCAAGCGAAGAGCAAGTCAAGGATGCCATCGCGGGTGTGGTCAAGGACTACGCGCGCACCTTGAGCCGACTGGCGTGAACAGCGCGAACGACTGCGTGCACCTGGATCTGGCGACCATCCTCCAGATCCACGAGGCGGTATTGGGCGCATTCGGCGGCGGAGCGGGAATCCGGGATCGCAACCTGCTGGAATCGGCCGTGGCGGCGCCGCAAGCGACGTTCGGAGGTTCGTCGGTTTTTGTCGACTTGGTCGAGGTCGCGGCGGCCTATCTGTTCTTCCTCTGCCGCAACCATCCTTTCATCGACGGGAACAAGCGCGTGGGATTGGCCAGTTGCCTGGTTTTCCTGCGCCTCAACGGAATCGAACCCGGTCCGGACTCGGAGGATTGGGAGAATCTCACGCTGGACGTCGCCGCCTCGCGCTTGGACCGCGACGCGACCACCGTGCGGCTGCGCGCGCTGTTGGCGGCGTAACCGTCGGCAGGACACCGCGCCAGGGGCCGTGACCCCGCCTGGGGCGCAGACCCCTCGACTCTGCTCGGGGCATCGCCCCGCAGGCTCCGTCCGGTCTCAATAAGACGGAATCTGCCCAAAAACGGTTGGCGGAGTCGAGGAGGCTGCGTCGCGGGCCGCTTGGCCCGCGATAGGACCCGGTCCCGCCGCGTGCGGCGGGAGGCGCCCTGAATCCGTTCGCACACCAGGACCACCCAAAACTGGCGAAAATCCACGGACGTGTATATGAATCGCGATATTCTATACGCGTCGCGTGCCATTTGCATAGAAAACCGCCCATTTGCATGCATGAGCACCATTGTAGGGGCGCGAAATTTTGCGTTTGTACCATGGAACACCCTCTCATCAGAATGCCCTCGTACCCCCGCAAGACTCTGCGGGATGAACTCCAAAACCCGCATAAATCCAGAATTGAATTGCGGATTTATGCGAATTCTTGGGCCGGATTATCCGACCTCGGGGCAGCGCTGCCGGGCACGCGTCACTTCCATTCGCAGCCTTCCGCGCCTTCCGCATCGTCCACCGCGGTGAAGTCGAACTTCTTGCCGTCGGGGCGCTTGTACTGGAAGCTGTACACCACCGCGCCCTGGGCGTCCATCTCGTAGCGTCCGCCCTTCTTGCCGGTCGGTACGATCTCCTCCCAAACGGTGCGGATCAGGGAAGGCCGGCCATCGGGCCCATCGTCCACTTCCTTCTCCGAGACCTTCCTGAGCTGGATCGTCCCATTCCCCTTGCGGTAGGTCACCGACGTCAATTCTTGTCCCTCGGCGGGAAGGTCGAACTGGAGCTGGATGGGCGCCTTCTTCCCCGGCGCCTCAAAGCACAGGAACCGCTGTGCCTCCGCCGATGCGGAGATCACGAAAAGCGCGAACGCGGCCTTGAGCGCGAGGGGTTTGCGGGAGATCGAAATGCGGAGGTTCGTCATGTCAGGGTATTCCTGCACAAAGAGGCGAAGCGAGACTGCGAGTCGGCCCTTGAGGACTGTCGTCCCCGAAATCTTGCGCGCCAAGGGCCGTCACCCTTTTGGGCGCATCTTCCCGCGAACCACCGAGATCCCGGCGGCCAAGACCGCCCCCGCGATCGCCAGGACCATGTCCTTGTGGGCATCCCACGAATCGCCCTGCTGGCCGTTGTAGCCTTCGGCATCTTCGGGAGAAAGCAGGAAGGTCAACCCCCACTCGAATAGCTCATAGAGGACGCTGACCGCCGCGACAAACTCGACAGCCAGGAATCGCGACTCGGCGAGCGGACGCCCCCGGCGACGATGGATTTCCGTCACGGTAGGAAAGACCAGGACCCCAAAACAGAAATGCACCAACCGATCGAAGTGATTGCGGCCAAACCCGAAATAAGACGACACGGTGGCACCCGACAAATTCTGCCACCACGCGTCGTAGGGAACGTACGAATAGATCCAACGCGCCGCGAAAGCGTGCAACAGCATGAATGCCAGCAGACAACGCAAAGGCAACACGCCGATCGCCCTCTGCCGAATCCTCCACGCAAGCCACCCCGCCAACAGAACCGTGGCGGAATGCTGCAGCGGCATCTGCTCCGGATACGGACTGCCGACCGCCAACCCCAGGCTGGCCGCCGTGGCCAGGATCAGCTCGACAAACGGCCGCCGACCCACACAATCAAACACCGGGTGGTCAGTTGCTCTTTGGTGCGCGAAGAAAGCCGTTGACCACCACGCCAATGGTCGCTCCAACCAAGGTCAAGCCAATTGCCAGTTGCCCTTGGAACGCGCAAGCAATTCCGGAGCCGCCAAAGAGAAGAGCAAGCACCGCAGCAACCCACATTCCCGTCAAGCGGTCTCGGTGGGCATTAGCGATCACAAGCTTTTGGAGAGCTTGGTCCTCTTTCTCCAAGCCATTCCGGTTGGCTTGCTCTCGTTCCGCGAGTTGGAGAAGACGCTCCGCCGCACCTGGTAGAATCGCCTCGTACTCCCTCAACATCTCGGGATGCGGAAGAAGACCGGAAAAGGCTTCTACCTGAAGGGCCTGGTCTCCGGACACGGCACGAGCCCGAACCTGTTGTTGCTGCGGGTTACGGGTTTGTGGGCGCTTGTCGCTCATTCACCAACCGTCCCCACGCCCGGGCAAAGTCCCCTCGGATGTTCGCTTGGTCGCGTCGGACGCCATCAAGCAAGGAGGCTCGCCTGTCACGAGGCCGCAGCATCTTGGAGTAGTCGATGGGTGCCGGAAAAAGACACGTCGCAGCTCCGAAGCCCGCCCAGAACCCCCCGCTCGCGGGGCGCTTGGCAGCTCTGTTTGTGTTCGTGCGACCGGCCATCCCGGCATTCCTTCTTTATCGGGACTCCACAAGGATCCCACATTATCGAAGGAGTATAGAATCCAAGGCTGCCCCTGACAACACCTCGCGGACCACTCCGGAACACGCTGAACAATTGCGAATACGCCGCCTCAGCCGGCTTTTGTGCAAAGGCCATTCAACCGCGACATACTTCTTACACCCACACCCCACCGAGCACAGGCGGCAAGCGCAGCGATGCCGCCAAAAACCCGCGCAGGAAAATTTTCCGACAGCGAGCGGGATGCAGACGAAGTGATCCGAACCCGAAGGCGTCCGCATCGGGACGTCGAGGGTGAGGATCGCGAGTATGCGCCCGCGCAGCAGAGGAAAATGGAGACATGGAGAGTCGAACTCCAGACATTCTGCTTGCAAAGCAGACGCTCTACCAACTGAGCTATGTCCCCTCAAAACACCCGTCTATCTTGGCGGCATCTCTGCCCTGGGATAGTGAAAAAGCCAGGCGATCCTGGCTTCTTCAAGTGGGTCCGGATGGACTCGAACCATCGACCTTCGCCTTATCAGAGCGACGCTCTAACCAGCTGAGCTACGAACCCTGGCACACCCTAGCGGACCAGGGATGGAGAATAGTAGGCGAACACCCACGCCCCGGCAAGGGTGAATTTCACGTTTTCCCGAACGATCCTCCCCTTTTGCCACCCGGACAGTCCCTTCGCCCTTGCCCCATTCCCCCCCCGGGCATCCATCGCTCCCCTGCACCGCGAATCGCCGACGACTCGTTGGGTGTCGGCGCCCGACTCGCCCGAGCTCTTGCGCTCCCTCCGATCGACAGGACTTGGCGTCACCGGAAGAGGGTGGAAATCCGACAAAAAGCGCCCATCGGTGGTGCGAAATGGTGGTAAGCTTTGTAAAGCCGGAGTATCGACTCGCAACTCCCAATCACGACTCCGGCATAGAAGGAGATTCCGAATGAGGCGTTTGATCCGCTCCGTCGCCCTGGTTGGAACCGTGCTGGCCCTGGGCGCCTGCCAGAAGAAAGAAGAAGCCAAGAACGCCGCCATGAGCCAGGATATGGTCAAGGCGATCGCGCAAGGCAAGCCCGCCGAGGTCAAGACGCTTCTTGACAAGGGCGAAGCCGTCGACGCCAAGCAGGGCGGACAGACCGCGCTGCACATGGCCGCCATGAACGGCAAGGTCGACATCATCTCGGTCCTGATCGCCCGCGGCGCCCAGGTCGACGCCAAGGACGACAACAACAGCACCCCGCTGATGATGGCCGCCATGGGTGGCCAGCTCGACGCGGTCAAGGCTCTCCTGGCTCAGGGAGCCAAGATCGAGGCCCAGAACAAGCTGGGCGAGAACGCCCTGCACATCGCCGGTGCGCACGGCCGCATGGAAGTCGTCAAGGAACTGATCGACCGCGGCGCGAACGTGAAGGCCGCCACCAACAACGGCCTGGACGTGCTCGTGTTCGCGCTCAACCGCAAGGTCCAGCCGGGCGCGACGGGTGCGGACACCGCGCTGGTGGCCTACCTGCTGGAGAAGTACGGCGTCGGCGCCGACACCGTCAAGCCTTCCATCCCGCTGGAGATGCAGGCCATGCCGGAAGAACCCGCCAAGGGCAAGAAGAAGTAAGGTCGGCGCGGAACACGTTCCGCGCGAGGATCGATCGCCCGTCCAGGCCTTGCGCCGGGGCGGGCTTTTTTGCGCTCAGTCCACCCGTTCGTACACGAACAGGCGGTGCTTGGCGCGGGTGGCTCCGGCGTAGATCCGGTCGGGGGATGTCCCCTTTTCCACATCGGTCAGGATGACCACATCGGCTTCCAGCCCCTTGGCGCGCACGGCCGTGTCGATGTTCACGCGACCGGGACGCCAGGTGTCGGGGGGACTGCTCCAGCCGCAGGGAGCGCCCTGGGGAGGTTCGTGCAGACCGGAATGTTCGCGGCCGCGGCAGGCCACCACCAGGATCTGTTCCTTTTCGATCCCGGCGGCCAGCAGTTCGGCGAGGTCGCCGCGCAGGAGCTCGCGCTGTTCGCGGGGCGACTTCCACGGGCGGTGGACGGGATCCTCCCCTTGCGGGCAGAGCGGATCGGAGGCCAGCTCGATCCCGGTGCGGCGCGTGATCCAGTCGACGATCGCGCGCGTGTTGCGCACCGAGACGCTGAGCCGGAACACGGGCAGGTCCTTGGGCAGCGCCAGCGAGCGGCCAAACAGATTCTGTCGTGGATCGAAGAACACCGTGAGGCTGTCGGAAAACGGCGTTTCCAGGAAGCCTTCCACCAGCGGCCACCATTCGGGCCGGAAGTCCTGGCCCTCGTCGACCACCACGGCGGCGAACCGCCCCTGGACGCCGCGCGCCTGCGCCTGCGCCAGGAGTTCGGGGATGCGCGCCTCGAACTCGTCGATGCCGAGCGCTTCCAGATCGGGCCATTCCAACCGGGCGGATTCGATCCAGCGCCGCGCCTCTTCGTGGAAGGTGCTCACCGACACCCCGCGCAATCCGGCATCGGCGCGCCAGCGGTCGGCCAGAAGACGGTTGTAGCAGAGCAACAGGACCGACTCGCCGTCGCGGGCCAGCAGGCGGGCGCGATCGGCCGCGAGCACCGACTTGCCCGAACCCGCGCAACCTTCCACCGCGAGCCTGGGGATGGACCGGGCCGCCGACAGGAATTGCTGCTGGTGGGCCGTGGCCCGCAGCATCTGCTCGCCTTCCTCGGCGATGAGCTCGCGGGCGGGCGGCATGAGGGAAAAGCACGGATGGAACCGCTCCATCAGGCGCGCTTCGAACCAGTCGCCGGGGGGCTGGCGCTGCAGTTCGCGCCCGGCGCGGCCCAGGAGATCGACCGCCCGCCGTTCCAGGCGGGAAAGGTCGCCGCGCGCCAGGATCTGGTGCGGATGCAGATCCTGTCCGAGCCATTCGTCGCGCTTGACCTCCACGTCCGGGAAGCACAGCGCCCACGAGACGATGGGAAACCCTTCGCCGGGATGGCGGCGGGACATGTCCTTGAATTCGTGGATCAGGTACCAGGCGGATTCGCGCACCTGCTGCAGGGGGTTCTTGATGGGATGCCAGCCGTCGCGCCCCAGGCTCGCCCAGCGGTCGCCGTCGCGGCGCACGCCGCCGCCCTTGACCTCGATCACCAGCAGGCCGTGGTCGCGGTGGTAGAGCACCGCGTCCATCTCGCCCGAATGGTCGCTTTCCGTCTTGCCGCCGGGACGGGTCCATTCCACCCCGAAGAACACGTGCCAGCCCGCCGACAATCCCTGGCAGGCTTCCGCGAAGCGGCGCTCGGCCCTGCTGGGACTGTGCGGATGCGCGTGGAGGACGGCCATGTCAGATCCTTTCCTGCGACAACCACGCCTCCAAGGACGTCCGGAGGTCCTTGAGGCGGATCGGTTTGGAAAGATATCCGTCCATTCCCTGCTGCAGGAACATTTCGCGGTCCCCTTCCATGGCGTGCGCGGTCAGGGCCACCACCGGAATCCGCTTGCCTTCTTCGCCGGCTTCGCCGGAACGCATGCGACGGACCGCCTCGATGCCGTCCATTTCCGGCATCTGGATGTCCATGAGCACCATCTGGTATTCGCCCGGGTGCGCGGCCAGCCGCTCCAGGACCAGCCGCCCGTTTTCCGCGACGTCGGCCTCCACGCCCAGTTTTCCCAGCAGGCCCAGCACCACCTTCTGGTTCACGCGATTGTCTTCGGCCACCAGCACCCTTCCCGACAGCGACACTTCCTCGCCCGGGATCGAATCGCCGCGCGTCAAGGTCGAATCGCCTTCGGCCAGGGCGATGCGGAACGAAAAGACCGATCCGTTGGGAGTGCTTTCCACCCCCAGGTTCCCGCCCATCTGGCGCACGAGGTTGTGGGCGATGGCCAGCCCCAGACCGGTGCCGCCGTGGCGGCGCGAGAGCGACCCGTCGAGCTGCCGGAACGGCTGGAACAATTCCCCGATCCGGTCGGGCGGGATGCCGGGTCCGGTGTCGGCCACGCGGAACTGCAGGATCGCGCCGTGCGGCGAGGTCCCCACCCGCTTGACTTCCATTTCCACCGAGCCCTTCTCTGTGAACTTCACGGCGTTGCCGCCGAGATTCACCAGAATCTGTCGCAGGCGGACCGGATCGCCCTTGAGCGAGGAAGGCAGATTCCCCGACGAGACCACCTTCCAGTCCAGCCCCTTGTTGATCGCCAGGTAGCTGAGCATGCGGCCGACGTCTTCCAGCAGCTGCGAGACGTCGAACGAATCGTTGGACAGGCGGAATTCCCCGGCCTCCATGCGCGAAAGGTCCAGGATGTCGTTGATCACCGTGAGCAGGCTCTGCCCCGACTGGCGCATGGTGCGCAGCAGATCCTGCTGCTGCGGGTCCAGGTCGGTTTCGGCCAGCAGTTCGCCCATGCCGATCACTGCGTTCAGGGGCGTGCGGATCTCGTGGCTCACGTTGGCCAGGAACCTCGCCTGCAAGCGGTTGGATTCCTCGGCCCGCTCGCGCGCCTCGTCGAGCTCCTTCTCGCGGCGCAGGCGCTCGGCGATGAGCTGGTCGAAATCCGACTTCACCACCAGGAGGCTGGAGGCGACCTGGTGGAAGGGGTGGTGCGGAGGGTAGGGGTTGGACGCGACCGCGCTGGAATCCCACTGGATCTCGCCGATGAACTCCATGAGCCTCTGGGCGGTGGCCCAGTCGTCGTTGCGAAAGGGCAGCGGGATGCGTCTCCAGAACGACTCCGACCTGGACATCGGCTGGAACGCGGAGTCCTTGCGCGACAGGTCGTCCAGCACCGATTCCAGTTCCGCGCGCGATTCCACGAAGCTCATCTTGCGCAGGTACGAGATGTTCATCGCCAGCATCAGGAACCGCCACCGGCGCAGGAAACCGATCGCGACATGGCGACGCGCCGGGAACAGGCGGTCCAGCCGGTTCAGCTCGCGGGCGCCGGCCAGGAGCGCCAGGACATCGGCCGAACGCACGTCGGAATAGTCGACCACCTTGATGTAGCGCCCCGCGGGCGGCGACTGCCGCACCAGGAATTCTTCCACGGCGCGGAACAGGCTGGGGATGTCGGAAGGAGCCAGGTCGCCGTGGAGATCCACCTTGAGGATCGGACCCGGATCGGTCAGAGGGTGGAATTCCGCGTGTCCGGCCGAACCGCGCCAGGTCATGGCGCCGTCGTCGCGCACGGCGGGCCTGGAATGGAACGGCCTGCCCAGCATCTGGAACGCCTGCCGCAGCGCGTCCAGGTAGTCGTCGCAACCGTCCACCCGCATGCGCAGCGGGAGGATGCGTCGCGACAGACGCACGAACAGCTTCAGGAACGGATTGAGCCCGAAGAAGAGGATCCCGTGGAGGTCGTCCTGGTGCGCGAGATGGAAGTTGATGTACGTCTGGCGCGTGGCGTTGTCGGTCGCGCCAAGCTGCGTGTAGTCCTCCAGAAGCACCATCTTCCTGCCGGGCTGGCGGAATTCCAGGAGGATCGAATCCACGACCTTGCAGTACTGGATCAGGTCGTCGACGCAAGTGCGTCCAAAGCTCTGGCAGAGGATGATCTCGTTGTCCAGAACCCCCAGCCGGTAGGTGTGGTGCGAAGAAGAAAGCAGCCATTCCGGGCGCGTGAGGTAGGCGTGCCCCGTCACGGGGCAGAGCATCTCGTTGAAATGGGCGGTGCTCTGCTTGGCGAAGATCATCGTCCGGCTTCCGAATCCCCGTTGCGACGCTTTTCGTCGTCGACGGCTTCCTGATCGCCGTCGGCGACCGAAGCGTCGGGTTCCGTGTCGGGGTCGTACCCCGCGAAATCGGGGTCCTCGCTCCATTTCTCGGGATCCGACACGCGGTTCAGGCGCTCCCAGCCCCGGTAGAACAGGCTCACCCCAGCGGGCAGCAGCGGAAGCGCGATGCAGCCCACCGCGGCCAGGACCGTCCAGGGGTCTTCGCTCTGCAGGCGCACCCGGTTGAACAGGAACAGGTCGCACGCCCAATGGGACAGCACCACCGTCAGGGCGTCCCAGCGGATGAACGCGAGCCCCCAAAGGAATCCGACCAGGGTGATGGGGATCATGCGGGCCCACCACGGTTCGGCGGGCGGCAGGAAATCCAATCCCGCGTGGACCGCGCCGTAGACCAGAGCGGGAACCAGGGCGGCGACCATGCGTCCGGTGCGAAGCTTCAGCAAGGCGTTGCCCGCGAAATGCCGGTACCCGAGCTCTTCCACCAGCGCGATCTGCAGGAAGAAGATCCCCAACAGCAGGGTGGGACTCACGGAGTTGATCCCGTGGAAGAAGAACCCTCGCGGCTGCAGTTCGATCAGCGCGCCGTCCAGATGCGACAAGGCCCAGGTGGCCGCGGCCAGAACGCCCCCGGCGACCCATCCCAGCAGGAATCCGCGCAGCGAGGCGTGCCCGACATCCACGTGGTTCCACCTGAACCGCAGGAACCTTCGAAGCGCGATCCCGCGGTGGCGCGGCGCTTCGCGGTCCAGCGCGTCGGATGCGGCCAGGAAGGCGAACACCATGAGCGCAGGGAGCATGTCGGACATCAGTCCCGTGAGCAGGATCTTGGCGCCGGCCATCCATCGGGGCCCGAACGGATCCCAGAGTTCGAACATGCGGTGTTCGCGCAGCAATCGCGAAGCCCCCAGGCAGACGATCACCAGGACCGAACCGATCACGGGCACGCGCAGTCCCACCAGACCTCGCTTGAGCCCCCACAGCTTGTACAGGAACGCGGCCACCCCCATGGAGGCGAACAAGACCAGCGCCAGCGCCTGCACGAAGGTTTCCGGCAACTTGTGCTCGCGCTCCGAACGCAGGAACGACGGCGGCACGACCATGCTCCGCCGGACTTCGCGCACGACGCTTCCGGCGACCTCGACCGACAGCCGTTCCCGGATCTTGGAGCCTGGCTCCAGAGACCGCTCGAACATGAACGCGTTGTCGGTGCGTCCATCCAGCTTGGCGCGTTCATGGCGCCGCAATTCCCAATCCGACAGCGCGAACCCCAGGTGGTCGCGGATCGCCAGATCGGCCATTTTCCAGGCGCCGGCCGAATCGAGATCGATCCCCTCGCCGTCGTCCTCGACCGTGCGACGCCAACCGGACAGACCGGTTTCCGGATGGATCCAGAACGTGATCGCGTCGGCGAAGCCGCGACGCTTGAACAGGACTTCGTACTGGTAGACGGGTGCGCCTTCGCGCAGGATCCGACGCACCTCGAACGGCCCGCGAATGCGTTCCAGCCAGGAAAGGGCCGGTTCGTCCAGGACCACCTGGCTCGACCACTCCCAGTCCTTGAGCCGCGCGTCCACGACATCCTCGTGGGCGAAGGCGATCGAGCGCAACTGCGACGCGGGCATGGTGAGATCCAGGTCGGCCACCGGCCACAAGCGATCCAGCGAAGCGAGGAACACCCCGCCACACACCACCGCCGCACCGAGCAACGCCAGATCCCAACGTTTCATCGTGCGGTCATTCTACCGCATTTTTGGCCGAAGGGCCGCGATAGGTGCAACCCGCCGTGCAGGTTTCGCGGACCGAAACGGCCCAGAGTTCGGGAAGCACCGGCGCCATCTTGTCCCAGATCCAACGGGCGAGCACCTCGCTGGTGGGGTTTTCCAGACCCGGAATCTCGTTGAGATAGCGGTGGTCCAACACCTCTTCCAAAGGCTTCCAGGCCTTCTTGAGGTCCCCGAAATCCATGATCCATCCGGTATCCGCACCCGGAACCCCGCGCAAGGTCAGGCGCACCCGGAACGAATGGCCATGCAGCCGCCCGCACTTGTGGCCGTCCGGCACGTTGGGGAGACGGTGGGCCGATTCGAACCCGAATTCCTTCCAAATCTCGACGTCGTCCATGGCTCCGACCTTTCCGGAAATGCAATCCTCAGCGAGCAAAGGGAGTTTCAGGAAGGCGCTATGTCACCTCGGATCGTTCCCGGTCTCGCGCATTCGAACGCCGTCGCCGAGCGCCGGAGCCGGGAACGAATTCCGACAAAACGCCGTGCCCGGGGTTCCGACAGCTCTATTTTATCCATCGCATCGGCGACAAATCCTGTATTCGGAGGAACACCCAATCATGAAGCGTCACTGGAAGATCGCGTTGATCGGCGGGGGAACCCTCGTCGCCCTCTGGGCCCTGGCCCTGGCCACGCTCTGGTTCCTGTTCCCGCCCGCCAAGGTGAAGGAAATCGTCCTGCGGAAGGCGGGCGAGACGATGCACCGCGAGATCGGACTGGGATCGGCCAAGCTGAGGCTGTTCCCGTTCCCCGGCGTGTCGCTGGAGGATTTCTCCGTCGCCAACAACCCCGACAGCGGATTCGCCAAGGATCCGTTGATCTCGCTCAAGTCGCTGGACGTGAAGCTTTCGCTCCTGAGCGTGCTCAAGTTCTCTCCCGTGGTCGACGAGATCTCGCTGGTCGAACCCCGGATCCGCATGGAGGTCCTCGCCGACGGCCGATCCTCGCTGGATGGGCTGGGCGGCCCCAAGGACACCACTGCGCCCAAGGAGGATTCCGTCAAGCCGCTGGAACTGCCGTTCCCGCTTTCGGTGGAGTCGTTCACGATCGAGAACGGATCGGTGACCTACATCGACCGCGAAGGGAAAAGCGAGATCGTGCTCGGGAAGATCGACCAGAAAGCGTCGTTCGCCACCGACAAGTCGCTCCAGAACGCCCAGACCCGGGGCGAATTGACGATTTCCGACGTGTCGGTGTCGGGCGAGGGCTTGCCCGTGCGCAAGGGCGGGATCCGGCTGCGCGCGAGCCACGACCTGACCCTGAACCTGCCCGGCGCGGCGGTGGACATCCGCGAGATCAGGGCCGGATTCCAGGATGTCGGGGTGAAGCTCTCCGGCAAGGCCTCCAACATCCTGGTGACACCCGACGTCGACCTGTCGTTCGGAACCGACGGCGCGATCGACCTGGCCAAGCTCCTGGCAGAAATCCCCAAGGAGATCAATCCCGCCTTGGCCAAGCTTTCGATCGGTGGATCGGTGGAAGCCGCCTTCACGGCCAAAGGCAAGGTGGCCCCGAATTCCGTCCCGACGGTGGACGGCGCGCTGCACGTGCGCGACTTCGCGGCATCGGTGTCGGGACTTCCCGCCAAGCTGTCGGGATTCAAGTCGGCCATCCATGTGGTCGCCACCCAAAGCGTCGTGATCGACAGCACGTCGTGGCTTCTGAACACCGACCCCGGCTCGCTCGAACTTGCGCTGGACAGCCTGCCCGTGCCGCCGCACGCCTCGCGCAAGCCCGTGCTGCGGCATCTGTTGGCGCAGGGCAAGGTGGACCTGCAGGCCTTCGCGCAGGTCTTCGCCCCGCTGGTCCCGGCGCTGGACAGCCTCAAGCCTTCGGGTGTCCTGGGCTGGAAGCTTTCCGGCAACGGCAGGCTCGATCCCGCCAATCCCGCCGGGCTGCAGATCCAGGGCGAGGCCACGCTCGACAAGGTTTCGGCGAGCCTTTCGGGCATCTCCGATCGCCCCGTGGTCGACGGCGCGGCCAACATCTCCAACACATCCGCGGGCGCCAAGATCGGACTCAAGATGGGTCCGACCGATCTTTCGCTGGACGCCAAGATCGCCGACTGGCTGGCCCTGGCCATGCCCAAGATGGCCCAAGGCAAGATCGCGAGCGTCCAGGTGGCGGTCAAATCCAAGTTCATCGACGTCGACAAGTTCCTGCCGCCGCCCGACACGTCCACCAAGGAGACCCCCAGCGAACTGCCGGAAGAACTGCCCGAACTCCCCCCCGTCTCGCTGGCGGCCAGCTTCGATGCGGATCTCATCCAGGCGCTGGGGCTGAAGATCTCCAAGGTCGCGGCCAAGGTGACGCTCAAGGACGGACGGCTTGCGCAGAATCTGACCGGTTCGGTGGCCGGCGGAGGCATCGTGCAATCGCTGCAGGCGAACCTCGCCGACCGCAGGCTCCTGGACGCGTCCATGAACGCCAATCTTTCGGGTGTGCAGATCCACGACGTCCTGGTGGGCATGAAGGACCGGCTGCCGCAGGGAACGGCGCGCAAGATGCACGACAAGCTCTACGGCAAGGGGAACGCGAAGGTGAGCGCGGCGGTGAAGGCGCCCATCCGCGAAGCCTCCAAGAAGCTCACGGCGGACATCTATGGCAAGTTCGCCGACGGCAAGATCGCGAACTTCCCGGCCCTGGCCGACATGACGGCCAAGGCCCACAAGATTTTCCCCCAGATCCCCGAAACCAAGGAACTCGCGTTCGGCACCATGGAAGTGCGCGCACGGCTGGAAGAAGGCAAGCTCCTGGTGCAGGACATGACCGTCGACGGATCCTCGCTGGGAATGATGAAGGCGACGGGAGCGATCGGCGTCGACCAGAGCCTGGACCTCAAGGTCGACACCCATCTGCCTCAGGGGGTCTCGGGCGGGATGCAGAGCGGAGCCGGAGCGGTCGTGTCGGCCATCGGGCTCAAGGCGGATTCGCCGCTGCCCACCGACGACAAGAATCGCGTGGTGCTTTCCTGGGTCGTGAAGGGTTCGTTCGCATCGCCCTCGGTGGGCTACGACCTGCCGCGCATCTCGGATCTGGCCAAGGGCGCCGCCGGTGCATTGGCCGCCGAAGCCAAGGCCAAGGCGGAGGCGATGGCCCGCGAGCAGGCCGACAAGCTCAAGGCCGAGGCCGAACGGAGGGCCAAGGAGGAAGCCGACAAGGTGAAGGCCGCCGCCGAGAAAAAGGCGACGGAAGTCGTCAAGGAAAAGGCGGGCGAACAAGGCACCAAGGCCCTGGACGCCCTGAAAGGCAAGATCAAGAAACCTTGGTGAGCGATTTCCGCCGCCCTTCGATACAGCGCCTCCGGCGCCACTCAGGGAACGGCGGAAACCAGTTGTCCTCGAGCTGAGTTCATGCCGCCATCGCGATCAGTGCGTGTTTCAGTTTCTGTCCGAACTCCTCGATGTCGCCGTCGGTCACCACCAGCGGCGGCATCAAGCGGATCGAAGATGGACGCGGGCTGTTCAACAGCAGTCCCTCGCGCAGGGCGGCGGCCACCAGTTCCTGACCGGTGGGGTCGGGAAGGTCGAACGCCTGCAACAGGCCCGATCCCCTGATGTCGCGCAACCCGAACTCCGGCGCGAGGGCTTCCAGCTTGGCGCGCAGGGCGAGCCCCGCGGATTTGGAGCGCGCCACCAGGTCCAGGCGTTCCATTTCCTGGATCACGGCCAGGCCCACCGCCGCGCCCAGCGGGTGGTAGGTGAACGTTCCGCCCTGGTCGCCGGGCTCGAACAGGTCGAACTTCGCGTCGGTCAGGCAGGCGCTGAGCGGATACCCCGCCCCCAGTCCTTTGCCCAAGGTCAAGACGTCGGGCCGCACCCCCAGATCCTGGAACGCGAACCACGATCCGCAACGCCCCATGCCGGTCTGGACCTCGTCGAACACGAGCAATGCCCCGTGCTTGTCGCACAGCTCCCTGGCCTTGGCGGCATATTCGACGGAAAACGGCACCACGCCGCCTTCGCCCTGCACCGGCTCGAACAGGACGGCGCAGACGTCCTTGTCCATCGCGGCTTCCAGCGCGCCGATGTCGTTGGGCGGAACATGCACGAACCCCGGCACCTTGGGCCCGAACAATCCCTGCCAAGCGGGTTTGCCGGTGGCCGACATAGTCGCCAGGGTGCGCCCGTGGAACCCGTCCAAGGTGGCGACGATCTTCCAGGCCCCTGTGGCCGCGCCGCGTTTGCGGGCGAGCTTGATCGCGCATTCGTTGGCCTCGGCGCCGGTGCAACCCAGGAACACGCGCCCGAACCCGGACAGCGAAGACAATTTCTGGGCAAGCGCGATCGCGGGCGGATTCCAGTAGCCCGGCGAACAGTGCAGCAGCGTGGACGCCTGTCCGCCCAAGGCCCGCGCGACCGCGGCGGGCGAATGGCCCAGCGCGCAGACGGCCCAGCCGCCCACGAAATCCAGGTACTCGCGACCGTCGGCGTCGCGAAGCCGCGAGCCCGAACCCGCGACGAAACAAAGATCGGGGCGCTTGGCGCCCCCCATCCACACGGACGAACCGGCCTGTGCCCATTGGGCGTTGCTTGGCGACATGGAAATCTCCTTCTACTCGATCTGTGTTGTGGGGAACGAAGGAGTCCGCCGCGCGGGAATCGACCGGACCACGGAACCGGTCGTCGCCGACGATGTCCGCGGACAGGGTCCGAGCCCGTGCTCCGTTGTGTGTGCTCCAGGACGCGATGTGGAACGCGGCGGACGGAAACCGTCTACGCGCGTCGTCGTCGGGACAAGGCCCGGATGCTGTCCGGCAGTGGAGGCACGTTCCAAGGATAGCGGTCCGGCCGCAGCCGCGTCAACCCGGGAGCTTGCGCAGGATGTAGGTTCCAGGCATGAACCGTCCTGTCTGCCTCACGATCGCAGGCTCGGATCCCAGCGGTGGCGCCGGAATCCAGGCCGACCTCAAGACCTTCCATCGCCATGGCGTGTACGGTGCCGCGGTGGTTTCGCTGGTCACCGTCCAGAATTCCCTGGGGACCCTCTCGTCGGAAGTCCTCCCCGCAGATCTCGTGGAGGCCCAGGCCCGAGCCGTGCTGGACGACCTGCCCGTGGCGTGCGTCAAGACCGGCGCGCTGGGGTGCTCGGCCGTGATCGACGCGGTGGCCCGCGCCTTGTCGGGACGCTCCTTGGCCCTGGTGGTCGACCCGGTGATGTCGGCCAAGAACGGCACGTCGTTCATGGTGGGCAGCGCGCTGGAGACCGCCATGGCGCGTCTGTTCCCGTTGGCCACGCTCCTCACGCCCAACCTCGACGAGGCATCGATCATCGTGGGGCGGTCGCTGGTGACGGTTTCCGACATGCAGGAAGCCGCGCTGGAGATGCGGGAGCGGTTCGGGTGCGCCGCCGTGCTGGTCAAGGGCGGGCATCTGGCGGGCGACGACCTGGTGGACGTGCTGTGCGACGATCGGGGGTTCGCCGAATTCGAAGCGCGCCGGATCCGCAATCCCCACACCCGCGGCACCGGCTGCACCTATTCGGCCACCCTCGCCGCGCACATGGCCCAAGGAATCGGGATGCGCGAAGCGGTCACCAAATCCCGTGCCTGGCTGCAAAAGGCGATCGAATCCGCACCGGCACTCGGACACGGCCGAGGAGGACTCGACCACTTCGCGTGAAGCATCCCCGGGAGCGTCGGTTTTTCATTGCATCGCCACGGCCAGAAGTGGCAGAATCCCCACCATGCTCACCTCCCGGTATCTCATGCAGCTCGAAGAACGCTACCGTTCGTTGCAGGAAGCTCTTGTGACGCTGACCGACGTGCTGTTGCACACCCAAAGCGAAGAAGAGCACCTCCATGCCTTCCAGGTGGCGGGACAGACCGCCATCGCGTTCTTCCGCGAAGAGGAGATCGCGATGGAGGAAAGCGGCTGTATCGCGTTGGCCGCGAACAAGGCTGGCCACAAGCGGTTCATGCACGAACTGGGGGAACTGCTCCATCGCGCCAGGAACGACGGATCGGGGATTCCCGCCGCGACCCGGCTGCGGCGCGACCTGCTCCCGTGGCTCCACGAGCACCACCGCGTGGTCGACCACCAGTTGGTGCACCATGTCCAGAAGATCGGACGCTCGGGCGAAACCACCGCGATGGCCAAACTGGCCTGAACGGGATCGCGCCCGATCAGGCGCCGAGCTGGATCAGGAATTCCACCACCAGCTTTTGATGGCGGGGATCGTCGGGATTCAATTCCACCGGATCCACGCCGTTTTCTTCCAGGAAGAACTCCAGGTCGGCGGCGAGTTCGTCGGCCGAAGCCTCGCCACGCTGCATGTCGTCGAACGTTCCCAGCCAGAGCACCTGCCCCTTGGCCTTGGTCGTTTCGTTGAAGGCCTTGCGCCAGGCTTCGATGTCCTTGAGCTTGAGCTTGCGGGCGGCCTTGAGCTTGGACAGCACCACGGCGGCGGCATCCCGTTCGGCCGCTTCTTCGGGCGCGAACCACAGCGCGAGCAGGCGCTCGTCCATGAACTGGACGGCTTCTTCCGGATCGCAGAACCAAGCGATGGTCTTGGGCTGTTCGGCCGACGAGCGGGTGTGGTCGTCATAGACGGCCAGGACCCAGCTGTCGAACGAGACCGGGAGTTTTCGTGCCGCTTCGAAGGACTGATGCGCCGGAACGCGTTGCCATGCGTACGCCATAGTCCCCCAAAGATAGATCTTGCCATCCCCCGAAATCCACCCCAGATCCACCACAAGACGCAAAACGGACCATGGCCCGCGCCCCCGCGATTTTGCACCTTGGACGGCTACAAACACATATGCAGAACCTAGAATCCATCGAATCGAAGCTTTCCCGCGCCGAGCGCCTGTCGCCCGACGATGCCCTCTGGCTCTACCGGTCGGCACCCTCCGATTGGCTGCGCCTGTGGGCCGACAAGACACGTCAAAGGCTCCATGGCGACGCCGCGTTCTACAACCGCAACGTCCATTTCGAGCCCACCAACAAGTGCATCTACGCCTGCTCGTTCTGCGCCTTCGCCCGGCGCCCCGAAGAAGGCCCCGACACCGGCGCGTGGGACCACGAGCTGTCGGACCTCCAGGCCCTTTTGGATGCGCACCCGGCCCCTGCGCTGACCGAGGTGCACATCACCGGCGGCGTGCATCCCGACCGCGGCGTGGAATACGGCGAAGCCCTGTGCTCGCTGGTGCGCGACACCCGCCCCGAGGTCCACGTCAAGGCGTTCACGGCGGTGGAGGTCGCCTACTTCGCCCGCAAGTCCGGGATCACCGTGGAGCAGGCCCTGGAACGGCTCAAGACCGCCGGCCTGGCGAGCCTCCCGGGTGGCGGGGCGGAGATCTTCGATCCCGAAGTCCGCAAGAAGATCGCCGGACAGAAATCGCCCGCGCACCGCTGGCTGGAGATCCACGAGATCGCCCACGGCCTGGGGATCAAATCCAACGCGACCATGCTCTACGGGCACGTGGAAGAACACCGCCACCGGGTGGATCACATGCTGCGCCTGCGCGAGCTGCAGGACCGCACCGGCGGCTTCATGGCGTTCATCCCGCTGCGCTACCGCAACGAGAACAACGCGCTCTCGCACCTTCCCGAAGTGTCGCCGGAAGAAGACCTGCGCAACTTCGCGGTGGCGCGCCTGTTCCTGGACAACATCCCGCACCTCAAGGCGTACTGGGTGATGCTGGGCGTTCCCCAGGCCCGCGCCGCGCTGCATTGGGGCGTCGACGACCTGGACGGCACCGTGGACGACACGACCCGGATCTATTCCATGGCCGGAGCGGAAGAAAAGAACCCCGCCATGAGCAGCGCCCGCCTGGAAGAGATCATCCGCGCCGAAGGCCGCGTCCCCATGGAACGTGACAGCCTGTACCGGCAGGTGGCACTCCGCTCGGACTGAACTCAATCCTTCTCGGGCAGGCTCCCCAGCGCGGTCACGATCTGCTTGGCGAACATGGGCAGGTCGGGGTCGCGAGCGCCCATGGAATAGACCAGGTCCCCCGCCTGCGCCTCGGCGGCGATCTCCAGGGGGATCTCGGCGCGGGTGGCCGGACAGGAAACGTCGTGTCCGCGCTCGCGGATGCGATCGGCCAGGTCCTTGGATGCGATGCTGCGGTCGGCGGTGCCTCCGGCGTCGTAGACCGGCGCGATCCACAATTTGTCCTGCGGCCGCAGCGCCTTGGCGAAGGACTTGGCGAAATCCTCCAGCAAGAACCGCAGAGGTCCGTAGCCGTGCGGCTGGAACACCGCCAGCACGCGCGCACCGTCGGCGGCCAACTGGGCGGCGGCCAGGCCGGCTTCCACCTTGGCGGGATTGTGCGCGAAATCGTCGAACACCCGCACGCCGCGCGCCGCGCCGACCAGCTCGTGCCGACGCCCCACGCCCTGGAACGACTCCAGCGCCTTGGCGCCCGCGACGAGATCCACGCCGGCGCACACGCCCACGGCCAGGGCCGCCAGGGCGTTTTCCACCGTGTGCATGCCGGGGCACGGGACCCGCACAGCGACGCTTCCCAGACGGAATTCGACACGATCGGCCAACAGCAGGATGTCCTGCGGCAGCGGCAGCGACGACGAATGGACGCCAAACCGGAAACTGTCGGGTCCGGCGATCTCCAGGCAATCGGGGCGGTCGCCGTGGACCACGAAGGTCGCGCTCTGGGCGCGGAACGTCGCGAAGATCCCACGCAGCTCGGACAGCTCCTTGTGGTCGCGGTCCAGGTTGAGCATCACGCCGATCTCGGGATGGTACCGCACGAGCGATCCGTCCGACTCGTCGGCCTCGATCACCAGCCAGTCGCCGGTCCCTCCCCAGGCGTTGCCCCAATGGCCCTCGTTGGACAATTCCCGCAACACGGCGCCGGAAATCACCGACGGATCGAGTCCGCCACCGCGCAGCACGCGGAACACCATGGCCGTCACGGTTGATTTGCCGCTGGTCCCCGACACCGCCACGCAGCGGGTGCGCGAGGCGATTTCGGACAGGGCTTCCGATCGGTGCACGATCCGGCACCCCAGTTCCTTGGCGCGGCGCACTTCGGGGACAGTGTCTTCGATGGCGGTGGAAACCACCAGGGTCGACCCCGGCTCCAGGCCTTCGCCGTCCTGCGCCACCAGGCGGGCACCGGCCTTGACCAATACCTCGCGGATGGACGCGCCGCCGCCTCGGTCGAACAGGCGGTCGGACCCCGACACCTTCTCGCCGCGGCCCAGCAGGTAGAACGCGATCGCGCTCATGCCCGATCCGCCGATCCCGGAAAAGTGCCAGCGCGTCATGTCGCGCACCTCGGACCGATCCATACCGGATCCCCCTCTTGGACGATTTCCGACAACCTGGCCGCGTCGGCGTTGGACATGCGCACGCAACCGTGCGAACCGGGCGATCCCAGCTCGTCTTCGCGCGCGGTGCCGTGCAGGTAGATGTACCGCTCGTAGGTGTCCACGCCCGGCCCCTTGTTCACGCCGGGCTCCAGGCCTTCCAGCCAAAAAATCCGCGTGGTGATCCAGTCGCCATCCACCGGTCCGCCGGTCCAGATCTCGCCCGTGGGCTCGCGGCTGGAGAACCGGGTCCCGTGCGCCGCCCCGTGCCCGATCACCTGCGCCACCCGGTGCCATCCCACAGGCGTCTTGCCCGAACCTTCTTCGCAGCCCAATCCGGCCTTCCCGGTCGACACCGGACAGCGGAACACCTCCACGCCGTCTTCGCGCACCGACAATTCCTGTTTGTCCGCGTCCACCTTCACCAGCCGCATGTCAGGGCTTCTGCGGAGGAGGCTGGTCGGGATCGATCTTGATGTCGGTCATCCGATCGATCTCGTCGCGCACCTGGTCCATGCGCCAACCGTCGGGATCGCCGGCCTCTTCCAGACGGCGTTCCTCGAGCGTCTGCTGGGCGATGGCGATGGCGTCGCGGGAATGCGCGTCGCGGTGGCGCTTGGCCACCATCCCGAGAAAATCGTCGACTTCGTCCAGCGGAGCCAGCAGCCCCGCCGCGGCGATCGCCTCGAAGCGAACGTCTTCGTCCTTGTGGTCCACCAGGCCCGACACGACGGCCCATGCGGCTTCCAGACGCATGTTGGCGGCCGCGTGGATCGCTTCGGCCACCAGCACGTCCTCGTTGGAACGCAGCTCGGACAGGATGATCCGCTCGAATTCGTCGTCTTCCACCAGCCCCATCGCGTAGACCGACGACACCTTCACCCAGAGATTGGGCGCCTGGTTGTAGAACCGCAGCACCAGGTCGCGGACCTCGGGCAGGAAGGCGATATGCCCCAAGGCCTCCAGGCACCGACGACGCACGTCCATGACCTCCATGCGGGCGTCCACGCGCGCCAACAGCTGGGTCTTGGTGAGTTCGTAGATCTCGCGCGGAACCAGCGGTTCGGGAGGAGCGGGGATTTCAGGATCGAAATCGTCGTCGTCGTCGTCGGGACCCCAGTCCCAACCGGCACCGTCCTGCAGGACCGGCCAGAGCGTG
>ENA-UPSM01001411-UPSM01001411.1-activated-sludge-metagenome-genome-assembly--contig:-NODE-1411-length-32061-cov-7.123571_pt1 | contig 32061 bp, 30 predicted proteins | sample MGYA00238181_ERZ773283 | MGnify/ENA primary metagenome ERZ773283 (study PRJEB29023, sample SAMN05720199) | activated sludge metagenome | isolation source: Anaerobic digester | place: Japan...
GGTCGTCGATGGCGTACCCCGAAAGACCGAGCTCGGGGAACAGGGCCACCGCGACCCCCTCGTCGTGGCACTCCCTCACCGTGACGATGACGCGCTCGGCGTTGGTGGCGGGGTCGGCCAGGGCGACGGGCACGGTGCACGCGGCGACCCGGGCGAACCCCTGGGCGTACGCGTTACGGAAGTCCATGGGCCGAGCCTATTGCTCCGGGTGAACCCTCGATGAGCGGTCAGTCGGCGAGCAGCACGGCGGTCATGAACCGGGTGGCCGTCTCGACGAGGTCGTCGGTGGCGATCCGCGACCCGGGGTCGACGGCGCGCAGCCCGATCTCGTTGAGCCCACCGACCACGCAGACCGCCTCGAGGTGGCTGATCCGGCGCACCGCGGTGCCACCCGCGCGGGCCCGCTCGAGCATCTCCAGGATCGACGTCGCCTGCCGGTCGACGACCTCGCGGCGCACCTGCGCGGCCTCCTCGCCGAGGATGGCCAGCTCGCTGAGGTGCCCGCGCCCGAGTACCGGGTCGGTGGTGACGACGCCGAGGAAGGTGCGCGCGGCGTTGGCCAGCTGCACCGTCGCGGGCAGCTCACCGGGCCGCAGCGCGGCATCCACCTCGTCGACCATCGCCGCACTGCGGGTGGCGAACAGCGACAGGTAGCACTGCGTCTTGTCGGCGTAGTGCTCGTAGAAGGTCCGCTTGGAGGTTCCCGCGTGCCGCGCCACGTCTGCGATCGTCGTGGCGGCCAGTCCCTTCTGCGTGACGGCGGCAGCCATCGCGTCCTCCAGCCGGCGGCGCACGGCGAGCGTGTGCTCGTCGGGGCCGTCGGCGGTGGTCGCCGGCGTCGTCGCGGCGGGTTCCTGGTCGCGTTTGCTCATGCTGGTACCGAACCGTACCATCGGAGGTGGTACCAATCGGTACCAGCGGTGTCAGCCACCGCACCGTCACCGGAAGGAGCAGGCCGTGCAGCTCGTCGTCGACGAGGCCGCCGTCGCCGGCGCCCGCAGCCCCCTCGTACAGGCGACCTCGTTTGTCGCCCCGTCCTCGCGGGTCACGCCCGTGGCGGGTGACCCGGGCTACGGCCAGGTGGCGCTCGCCCTCGCGCTCGCCGGGCGGATGCCGCTCGCCGGGGGTCGGGTGACGCTCGACGGCTCCGACGACCCGGCCGTGCTGCGGCGGCACGTCGCCGTCGTCGACGTGCCGGGGGTCAGTGCTCCCGAGGACGGCCTCGCGGTGCACCACGTGCTCGCCGAGGAGCTCGCCTTCGCCGGGCGCCCGTCCGGTCGCAGCGCGGTCGAGGCGTTCCTCACGGCCCACGGGGTCGGCGCCGCCGCCGACGCGCCGTTCGAGACGCTCGCGCCCGAGGACCGTGTGCGGGTGCTCGCCCACGCCGCCGCCGAGCGCACCGCCACCCGCGTGCTCGTCATCACCAACCCCGACCGCCGTGGCGGTGACGCCCGCACCTGGTGGCCGGTGCTCGAGGCCCTCGCCGCGGACGGCATCACGGTGGTCGTGCAGCTCACCCACGCCACCATGCGCCAGCTCGACCTGCCGGTGCGGGCCGAGCTCGGCTGTGTCCGGGGGGTGCTCGCGTGACCGCCCTGCGCCTCGCCCTCACCGAGCTGCGCCGCATCGGTGCCAGCCGGGTCGGCCGCCTGGCCCTGGTCGCCATGGTGCTCGTGCCGTCGATCTACGGCGGCCTCTACCTCTACGCCAACAACGACCCCTACGGCGGGCTGAACCGGGTGCCGGCGGCCCTCGTCGTCGAGGACACCGGAACCACGCTGTCGACCGGCGAGCGGCTCGAGGTCGGTGACCAGGTGGCCGACAAGCTCGTCGACGCCGGCACCTTCGACTGGGCACGCGTCGACCGCGCCCGGGCCGATGCCGGCCTCGAGGCGGGCGACTACGACCTCGTGCTGGTCGTCCCGGCGAGCTTCTCGCAGGACCTCGCCTCCAGTGCCACCAACGACCCCCGCCAGGCGACGCTGCAGATCCGCACCAACGACGCCAACAACTACCTGGCCCGCACCATCGCGAACACCCTGGTCAGCCAGGTCACCGCCTCGGTGGCCGAGCAGGTCAGCTCGACCGCGGCGAGCCGCTTCCTCGAGGGCTTCGCCGACATCCACGCCGAGGTCACCAAGGCCTCGGACGGCGCTGCGAAGCTCGCCGACGGTGCCACGACGGCGGCGAAGGGAGCGGGAGCCCTGGCCGACGGCGCCGACCAGCTCGTCGCGGGCCAGCAGGAGCTCGTCACCGGTACCGACGCGCTGGCCTCCGGCGCCGGAGACCTCTCCGACGGGCTCGGCACGCTGCGCGACGCCACCGCCGACCTCCCCGCCCAGACCACGAAGCTGGCCGACGGCGCCCGGCAGGTGTCCGACGGCGACGCGAAGGTCGCTGCCGCGGGCCGGGACGTGGCGGATGCCGCGGACGGCCTGCTCGGTGACCTCACGGCATCCCGAGGTCGCCTCGCCGACCAGCTGCGCGCGGCCGGCTTCACCGAGGCGCAGATCACCACCGTGCTCGCGAAGGTGGACGGGCTGTCCGGGCCGCTCGAGGACGCCAACACGAGGGTGCAGTCGACCGCCGACGACCTCGACCGGCTGGCCTCCGGCGCCGACCAGGTCGCCGACGGCGCCGAGCGGCTCGCGGCCTCGGCCCCGAAGCTGTCGGGGGGAATCGCGGACGCCGCGGCCGGCAGCACGAAGCTGGCCACCGGTGCCGACCAGCTCGCCGCGGGGCAGCGCACCGCCCTCGACGGGGCGACCCGGCTCGCGTCCGGCGCGCACGACCTCGACGACGGGCTCGGCACGCTGGCCGACGGCGCGAACGAGCTCTCCGACGGGCTCGCGAAGGGCGCAGCCTCCATCCCCGACCCCTCCGCCGAGCAGCGCAAGGCCATGGCGCAGACCATCGGCAGCCCGGTGACGGTCGACCGTGACGCCGAGGCGCGGGCGGCCAGCTACGGCGCCGGCCTGGCGCCGTTCTTCATGAGCCTGGCCCTGTGGATCGGCGGCTTCGTGCTCTTCACCCGGATGCGGGCGCTGTCGACCCGGGCGCTGGCCGCGGGCCAGCCCGGGTGGCGGGTCGCGCTCGGCGGCTGGCTCGGTGCCGCGCTGCTCGGTGCCGCCCAGGCCGTGGTGGCCTTCGGGGTCGTCGCGCGGGGCGTGGGCATCGACGTGGCCAACCCCTGGCTGCTCGTGCTGTTCATGGTCGGGGTCTCGATGGCGTTCATCGCGATCATCCACGCGCTGATGGCCCGCTTCGGCGTGGTGGGGCAGTTCATGGCCCTGGTGCTGATGGTGCTCCAGCTGGTCAGCGCCGGTGGAACCTTCCCCTGGCAGTCGCTACCGGAGCCGCTGCACCCGCTGCACCAGGCGCTGCCGATGTCCTACGCCGTCGACGGGGTGCGGCGCCTGATGTACGGCGGCCCGCTCGGCCAGCTGTGGCTCGACGTCGCCGTCATCGGTGCGTGGGCGGTCGGCGCCCTGGTCTTCTCGTCACTGGCCGCGCGGCGGGCCGGCACGTGGACCGCCGCACGGGTAAAGCCCGAGCTGGTCGCCTGACGACGACGGCCCGGCGAGCGGTCGCAACCGCTGGCCGGGCCGTCAGCCGACGGGCTGGGGATCAGTCGTCGCCGCCACCGGCGGGCACGGTCTTCGCGCCGACGTCGGACCACGAGGCGGAGGCGCCGCTGTGGCCGATCCGGACGACCTGCACGGTGGTCGCGAGCACCGAGATCACCGAGAGCACGATGACGACGGTCAGCAGGGGCGACCGAGCGGCCGTCCCCGTGCCGTGAGCGGCGTCGGAGGCGTCCGCCCCGGTGGTGACCGCCGCCTGGGCGCGGCGGTCGAGGAACCACAGCGCCCACGCGAGGATCGCGAGGACGATCACGAAGTAGAGCAGGCTGTCGCCGAGCTCGGTGTGCTCCTCGAGGGCGGGGCTCGCCTCGACGCGGCGTTCGAGGGACTCGCCGCTCTGGGTGGCCAGCGGCACCATGACCAGCGCGAGGGTCGCCGTGATCGGCGGGAGGATGCCGGCCCAGTGCCGGATCCGCGGCGAGACCGCGGCGAGCAGCAGCAGGAGTGACGCGAGCGGCACGAGGACCACGACGGCGTGGACGATGAGCGGGTGCAGGGGGATTCCGCCGATGGTGTCGAACAAGGTGACCTCCGGGTCGTGGGCGCGGCGAGAGCGCGAGTCGATGGCCGCGGCATCCCGCGGCACTGCCCCCACCCTTGCCGTCGACGCGCGGAAACTCCCTAAGACAGTCCTAAGGGAACGTGAGGGTTGCGAGTGGCCCTGTCGGTTGGGTCACGGTGCCAGCAGGATCTTGCCCATGGCGCGGCGCTCGTCGACCGCGGTGAGCGCCGCCACGACGTCCTCGAGGTCGCGCACCTCGCCGATGACCGGGTCGATCGCACCCGACTCGAGCAGCGGAACGAGGTCGTCCCACTGCCGACGCAGGAAGGCCGGCCCGGGGCCGCCGCGCCCGGTCCACCACGCGCCCCAGCCGACGCCGACGACCGAGATGTTGCCGAGCAGCAGCCGGTTGACCCTGACCTCGGGGATCGACCCGGCGGTGAACCCGATGACGAGCAGCCGCCCACCGGGCGCGAGCGTGCGCAGCGAGTCGGTGAACCGGTCGCCGCCCACGGGGTCGACCACGACGTCGACGCCACGCCCGTTGGTGAGCGCGGACACGGCATCGCGGAAACCGTCGGCGAGCACCACCTCGTGGGCCCCGGCGGCCCGCGCCACGTCGCCCTTGTCCTGCGACGACACGACGGCGATGACCCGGGCGCCCCACGCGGCGGCGAGCTGCACCGCCGCGGTGCCGATGCCCCCGGCCGCGCCCTGCACGAGCACCGTCTCGCCCTCGCGCAACCGGCCCCGCTCGCGCAGGGCGAAGTGGCAGGTGAGGTAGTTCATCGGCAGCGCGGCGCCCTGCTCGTAGGTGACCGAGTCGGGCAGCGGGAAGACCATCGCCGGGTCGGCCTCCACCACCTCCGCGAACCCACCGAGGAAGGGAAAGGCCGCGACCCGGTCGCCCGCGGCGTACCCGCTGCTCGTCGGCGCCGAGCGCACCACGCCGGCCACCTCGGACCCGGGGACGAACGGCAGGTCGGGGGTGATCTGGTACTGCCCACGGGTGAGCAGCACGTCGGGGAAGCAGATGCCGGCCGCCGCGACCTCGATGACGACGCCGTCGCCCGCGGGTTCGGGGAGGTCGACCACCTCCACCGCGTCGGGTCCGTCGAGTCGGGTCACCTGGGCTGCGCGCACCTCGCCATCGTAGGGACGTACCGGGTGCGTGGTCGGATGAGGGTTGTCAGGGTCACGGCGCTCACCTATTGTGCTAGTCAACTAGGTGAATAGGATGCCGTGATGATCGAGTTCTCGCTGGACGGCAGGTCCGGGGTCTCGCCCTACCTGCAGGTGGTGCACCAGGTCCGCCAGGCGCTGCGGCTCGGCCTGCTGCGCGAGGGTGACCAGCTGCCCACGGTCAAGGACGTCGTGGCCACGTTGGCGATCAACCCCAACACCGTGCTCAAGGCCTACCGCGAGCTCGAGCGCGACGGCCTGGTGACGGCCCGTCCCGGCGTGGGCACCTTCGTCACCCGCACGCTCGCGGACGACTCCCTGGCCGCCCACGAGCCGCTGCGCCGCGAGCTGCAGCGGTGGCTGGTGAAGGCGCGGGCCGCGGGGGTCGACGACGAGAGCATCGAGGCGCTGTTCCGCAGCGCCTTTCGCGGCGGGCAGCGAGGCGTGGCGTGACGGCCGCGATTGCCACTGACGCCCTGGGCAAGCGCTACCGGCGGCGCTGGGCGCTGTCGGACTGCACCCTGGACATCCCCGCCGGGCGGGTCACCGGGCTGGTGGGCCAGAACGGCGCGGGAAAGAGCACCCTGCTCAACCTCGCGGCCGGGCTGCTGCGGCCGACGACCGGCACGATCGAGGTCTGCGGCGGGCGACCCGCGACGGATGCCGCCCAGCTCGCGAAGGTCGGCTTCGTCGCCCAGGACACCCCGACGTACGCCGGGCTGAGCATCCGCGACCACCTGCGGCTGGGCGCCCGGCTCAACCCCGGGTGGGACGAGTCCCTCGCGGCGTCGCGGGTCGAACGGCTCGGGCTCGACCCCGGGCAGAAGACAGGTCGGCTGTCCGGCGGGCAGCGCGCCCAGCTCGCGCTCGCGCTGGGGTTGGCCAAGCGCCCCGAGCTGCTCATCCTCGACGAGCCGGTCGCGAGCCTCGACCCGTTCGCCCGGCGGGAGTTCCTCCAGGTGCTGATGGAGGCGGTCGCCGAGCAGGAGCTCAGCGTGGTGCTGTCCTCGCACGTGGTGTCCGACCTCGAGCGGGTCTGCGACCACGTGGTGGTGCTCGTCGACTCGCAGGTGCGGCTCGCCGGCGAGGTCGAGGCGCTGCTCGACACGCACCACCGGCTGACCGGTCCGCGACGGACGACCCGGGAGATGCCGCGTGACCAGCAGGTGGTGTCGGAGCGGCACACCGACCGGCAGACCACCCTCGTGGTCCGGACCGAGGGCCCCGTCCTCGACCCGTCCTGGACCGTCACCCAGCTGGGCCTCGAGGACCTCGTCCTCTCGTACATGGAGCTGCCCACGTCGGACCTGACCGGCCGCGGCGACGGGACGACCGGCGCGCCGTCGCTGGAGGTGCTGAAGTGATCTGGCTGACCTGGCGCCAGCTGCGCGCGCAGGCCGCGACCGTCGTCCTGGCCGTGACCGCGATGGCAGTCGTGCTCGCCCTCACCGGCCCGCGCCTGGTCGAGCTGGCGAGGGCGGGCGCCGACGAGGTGTTCGACCGGCTCACCAGCACCGACGGCACCCTCTTCTGGGCGGGGCTGGTCGTCGTCGCCGCGGTCCCCGCCCTGGTGGGGGCCTTCTGGGGCGCGCCGCTGGTGGCCCGCGAGCTGGAGGCCGGCACCCACCGTCTGGTGTGGAACCAGAGCGTCACCCGCACCCGCTGGCTCCTCACGAAGCTGGCCGTCACCACGGCGGTTGCCGCGCTGGCGGTGGGAGCGTTGAGCTTCGCGGTGACCTGGTGGTCGGATCCTCTCGACGGGGCCGTGGGGCACGCGCGGGGCAGCTTCCCCGGAGTGCTCACCCCGGTGTCGTTCGCGATGCGCGGCGTGGCACCGGTCGGCTACACCGTGTTCGCGGTCGTGCTCGGGGTGACCCTGGGCGCCGTCCTGCGGCGTTCCCTGACCGCCATGGCGCTGACGCTGGCGGTCTACGTGCTGGTGCAGCTGGCGGTGCCGCTCTGGGTGCGGCCGTACCTCGTCGCGCCGACGACGGCGACCATCGCGATCAGTGCCCGGACCCTCGACTCGGTCGTGGCCGACGACCAGGGCGGCCCCCAGTCGATCACGGTGCACACGACCGATCGAGGGGACTGGATCGTCGCCAACGAGACGCTGGCTGCAGACGGGCGGCCTGCCGCGCTGCCCGCCTGGATGTCCGACTGCTTCGCCGCGGCACCGGACCGCTTCGCCGGCCCGATCGAGGCTTCGCCGATCAACCCCTGCCTCGAGCGGCTGGCGAGCGAGGGCTACACGCAGCGCGTGGTCTACCAGCCGGCCGGCAACTTCTGGCCGGTCCAGCTCGCCGAGACCGCGCTCTACCTCGCAGCATCAGGGCTGCTCGCCGGCTTCTGCCTCTGGTGGACGCGCCGCCGGCTGTCCTGAACCGGCCGCGACGGGCGAGGCGGGCTGCGCGCCCGACCCCACGGCATCCGTCGTGCCCGGTGAGCTTCGCGTGACATCGACCGAAAGGTCCGTTCGGCGGGAATGCGGTCGGGGGTGCCGGGCGCTGCACGTGCAGTGCCCCACCCCCGTCACGCCACCCTCGCGACCCTCGCCCTGATCCTGGGCGGGGTCGCCATCGGCACCACCGAGTTCGTGACGATGGGACTGCTGCCCGAGATCGCCGCGGGCGTAGGGGTCGACATCCCCACCGCCGGGCACACCATCTCCGCCTATGCCGCGGGGGTGGTCATCGGTGCGCCGCTGCTTGCGGTGCTCGGGGCCACCTGGCCGCGCAAGGCCCTGCTCGTGGGGCTCATGGTGGCCTTCACCATCGGCAACATCCTGTCAGCCATCGCTCCTGACTACGGCCTGCTCGTCGGGGCCCGGCTGCTTGCGGGCCTGCCGCACGGCGCGTTCTTCGGGGTTGCCGCCCTCGTCGCCGTCGACCTCGCCCAGCGCGGCCAGGCCGGTCGCGCCGTCGGGCGGGTCATGCTCGGCATCCCCATCGCGAACGTCCTCGGCGTGCCGGGAGCCACCTGGCTCGGCCAGGCCTACGGCTGGCGCACCGCCTACGTCCTCGTCGCCGTCATCGGGGTCGCGACCGTCGCCCTCATCGCGTACGCCGTGCCGCACCTGCCCGCAGACCCCACCCGCACCGTCCGCAGCGAGCTGAGCGCCCTGACCAGCCTCCAGGTGTGGCTCACCCTCGGCGTCGGCGCTGTCGGCTTCGGCGGCATGTTCGCGATGTATTCCTACATCGCCCCGACGGTCACCGAGGTGACGGGTCTGCCGGCATCCGCCGTACCGCTCTTCCTGCTCGTCTTCGGCGTCTCGGGGTTCATCGGCAACATCGTCGCCGGACGCATGGGGGACTGGTCGGTCATCCGCTCGATCGTCATCGGCCTGGTCGGGATGGGCCTCGCCCTCGGGGTGTTCGCGGCGGTGGCTTCGTATGCCGTGCCGGCCCTGATCGTCCTCGCCCTCACCTCGGTGCTCGCGTCTGTCCTCGTCATCAACCTGCAACTGCGCCTCATGCAGGTCGCGGGGTCGGCGCAGACCCTGGCCGCGGCCAGCAACCACGCCGCGCTCAACCTTGCGAACGCCCTCGGCGCCTGGCTCGGCGGGCTCGTCATCGCGGCCGGCTACGGCTACCGGGCGCCTTCGGTCGTCGGAGTGGGCCTGGCGGTGCTGGGTCTGGTCATCCTCGGCATCTCGCTGCTCATCCACCGGCGCGACCACCCCGGGCGGGTGTCGATCCGACCCGGTGGCCCGGCCGGTCGGGATGCGTCCTCCTCAGCGGCGCAGGTCTCCTGACGCACTCGGGACTACGGCGCCCGGTCGGACACCCACCTCGTGCCGGTGCCCGACGAGATCATGTGAGAGGTGTCCGTGCTCGACGAGATCCTGAGAGAGAGGGCGTAAGGGTGCCGTTAGAGCCCCTTGCGCAGGGCAAGGGATTCCTTGCGGGCGGCAAGGAATCCTGACAGCACCCCCACGACCTCTCTCAGCCGCGAACGGAAGTCCGCGCCAGCGTGGATCGTCACGACGACGCAGGGTGATGCGACACACGCAACCGCGACGGCATCCGGTGGTGGTCCGTAGGGTGGCGGTATGCCGAGCACCCTCACGTGCCGGGTCGAGGGCGGCGTCGCCCAGGTCCGGCTGAACCGCCCCGACAAGCTCAACGCGCTGACGCTGGACACCCTCGAGGACCTCGTCGCCACCGCCCGTGAGCTCACCTCGAACCGCACCCTGCGGGGGGTGGTCATCGCCGGCGAGGGCGACTCGTTCTGCGCCGGGCTCGACTTCGCGACGGTGCTCAAGAACCCGCCGCGGGTCGCCCGATCCTTCGTGCCGAACCCCTGGCGAGGGACCAACCTGTTCCAGGAGGCTTGCTGGGCGTGGCGGCGGGTGCCGGTCCCGGTCGTGGCGGCCGTGCACGGTCACTGCTACGGCGGCGGCCTCCAGATCGCCCTCGCCGCAGACCTGCGGATGACCACCGCCGACGCGCAGTGGTCCGTGCTCGAGGCCAAGTGGGGGTTGGTCCCGGACATGAGCGGCATCCAGGCGTTGTCCCAGCAGGTGCGCATGGATGTCGCCAAGCGCCTCACCATGACCGGCGAGGTCGTGAGCGGTGAGCGCGCCGTCGACCTCGGGCTGGCCAGCGAGCTGCACGCCGACCCGGTCGCCGCGGCGACCGCCTTCGTCGAGCAGGTCGCGACCCGCAGCCCGGATGCCGTGGCCGCCACCAAGCGCCTCTTCGGCCGCACGTGGTCCTCCTCCGACCGCCGCACGTTCGCGCGCGAGCGGATCGAACAGGCCAAGCTCCTCGCGACGAAGAACACGACCATCGCCCGCGAGGCCGCCATGAAGCGGGCCGTCCCGGTGTTCGACCCTCGTCGCCGATGACGTCGCAGCCGAAGACGTCACCGGCTGACCGCGACGTCCGGCACATCACCTGCACCCTCTGCGAGGCGATGTGCGGGCTCGAGGTGCAGCTCGACGACTCCGACGCCATCGTCTCGATGCGCGGGCACGAGGAGGATCCGCTCTCGCGGGGGCACATCTGCCCCAAGGCCTTTGCGCTCCAGGACCTCCACGACGACCCCGACCGCCTGCGTGCCCCGGTGGTGCGCACCGCCCAGGGGACCTGGAAGGAGGTGTCGTGGGACGAGGCGATCACCTACGCCGCCCAGCGGCTCAGCGCGGTGCAGGCCGAGCACGGGGACGACGCGCTGGCGGTGTACCTCGGCAACCCGAACGTCCACAGCCTCGGCGCCCTGACCCACCACCCCACGCTCGTGCGGCTGTTGCGCACGCGAAACCGGTTCTCCGCCACCTCCGTCGACCAGCTGCCGCACCACGTCGCGTCGTGGGCGCTGTACGGCCACCAGTACCTGTTGCCCGTGCCCGACATCGACCGCACCGCGCTGCTCGTGCTCGTCGGCCACAACCCCATGGCCTCGAACGGGTCGCTGTGGACCGTCCCCGACTTCCCTCAGCGCCGTCGCGAACTCGCCGCTCGCTCAGGGCGACTCGTCGTGCTCGACCCGCGCCGCACCGAGACCGCCAAGATCGCCGACGAGCACCACTTCGTCCGCCCGGGCTCCGATGCCGCGGTGCTGCTCGCCATCGTGCGTGAACTGCTGGAGGGCGACCTCGCCGCCCCGGCCGAGTACGTGCACGGCATGGACCGGGTGCGCGACGCGGTGGCCGGTTTCACGCCGGAACTGGCCGAACGGGTGTCCGGCATGTCGGCGGATGCCGTGCGCCGCCTCGCGCGGGACCTCGCGGCCGCGCCGTCGGCTGCGGTCCACGGGCGGATGGGGGTGTCGACGCAGGCCCACGGGGTGGTGTGCCAGTGGGCGGTGCAGGCGATCAACATCCTCACGGGCAACCTCGACCGGCCCGGCGGCACGATGTTCACGACCCCGGCCGTCGACCTCATCGGGCGGGGGGTGCTCTCGCCCGGGGGCTTCGGCACGAAGCGCACCCGCGTGCGCGGCTTGCCCGGGTTTGGCGGCGAGTTCCCGGTGTCGGCCATGGCCGAGGAGATCACGACCCCCGGTGAGGGCCAGGTGAGGGCCCTGTTGACGATTGCTGGCAACCCGGTGTCCTCGACGCCGGCCGGGCACCGGCTCGACGAGGCACTGGCAGGCCTCGACGCCATGGTGGCGATCGACTTCTACGTCAACGAGACCACTCGCCACGCCGACGTCATCCTGCCGCCGACGAGCCCGCTCCAACGCGACCACTACGACATCGTCTTCCACCTGCTCGCGGTACGGGACACGGCCCGCTGGTCGCCTGCGCTGTTCACCCCACCCGTCGGTGCCAAGCACGACTGGGAGATCGCGCGCGACCTCGGCACCGCCCTGCTGCGGGAACGCGGCGGTGGCTTGAAGCAGCGGTGGTCGCGCGCCACCCTCGAGACCGAGGCGCGTCTGCGCCTGACCCCCCGGCGCCAGCTCGACGCGCTGCTGCGCTCCTCCGGGGCCCGGTTGTCGATCGCCAAGCTCGAGAAGACCGTGGCCGGGGCCGACCACGGCCCGCTCAAGCCGCGACTGCCGGGTCGGCTCGCCACAGCCGACCGGCGCATCGACCTGTTGCCGGACCTCGTGGCGCAGGCGCTGCCGGGCCTGCTCACCACGCTGGTGTCCGGCCCGGTGCTGGCAGAGGGTGAGCTGCTGCTCATCGGCCGCCGTCACCAGCGTGACAACAACTCCTGGCTGCACAACTCGACCCGGCTCATCCGTGGGAAACCCCGCCACGCGCTCCTGGCGAACCCGGACGACCTGGCCGCGCGCGGCATCCACAGCGGTGACGTCGTCGTCGTTCGGTCAGCGGTCGGTGAGGTGCGCGTCGAGGTCGAGGCGTCAGCCGACCTCATGCCCGGGGTCGTGTCGCTGCCGCACGGCTACGGGCAGGCGCGGGAAGGGGTGCGGCTGCGCAACGCCGTCGACGTGCCGGGGGTGTCGATGAACGACCTCACCGACCCGTCCGTCGTCGAGTCGGTGTCGGGCAACGCGGTGCTCAACGGCGTGCCGGTGACGGTCGAGCCGGCGGCGCGCACCTGACCGAGGCGGCACAGGCCGGGCCTGCCAACCGGCAAAGGCGCACACGTCGGCTGCTGCTGAGCAGGGCCGACCCCGGGAATCAGGACCGGGCCGGTTCTTTGCCGGTTGGCAGGTCCGCCGCGCTGGCGTTCGGCGGGGCTGCCGGGAGTGAGCAGGCGAGCTGGCCGCGCAGCCGTGCTCGCAGCGCCCACGCGAGCAGCCCGATCGCTGCCACCCCGAGGAACGGCTGGACCGGCGCGAACCACTGCAGCGCGCCGGTGTACCCCAGGGCGATGAGCGCGAGCTTGTTGCACACCGGGCAGCCGACGGCGAAGAACGCGAGGAGGCCTCCTGCAGCCCCTCCGCGGTTGATCGACGCCTCGCCGCTCTCCTGTCCGCCGGGCTCGCGCACGTAGGTGGCGAAGAGCAGGCCACTCAGCACCGAGGTCACGGCGAGCACGGGCCAGGCCCACCACGTCGTCGGGATCTCGCGGCCGAAGACCGGCGACGGGATCATCGCCGTCGGCAGGGCGATGACCAGGGCGGTCACGACGGATGCCGTCGCAGCCGCCACCCAGCGTCGTGCGGTCCACAGGCGAAGGGCGTCGAGCATGCGGAGAATATACCCCACTGGGTATCTTTCGCGGTTGGCATCCAGGGAGGGCAGTCGAGGAGTCGAGACACGCCCGGGATCCGCGACGGAGCCCTGCATGTCTCGACCCCTCGACTGCGTCAGGCGGCGGGGGTGGGATCGGTCAGGCGGCGGGGGCCGGATCGGTCAGCAGCGTCAGGGCTCGGGTGCAGTGCTCGGCGAGAGCCTCACGTTCTGCCTGGCGCGCACCCTCCGGGAGGGCCGACCACTGCAGGGCCCGGTCCTCGAGGTAGGCGACCCACCCGTGCGCTGCGGGCATGGCGGCAGCCGGCAGGTCCGCGGCCCCAAGCACGAGCGCGGCCAGCTGCTCGCGCAGCCCACCCACGGCCAGCCCTGGAGCGATCGGCGCCTGCCCGAGCACGAGCGCCACGTACGTGTCCCGCCGCCGCTCGACCTGGCTGAGGAAGCGTTCGACGACCTGGCGCACGGCAGCCGACCCGACGGCATCCGGGTCGGGAGCCACGTTGCGCCCCACCCGACGCCAGGCCGCCTCGACCACCGCGCGGTGGTACTCGGTCTTGCTCGGGAAGTAGTGGAAGAGCAGCCCGCGCGAGACGCCGGCCTCGGCCGCGACCTCGTCGAGCGAGAGGTCCTGCACGGGCCGTTCGACGAACTTGCGCAGCCCGATGCCGACGAGCTGGCGGCGACGTTCCTGCGGGGACATGCGCACCCGTGACGGCGATCTCACGCTATTGAGCATTGCTCAACAACCCTCTAGGGTCAAGGACATGGACTTCGCCCCGTCCCCCCGTGCTGTCGACCTCGCCCAGCGCGTCCGCGCGTTCATCGACACCGAGATCGAACCCGTCGAGCCGGCCATGCTCGCCGACGTGGCCGCCCGCCGCGCCCGCGGTGAGGACGCCTGGCCACCCCCGGCAGCGCTCGCCGACATCGCCGCCAAGGCTCGCGCGCAGGGCCTGTGGAACCTCTTCCTGCCCGCCGGGCACGGCGACGCCCACGCCGAACGGTTCGGCACCGACGGCGGCAAGGGCCTGACCAACACCGACTACGCGAGCATCGCCGAGCAGATGGGCCGCTCGGCGCTGGCGCCCCTGGTGTTCAACTGCAACGCCCCCGACACCGGCAACATGGAGGTGCTGCTCAAGTACGGCACCCCGGAGCAGCAGGAGCAGTGGCTCGACCCGCTGCTCGACGGGCGCATCCGCAGCACCTTCCTCATGACCGAGCCCGGCGTCGCGAGTTCCGATGCCACGAACATGCAGGCCACCGCCACCCTCGACGGCGACGAGGTCGTCCTCGACGGCCGCAAGTGGTGGTCCACCGGTGCCGGTCACCCCGACTGCCGCATCGGCGTCTTCATGGGGCTCACCGACCCGAGCGCGCACCGCCACCGCCAGCACTCGATGGTGCTCGTCCCGCTCGACGCGCCCGGCGTCACGGTCGAGCGCATGCTCACCGCGCTCGGGCAGTACGACGAGCCCCTCGGTCACGGACAGGTGAACCTGGATGCCGTCCGGTTGCCCGCCAGCAACATCCTCGCGGGGCCGGGCCGCGCCTTCGAGATCGCCCAGGGCCGTCTTGGCCCGGGGCGCGTGCACCACTGCATGCGCCTCATCGGCCTCGCCGAGAAGTCGCTCGAGCTGGCCTGCGAGCGCTCGACCCAGCGCATCGCCTTCGGCAAGCCGATCGCCAACCTCGGTGGCAACCGCGAGCGGCTCGCCCGGGCCCGCATCGCCATCAACCAGGCGCGGCTGCACGTGCTGCACGCCGCCTGGAAGCTCGACACCGTCGGCATCGAGGGCGCCCAGTCCGAGGTCTCCGAGATCAAGGCGGCCGTGCCCCAGATGGCCTGCGACGTCATCGACCTGGCCATCCAGCTGCACGGTGGTGGCGGCATGAGCGATGACTTCCCGCTCGCCGCGGCCTACGCCGGCGCCCGCAGCCTTCGCCTGGCCGACGGCCCCGACGAGGTGCACCTGGGTGTCGTCGCCCGTCACCTGCTGCGGCCCTACGCCGAGCGCGCGGCGGCGGCCATCGCATCAACCGCAACGGCATCCGGTTCGACGGCCGGCGGCAGCCGATGAGCCGGCGCGTCCTCGTCACGGGTGGCGCCTCGGGGCTGGGCCTGGCCCTGACCGAGCTCATGCTCGACCGGGGAGACACCGTGCTCGTCGTCGACCTCGCCGAGGACCGGCCGGATGCCGTGCCCGAGGGTGCCGCCTACCGTCGCCTCGACGTGCGCTCGCAGCAGGACTGGGATGCCGCGATGGCGTGGGTGCGCGACACCTGGGGCGGCCTCGACCTGCTCGTCAACAACGCAGGAGTCGCGACCGGCGGGCGCATCGACGTCGAGTCGATGTCGGACTGGGAGCGCGTCGTCGACATCAACCTGCTCGGGGTGGCCCGCGGGTGCCACACCTTCACGCCGATGTTCAAGGCCCAGAAGTCGGGGCACATCGTCAACGTCGCCTCGCTCGCCGGGCTCGTGCACGGGCCGGGGATGTCGAGCTACAACGCGACCAAGGCGGGGGTCGTGGCCCTGAGCGAGACCTTGTCCTTCGAGCTCGCGCCGTGGTCGATCGACGTCTCGGTCGTCTGCCCGGCGTTCTTCCGCACCAACCTGCACCAGTCCTTCTCCGGCAAGGACGCCGCGATGCAGGAGGCGGGGGTGCGGCTCATCACCCAGGCGAGCGTGGATGCCGCGCACATCGCCGCGATCGTGCTCAAGGGCGTCGACGCGCGCAAGCGGGTCATCCTCACCGACCGGCTCGGGCGGCAGGCGTACTACTCCAAGCGGTTCGTGCGCCCGCTCTACGACCGCATGCTCACCGCGCAGGCCAAGCGGTTGGCCCGGCGCGCCGGCGCCGACCCCGCGGAGCTCACCCGTGACTGAGGCACTCGCCGAGGTGCGCGACGAGGACGCGTTCGACGTCGAGCGGGTCGCTGCCTGGCTGCGCGAGAACGCCTCGGATGCCGTCGACCGGGCCGAGCTCACCGGCCTGCCGGAGGTGCGCCAGTTCGTCGGTGGGGCCTCCAACCTCACCTACCTGCTGCGTTTCCACAGCGGCCGCGACCTCATCCTGCGTCGCCCGCCGTTCGGCACCAAGGCCAAGGGCGCGCACGACATGGGCCGCGAGCACGACCTGCAGGCGGCGCTGGCCGGCGCGTTCCCGCTGGTGCCCGCGATGGTGGCGTCCTGCAACGACGAGAGCATCATCGGCTCGCCGTTCTACGTCATGGAGCGCATCGAGGGCACGATCCTGCGGCGCGACATCCCGCCCGAGCTGGGGCTCGATGTCGACGGGGTGCGGGCCCTGTGTGAGAACGCGATCGACACGCTGGTGAGGCTGCACGACGTGGACGTCACGGCATCCGGGCTCGCGGGGTTGGACCGCGGTGACGGCTACGTGGCCCGCCAGGTGCAGGGGTGGACCGGGCGGTTCCGACGCGCCCACACCCCCGATGTCGGCGACTTCGAGAGCACGATCGCGTGGCTGGAGGCCAACCAGCCCGGGGACCGGCCGCACGTGGTGATCCACAACGACTTCCGGTTCGACAACCTCGTGCTCGACCCGGGTGACCCGACCCGCATCGTCGGGGTGCTCGACTGGGAGCTCGCGACCGTCGGTGACCCACTCATGGACCTCGGCTCTGCGCTGGCCTACTGGGTGCAGGCCGACGACGACCCGGCGTTCCTCGCCGTGCGGCTCCAGCCGACGCACATGCCCGGCATGCTGACCCGCGCCGAGGTCGTGCAGCGGTACTGCTCCGCTCGCTCGCTCGACGTGACGCCGCAGGAGTGGCTGTTCTACGACGTCTTCGGCACGTTCCGGCTCGCCGGCATCGCCCAGCAGATCTACTACCGGTACCACCACGGGCAGACGAGCAACCCGGCGTACGCCCGCTTCGGGGACTTCGTGCGCATCCTCGACGCGCGGTGCAGTGCCCTGCTCGCCGGGCAGCCCTGACCCCTTCCTGACCCTGACCCGCCAGACCTGACCCGAAGGATCACGACATGCCCACCACCCTCATCACCGGCGCCAGTTCGGGACTGGGCGCCGAGATGGCCCGCCAGCTCGCCGACCGCGGCTGGGACCTCGCGCTCGCGGCCCGCCGCACCGAGCGCCTCGAGGAGCTGCGCGACGAGATCGTCGCCAAGCACCCGGGGCGGCGCGTCGAGCTGCGGGCGCTCGACGTCACCGACGACGACCAGGTGTTCGAGGTGTTCCGGGCCTTCCGCGACGACCTCGGGGTCATCGACCGCGTCGTCGTCAACGCGGGCCTGGGCAAGGGTGCCCCGATCGGCACCGGCCGTTACGACGCGAACCGGCAGACGGCGATGACGAACTTCGTCGCCGCCCTGGCCCAGTGCGAGGCCGCGATGGAGATCTTTCGTGACCAGAAGCGTGGTCACCTCGTCATGATCTCGTCGGTGTCGGCCATGCGCGGCATGCGCAAGACCGTCACGACCTACGCCGCGACCAAGGCCGGAGTGGCCGCGTTGGCCGAGGGCCTGCGCAACGAGATGCTCGGTGAGCCCGACCTCGACATCCGCGTCTCGACGATCTACCCGGGCTACATCCGCTCGGAGATGAACGAGCGGGTCACAAAGACCCCGTTCATCGTCGACACCCGCACCGGGGTGGCCGCGATGGTCGACGCCATGGAGAAGGAGAAGGCCAACGCGCTGGTGCCGGCCTGGCCGTGGGTGCCGCTCGGCAAGGCGATGCGTCACCTGCCCCTGCCGCTGGTCCGGAAGATCATGTGACCATGGGGCGCGTTCTCGTCACCGCTCAGGTCGTGGGGGATGCCGTGGCGCGCCTTCGCGAGGCCGGCCACGACGTCGTCTTCCGCGACATCGACGCCCCGATGCCCCGGGACGAGTTCCTGGCCGCCCTGCCCGGGGTCGACGCTCTGGTCGCGATGCTCGTCGACCGGGTGGACGCTGAGGTGTTGGATGCCGCGGGGCCGGGGCTTCGCGTCGTCGCGAACGTGGCCGTCGGGTACGACAACGTCGACGTCGCCGCCTGTCGCGAGCGGGGGGTGCTCGTGACGAACACGCCGGGGGTGCTGACGGATGCCACGGCTGACATCGCCATGTCGCTGATCCTCATGTCGACACGGGGGCTGGGCGCTGCCGAGCGGCGGGTCCGTACCGGGACGCCGTGGCGATGGAGCCTCACCGCTCACCTGGGGGTGGGCCTGCGCGGGAAGACCCTGGGCATCGTGGGGCCCGGGGCGATCGGGCTGGCGACGGCTCGACGGGCGAAGGCGTTCGACATGCGGGTGCTGCTGTCAGGGCGGTCGTCGCCGGATCCTGCCGTGGTGGGTGAGCTCGACGCGGCGGTGCTCGACCTCGACGAGCTGCTCACGGCATCCGACGTCGTGTCGCTGCACTGCCCGCTCACCCCGGCCACGCGCCACCTCATCGGGGCGCGCGAGCTACGGCTGATGCGGCCGGGCGCGCATTTGGTCAACACGTCGAGAGGGCCGGTCGTCGCCGAGGCTGCCCTGGTGGCGGCGCTCGATGCCGGTGAGATCGCGGGGGCGGGGCTCGACGTCTTCGAGGACGAGCCGCGGGTGCATCCCGGCCTGCTCGGGCGTGAGGACGTCGTGCTGCTGCCGCACGTGGGCTCGGCGACGGTGGAGACGCGCACCGCGATGGCTGACCTCGCCGTGGCAAACGTGCTCGCCGTGCTGGCCGGCCGGGACGCGGTCAGCCCGGTGGGTGGCTGAGCCAGTCGCGGGCGATGCGCTGACCGGTGTGCCGCAGCAGGGAGCCCTCATCCGGTTTGGAGGACGACGATGTGAAGGATCCAGATGCAATGGCGAAGCAGCATTCGCCATCTTCGCACTTCCAGTTGCAGAAGACCTTGGATGCTCCCATGCTGAGGGCACTCGCCACAAATAGTGGGCAAAACTGAGGGGACGAGAATGAAGATTCGACGAATTTGTGCAGGGGTGGCGTTGGCAGCCACCGTGATTGCGCCCCAGGCTGCTACCGCCGCGCCGACCGGTAGCCCCAGCGCAGCAGTCGCTGCGCAGTCGAGCATTCAGGCTCGGCCTTCGTCGCCTGACATGACAGTCGAGCAGTACATGGAGATCTTCAACGCTGCAGTGGCAGACGGCGCGGTTGCCCGGGGAGATGGCACGATCGCCTACGCCCTGCAGAATGGCAGCGAACTCGTCATGGCGGCTCCGCCCACAAAGACCAAGGGCGGGTCCCCGCAGGACCTTGGTGCGGGGTGGGACGGCTGGAGGGGACCATACATCTCGTTCAACCGAGTCGACCAGAGCGCCCTGCTCGCGGGCGGAGTAGCTGCCTTGTCCGTGGCCGTGTGCGCCATACCGGGCGTGGGTTGGGCCTCTTGCGCTGCCCTTGTGGGTATCGTCACGATCGCCGCGTACTACGTCAATGAGTACGGTCGCTGCTCCACCTCGAAGCCCAATCTCCGCGTGTACCTCAGCGGACGCAGAGGCTGTTACGCGTGAATGGCTCATCTATCGGCGGATTCATCCTCACCATTGCGATCCCCATCGTTTTCCTCGGCGCAAGCACGCTCGGATGGCGACGCGGAGGATCGAGGCAAAGGTTGCTGACTTTCACCCTGTTGGGTGTGGTCCTCGCCTGTCTTGCTTTTGCGCTTATTGGTCGGATCGTCGATGTCGAATCGTTCACGATGACGTTTGTCGTCGTGATGGTGGGGCTTTCTGCCGGCACGGTCATGATCGGGAAGAAGCGCCTGAATCTGGCCTAGGGTCAGCCACGGGCCTGATGGACTCGGCACCTGTAGGACGTGCCGGCAGGGGCCGAGTCCATCGTCGCGGACGGCGTTCGCGCCACTCACTCCGCGGGCGGCTGCGTTTCCTCGTGCGCGATGCGCTGACCTGTGCGACGCAGCAGAGCCGCGGCAGCCTCCATCGAGCGCCTCACGTCGGGCTCGAGCTCGGTCAGCGGGTATGCGGCGCGCAGGCCGAGGGCCGTCAGGCCGGCGTCGTCGAGGATGCGTCGGCCGCACACCGCGACGACGGGGATGCCGTGCGCGGTCGCCCGTGTGGCGACGCCTCGCACTGCCTTGCCCGTCAGGGTCTGGGCGTCGAGGGACCCTTCGCCGGTGATGACGAGGTCGGCCCGGCTGAGGGCTGCGTCGAGCCCGACGAGGTCGAGGACGACGTCGATGCCGGAGCGGCGGTGCGCCCCGAGGACGGCCATGAGCGCGAAGCCGATGCCGCCCGCGGCGCCGGCCCCCGGCATCCGGCCCCCCATCGACCAATCGGTCACTCGGGGTACGCCGCCTTCCTGTCCCTGAAGCGACCTATTGGTCGATATCGGTACGTCGGGGTGTGACTCGACGACGTCGGCCCAGTGGGTGAGCGCTGCTTCGAGGAGGTCGACCTCGGCAGGGGTGGCGCCCTTCTGCGGCGCGAACACCGCAGCCGCACCTGTCGGGCCGAGCAGTGGGCTGTCGACGTCGGCGGCCAGGGCGATGTAGGTGTGGGCCAGGCGCGGGTCGAGCCCACTGAGGTCGAGGTGGGCCAGCCGAGCCAACGCGGCCCCGCCGTCAGGGAGATCAACCCCGCCGGCATCGAGCAGTCGGGCACCCAGGGCAGCGAGCATTCCGGCGCCGCCGTCTGTGCTGGCCGAGCCACCGACGCCGACGATGACCTCTGCCGCCCCGAGGTCCAGAGCGGCGCGAATCGCCTCGCCGAGACCGCGGCTCGACGCGGTGAGGGGTGCCGGAACTGCGTCCGGCAACCGCCCGAGCCCGCAGACATCAGCCATCTCCACGAGAGCGACGGTGGGGGTCGCTTCGGGCTGAAGGGGAGGGGGATCAGGGGTGCGGTGGCGCGTATCGGCAGTGCTGCGCTGTGGCGCAGCAGTGCCGATACGTGGAATCAGACCCTGTTCGGCGACCGGGATCGGCGCCAGATCCTCCCTCCCGCCTCTCACGGCTACCGTCGCGGTCACCGACAAGCCCGTCGGGCCGTGCACTGCCACGGGCACGGCGCGCCACCCAGCCGCCACCGCAGCAGCGACGGTGCCCTCTCCACCGTCGGCGATCGGCACGACGACGACCTCAGCGTGAGGCGCGACGTCCAGCAACCCGAGGCGGACGGCATCCCCCACCTGCAACGACGTCAGAGAACCCTTGAACGAGTCGCTGGCGACGACCACTCGAGGGGCGCGCGCCGGTCGGCCCACGTCAGAGGTACCGGTGCATCACGTGGAGACCGACACGGCCGTGGGTGCGCGACTCGAAGGCCTCGGGGACCGTGCCGATGATCCGGAACCCGAGGTCCTTCCAGAGGGCGCCAGCAGCCTCGTTCGTCTCGACCACGGCGTTGAACTGCATTGCGGCATAGCCCTGCTCGCGGGCCCATTCGAGCACCCACTCACCGAGCCGGCGACCTACGCCACGCCCGCGGGCCGTGGGCGACACCATGAAGGATGCCGTGGCCACGTGGCTCCCGCGGGCTGGCCGGTTGGGCCCTGACTTCGCCGATCCGAGGACGGCCCCCGACTCGTCGACGGCGACGACGCACACCCCGGGTGGCTCCTCGACCCACAGATCCCACGCCTGCTCGGGCGTCAGGCCGAGCGGGTAGGCGTAGGTCTCACCAGCCTCGACGATGTCGTGGAAGACGGGGAAGAACGCCGGCCAGTCACCTGGCTCGATCGATCGGATGACCACCGCGATAGCTCAGTCCTCCTGGGGCCTCATGTGCAGCCACGGGCGGGTCAGTCCGAACCTGCGCCCGGTGATCTCGTCGACCTCGATGACGATCGTGTTGAACTTCGCCGTGTTGACCCACGGGCGCAGCGGCAGCAGCTCGGTCTCGGCCTCTTCGTGGTGCTCGAGCTGGCGGGCGCGACCCCGGATGACGACGCTCGTTGCCTCGTCCTCGGTGAACTCGTCGATCTCGAAGGCGACATCAGCGTTCATCGTCAGCCCGAGCAGCTTGCTGCCCTCGGCGGTGCGGAACACGATTCGCCGGTCGGCGTCGACGGCGTAGTTGATCGGGACGAGGTGGACCTCGTCGGCCAGGTGGAAGGCCAGCCGACCGAACTCCTGCCCGTGCAGCATCTCCCAGCAGGCGTCATCGGTGAGGGTGGTGACGGGCGACGGTTCGGACATCGAGCCTCCTGCGCTGGGTTTCGTGGGTCAAATCTATCGGGCCGTGGCGAAGGCGGCTCGTCGGGGGAGACCGTTCTCACCCGAACCTTCGTGACCCGTCGGTACGGTGCCTGCATGAGCCCAGCGCAGGTCGTCGTCATCGGTGCCGGACCCGGCGGGCTGGCCGCGGCTGCCGCGCTCGGTGCGCGTGGGGTTCAGGCCCTGGTCGTCGACCGCGACAGCCAGGTCGGCAGCTCGTGGCGCAGGCACTACGAACGGTTGCACCTGCACACGCCGAGGCGGTGGTCGGGCCTGCCGGGCTACCGGATCCCACGCCGGTTCGGCCGGTGGGTGGCTCGGGGACGCCGCGGCCGGCGACACCGCAGCGAACAGCGCCCGGTGGCTGGTCCACCTTGACGACGGCCCCCCGCTCGCCGCCGAGCACGTGATCGTCGCCACCGGCTACAACCACACCCCGGTCACCCCCGACTGGCCGGGCCTCGACGGCTTCACCGGCGACCTCGTGCTGGCCCGCGACTACCGCAACGGTCGCCCGTAAGCCGGCCGCGACGTCCTCGTCGTCGGCACCGGCAACACGGGCACCGAGATCGCGACCGACCTCGCCGAGCACGGGGCCACCCGGGTGTGGCTGGCCGTGCGCACGCCGCCGCACATCATCCGTCGTGACATGTTGGGCTGGCCCGCGCAGGGCACCGGCATCATCGTGCGTCGCCTGCCGCCCCGGCTCGTCGACCGGGTGGCTCATGGGTTGGCCGCCGTCCAGGAACCCGACCTCAGCGCCTACGGGATGCCGCGCGCCGACCCGGGTCTGTACTCGCGCGTGCTCGTGGGGCGGGTGCCGGTGCAGGACGTCGGCATCGTCGATGCCATCCGCACGCGGCGTGTCGAACCCGTGGCTGCCGTCGAGGCGTGCTCGACGGGCGAGGCCTGCCCGTGGTGCACGGTGCCCACGAGCCCCCGGGCGCTGTCGGGCTGTGGTTCACCGGCTTCACGAACCCGATCTCGGGGATGCTGCGCGAGCTGCGCATCGACGCCGAGCGGATCGCCGCCGCCATCGCACGCTGACACCGTGCTCGCCCGCCGTGCGGCGGACCCATCAACCGGCAATGCCTCGATCAGCCGAGTGCGCGAGCACGGACCCCGTTCGCAGGCTCGGCCGAATGTCGGCTTTGCCGGTTGGCAGGCCCGGCGCTGCGGAGGCAAGGGGCTGAGGGGGCGGAGGATGGGGGGTGTCTGCAGGGGTCGTTGCCCGCCGCAAGGAATTGCTTCACGCGCGCAATGGCTCGTGGACGCCCCCCTTGGGCCGGGCCACACCGGGCCCCGCCGAGCCCCGCCGGGCCCCGCCGGCCGGCTTCAGCCGGGCAGGCGAACCGTGTCGAGCGTGAACTTGTGCTCACGCAGCCGCTCGACCAGCGGCATCCCGATCGCCGTCGCGGGGGTGAGCACCCCGGCAGCATCGGGCAGCGCGTCACCGTCCTGCAGCAGGGCGAGCGCGGCCTGGCCCAGCATCACCGCGGTGCCGCTGTAGCCCGGGTCGTAGGGGGCCGCCACCGTCGTTCGGTACCGTGCCCCGTTGGTGGCCTCGCCGGTGACCTCCATGCGGAACCGTCCGGCCGCCTGGGCCTGCTCGCTCGGGCCCTCGCCGGGCTTGGGCAGCACCCGGTCCAGCAGCGACCGAGTCGGCCCGAACGACATCCCCGCGAGCCCTGCCCCAAGGGCCACCGACGTCATCCCCGCGGCGAAGGCGCCGGTCGGGCCGCTGCCGTAGTCGGAGTACTCGACGTACCGGAACCCCTCGCCGTACCCGAGCAGCGACGCCGACCGGGCGACGATCCGGGTGTTGAAGGCCGCCATGACGAACGGGCCGGTGAAGTGGCCGTTGTCGGCATCGCGCTTGACCGGCGACGCCTTCGCCAGCTTCGCGAGCACCGCGGCCGGCCCCGACGCACCGGAAGAACCCGACGAACCGGATGCCGTGGCACCGGATTCGCTCGCGACCTTGCGGTCTCGGCCGGGCCGGGGACCCTCGGCGAGGGCCCACGGGTCGCCGACGATGCGGCGCGTGGTGGGGTCTGCCTTGAGCTCGTCGACCTGCACCCGGGCCGAGTCGATGGTGCCGCCACTGAACCCGCCCTTCATGCTCCGGACGGCCAGGTGGGTGCGGCCGAGGTCAGCACCGTCGGCCTTGGCGGCCTGCGCCGTGAGCATCACCCCGAGGTCGCTCGGGATCGAGTCGAAGCCGCACGCGTGCACGATGCGCGCCCCGGTGCGCTTCGCGGTCTCGTGGTTGGCGGCGATGCTGCGGTGCACGAAGAGCACCTCACCGGTGAGGTCGCAGTAGTGGGTGCCCGCCTCTGCGCATGCGGCAGCCAGGGGCACGCCGTACTTCACGTACGGCCCGACGGTCGTGACGACGACGTGGGCGCGGCGCGCGAGATCGGCCACGGCATCGGGGTTCGTGGCGTCGACGACGAGCAGCGGCCACCCGGCCGCCTGGGACCCGAGCCCGCGCGCCAGGTCCTCGAGGCGTGACTGCGAGCGACCGGCCAGGGCGATCCGCACCCCCTCGGGGGCCTCGGCGGCGAGGTGGCGAGCGGTCAGGCGCCCCACGAAACCGGTCGCGCCGAACAGGACGATGTCGAACTCTCGTGCACTCGCGCTCATCCCCCCACCCTAAAGCGCCCGTGGGCCGCGGCATGCGGCACAGTGTCACCCATGCGCACGAACCCGCGGGTCCTGGCCGTCGTCCAGGCGGGTGGTCAGGGGTCTCGGCTCGACGTCCTGACGCGTGAGCGGGCCAAGCCGGCCCTGTCGTTCGCCGGGTCGTTCCAGCTGATCGACGTCGCGCTGACCAACTGCGCCCACAGTGGCATCTCCGACGTCTGGCTGTCGGTGCAGTACCAGGCCGGGTCGCTGCACCACCACCTCGCGTCCGGTCGGCCGTGGGACCTCGACCGCACCCGCGGGGGCCTGCGCTGGCTGATGCCGCAGCAGGGCGGGGGATCGGCGGCCCAGGACGGCTTCTCCAACGGCAACGGCGACGACCTGCACCGGTTCTCCGACGCGATCCGCGAGTTCGCCCCGGACGCCGTCGTCGTGATGAGCACCGACCAGGTGCTGGCACTCGACCTGCGCCCGGTCGTGGCCGCTCACCTGGAGCGCGGCTCGCACTGCACGGTCGTCACGACCGAGGTGTCGCTGACCCAGGCGGCCGACAAGGCCGTCATCACCATCGGTCGGGGCTCGCGCGTCGCGCGGCTGGACTACAAGCCGGAGCGCCCGAGCGGCACGACGATCGCGGCGGAGGTCTTCGTCTACGACCCGACCGTGCTGCTCGCCACCCTTGAGGACCTGCGCCGCGAGTTGTCGCACACCGATGACGGCAACACCGGTATCGGCGACTTCGGCGAGCACCTGCTGCCGCGCATGATCCGCGACGGTGTCGTGCACGCCTGGCCGCACGAGGGGTACTGGGCAGACCTGGGCACCCCTGCCGCGTACCTGTCGGCCCACCGCGACCTGCTGGCCGGGCGCGTCGACGTGCTTGACCGCCCGGACTGGCCGCTGCTCACCCGGTGGCCCGAACTGCCCGCGTCACGGGTCGACACGGGTGCCGTGCTCGAGGACGTCGTGCTGAGCGCCGGGTGCCGCGTCAAGGGGACGGTGCGGCGCAGCGTCCTCGGGCCCGGCGTCGTGGTCGAGCCCGGCGCGGTGATCGAGGATGCCGTGCTGCTGGCCGGCGTTCGCGTCTCGCGTGACGCTCGGGTCGTGACCGCGATCCTCGACGAGGGCGTGCGGGTCGAGGTCGGGGCACGCGTGGGTCAGGCGACCCGGGCCACGCGGGCCCACGACCACCACATCGCCGTGGTGGGGCGCGACTCGGTCATCGGCCGAGGCGTCACGGTGCCCGCCGGCGCCAGGCTCGAGCCGGGAACGACCGCGTGACAGGGGTCGGTGGGCCGAACCTGTGAGCGGGGTGGTTGGGGTGCTGTGAGAAGTCGTTGCAGCCGTGAAGGGATTGCTTGCGCGGCGCAATGAGTGCTGGAGGTGGTGTACGACCCCTGGCTCACAGGAAGACCCCGCAGCAAGCGATCCCGAAACCGCCACCTTTCGGGGTGGGGCGCACCACCCTGGGAGGGCTCGCCACCCTCACGGGTACGTTGCCGCCACCGTCGCGGCGTAGCGGCCACGCACCTCGGCGGCCCGATCGCGCACGGCCTCGTCGGGCTCGACCGTGACGTCGACGGCGACGTCCCAGACCGGAGGCGCCTCGCCCCCGGCCAGAGCCCACGCGGCCTGCCGCGCCGCACCGACCGCGACGTACTCACCCGCACCCGGCACAGCCACGGGCACGCCGAACACGTCGGCCGCCACCTCCTGCACGGCGACCGACGCGGCCGCACCGCCGATGAGCAGCACCCGGTGCACGGGGCACCCGGCTGCGCGCACGGCATCCACCGCCGCCGCGAGCCCGAGGAGCATGCCCTCGACGACGGCCCGCGCGAGGTTCTCGGGCGTCGCGTTCGAGCGGGTCAGGCCGTGCAGCGACCCCGTGGCCGTCGGCAGGTTCGGCGTGCGCTCTCCGTCGAGGTAGGGAAGCAGCGTCAGCCCGCCAGCACCGGGCGCCGCAGCCAGCGCCAACCGGTCGAGCCCGGCGTGGTCGGTGTTCAGCATGGCGGCACCCGCCCCGAGCACACGGGCGGCGTTGAGCGTGCACACCAGGGGCAGGAACCCGCCCTCGGCGTCGGCGAACGACTGCACCGAGCCGCTCGGGTCGGCGCTCGCGACGTCGGTGCGGGCGAACGCCGTGCCACTCGTGCCGAGCGAGACGACGACGTCGCCGGGTACCAACCCGAGCCCCAGCGCTGCGCCCATGTTGTCGCCCGTCCCCGCCGCCACGGCGAGGCCGGATGCCGTGTGGCCGACGACCTCGGACGGCCCCGCCACCCGCGGCACGGCGAGGTCGGCGCCGCGCGTGGCGAGGGCGAGCAGGTCCTCGCGGTACGACCGGGTGCCCGCCGACCAGTAGCCGGTGCCGGAGGCGTCCCCGGCATCCGTGGTCCACGCCCGTGGCCCCGACGACCCCTCGCCGAGGATGCGCCCGGTCAGCCAGTCGTGGGGGAGCACGCACGTGGAGGCCCGGGCCAGGTTCTCGGGTTCGTGGTCGGCCATCCAGCGCAGCTTGCTGACCGTCGTGGCCGCCACGGGCACGACCCCGGTGGCGTCGGCCCAGGCCTGCGCGCCGAGCTCGGCCACGAGGTCGTCCGCCGACCCCGCCGAGCGGGTGTCGTTCCACAACAGCGCCGGCCGCACCACGGCATCCGACTCGTCCAACAGCACCATCCCGTGCTGCTGCCCACCGACGGCGATCGCGCTGACGCCGTCGAGGATGCCGCCACCGCTCGCCTCCTGCCACGCCGACCACCAGTGGCGCGGGTCGACCTCGGTGCCGTCGGGGTGGCCGGCGCGACCGGTGCGCACGACCTCACCGGTCACCGCGTCACAGACCACCACCTTGCACGACTGGGTGGAGGAGTCGACTCCGGCGACGAGCGGGCGATCGGTCTGGTTGTCCGTGGGCACCCCGCGACGGTAGCGCGTCAGCGGGCCGCGAACTCCGCTGCCTGACGCGCCGAGTAGACGCGGTCAACCGCGTCGATGCTGGCCCGGCTCGACAGGTCGACCCCGGCCTTCTTCGCGGCCGCCTTCGCCGCGGGGGTGCTCAGGTCGGGTGCCAGCACGAGTGCCGGCTTGATGGCGCGATCGGATGCCGCGTAGCGCCTCTGCTGGTCGGCCAACCTCTTCGTGGAGCCCTTGGCCGTGGTGAGCAGGGCTGCCGTGGCGGTGACCGTCGAGCCGGTGAGGTACGGGCTGACCGTGGGGGTGTAGCCGCTCGCCTGGCCGGTGCGGTTGGGGTGGTAGGACTCCTGGATCGGGTTGGACAGCCCGTTGATCCACTCCGAGCTCGAGCACACCGCGTGGCCGACGAACGGGGTCGTGGGGTCGGCGAACGAGAAGCCCGCCGCGGTGGCACGAGCGCGGGTCGTGGAGTTGACCAGGTCGGCCATGGCGTTCAGGCGGGTCATCTCGCTCGAGGAGAACCACGTGAGCAGGTTGCAGTCGACCCCGTTGAAGATGCGCGGGTACCCGACGACGGTGACCTTGGCCTGGGGAGCCCGCGCCTTGATGTTGGCGTAGAGGGTGTTCAGGGCGCCGGGGAGGGTCTGGTTCACGTAGGCCTGGGCCTTGTCGATGGCTCCGTTGCAGTTGCTCAGCCACGCCGGCTGGGCGCACGTGGTCAGCACGCTCGCGAAGCCGGCGTCGTTGCCGCCGATCGAGATGCTCACGTAGGCCGTGCTGGAGCTCAGGGCGGAGAGCTGGGTGTTCGAGACGTCGGCGATCTTCGCGCCCGAGCAGGCCCGGAAGTTCAGGTCGTACCCCTTGGCGGAGGCGATGAGCGACGGGTAGGCGTACACCGAGCGCAGGCAGCTCGTGCCGTCCGAGATGTAGCTGCGGGTGCCGGTGCCCGAGGAGTAGCTGTCGCCGAGCGCGACGTAGGACGGGTTCGCAGCGTGGGCCGGTGCGGCCGAGACCACGAGGGCCGCGGTGGCGGCGAGGGCTGCGGTGGACAGGGCACGTCGTCGGGCCATGGGGTTCTCCTCGAATCAGCAGGATCCTGCGGCGCACCCAGCGTCCTCCCTCGCAGCCCCCTGCGTCGAGACCCAACATCCGCGGAGTCAGGTGCACCCCGCGGGGATGAGCGGGACGGCATCCGCCGCGTAGCATCGAACGGTGGCCCTGACTGATCTCTCGCGCTGTTCCGTCGCCTCGCGTCACCGTGGCGACCCGCTGGCGGGCAGTGCCCCCGTCGCGTCGCGCTGGCTGCTCATCGAGCACCAGGGCCCGTGGGCGAAGAAGCCGCTCGCCACGCCTCCGCTCACGGCATCCCTCGGTGCCGAGATCGACCGGATCTGCGCGTCGTTCGGGGGCAAGGTCCTGCTCGTGCGCCGCCCCGGCCGCCGGCTGCCCGGTGAGGACCCGCACTCGTGGTTCGCGATCGACACCATCAGGCGCACCCGCGTCAGGGGCTCCTGGCGGACCGCCGACGACCTGCGCGAGGCGGCACATGCCCTGGGGATGCCGTTGTCCGACAGCGACGAGGACGCCGACCCGATGGTGCTCGTGTGCACCCACGCCACCCGTGACGCCTGCTGCGCGGTGCGTGGTCGGCCGATCGCGGCGACCTTGGCCAAGGCCCTGCCCGAGGAGGTCTGGGAGTGCACCCACCTCGGTGGGCACCGGTTCGCCGGCACGCTGCTGTCACTGCCCGACGGGGCCTGCTTCGGCCAGCTCGACCCTGACAACGCGCTGGCCGCCGTCATGGGACATCGCGCCGGGCGCACCGATGCTCGCTTCCTGCGCGGCACCACCCGATGGGACCCGCCCGTTCAGGCAGCCTTGGCCGCGGTGCTCGCCGAGCACGGCCCGGCAGACCTCGACGACCTCGCCCCCGGAGCCGCGGACACCGACGGGGACCACACGACGGTCGAGGTCTACGGCCGCGGATCGCTGCCGCCCCGCGTGGTCGTCGACGTCGTGCGCGAGGCCCTGCCCGACGCCCCGCTCAGCTGCGGGGACGTGCCCAAGGCCCACGTGGCCCACCGCGCGGTCCTGCGCCCCTGACTCAGGGTGAGGGGGCGGAGGCCGGCAGCACCGTGGCCGTCGTGAGCGGCTCGTCGCGAGAGCACACCCGCTCGGGGTCCACCTCGCGCCGGTCGATCCGCGACCCGTTGACGAGCTGCACCCCGTCGTAGCTCGGCCGCCCCTCGATGACGTTGCTGTACCGGTAGCGCGTGAGCGTCGCGAGTCGGCAGTTCGTGCCGAAGGTCAGCACGTCGAAGGCCGACGGCTGCCCGACGAGCTCCTCCCCGGGGGCCTGCTCGACGAAGTGGTTGACCGGCCCACCGCCGGTGAAGGTGCCGACCTGCACCCGGTTGCCCTCGAGGTCGGTGGAGTGCATGTGCCCGTTGACGAGCACCCCGCCCTCGACTCCCTTGAGCGCCCACGGTTCGTGGCTCACGACCACGTCGGATGCCGTCCGCCCACCGAACGCGGCGACGAAGGCTTCGCGGGCGGGGACCTGCTTCGCCGGCGAGCCGGTGCCCGAGTCGCCGAACCAGCGCGGGTCGTTGAACCCCGAGATCGTGACGCCCCCGATGCTGGCCTCGGTGTACTCGCCGGGCGTCGGCTCGAGCAGCACGACGTTCGGCACCTGCGCGAGCCGGGCCAGGACGGCGGTGTCGGTCGCGCTCGTCGCGTCGTGGTTTCCCCGGACGAACAGGTAGGGCACCTCGAGGGACTCGATGCCGCTGAAGATGCCGGCCGCCTCACCCTCGGCAACCGTCCCGAAGTTGAGCAGGTCGCCGGCGTCGATGACGACGTTCACCGACTCCTCCTGCACGATCGTGCGCATCAACGAGTACTGGTTGCCGCCGTGGATGTCGCTGACGAGCAGGGCGCGCAGCGCGGTGTCGGCCTCGAGGGGTGCCGCCGAGTACTTCTGCTGCAACGCCGTCGACAGGGCGATGACGTTGCGCAGGTACGGCGCGACCTGGGTGGCCCGGGCCTCGACGTCGGACAGGATGCCCTGGTTGCGCTGCAGGGTGCCGAGGATGCCGGTCGACGTGAAGGTCTCCTGGCGCTGCGGCTGGTAGGTCGCGTACAACGAGGCCGCCGTCAGCGCGGTGGCCAGCACCCACCCCGTGCCGCAGGCGACGACGAGGGTGAGCCGGGGGCGACGGCGGCGCAGCACGGCATCCGCCCCCACCACCGCACCGATCAGCACGAGCCCGCCGATGGCGAAGCGCAGGAGGACGTCGACGGCCACCTCGCGGATGGCCTCGCTCAGCTCGGCCGGACCGGGTCGCAGTGACGCGAGGCTGACGTTGGGGCGGGACAGCTCGTCGGCGATGCTCGCGTTCACCTGTGGCACGGAGCGGATGCCGGGGGCGACCCCGGAGAAGCCGAGTTCGAGGTCACCGAACGCCGTGGTCGCGAGGATCTGGCCGAGGTGGGTCGGGTCGGGGTCGAGCGACACGGTGGCCTGGTAGTTGCGGGTGTGGGCCGTCGCGGGGGCAACCGTCGTCGCGATGACACCCGCGGCGATGCACGCCACGGTCACGGCGAGCACCCCGAGGCCCTGAAGGACCCGACGTGAGCCGATCCGGTGGCCTGCCCACCACCACACCCCGATCGCCGTGACGAGCGGCCAGATCACCGTCAGGGCGGCGACCACCCGTTCGTGGAGCCCGAAGGACGCGCTGCTCAGCCCCAGCCCGAGGCTCGCGACGGATGCCGTGAGCACCATCGCCGCCGTGCGCGCGACGCGCTGGGTGAGGACTCGCGGGCCGCTCTCGGTGGCGGCGAACCACGGCCAGAGGCCGAGCAGGACGAAGGATGCCGTGGCGACCGCCGTGTGCGCAGCGGAGGACTCGGCGCGCGAGGGCAGCGGGACGGCGGCGACGAACAGGGTGGCGACGCCACCAGCGGCCAGGATCAGGCGCCCGGTGCGCTGGGCTGCTCCGAGGGCCCAGGCCGTGACGACGTGGGCCAGCCCCGTCACCACGAGCGCCGCGGTCATCACCCAGCGGTGCGGGGTGGCCGAGGCGGCGAGGGCGCTGATCGTCTCGGACCGGGCGTCGAAACCCCCGGGTTGCAGAGCGGCGGCCCACGTCCATCCGCCGACGAGCGCCACGACGGCGACCGTCGCACTGAGCACGGCGGTCCTGGGCCGCCCCCTGCGTGCGGGCATGCGCTCACAATAGGTCGGCGCCCGGACTGTGATGCGTGTCACACTGAATCGGTGATCGACCTCGTCGGCTTCGACCTCGTCCTGCAGCTGCACCGCCTCACGGTCGCCGACCTGCTCAACCGGCCCGAGCGCTCGTTGCCCGGCGGGGGGTCCTTCCACCTGTTCGGCGGTCC
>ENA-UPSM01001415-UPSM01001415.1-activated-sludge-metagenome-genome-assembly--contig:-NODE-1415-length-31978-cov-5.494095_pt1 | contig 31978 bp, 24 predicted proteins | sample MGYA00238181_ERZ773283 | MGnify/ENA primary metagenome ERZ773283 (study PRJEB29023, sample SAMN05720199) | activated sludge metagenome | isolation source: Anaerobic digester | place: Japan...
GGACATTTCTAACGAGATAAGACTGAGGACATTTCTAATGTGGTTTGACACCGCCACGCGGTTCCCTTGATTCCCTTCCCATAATGCCCTAGGATGGCCGGAAATCCGGCATGGCTGTGCTCAAGGGGCGGAGCGTCGTATGGAGAACACCGAGCTCACGGTCATAACAGTGACACGAGGGATGCCGCAGGTGCTTTCCATGTGTTTAAGCCACCTCGAGTTGCAGACCTATCCGCCGGCGAAATTCGAAGTGCTGGTGGCAGTTCTCCCGAATGTCACGGAGACCGAGCAAACGCTCCAGCGGTTTTCCATGGGGGGGCCGGTGCGCATGCGCTTTGTTCACGCTGGCCGGGAAGATGTTGTCGCAGCGCGTAATCTCGCCGTGATGCAGGCTCTGGGGCGATGGCTTCTTTTTCTGGACGAGAACCTGCTGGCCGGCAGCCACCTCATCGAAAGCCACATCGAAACACAGCAACTCAATGGCGGCGCCTGTGCGGTTGTCGGCCACATAGATTATCATCCCCAGCTCGAGCATCGGACGCAGCCCAAGGCCTGCATGTTGACCGACCGGGTGTTTCAACCCGGTCAGCCGTTGCGTTTTCTCGATTGGCGCGCGCACAACCTCAGCTTACCCCGTGACACCGTATTGGAGGCTGGCGGTTTCAGCGAGGTCCTCCCCTTGGCGGGCCTCGAGGATATCGAACTCGCTTACCGGCTGGAAACCGGCGCGGGTTTGAGAGGGTATTTCTGCGACCGGGCCCAAGCGTTCTTATGGAAACCGGAGTCTATGGCCGAGGAGGAAAGCCGGTACTACGCACAAGGGTACTGGCTGCACCATTTGGTCACAAGCACACAGTCCGAGTCGCTGCGTGAACGTTACAAGAGTGTTGTTGCCTCGTGGCGCGGCATCCTTGATCCCGTGTTCTTACCCGTGGCGCATGGTGTCTGTCCCATGCTCGCGTTCAATTCCAATGCTCATAACGTGTTGCGGCGCGGGGTTCTGCGAAGTGCCTTCCGCCGCGGGTTTCGTGATGCCCTCCGTGGGCGCGCCCCGGCGCCTCCCGTGTCATGACCGGCGGGGGCGCCGGTCCCACACGGGCGACCGGTCCCACACGGGTGGGGTGATCTTTCAACAGACCTCGTAAACGTATTATCATAGGCTAGGATCGCGTTTTCGCGGAGAGCCGGAGGATGGGGGACTCCCGTCCGGTTCTCGCGGATGCGCGCCCGGCAAGCAACAGGCAGGACCACGCGTGCCGCGGGTCAGGCAGAAGGGTAGCCAGGGTTTGCATCACCCGTCCGCAAGCGCGGTGGTGGCGCAGTCCTTTGGCCGAGTATCCCGGATTTGCATCGATGCGATTGATTCACACAGCGGATCTTCATCTCGACATGTGCTTTGCTTCGGCGCACATCCCGCCGGGTTTCGGCAATCGCAGGCGCCAGAGCCTGCGCGATGTGTTCCACGGGATCGTCCAGCGCGCCGGGGAATGGCCTGCCGACACTCTCCTGATCGCGGGCGATCTCTTCGATTTGGACCGGGTCAGCCGGGACACGGTGCGGTTTCTGCAAGCTGAATTCAAGTCGATTCAGCACGTGCCCGTCTGTATTGCTCCCGGTAATCACGATCCGTATGTGCAGGGGTCTCCCTACGCGGAAGAGACCTGGCCGGATAACGTCATGATTTTCGAGCAGCCGGAATGGCATTCCCGGGTGCTCGATGAGCAGGGGACGACCGTGCACGGGTTCGGGTTCGATGGCCCGGACGTATCCAGGAACCCCTTCGGCCGGTTCCCGCCGATTCAGCTCGGGGCGGTCCATGTGGCCGTTGCCCACGGCTCCGCGCTCGGCCATCAGCCGCCCGGCAAGGAGTCCTATGCGCCGTTCGACCCCGCTGCTGCTTCGGTAAACGGGTTGCGTTATCTGGCGCTGGGGCATTTTCATGCCTATACGCCGATCAAAGGCGACTTCCCGACCGTCATGGCCTACTCGGGCGCACCCGAAGGCCACGGTTTCAACGAAACCGGCATGCGGCATTTCCTTGAAGTGGAAATCGATGCCGAGAACGTGCGCATTACTCCCGTGGCCTCCTCGCGCTCGGTTTACTTGACTGCCAGCATCGATTGCAGCCCCTTCACATCTTCCCAGGACGTGGTCAACGCCATCCGCGCCCTACCCCGCGAGGAAGGTCCCGGGACCGTTGCCCGCATCACCCTTGTGGGCACGGGCGCGCCCGAATGGCGCCCGGAACTGGACGCCATCTACGACGCGGTGGCGCCCGCCTTTGAACATATCCTTCTCGAGGATGAGACCGAGGCCGTCGAGGATTTCGAAGCTCTGGCCCAGCAGCAAACCAGTCTCGGGGGATTCGTGACGCGTCTCAACGCGGAAATGTCCGATAATAAAAAGGGACGTAAACATACTATGCTGGCTCGCGCTCGTGAACTGGGACTGGCGGCGTTCCGCAACCGGCCGATCACATTCCAGGGCCTGGAAAGGGATTGACCGTGATTATCCGTAAACTGTTTCTCGACGGCTATGGCCGCTTTATGGGCCGTGAAATCCAATTCACGGATGGGCTGCAGGTGGTGCTCGGCGCCAACGAGCAAGGCAAAACCACCATGCGCAATTTCATTACCGACATGCTCTACGGCCAGAAAGCCAGCAGCACGCAGCGCCGGTACGAAGAAAGCCACTTGCTTCGCCGTCCCTGGGACGACAACGGGGTCTATGCCGGCCGCATGACCTACTGTCTCGACAACGGCCAGGAATTTGAAGTCCATCGCACCTTCGACCGCAAGTCGGAGTCGGTACAAGTTTTCAATCACACCCATGGCCGCGAGATCACCGGGGAATTCCCCATGGGCCGCAACCGGGAAATCGAGTTCGCCGCGCACCACCTCGGCCTCAGCAAGGTCATCTTTGCCAACCTGGCCGTCATTGGCCATGCCAGCCTCGAGTCCCTCGGCGACGCGGACGCCCTGCTTCAAATCGGCGAGAAGATAGCCTCGCTGGCCGATACCGCCGACGAAGCCAGCTCGTCCGCCGCCGCGGTCAAGCATCTTGATGCCTACGTGGCGCGCATCGGCCGTCTGGTGCCGAACTCGAAACGGCCCCTGCCTTTGGCAAAGGCGCGCGTGGAACAGCTCGATGCGGAACTATCCGAAGCCCGCCGCGCCCGCGATGACGTGGCCGGGCTTGACGGGCGCCTGCGCACGGCGCGCAACCAGGTTCAAGCCCTGCGCACGAAACAGGCGAACCTCGAACGCCAGATCCGAAAACTCGAGCAAACCGAACGCCACAACCGTCTTCACAAGGCAGAGACCGTTCAGGGCCATATCGAATCCCTCACCCAACGCCTCTTCAGCCTGGCCAAAGCCAAGGATTTTCCTCTCGAGCAGGAAGATGTCTTTCATGCCGCACTGAACGCGGTCGAAACGGCCCGCGAGCAGGTTGCACGGACCGAGGCGCGCGTTGAGGAGTTGCTCCGCCGGTACCGTGAAGCCTCCCGAAACCTCGAAAACGACGCCGTCGAGATCCAGGACATCCCGGAGCAGTTCGAAAACCCTCTCAAAGAACTCGATACCCAGGTTGCGCGGCTGCGCGATTTCACGGAAGACCTCGAGAAAGCCCAGCAAACAGCCCGAGACGAGATCGCGCACGCGGAACAGGAACTCGAGGCCCTGCCCGATTTCGAGACGTTTGACGCCGACCCCATGGCGTGCATAAACCAACACGCCAACTCGTTCAGTCTGGCGCAGCAGGAACGCGACCGCGCGCGCGAGCTCCTCAACCGCCTCGAAGCAGAGCGCGAGCGACGCGAAACCGAACTGGCCCTGCCCAAAGAAGTATTCAGCCGGTTTGACGATTTTCCCGCCCAGGCCCGCGATTACGCCGTGGAGACCAAGCTCTCCGAGGAACGATGCGCCCAGCACCGCAAACGGATCGAGGAAGCTCAGCGGGACCTCGAAGGTCACGAACAAGACCTTCCCAATTTCCGCGTGATGGCCATTTTCGGCGCCCTGCTTGCCGTTATCCTGCTCGTCTTCGCTTCCGTTACCGGAAACAAGGGCATCTACCTCGTCGAGGTGTTCGCGCTCGGCGTGTTCGCATATAACACGGCCCATTGGCTCCACGCGCGGCTTAACCTCCGCCAGCTTCGGGGAATTATTGACGGCGCCGAAGCCGAGATCGCGCGCCTCGAAGAAGAAAAAGCCTCCCGCGAAACGGACATGAATGACATCGTCCACCAGGCCGAGTGCGGCTCGTTCCGCGAACTCGAAGCCATGTACGAGCGGTTTGTAAAAGAACGGAACGAACTCGGAACACTCTTGGCGGATCTCGAGCACCACCAGCATCAGGCGCGCGTTGAAGAGTCTCACGTGGCCCAGAAACTCGAGCGCCTCCACGAGATCTTTTCCGCGCTTGGCGAGACCATCCAATCCGAGGAGGACGTGTCCCCCGCCGCCGCGCAAGCCATCGTCAAATACCAGCGCTACTGCGAGACCAAACGCCGGCGCGAGGAACAGCAGCGCCAGCTGGATTCCCTGGCAGTCGAGGCCCGGCGCAGTGCTGAAAAGCTCGCTGCCAAGGAAGAACAGGAGAAACGCCTCTCGCTCGAGGTCCGCAAGCTTCTCCGGAACGCGGGGTACAAAGAAGAAGCCAACCACACCAGTGCGCTGGGCGCTTTGCGCGCGTACGGAATCCGCATCGCGCAACTCCGTCCGCGCCGCGCCAACGCCGAAGCGCTCAAGCAGCAAGCCGACGAGTTCGCGCAACAGCTCGAGCAAGACCGCCGCGAGCTCGAACAGGCGCAAGAGGACCTCTCGCAGTTGCTGGACAATGTGGGCGTGGATTCGGTCGAGGAGTACCGCGCCCTGGCCGCCCAGGCGCGCGAGTACCGCGAAGCGCGCATCAAACGCGCCTCGTTGGGCGAACAGCTGGATACCCTTCTCGGGAACGACACGTTCGAATCGCTCCGCGACGCCGTCCAGGATGGTGATTCCGAGGAGCAACTGCTCCTTGAAGACGGGCCGGCATTGCGGGCGGCGTTCGAATACGGGCAGAAGGAACTCGAGGCTCGGGGCAAGGAGATCCATTCGCTCGAACTTGCCATCGCGGAGCGCTGCGCCGGGCTTCGTTCGATCAACGAGATCGAGGAAGAACGTGCGTCCGTTGCGCAGCGCGTCGAAGATCTTCAGCTCGAACTCGACGCCGCGGCCCACGCCGCCGCCATCATCGAGGAAGTGGCGCACGATCGGCACGCGCGCGTGGCTCCGAGCCTCGCCAGGACCGCCAGCCGCTATCTGCACCACATTACGGACGGCGCCTACTCGCAGCTGGTGCTCAACAAGAATCTCCAGGTCACCGTCCGCATCCCCCAGACCGAGAAACTGAACACCTCGCCCGAGAAACATCTGAGCAAGGGCACCGTCGACCAGATTTATCTGGCGTTGCGGCTCGCACTTGTCACGAATCTGTGCGAAGAGGGCGAATCCGTCCCCATGCTGCTTGACGACCCTTTTGCGAATTATGACGACGTGCGTCTCGAGCGTGCATTGACGTTGCTCAAAGAACTGAATGCGGTGCCCCAGATTCTCTTGTTCACCTGCCGCGAAGACGTAGCCGAAACGGCGCATACACTTGGCGTGCCCGTGCTGGCGCTGTAAGTCCTTCCGCGGCTTCTTGCGGCGGCGCGTTCCGTTGCGGTATCAAATGAAATGGACTGAAGACAGAAACGCCCTGACAACACAGGAAGCGGGGCGCGGGAGAAAGGGTGTGAGAGCCGTGAGCGCAAACGCCGACGTGCAAGAGCTGCGTCGCAAGCTCGGGGAGGTCAGCGACGTCCATAACGCCGTTGCCCTGCTTCAATGGGACCAGGAAACGTGTATGCCGCCCAAGGGCGCCGAGGCGCGCGGCCATCAACTGGCGACGCTCAGTGCAATCAAACACCGGCTCTTCACGGCCGAGAGCCTGGGAACGCTCTTGCGCGAGTTGTACGCCCGGTCCGACAGGCTTGACCCCGGCGATGCAAAGCTGGTCGAGGTCACCCTGTACGATTACGACCGCGCAACAAAATTGCCCGAAGATTTCGTACACACCGTTGCCGCCGAGCAAAGTAGAGCGCTCGAGGTTTGGGTAGAAGCCCGGCGAGCGTCCGATTTCGCTTTGTTTCGCCCCAATCTGAATACGCTTGTCCAACTGGCGCGCCAGAAGGCAGAGTATTTCGGATACCAGGAGTCACCCTACGATGCCCTTCTCGAGGAATTCGAGCGGGGCATGACGGCTGCTGAACTCAACCGCATCTTCGGCATCCTTGCGCCTGAACAGAGCGCGCTGGTAAAGCGCATCGTCAACGCGGGCCAGCCGGACCTGCCCTGGCTCTCCGGAAACTGGGACGAATCCGACCAATGGGACTTTTCGCTCAGGGTTCTTCGCGATATGGGCTACGATTTCGAGGCGGGACGCCAGGACAGGTCGGTCCATCCGTTCTCGACCTGTTTCGACACCCGCGACGTGCGTGTCACGACGCGGCTCAGCGAGAAGGCCCTCTTCTCTTCGCTCATGAGCTCGATGCATGAAGGCGGGCATGCCCTGTACATGCAGGGACACGCCGAACGCGACCGCCGCACGTTCCTGTGCGACGCGCCCTCGCTTGGCATGCACGAGTCGCAGTCGCGCATGTGGGAAAACATGGTCGGGCGAAGCCTGCCCTTCTGGCGCCACTATCTCCCCGTCATGCGCGGCTATTTCCCTGGACGCTTCGACGGGGTTTCTCCGGAAGACGCTTATGCCGCGATAAACCTGGTCCAACCCTCGTTGATTCGCGTCGAAGCCGACGAATGTACGTATAACCTGCACGTGATCATCCGTTTCGAACTCGAAGTGGCTCTGATCGAGGGCGGCCTTGGCGTAGACGAGGTCCCCGAGGCATGGAACGCCAAGGTGAACCAATACCTCGGCCTTCACGTGCCCGACGACGCCCACGGCTGCCTCCAGGACATCCATTGGTCCCACGGGGCTTTCGGGTATTTCCCCACCTACGCGCTCGGCAACCTGTATGCCGCCCAGTTGTTCGAAACCATGCTCGAACAAGTCCCTGACCTCTGGGGATGCGTGGAGCGAGCCGATTTTGCGCCGGTACTCGCGTGGCTCCGCGACAACATACACGTCCACGGCCGTAGAAAACTCGCGCACGAACTCGTGCGCGACATCACAGGCAAGGACCCTGCGCCCGATGCCTATCTGGCATATCTGGAGAGCAAATTCGGCGCGTTGTATAATCTCGGCCCCTGAAAGAGCCGTTCCCCCAAAGGCACGAAGTGCGCGCCTGATGGTCCGCCGCATTTCGGACACGCATCAATAGTGTATTGCACGCCAACCCCGTGTCGTTGCCCCCCAAACCACAAAATGCGGAGCAAAACGGAGGGCCGGTTTTCCCACCCGCCGTCAGTCACGGCGGACCGAACGGTCCGCCCTCGTTACGGCCAAGCTCGACGCCCCAGGCCGGCTCCTACAGATAATCGGCGACATTGATCTCGCTTTCGCGGGGGTCGATGGAGCGGACGATGCTGCGGAGATACGCGCCGTCGGCGTCGCGTTCGGCGAGATCGACTGCCCGGAACGCCCGGCTCTCGCCGCAGGGCTCGGCCAGCACCTTTGCCTGAGGACGGTAGATGTCGCCCGGATTGGGTTTGCAGACCACGGCTAACTCGCCCGTATCCAGTTCCACCAGGGTTCCGACCGGGAACATGCCCGTGAGACTGGCGAAAACCTTGGTCAATGTGGGGTGGAAAGTCGTCCCCCTTCCTTCGATGATGATCTGCATGGCCCGGTCGGGCAACATCGAGGTGCGGTACGACCGGTCCGAGGTAAGGGCGTCGTAGACGTCTACAATCGTCACGAGATGGCTGATGAAATGCAGGCCGCCGGGTACGTCATAGTCGGGGTAGCCGTGATGATCGAAGTGGACATGATGCTGGGCCGCGGTCACGACGGCCAGCGGATTGGCGCCTTGTTCCGTGAGGATCCGGGCGCCCTCGGGCGCGTGGGATTTCATGTACTCGAACTCGTCCTGGGTGAGTTTGCCGGGCTTGTCGAGAATCTCGAGGGGCATCTGGACCTTGCCGAGGTCGTGCAGCAGGGCCGCCACGCCCACGGTGTGCAGGAGCGATTCATGGAAGTGCAGTTTGGAACCCATGAGCATGCTGAGTATAGCCACATTGACGGAGTGGTAGAACGTATATTCGTGGAAATCTTTCATGGCACTCAGTCCGAGGAATGTGTCGGGATGTTGCAGTACGCCCGACACAAGCATGCGCGCGACGCCATCCACGAGTTCCAGGCTGATCGTTTCGCGGCCGCTCGCTTCGGCAAAAGCCTGAATGACCGCCTGGACGGCGGTGCGGTAGACGCCGCGCGATACCCGGGTCGTTTCCGCTTGTTGTTCGGGTTGCTCCTCCGTGGACAGAGCAAGGCTCTTGCGGCCGATAAGCACCCGGCGCACCCGTTTCCGTTCAAGGGCGGCCTTGATGCCTCCGAGGGCTTCCAGATCAGGCGGTTTGGCAACGCTCAACACGATGAACGCCATGAGCTCGTCCCCGCTGATGCCCGGAAGAAACGTGATAGACACAAGGTCGCGGCGGGCGAGGTCCGATATCATGTGTTCCATCATGCCGTCGTCATCGGGGATGTGGCGCCCTTCGATGAACACGTCGCCTTCCGAAATGGACAGGGTTACGCTGTCGCGAACCAGGATCAGTTCGTCGAGCGCCCCGGCAAGAAGCTCTTGAGACTCCCGCACATAGGGATGCTCCGGCGGATAGATGCGCGCGCGTCTGCGCGCCTTGTCCAGATTCCGCAGGAAGGTGCGTGCGGCGGCTATGAACGGATCAGCCTGGGTCGTCATGTCTTCCCTATCTCCGGATTGCCGGGAACTCGGGCTGCCTGGTGCCGCCGCTGGATTTCCTCGGTGGCGCGCGCGCACGCTTCCAGCACCGCTTCGTCTCGGATAAGGCCAAACCGCAATGTCTGCTGCTTGAACATGTCGAGCAAGGCAATGTCGGAGGGATCGCCGATGCGGCCGAGCGCGCGCACCACGCCCGCCGCGAATTCGTGGCACGAGCGCACGCGTTTGTCGCCCTCGCCAACCATGGCCCTGAACTCCTCGAGAATGCCCGCGGCGTTGATTATTCCCAGCCACTCGGCCGCCAGACCCCGGATAACGGGTTCGGCGTCGTCAAGGGAGCGGCGCAGAAGCGCTTCGGCCTCCGGACCCCGGATCGTTGCGGCTGCGCGTAATACTTCGCGACGGACCCGGATATCGGCATGGTGCTCCACCCGCTCGAGGGCGCTGATGCCCGCAGCCGACTGCAGTTTTCCCAACACGTAAACGACGTTCCGTACGACATACCACTGCCCGTGCTCGACCATGCGGCTCAGGAAATATACGGCGCCGCTGCCCAGATCGATGAAGGCAAGAATTAACCGCCGGCGCACTCCCCGGCTCTGTTCCCTGGCCAACGCTTCGAACAAGACTTCGTACGTGCGCTCCCCAAACCGTGCCAACAAACCCAGAAGCGCGCGGTACGGCGCCCCGTCGAGGTCGGCCTCGAGCACGGCCAGTACCACGCGGCGCACCCACGGCTTCTCGGACAAACGCGTCGTGAATTCCTCGGCCAGCGCGCCGGCCCGCGCATCCTGCCGCTCGTGCGCCAGAGCATCGGCGCCCGCAAGACAGTTCGCCACGAAAACAAAACGCCCATGCTCGGGCGCGCCTTCGAGCGCCTGGTCGATCATGTCCCACGCCGAAGCATCCAACTTCGGGATATGTCCCGCTCTGCGCAAGTACATGAGGTTCAATGCCGCGCGCTCGAGATCGTCTTCCGGCGAAACGGAGCCCACCGCCTCGCTGAGCACGTGCAATTCCCCTTCCGTCAGGGTCAACTCGCGGGCACGGGACTTACGGCTCTCCTCTCTATTCTCGCGTTCAGTAAGCTGCTTTGGCGCCTTTTTTTGAAAGGATGCACCCGTGCCCCACGGCTGTTCCTCGAGATACGACACGAAATCCTGTCGGCACGATTCCGGAGATTCCCGCAGCTCCTGCAGCATCAGACGTTTGACCGTTTCCCGGCGCTGCTCGTCGCCCGCAAAATCCTCCAGGAAATTCGAGATGGTGTTTGCCGTTCCGTTGTGCAGCCGGACGTGGGAGCTCAGGAGATGCGCCACCACCTCATCGGGAAGAGACGCGCACACGTCCGCGACCAGAGCCACCTTGCCGACGTCCGCTGCCATCGCGGTATCCACAACCTGCGCACGCACCGATGTGTCCGTGGTCAGCACAGCTTCGGCGATGTTGCGGATCATGCTCTCCCGCGTCTCGGGAGGTAGCAATTTGACGATGTCCGCTATGTGGCCCAACGTCTGGTGAACGAGGTCGACGGATATACCCGCCCCGGTCTTCTCCGGCGGGCGGATACTCGCGAGGTACGTCAACGTCTCGGCCAGCCGGTGTGGATCGGACAGGTTGTTGTAAAGGTATTGGGTTTTTTCCGCCGAGCCCTGGGCAATTTCGAGGAAGAATTCGGAGAGGTCGGAGATGTCCTCCACCTCGTCCTCGGGCAGGTCGCCCGCAAACGGCTCGGCGGCTTCCAGGGGTGCGCGGCGGCGGGCCTGCTTGCTGCGCAAGTACGACAGCATATCCACGTGTAACGGCGCCGGAGTTCGGTCGACGAGATGGAAATTCTCGATCACCTCCAGCCCGATGTGTTCGAAATCCGCCTCCTCGAGCACTTGCTTGAACGCGTTTGCGTTTTCGGCCGTAGCCACGGCGGTGATGAGCTGCTCGAGTTCGTATCCATCCAGCCCCGGCCGCAACCAGAAGAATTTGACGCCATGCTCGTGCAACTGCTCGGCCAGGCGGCGCAACCCTTCGCGTTTCGGGCCGATGGGCTCGTCTTCAAATACAAACGCATCGCGCGTGACGCGGAGAATCACAAAATCCCTCTCTTCCGAAGCGCCGGTTTGTTCAAGGTCATCGTCATACGCGCGATACGACTCGTTCATCGCTTCGGCCGCGGCCATTGCGGCAGAAACGGCTTCGCGAATACGCGGGTTGTCGGCGGGATACAGCTGCACAGCCCGCCATGCCTGGACCAACAGGTTCAGGAATTGTTCGAGGCTCTGTCGTAACGCATCTTCCATCGCATCCAGAATCCGGTTGTGCCCCCGCTACACGACCCAATCGCCCTTGTGCCTCCACTAGCCCCGCGGGGCATCTCATCAGCGTCAATAGTATCATAGATGAGACTACGCGATTCCCCGCAGGGCGCCGGCTCGTCTCCCACGCCGCGCCACAATACCCCGTGAACACGGAACCTGTGTTGCGCGCCTTCAGACCGTGATATGATGAATGCGAACCCGTTCAATGGTTATTGTCTTGGCCCGCGCACGATGAGACGCACGATCGCTATTCTCTCCGGAATCTGGCTTGGCTGCATCCTGGCAACGCCAGGATGCGGCCGCGATCACGAGAAGATCGCCGAAATTCCCCCGACGGATCTCCTTCTGGCCAAGGAGATCTTTGACCGCGTGGTTCAAACGTACGGGGAATGCGATACCTACCGCGACACCGGAATCATGACCCGGACGTTTCTTGCCGGGGAAAACGTGCAGGAAGAAGCCCAGACCTTCTCCACGGCGTTCGAGCGCCCGTACCGCTTCCGTTTCGAATGCCGGGAGGCCGAAAACCGTTACATTGTCTATGCGGATGCGGCAACCGTGCGGGCATGGTGGGATGCTCGCGAAGGCATCCAGCCCATGTCCTCGCTCGACGAGGCCATCGCCCGCGCCGTGGGGCCATCCAACGGCGCTTCCCACACCATCCCGCGGCTGCTGTTACCCGAACGCATCCGGGGCAGAAGTCTGGCCGAACTTCTGAGCCTTGAGCGGCTGTCCGACGCCATGCTCGAGGATGTCCCCTGTTACCGCGTGACCGGAGCGGATCGCAGCGGCGCCCCGTATGTCGTCTGGATTGACCGGGCGTCGTTCCTGGTGCGCCGGATCGATGAGGAACACGCCTTCTCGGAGTTCAACACGACGGATCGCACCGTCTATTATCCGGAACTGAACGCTGAATTGCCCGACGACGCGTTTCACCTGAATGTGCCCGCTTCCGAGACCGGCCGCAAGGAGATCACCGCTCGCGCCCAGTGACCGGGCCCGCTTCCGTGTACGCCCCGAAATCGGCATCATCACCTTGCGCCGCGCGGGCTTATCCGTCGGATGATGTCAATGACGAGGCCGCATCCAGGCGCGCCTTCGCTTCTTCGTAGATGTCGGGCGGCAACGGGCCGCGCATAGCCGTGACAATGTTCTCTTCGAGATGCTGGCGGCTGGCCGTGCCGACGATCGTCGTATGGCAATGAGGATGCGTAAGCGTGAATCGCAACAGAAAAGCCGTGCGGCTTTCGTCGAGCCCCCGCAGCTCGTCAAGGCGGGCTTCCTCGAAGAGCGCCCACCGTTCCTTGGCGCCAAGGCCCTGACCCGGCTCGCCCTTGGCAACGCCCCCCCGGATAATCACGCCCGCTCCTGCCTCGCCCGCCTTGGTGATCAAGTCTTCGTGTTCGCGCTGCAGCGCCGAATACGGAATCTGAAATACGTCGAACACGCCCCAGTCGATGTAGGTGCTCAAATCGGGATTCGTCGACGAACAGCCGAGAAACCGGATTGCGCCCTGCGCCTTCAGTTCCTGGAGGGTTTCCACGCACTTGTTCTGTTCGCATACGGCGACGCTCGGGTTGTGCAGCTGCAGCACGTCGACGCAATCCATCTGCATCTTGAGCAGCGAATCGGCGATGTTGCGCAGAATGTTGTCGCGCGTGTAGAAGTGGGGCGTCTCGTCGTGCTTTCCAGCATACACGACGTGGCACCCGCACTTGGTCGCGATGTGAAACTCCCCGCGCCGCTTTGCGAGATGGCGCCCGATGTACAGCTCGCTCTTGCCGTAGTCGTTCGCCGTGTCGATGAAATTGATCCCCGCGTCCACCACGGCGTTCAGGATGCTCGATGCCTGTTCATCGTTGCAGGGGCGTCCGCCCCAGATGCGCTCTCCGCGCACTTCCATGGCCCCGTAACCCAGTTGCGTTACCTCGAGACCAGTGCGCCCCAATGTGCGTTTCGGCAAACTCATAGCGTCGCTCCTTCTCGGACCTTCACGGTGCCTTGCTTCCAACGCCACGCCCGGCCGCATGGGCGTGACGGCCCATCCCATGCCAGTATACACTCTCCTTGCCAGACCACTCTCCGAATCGCGCCCGTATGTCCCCCAAAATGAGCCCGTTCCACAGATGGGTGCATATGCGGACGCTCTTTCGGGATTTCAGCTGTATGGGAGACCTGGGGTCCAAGTTGTCGCCAGGCCAGGAGACAGGCAACATCGTGAGCGGCTATTCGGCGCGCTCCAACCGTATGACCGTTGCTTCGGGGGGGCAGAAGAAGCGGACGGGGACGTCGGTCGTGCCGAGTCCGGCGGAGGTGTACCCCTGGGTGGGGTCGTTGCGCCACTGCCGAAAACAGTATTTTCTGGGCGCCCGCGCGTTGACCACAAGGGCCGTGCCGCCGGGCAGGCAGACCTGGCCGCAGTGCGTGTGGCCGCACAGGTAGAAGTCGATGTGGTGGCTGGGAGCGATCGCGGCCAGTTCAGGGGAGTGCACAAGAAGAATCGTGAATTCTTCGGGAGGTACGCCGGCGAGCGCAAGAGGCAGGTTGTCGCACCGGTAGCGGTGGGGATCATCAACCCCCGCGAACCAGACGCGGTCTCCGCCAAGGTCGAGCGGAAAATGCTCGTTCATGAGAACGGGCAGCCCCATTTGACGTAGAGGGGATACGAACGCGGCGACGTCGTGATTGCCCAGAACCGCGGCGCTCCCATAAAGAGGTTTGACGCTGTGCAATAGTTGCTGCATGCTCTCGAGGACGTGCTCGTAGGGGCCGGCAAATGCGTAGCGGTAATCGCCGGTGAACGCGCAGAAGTCTGCTTCGACCGGACTCAACAGTTCACATAGCTTGCCCGTGAATTCGGGATCGTCTTCCCTGAAATGCATGTCGGTCAGGTGGAGAATGCGGAACCCGTCAAAAGCCGGTGGGAGGTTGGCGAAGGAGAACGTGACTTCGCGCAACTGAAAATCGCGGGCATTGGCTTCGCCGCGGGCTCGGAGGCCGCTGAGGTTCACCAGCTTTTCCAGCCAGAACTCGGGAAAGCGAGGAGCACTATGCTCCATATCTTTGCGGGCGCGGCGGCCCATGGTCTCTTCGCACTGGCGTTCAAGAACCAGGCGGCGCGCCAACAGGGCCTCAGCGCCGCAGTCTTCCTCGGCATGTGAAATATCTGGAAGGCGTTCGGGTGGCATACGGCCCTTAATGTTCCTCTATGTTCGGGTGGTCTTGCGGTAAACACTGCCCGATATTACGGATGCGGAGCGGCGGATTCAATGCGGCCGGCCGTAGGCCGGGCGGATGGGTCCTGACGACGGGGCCGGACGCGGATGGGATTGAAGATGGAGCTGGCGCCCTGGCGCCCGCCCCCCGCTTTTCTCCCAGTCACGCAGCAGCCGGAACCTTGCAACCGGGGACGATTTTCGCATTATTGACAGCTCATTCGCCTTGGCTTCGCGAGTGCGGGCCCTGCCACCCTCGCCCATGCATCGCCTCTTGCCTTCCCCATGAATAGATCGAAAACCAAACGGGTATAAACCAACAGCGAGGCCTGGCGAAAAGAACCGGCACATAGGATTTGACTAATGCCTCGCCGATACCCTATACTTACGTCCTGTCTACATGTGGGTGCCGGCGAGATCTGGTGGCCATATCGCATTTCGGCGGTATGAGTTACACGCAAAGCAAGCCGTACATCGCCGAGGAGAAAGTAGTGAAACGTACTTTTCAGCCGTCGAATCTGAAACGTAAACGCGACCATGGATTCCGTGCGCGCATGGCCACGGCAGGGGGGCGCAATGTACTCCGCCGCCGCAGGCAAAAGGGCCGGAAACGGCTAAGCGCGTAACGTGTGAAAGTGATGAGCCTGTTGTGCCGGGCCAGAACAAGTTCCCCCGTCGGGAACGGCTCACCAAACAATCCGAATACCTCGACGTATACCGGAACGGTGAAAAGCAGGTGGGCCGCGCATTCATATGCTACGCGGTCCGGCGGCACGGGCAAGGGCGGAAATTGGGTATCGCTGTATCGCGCAAGATCGGGAAAGCCGTAGTCCGCAATCGTCTAAAGCGCTACGTGCGCGAGGTTTTCCGCACCCATCGCAGCTGTTTGGCGGACGACGCCCACGTGGTGTTCGTTGCCCGCCCGGCTGCGGCGGCTCTCGACTACGCAGCATGTGAAGATGCGATACAGGCGCTTCTCCGAAAGGGAGGCCTGCTGAGTGGCTAAGGTGTTGGTGTTGCTCATTCGTGCCTACCAATACGCTATCTCGCCTATTCTAACGGCCGTCCTCGGGCCCAGTTGCCGGTTTACGCCTTCGTGCTCCCAATACGCCGTCGAGGCGTTGGAGCGCTACGGCGTCATACGCGGCACGGGGTACGCCATCTGGCGGGTCGCACGATGCCATCCCTACAGCCGTGGCGGATACGATCCTGTGCCGTAACCGCCGGGCCCATCCCGCCCAAAGGCCTCGCGGCACGCCGCCGCGCCGCTGGGGGGCGCGGCGAACCGGTGAGACCGGTTCGCCAGGGAGAACAACAGGGTGGATGACGATCAAGATAAAGGGCTACTGAAAAACCAGGTGCTCGGCATCATTCTGATGACCGTGCTGATTTTCATCTGGCTGAACTATTCCACGGGGCAGAGACCTCCTGCCGGCCCGGAGTCCGGCCCGGCCGAAACACAACCATCCCCCGCCGCCCCGGAGGAACAGGCCGCCGGGCGCCAGGAACCCGGCCAGCCCCCGTCCGCCGACTGGCCGTATCTGCCGGCCGTGCCCGAAACGGTCGAGCCCGATTCCGAAGTCGCTCTCGAAAACGGGCAGCTTCGGCTGGTGTTCACGAAGATCGGCGCGCGTCTCAAGCGTGCCGAAGTCGTGCTCGATTCCGGGCAGCAGGATGTGGTCCAGCTGGTGCCCCAGGCCCAAGAACCCGACACCGAGGCCGTATATCCTCTCGGACTATCGTTTCCCGCGCAGGAAGAGCTCGGCGACAAGCTCAACTATATCCCGTTCGAAGCCAGCCTGGACCCCTCCGGCCACGCCGTAACCTTCACATTGACGACGCCCGCGCTCGTGGTGGCCAAAACGTTCGTCTTGACCGATACCCCGTTCGTGGTCGACGCGAGCGTTCGCATCGAGAACCGCGAGAACGCCAAGCGCCTTCTCGGACAAGACCAGACCCCCGCCTATCTCCTGGGATGGGCCCCGGACGTCGACTCGCCCGACAAAGCCAAGGGCGTCGGGCAAGCCATCGTCGTGCGCCATGCACAGCGAAACGATTACCAGGACACCCGCAAGCTTACCCTGAAGAATCCCCCGATGTGGGTGTCCGACGCGGACTGGATTGCCGTCAAGAGCGCCTATTTCATTGTTGCCCTCAAGCACGACGCCGACGAAAACCCCGATGCGCCGGCCAGCCAGGCTTTCTATCATGGGGCCGCAGAGAACCTCCGCATCGGCCTTGCCGTCCCCCGCATGGAAATCGATGCGAACGCGGCGAACACGCAGGCGTTCCGCCTGTACATCGGCCCCAGCAGGCTCAAGACCCTCGCCGCGGCATGGCCCACGCTGGATACCGCACCGCGCTTTTTTCAAAGCGACCGGTGGGCGTTCATGGACAAGTTCGCCAAGCTCCTGTTGCGCCTGCTGAACTGGTTCTATTCGTGGATTCCCAATTACGGCATTGCAATCATCCTGCTCACCGTGCTCGTCCGCGTGGCCATGCTGCCGCTGACGCTTAAGAGCATGAAGAGCATGAAGAAGATGCAGCAGCTTGCACCCGAGATCGAGAAGCTACGGGAGAAATACAAGGAGGATCAGCAAGAACTCAACAAACGCATGTGGGAAATCTACCGGGAACGCGGCGTCAATCCGATGGGCGGCTGCCTGCCGTTGTTTCTCCAAATGCCCATTTTCATCGCGCTTTACCGTATGCTCTGGAGCGCATACGAGCTGCGGGGCGCGCCGTTCTGGCTATGGATAACCGATTTGTCTCAGCCGGACCACCTGTTTCACATGCCATTCATGACGGCGATTCCGTTTGTAGGAGACTTTCTCGAATACTTCAACCTATTGCCGTTGCTTATGGCAGTCGCCATGCTCATCAGCCAGAAGGTGCTTCCCCAAACCGGACCGGCGGCTAATCCGCAGCAGAAGGCCATGATGACCTTCATGCCGCTCTTCCTGGCGGTGGCCTGCTACCGGGTGGCCTCCGGCTTGAACCTCTATATCCTGGTAAGCACCCTGCTCGGCATCGTGCAGCAATCCATCACCCGCATCCAGAAAGACGTCACCATCACCCCCAACAAACAACAGGCTCCGCGCAAACGCCAACATTTCTACAAGGCCGCGCAAGAACGCAAACGCCGCATCGCCAAAGAAGCCAAGGCCGCGGCGCGGCGGAGCCAACTGACCCGGTCTATGGGCGCCGAGAAAGAACCCAAGAGCGCACCCAAACCGGACGAAAGGTAAAGGAGGAGTTACGAATCCATGAGATCCGTCGAAATCAGTGCCCGAAAACGGGAAGACGCTATCAACAAGGCCCTGCAGGAACTGGGTATCGAACGACACGAGGCTCACGTGGAAATCCTTGACGAAGGCAGCCCCGGATTCCTCGGGATCGGGGTTCGCGATGTCACCGTGCGCGTATCCACCGATGTGCCGGGCGAGGGAGGATTCCCCGTCGAAGCGGACGGCAACCGCGTCGATGCTGAGCACAGAGGCAACCGCCGCGACCGTAAACCTGGCCCGCGCGACGGCGCCGGCAAACGCCCGCCCAAGCGCGAGCGAACGAATGGCGACCGCGGCCCTCGCGCACAGCAACGCGGGCGAGCCAATGATCGCTCCAACCGCAACCGCCGCGATAACCGCGACAACAAGGGGGGAAGACGCGACCGCCCGGACCGCCCCGGCCGCCAGGACCGCCCGGGACAGCAGAAAGGCCGCCCGGGCAAACCCCACCGCCCGGAAGCGTCTAGAGCGCCTGACCGGCCAAGACCCCCGCGGCCCGAACGTCCCAGAGAAGAACGGCCCAGACCGGAACCCAAAGAGCGGCCCCCCGCGAAAGTCCTCACCGACGCCCGCAGCAACGAAGCCGCCTCCCTGCTCCACGAGATCATCTCAAGCATGGGCATGGAATCCACTGTACAGCCTGTCGAGTCCGAACAGGGCGGGCTGAAATTGGCCGTCGAATCCCCGGACTCCGCGCTGCTGATCGGCAGGAAGGGCCGCAACCTCACCTCGATGCAGTACCTCATCAACCGGATTTTCAACCGGCAAGATGAATGGCAGCAGACCGAACGCATCATCGTCGACGTTGAAGGTTATCTGGACCGCCGCCGTGACACCCTCGAGGAGATGGCCGTGCGCCTCGCTGAGCGCGCGAAAGCGACCGGGCGCCGCGTGCGCGTAAAGCCTCTGAGCCCGCAGGAACGCCGCATCATCCATCTGGCCCTGCATGAAGACCCCGAGGTGCGCACCTTCAGCGTAGGCGAATCCAACTTCCGCAGCGTCATCATCGCTCCCGTTACCGAAGGGGAAACGGGCGAAGAAGAAGACGCCGACGAAAAGGATTACCGCGACGAATACGGCGACTCGGCATTGGATAATCACGCCGCCAACGGGGCGGACGATGACTTGCTCGACGACGACTACGATGACGACGCGGACGACGCCGGAGAGCGGCCGGACCGCGGCGGCAACAGCCCCGCAACGAAACGCGAAACTCTCGATCGCGCTCAAGACACCGCTAAAGCCGTTCAAACTCGGGCAGATTCCGCCTCCACGGATGACAGCGGCGAAGACACCGAGGAAGACGAGGACGGCGGCGCCGGTTCTAAACGCTTCCGCGCACGCCGGGGTATAGGCCGGCGCGGCGCCGTGCGCAAACGGCGCCCCCAAAAGCCGCTGGCTTCGGTCTCGGCAAATGAGGAAAAGACGGGCGCCGGGGAACCGAAAGAAGACGCCTCTGGTGATTCGGACAACTCCTGAAGATACCATCGCGGCGATATCCACGCCGCACGGCGAGGGCGCCATTGGTATTGTGCGGCTCAGCGGCCCCGATGCGATTCGCATCGCGGCCGCTGTTTTTCACTCCAGCACGGGCCTCGACATCCGGACTTCGCCCCGCCGCGTCTTTCACGGGGAAATCCGCGCCGCGGATGAAACCCTCGACGAGGTCCTGGTGCACGTTATGCGCGCGCCTCACAGTTACACCTGCGAAGACGTCGTCGAAATCAACGCCCACGGCGGCATGGCGCCCGTGCAGGCAATCCTCGAACTTCTTCTCGAAACGGGCGCCCGTCTGGCCGAACCGGGCGAGTTCACCAAGCGCGCGTTTCTCAACGGCCGCATCGACCTCGTGCAGGCCGAAGCCGTCATTGATCGGATCCGCGCCAGGACGCGCGCCGGCCTGCGCGCCGCCCACGCCGCCGCCTCGGGCGCGCTGTCCAAAGCCATTGCCTCGATGTGCGACGCCCTCCTCGATGCCCTCGCCCGCATCGAGGCCGCCGTAGACTTCCCCGAGGAGGACCTGCCCGAACTCGTGACGCCCGAACTCAGAACTTCGCTCAATGAAATCGCGGGCAAGATGCAGACTCTGCTCGAGACATCCGAGGCGGGGCGTCTGTACCGCGAAGGAGCCGCAGCCACCATCGCCGGCCGGCCCAATGTCGGAAAGTCCAGCCTGTTCAATGCATTGTTGCGTGACGCGCGCGCCATCGTGACCGCCCAGCCCGGAACCACCCGCGACCTCCTCGAGGAGGTCATCACGATTCAGGGAATCCCCGTCCGCATCAGCGATACGGCGGGATTGCGCCAATCGCACGACGAGGTCGAACGGCTCGGCGTTGACAAGGCCCGCAATGCACTGACCGCCGCCGACATCGTCCTCTTCGTAATCGAGGCCACCAATCCCGTCACGCCCGAGGACGAAGCCCTCGCAACGGACCTCGAGGCTCTCGGAGTTCCCGTTTTGCTGGTGGTGAACAAGATCGACCTCAATCCCGGGCCCGCCCTGCCGGCCGCATGGCGCGGGCGGTTCGCCGGCGTGTGCCTTCTCTCCGCACAGACCGGGGCCGGCCTTCATGAGCTCGAGGCCGCCCTCGCCGGACAGTTGCTCCACGGGACCTGCCTCAGCCCCTCGGAAGTCCTCGTTACCCGGGTGCACCAGCGCGACAGCCTGCGCCGCGCCCGCCGGGCGCTCGAACACTTGCTGGCAGAGTTTGACGCCTCGCCGGAGTTTCTCAGCATCGACCTGCGCGACGCACTCGACGCGCTCGGCGAAATTACGGGCGAAACCGCCGCGGAAGACGTCCTGGACCGGATCTTCTCTTCGTTCTGTATCGGCAAGTGACGCGAAGAGGCGGGAAACAAGCGGTTATTGACCGAGCGCCGCCCGGGTGTCGATACGCACGTACTCCGACGCGTACTGCGCCTTCTCCAGGGCTCTGCGGGGACTCCGTGCCGTCACCAGAACATGCCCGACCGCGTCCCGCGACGGCACATCCACCTGATGGCCCAGCACCGTTCCCGGCTGGGCATTCAACTGGAGCCGCACGACCCCCGGCACCGCCCGGACCTTCTCCTCTCCGTGAACGGCGGAAACTACGCCTGAGCGCGCCGTCAGCCACCACAGCGCGGCACAAACCTTGAACCGCGGCTTCGTATCAAACGGTTTCCCCAAAGCCGACGCAACATCCACTTCGAGCAGGTCGATGCCGCTGATCGCCGGAAAAAGCTCCGTAGCAAGCGCCCACGACTGGCTGATGCGGCTCAACTCGACGAGGTGCAGCCCTTCCCCGGATACCATGAATTCGAGCACGACCAATCCGTGGCCGCCGCCCATGACGCGCATGACCGTGCGCACACTGGCCCGCAGTTTGTCTCGAAGCGGGCCCGCCACCCGCACCGGCGCAACCAGGGCCCGGTCGAAGAGATGGTCGTGTTCCGCAGGCACGTTGCTGTATACCATCAGCGTGGACCACCGGCCCTGGGAACGATGACAGATTACCCGGTATTCATGCCCCGGCAGATACGGCTCCAGCAAGACCCGGCCCGACGATGCATGCTTGACTGCCCGGGTGAAGGCCAGCGGCGCGTCAGCAATGTCCCGCACAATAAGCGCGCCCTGTCCCCACGCGCCCTCCAGGGGTTTCACCACGGCAGGGAGGCCCAGCCGGCGAATGATCTGCTCCGTCTCGGCAAGGGAACCGGCAATCCCGTAGCGAGGATTCAAGCCGGTCTCTCGAGCGAGAGCGGAACGAAGCGCTTCTTTGCTGTGGAGCAATCGGGCGGCGTACTCGGACAGACACGGGAAACCCAGCTTCGACGACGCGGCCGCCGCTGCCTCCACATGGGCCTCATCGGCACAGTAGATGCCTTCGGCCCCGTTTGTGCGGGCTGCATCCGCCATGGCTTCGGGCTCATTGGGCACGGACGTCGCGACGACCGCTTCGAGGCCCGCACGGCCGGCGGCTTCAGCCGCGTGGGCCGCGCAATCCTTGGCGCCCAGAATCAAGACACGTTGTTTCACGGCACGTCTCGTCCTTTGGACAGGTCTGGCACTTTCCCCGCATCATGCACACCCCCTGCTTCCACGAGCCTTGTCGCGCCACCACCCCTATCGACAGGCTCCCCCACGCTGCACCGAACCCGCGGCTCACAGTTGCCTCATAACCTTACAACCTCTCTCCTCGTCCGTGCAAGGCGGCAATCATTGTCCAAGACGCAGCACGCGAAGCCGGACCGATTGGGGCTGGCTCCCCATCAAGGTGACGGGCGCGTTCCCGAACGCTATGATAGGGTCACCGACGCGGACGAAGTCTAAGGAGCGGGGAACGCCGACATGCGAAACGCAATCACGATCCTGGGAGTGTTTATGCTTGTGACGGTATGCGCCGGCTGCCAGTCCGGGGCGCCGTTGTCCTCTGCAAAGCCTAACGTGTACCTCGTGCGGCAGACGGACGAGACCATCACCATCGACGGACGACTCGACGAGCCGGCCTGGCAACGGGCGGAAGCGATCAGCCGGTTCTACGTGTTCCGTCCGGAAGACGCCGGCGCCATTTCGCCTACTCAGGTCCGAATGCTGTGGGATCAGGAGTTTCTGTACCTTTGCTTCCAATGCGAGGACGCGGACATCTGGTCGTTTTCGGACACGCCCGATGATTCGTTGTGGGACGGCGACGTGGCCGAGTTTTTCGTGAAACCGTACCGCGATCAGCGGTTTTACTACGAGTTCGTGTTCGCGCCCAACGGCACGCTGTATGACGCGCGGTATCCAAGCCGGGGCTCGGGCCTCGCGAGCCGGTTCAAAGGCTGGAGTTCCGGCGCCAAAATCGCTACGACGATCAACGGCACCGACAATGACTACCATGACGACGATACCGGGTATATCATTGAAGCCGCCATACCGTGGGCGGCATTTCGCGAGGCCGGCAAACCCGCGACCGGCACGCAATGGACATTCGGAGCATTTCGGTACGATTATTCGAAGCTGTTCGAGGAGCCCTTGTTGCTCAAATCATTTCCGGGGGAGGCAACACAAGGATTTCACTCATACGAGAGCTACGGCGAGATGCGGTTCGTCTCGCGGTAACGGCCAATTCATGAGAACCAGACTGCAATTTGGACCAGGGGGAATCAATGGCTAGGGATTTCATTCTTGCGCTGGACCAGGGCACGACTTCGTCCCGGGCCATTCTGTTTGATCGCGAAGGGGCCGTTCACGGCTCGTGCAATGCGGAATTCCGGCAAATCTACCCGCAACCCGGCTGGGTCGAACACGATCCCGAGGATATCTGGCGCACGCAGTGCGCCACCGCGCAACGAGTGCTGCAGGAAGCAGGCGTCGCCCCGCGCGACGTCGCCGCCATCGGTATCACCAACCAGCGCGAAACCGCCCTGATATGGGATCGGAACACGGGAGAACCCATCCACAATGCCATTGTCTGGCAATGCCGCCGCACCACGGATATCTGCGAACAATTGATCGCCGACGGCTTGACCGCCGCCTTTCGCGCTCGCACCGGCCTGGTGCTGGATGCGTACTTCTCCGGCACCAAGGTGAAATGGCTGCTCGACCACGTGCCGGGCGCCCGCAAACGCGCCGCAAAAGGAGAACTGTGTTTCGGCACGATCGACGCATGGCTGCTGTATAAACTCACGGGAAAACACGCGACGGATCCCAGCAACGCATCCCGGACCCTTCTCTACAACATATTCGAACACCGGTGGGACGAAACCCTTCTCAATCACCTTGACGTGCCCCCGGAGCTCTTGCCCGGGGTAATGCCCACGAGCTGCGTCTTTGGCGAAACAAGCGTGTTCGGCGGCTCGATACCCATCGGCGGCATGTGCGGCGATCAACAAAGCGCCCTGTTCGGCCAGACCGCCTTCGGACATCTCGAGAGCAAGAATACCTATGGCACCGGCTGCTTCCTGTTGACGAACACCGGAAAAACGCCGGTGAAATCGAATCACGGTCTCATTACGACCATCGCGTGGGACCTGGGAAAGGGCGCCGAGTATGCGCTCGAAGGCAGCGTATTCATCGCAGGGGCCGTCGTGCAATGGCTCCGCGACGAGTTGAGAATGATTGCGACCGCCGCGGAAAGCGAATCCGTCGCGGCGCAAGTCGGCGACACGGGCGGCGTGTATGTCGTCCCTGCGTTCGTCGGTCTGGGCGCGCCCCATTGGGATATGCGCGCCCGCGGCATCATCGTGGGCTTGACGCGGGGAAGCAATCGCGCGCACATCGTGCGCGCCGCGCTCGAATCCATTTCGTTTCAAACGGGCGACATCATTCACAGCATGGAATCGGACACCGGTGCGCGAATACCTGTCTTGAAAGTTGATGGAGGCGCCGCGGCTAATAATCTGCTTATGCAGCATCAGGCCAATGTCTTGGGAATCCCCGTCGTCCGCGGACAAGTCACTGATACAACAGCGCTTGGGGCCGCATTCCTCGCGGGATTGGCCGTCAAAATCTGGCCCAATCAAGACGCTCTGCGGGGAATTTGGCAGGAAGAACGCACGTTTACCCCCGTGTGGAACGAGGATCAGCGACGCCAAGCGCTAAGTGGTTGGGAACATTCGATTAAGATGGCGCTACTGCGATAAACGGCAAATATGTAAACAGTTTATTCATAAGTGGTTGCGTTCTTTGTTCGCGCGTGGTACAATTTAGAAGGTCAGCGCCACATGTGGCGTTTCTCCTTCCGCGGAGGCCCACGGAATTCACTTCCTGGGCCTCTAAAATAACTTGCGGGCGGGTTGAGATTTTCTCCCCGGCGCAAGTTCTTGTATATCGAGACCGGCGTCTTGAGATGTCGGTCTCGCGTTTTTCGTGCTCGATGGTCTCGACTGCATTCACCCGACTCTCTCCCGATGGTCTCATTTCAAACGAATGACAATGATCGAGGGCATGGGGGAAACAGCAACGGGACATTCGATGCCGCCTCCTTGCCCGGCACTCCACGCGGCTTCTTCGTAGGCCGCGTCCGTTGTTTTCGAGAGGAGATTGAAACGCTGCACGCTTTCTATGCTTTCTTGCGCGAGCCCGTTCACGTGTAAACTGGCGGCAACTTCGACCGCGTCCTCCTCACTCACCGCCCGCCAGGCCTCGTAATAGTCGCCCCGTATCCGTTTGCGGTTATCGAGGATTCTCCCGTCGAATGCCTCGAGTGGGTTCCACGCGGCGGCGATCAGCCGTTCCGTGCCGTCTCTGTTCTGAAGGTAGCTTCTCACGTGGAGTTCGACATCGCCATGCGGCGCCGAGCTGATGGTTACTTCGTAACGGCCGTTTCGCAGAAGCGTTGGATTGTCAGGAAGAAGGCTCGCAAGATTCCTGTAGACATGCCCCATGGGACGAAGCCCCCGGGGATCTTCCTCCGTGCCGTAGTAGAGAGAGAAATCATTCTCGCCGCGCATGTCCTTGTACCAAACCGCGATTTCGACGCCGAGAAAGATGGTTTCGAGGTAGTGCCGCGCGCAATACGCTGCCTGTTCGCTCTCGCAGTAGACCAGGTTGCGCCACGAATCCCGCGATTTCTTTTCGAGGAAGGGAACGATGGCGTAGCCGCGCTCGGAATCGGCGGCGATCACGTGGTGGCCTTGGGGAGCGTATTCCGCGATTCGGCCGCGCAACCAACCCACGTCTTCGGCGAGACCGCTTTCAGGAAGCAAGGTGTGGCGATGGTAACCATGATATGTGAGGACATCGATGGACTTGCCGGCGAGCAGTCCCTCCTCCAGCGTTTTCTCGATGAACCCTTTGTCCATCCACGCGGTAGATAGCGCTGCCACTTTGGCCGTTGCATCGGAGGACTTAATGGCATTGGCCGCTTGCGTGGCCATCTTTGTGTATGTGACCGGGTCGTTCCAATAGCCGCCCATCGGGAAGGCCTCGGGTTCGTTCCCGAGTTCCCAGAGGATGCCTTTCCCGGCATAGCGCGCCGCGGCTGCCCCGCACCACCGGACCGCCGCCCCGATGACCACGTCCTTGTCGTCCTTGTCTGCTTCGTATAGAGGACACAGATCTTCCATGGTCAGGACACACATGACGTGGAAACCATTGTCCAGGTAGTAATTCAGCAATTCATCGGCACCGGCCCAGTCGTAGTTGCCCCGGGATTCTTTTTCGACGTTTCCCCAGCGCACATTCACCCGGACCCACTGGACGTTGACGTCGCGCAATGCCTGCGCGCGAAACGGCGTATGCACCACCACCCCGAAAGCCCCGGCATCGGGAAACATGGGCGCCGGCGGGTCTGTGCGCTCGGCGGCCATGGATGCCGCGGCCGCCACAGCAACCGGCAATGCCGCCATGAAAACCCGGGTACGCAGCATCATATCAGATGCGCCGGTAGACCACCCCGGGGATGGTCTGCCTTCGGTCGGTGAGCACCGCGCCGGCGATGCGCCCCTTGGCGCTTTGGAGCATTTCGATGGCGCGATTCACCACTTCGCGGCGCGTGGCGTCGGCTCTGATGACGATCACGACGCCGTCGGCGAACCGGGCGGCGTTAAGGGCATCGCTTGAGACGCGCACAGGAGGCGTGTGCACCACGATCCGGTCAAAGCGCTGACGCAGGTCCGCGAGGACCGTCTGCATGCGGCGGGATTCCCAGAGGTAGCCCGGGCACTCGGCCGCGCCTCGCGACAACACATACAGGTCGCCGTCCTGTCCCAGGACCTCGTCCAGCCCCGCCTGTTCGGTGACCAGGTCGGTGAGTCCCTTGGGCGGATGGTCTTCAGACCGGTGAGGAGCGAAATCAATGTAGAGAACCCGCCATTCCGGGTTTTCCGCGCGGGCCTTGGCCAAGGCCATGGCGACGTTGCCGGACTGTTCCCCCGTGACGGCGCTGGTCACTTCGATCAACTGGTTCGGGGCGCCCGACTGTACGGCGTCGATCATCGTGCTCAGGCGCTGCGCCTCCGACACGTCCAAGGGACGGTTGTGTCCCGCGCGGAAAAACGAGGCTAACGGAGGCACTCGCAGATAGAAATCGACATCCTCGGGAGTCTTGAGCCCGTGGTCGAGATATTCGAGAAAGAATGCTATGGCAATGCCGCCGATAACGCCTACGACCAGCGCAATCAGCAGGTTTGCCAGTTTGCGCGGGCTGATGGGGTTGACCGGCGCCACAGGATGCTCGACAACGCGGATACTGGATATTTGCTTGTCTTTCATGGCATCGGCAACCGCGGCTTCCTCGCGCTTCTGCGTGTAGTACACCAGGGTGTCGGAGGAAGTGTCGACCGCCCGCTGAAGGTCTTCCAATTCTCCCTCGACTTTGTTCAATTCCTGCAGACGGAGTTGCAGGTCATCAATCTTCGCCTGAGTCGTGTTTCGCGTCGTATCGATTGCCTCGGTCAGCCGCTCCGCGGCCCGGCTGATCTCGTTGTGAATGCCCACCACTTGGGGATGTTTCGGACCGAGGTTCTCCGTGATGCGGTTGCGTTCGAGGATCAGTTCCAGAAGCCGCAGCTGAAGCTCGGTCACGACCGTGTTCTCCGTCTTGCCGGACAGTGTGGCGATCAGCACTTGGTCGGTTTTGCCCTCGGCAACCTGCTTGGCGGCGTCCTGGCTCTCGGTCAGCTGCAGCAGGAGTTTGCGCGCATCGGCGTATTGGGCCAGCAAGAGTTCTTTCTCGGCTTGGAGAGACACGACCTGGTGTTTTTCGCGGAACGCCTCGAGCCGCTGTTGGGCGTCGGCCAATTCCTTCGACACGCGCGCGGCTTGCTCGTCGAAGAAGGCGGTACTGCCCGGCTGGTCGAACACTTCGACATGCTTCTGCTGGTATGCGGCCAGCAGCGCTTCCAGAACATCCCGCGCCAATTCGGGCTCGCCCAGTTGAACGCGTATCTCGAGGACGTATTTTTTGTCGTCGGCCTTGACTTCGATGGCCTCCTCGAGGGCCTCGATGGCCCGCTGAACCGGGTCGGGCCGGCGCTTCAGACCAAGCAGGTATTCGAGTTCCCGTACCCCGCGCAGGGTCAGTTGCACAGGGCTGAGCCCGCTCTGCATGGCCTGGTCCAGCTTGAGTTCGTCAACCACCTTGGCCAGAACGTCATTTGCGTAGATGAGATCAATCTCCGAATAGACGTCCTCGCGCGAGAGCTGCACCATGAGCATTCCCGCATCGCTGTGAACCACGGTCGGGTCCGGCTGAGAGGTGGTGCGGCCGCGTATCAGCCGCACTTTGGCCACGGATTCGTACGTCGGCGGCCAGACATAGTTTCCAAGCAGCACTACGCCGAACACGGCCGCGATAAAGACCAGGATGAACATCTTACGCTTGAACAGAACCGTCAAGACGTCTCGAAGGAAAATCTGCCGCTGGTCCATCTAACGCTCCCCTCATCTTTCTCAGCGCGCGGGATTCTCGCGCGCGCTCGCAACAGTTACGGCGAGACCACGATGGCGCCTGTCTGCAATGGCGTGAAGACCGCAGTGGCGCCGATATTGCGGGATTTCGTATTCACTTGTTGCTCGTTCATATAGTATGTGCCGCTCACACCCAGGCTATTGTCAAACGGAACAATCCGATCGATGTAGCGTTCGACGAAGATGTTGGCCCGCACGACAAGTTTCTCCGGCACGAAGACGATGTCGAAAGGCTTCAGAGGTATATCGTTGTCCGTGTATCCTTTGCTCAGGGCCGCGCGAAGATTGGTCTTGAACACGTACGGCTTGCCCTCGGGGTTGCGGCGAACCACGATAATACTGTTGAGGCGGCCGCTGTTAACCGGCCCGCGGGCCATGATCAGCGCCTGAAGCGCCGTCGGGCAGCTATCCAGAGGATACACGCCCGGCATGCCCACCTCGCCGCCTACGTAAATGCGCGCGCCCGTAGCCTGCAAAACATCGACGGATACGTCCACCGGATTGTAGATGAGCCCCTTGCACGCTTCCTTGAGCATGTCGCGGAGTTCATCCACGCCGTATCCGGCCGCTTGGAGCTCGTAGTCGATGCGCGGAACCGAGATCCTCCCGTCCGTTCGTACCTTGGTGACGGAGTTCATGCCTGACAACACGGTATTGATGTTGGGGAACACGACAAGCCCGACAGTGGGCGGATTCTTCAAGACCTTGGCGGCTTCGCCTGCGATCGCCTGCGAGGCATCGGCGACCGTAAGCCCGGCGATCCGCACCTCGTTCTCCAGCATTGGCAGGCTGATGGCCCCGTTGGGCCGGACCGTTACGTCGCGGCTGATGCTCTCGAGACGGTCCACGTTCGCGAAATCGACGTTGACGCTAATCTGCGGGTCGCCCTGCATGATGCCGGTCTTCTCGTACAGGGCCGTCAGCTTGTCTTCCAGTTGTCTGGTGGTGAGACCCGCGGCCTGCACGTCGCCAATCTCCGTGGCGCTGATCTTCCCGTCAGGCCGCACGGTTCGGTTCATGTTCATCGGCCAGTTGTTGAGGAAGGAGATCCCGATTACATCGCCATAGTCGATGAGGTAGATTCCAGGCTCCGTCGTGTCGGAGGAGAGGCGCACCTCCATGTTGTCGCCTACCTCGATCTTGTAGTCCCACGCCGCCTCATCCTCCTGAATGTTGCGCACATTGAAGAGCAGCTGGAGCTGGTCCCCCACCTGGAGGAGATACGGTTCGGGCGCCCCGCTCATCTGATCGACCTCTTCGGGCGTCAATTCGCGGGTCTTCCCTTTGGGATCGATCACGCGGATGCCCGTGGGCGTCTGGCACCCGCACAACACCGCCAGGAACAAAACGGCCACTATGCCGGCCACACTGCGTCGTTCCGCGCATCTCATGAATTCATGCCTCCCCAGCTCGCGTCGAGTATTCAACGCTGCTTCGGCTTCCGCCCTTCTCCCTCTGCGACGGCGTCCGTGGGCGCCAACGGCGACAGGGTAGTCGGCTTTGGTTTCTCTGCTGCGTACAGTTTCCGTCCCGCTTCCAGGCTTTCCCGCTGGAGCGCGGGGTTATCAAAACGGATTCTTCCAGCGGCGCTCTCTTGAATAGACATGGGAATAGGCGCGGGCATCAGACCCGTTTCGTTCAGAATCTGCAATGCGTAGGACCCCGCGTGGTGCAGGGCTTCTCGCCGGATGCCGCCGGCGCGGCTGCCCAGTCTATCGAGTTCTGAAAGCACCGCGGCACGCGCCACGATGGCATCAGCCTCGATGGTCGCCGAAAAATCAGGGTCTACGCTCAACCCTTCGATCACGATCCGGTAACGTTCCCCCGGATTGCTCAGATAATTCGGCGCAGAAGGCTTCAGCACCTGCGCCGTGATCCGCGCCAGGTAGTCCACGGTGCCGAAACGCTCAATGGTGTCGCTGGTCTCATCGCGGGTCCGGGTCCGTTCCGTGTTCCCGATATTGCGGCTGCGGATGGTTATCCCAATCGTGATCTCCCGGTGCCGCTGTTCGAGCAGAAGAAGATGTTTCTCATCCAGACGGAACCCGTGGTACCGGACAAGTTCCTCCGAAGCGGCAAGCTGAATGGCGAGGAGGCTCACAACACCGGCCACAAAGAAAGCCCACGCCCCTCTCCCTGCGGCTGGACACCTGCCGCGGGATTCGGTACCGGTCTCTGCGGTGCGGTAATACGCTCCCAATCGCTCCCCTTTCCTGGCGGATTGGAACTCCATTCTACATGATCCTGCACAAAAACGTGCTTGTATTCGCGGCCGTGCTATGCTCGGAGATCGTCATATCCTCCCGCTGCAATCCATTCGATGGTCTTCTTGAGTCCTTTTTCGAGTTCAACCTTCGGGTTCCACCCCAACAGTTGTTTGGCTTTGGTGACGTCGGCAAGGACGCGCTCGATTTCGCTTTTCGCGGGCCGCAACGCTTTCTCATCCTGCGAAATGGTGACGTCGCGGTCCATGAGGTCCGCGATCAGCATGGCCAGTTCCGCGATGGTCACGGCCCGGGTAGACCCAAAATTGACCACCTCGCCCACCACGCTATCGCTCTCGGCCATCAGCAGGTAGGCATTGACGATGTCGTCGATATACGTGAAGTTGCGGGTAGGGGTCAGGCTCCCGAGTTTGAGTTTGTTCCCCTTCAGAAGCTGCAAGACGATCGTCGGGATAACCAGAAACCGGCCTATCCGCGGGCCGTACACATTGAAAATCCGGATAATGGTCACAGGCAAATCGTACGAAAGATGAAAGCTCTCGACAACGCAATCCGCGGCCAGTTTCGAGGCCGTGTACGGGTTATACGCCCGGACAGGGTGCGTCTCGCTGATAGGAGCCCCGCCAACCGCCGCGCCATAGACTCCTGCCGAAGACGTGTGTACCACGCGGCGCACGTTTTCGTGCCGGGCGGCGTTGCACACGTTCAGGGTGCCGCTGACGTTGGTGATGACCGTCTCGTCGGGGTTGGAATACGAGTAGACCACGCTGGTGATGGCCGCGAGATGAAACACCGTGTCCATATCGACCGTGGCGTCGCGCACAAATGCCGCGTCCCGAATGTTGCCACCCACAATTTCGAGCCTTGTGCGCAGGCTTTCCGGAATGGCCGCCAGGTGCCCGATGCTGCCCCGCATGTTGCCGTGAACCATCGCGCGCACTTCGGCGCCTTTCCTGAGCAGACGCTCGCAGAGATGGCTTCCAATAAACCCCGCGGCGCCTGTGATAAGAACCCTTCTGCCCTGCCAAATCATGTATGTCAATGTTCCTTCTGTTCCGCCGTCCTGTGGCGGCCTCGGTCCTCTTTCTGGTGCATCCGGGCTGCACCGCGTTCTTCTGCTGTCAACAAATTACCCCGTCAAGAGGGATTCAAAGATGCCTTCGTACGCCGTCACGACATCATCCCAATTATACTGGGTGCGAACCCGTTCGACCGCGCGCTTGCGGAACGTGCGCACGTCTTCGGGGTGATCGGCCAGCCATTGCATCTTTTCGCGGCAGTCATCGACGTCTTTGCTCTTGAACTGGACCCCGGCTTCCGCTACGGCCTCGACGTTGTACGCGATGTCGCTGACCAGCACACAATTCCCCGCGCCCATGGCCTCCAAGATGGCCGGATGGGTTCCCCCCACCTCCATGGCGTTGACGTAGGCGTACGCATTGGCCCGAAGCGCCCGGTACGTTTCGCCGTACAGCGCCCCCGGGAATATCACCCGTTTGTCTTTGGTATCGGTGAGGCGCCGGATATAGTCATCCGCGAACGGCGCGCTGCCGACGACAAGCAGGTTCATGTCGGTGTTGACTCTCTCGAATGCCTCGACCACGAGATGGGCGTTGTTTTCGGGCTCGAGCCGGCTGACAAAAAGGAAATAGCTCT
>ENA-UPSM01001420-UPSM01001420.1-activated-sludge-metagenome-genome-assembly--contig:-NODE-1420-length-31968-cov-6.830038_pt1 | contig 31968 bp, 26 predicted proteins | sample MGYA00238181_ERZ773283 | MGnify/ENA primary metagenome ERZ773283 (study PRJEB29023, sample SAMN05720199) | activated sludge metagenome | isolation source: Anaerobic digester | place: Japan...
GCCTGAAGATCATGTGCAACCTCGACATCGCCGAGCGCCGGTTGCCGCAGGACGGACGTATCATTTTTAAAAACTACACCCGCAAGAACGTCGACATCGACCTGCGCGTCTCCACCGCCCCGCTCAACCACGGCGAAGGCGTCGTCATGCGTATCCTCGACAAGCAGAAGTCGACGCTGCCGTTGCCGATGCTCGGCTTCTCCGAGGAGAATCTCGCCAAGTACCGCGACGTGATCCGCCAGCCGTACGGCATGATCCTGCACTGCGGCCCCACCGGCTCGGGCAAGTCGATGACGCTCTACTCGGCGCTCAACGAGATCAACAGCCCGGAGCTGGTCATCCGCACCGCGGAGGACCCGATCGAATACACGCTGGCCGGCATCAACCAGATGCAGATGCACCGGCAGATCGGCCTGACCTTCGCCGCCGCGCTGCGCGCCTTCCTCCGCCAGGACCCCGACATCGTGCTCGTCGGCGAAATCCGCGACAAGGAGACGGCGGACATCGCCGTCGAGGCCGCGCTCACCGGTCACCTGCTGCTCTCCACCCTCCACACCAACGACGCGCCGAGCACGATCGCCCGCCTCACGGACATGGGCATCGAGCCGTTCATGATCTCGTCGTCGTTGTTGTGCGTGTGCGCCCAGCGCCTCATGCGCCGCGTCTGCAAGATCTGCAAGATGCCCCACGAGCCGGTCGGCCGGGAGAAGGAGTTGCTCGAGAATGCGATCGGCTGGAGCGGCCCGATCTTCCGCGCCAATCCGCGCGGCTGCCCGAAGTGCGGCGGCACCGGCTACAAGGGCCGCGTCGGCATCCACGAGCTCATGGTCGTGTCCGAGGAGCTCATCGAGGGCATCAACAAGGGCCTCGAGACCGCCGAGCTCAAGAAGATCGCCATGCGCAACGGCATGAAGACCCTGCACCAGGACTCCATGCTCAAGGTGAAGGAGGGGCTCACCACGATGGAGGAGTCCCTCGGTACCGTGCCGCCGGATCTCTGAGCCTGAATACGCCGGTCCGGACAGGGCCGGAGGCGGTGCCGCGCCGAGGGTGTGCACCGGGAAGTGGTTGTGGCGTGCCCCACGGAGCCGGGGTGGCGGCCGGAGAGGGGGGCTTGGCGGCCCGATCTCCCCCGCTCCGCCGGGGCCAACCGCTTCGTTGGGTCCGAACCCCGCGGGCGGGGGCGCCCGTGGCGACGGCATGACGGCGCCCGCGGGGACGGACCTCCCGGAGTGAGTGAACTATGGTGACGGTGCCGCGGCCGCGTCCTCCCGGCCGAGCAGGGCCGGCAGTCGCTGCGCGGCGTCGCACAGCTTGGCGAACAGCCGGCCGGTGTCGGCGCCGCGTGCCTCCTGCCGCAGCGAGAGCAGCGCCGCCTTCAGGATGAAGCTGTTGTCGAGGACGAGCGGTGGCACCTCGCCCGTGCTGTCGCGCACGGCCCGGACGCGTTCTTCGATGAGTGGCGCCAACCAGGCCGCTTCGGTGCCGGCCGTCACGCGGCCGAAGGTCTCGAGCGCCTCCTCCCGGCGGCCGTCGGCCAGCAGCCGTTCGCCGGCGAGGAAGACCACGAGCGGGTTGTCCGGCCAGATGCGCACGGCTTCGCCGAGCTCGCGGTCCATCTGGCGCCAGTCCTTCTCGGCGGCGTGGCAGTAGGCGAGGGTGGCATGGATGGCGGCGAGCAGCTGGCGGCCGGACTCGGTGTCGCCGGAGATCTTGGACGCCTCGCGGCCGGCCAGCGCGGTGAAGCCGAGACGGCTGAAGACGAAGGCGCGAGCGAGCGGGACCAGCGCGGCATGGCTCGCCGGTTCGAATTTCGCGGCGTCGCACCGCTCGAGCTCGACGAGCGCGAAGCCGCTCTTGCCCAACACCGCATGGGCCAGGGCGAGCCCGAGGGCGAACTCCGGCGGCTCGGCGCGGTTGAACGAGTCGATGCGCTCGGCGGCGCGGAGCCAGTCGGCGCGGGTGAGCGCCGGGTGCGGTTGGCCGGCCGACGGCTCGCCGGGGCGGACATCGGCCAGCGCGGCGGCGAGTTCGGCGGCCTCGCGCACCAACCCCGGGAGACTCTCGAGGTCGGCTTCGGCGGCATGGCGTGCCGCCGCGGCGAGCAGCTCGAGCAGCTTGGGCACGGCGTGGGAACGGGCCGCGCGATAGCCGCGGACCTTCAGGCCGCCCATCAGGTCGGCGAGATCGTGGCGCTCGGTCGCCAGGCGCTGGATGCGGCGGATCTCGCTGGCGACCGGCTCGGCCGTGGCGCGCGCGGCGGCCACCGCCGGATCGGCCGGGTTCTCGGTCTCGAGGTCCAGCAGCGCGGTGTAGGCGCGGGCGGCGCGTTTGGCCGGTTTGGCGATCGCGGACGCCTCGTCGGCGGTCGGGTCGGCCGGGAGGGAGGCCCGGAGCGTCGCGATCTCGGCCGCGAGCCCGGCGGCCTGTTCGGCGGGCGGGGGGCGACTGCAACCGGAGGCCAGGGCGAGCGCGACGAGGAGGATGGGGGAGGGAAGGTGCCGGAGCATGGGGCGGGCAGAGGAGTAGCCGGTGATCGGTGACACGGTCGAGGCCGGAATTGAGCGGAGCGGCCCTGTGCCCGGGCGCGCGGGATGTTCCCGGCGGGACGGGCCTGTGCTTGCCGGGAGTGACGTGGACCCGGAGGATCCGGGGGTGCCGTCTGTTCTGCCCAGCGAAGAGATCATGAGGAGGAGCCGCGCGTGATGCGCTCCGGTTACGATCGCCCGATCGGGCCGTGGCCGCGGCGTGAGCAGCCGCCGGAGGCGATCCGTCTGATCGCGCCGGCGGAGTTGCGTGCCTGGATCCTGCACGAGGACGAGCGCCTGCTGGTGCTCAACAAGCCGGGCGATGTCGTCTGCCACCCCTCGAAGGCCGGCCCGTGGTCGAGTCTCGTCGGCGCGGCGCGCGAGTACCTCGGCGGCGGAGCGATGCATCTGGTCTTCCGGCTCGATCGCGAGACCAGCGGCGTGGTGCTCGTCGCCAAGGACGAACGCACCGCGCAACGGCTGCAGAAGGCGGTGTTGAAGCGCCGCTACGCCAAGGCCTACGTTGCGATCCTCGTCGGCGAACTGGCCGGCGAGACGCTCGTGGATCAACCGCTCGGCCCGGACTTCAGCGGGCCCGTGACGGCGAAGATGGCTGTGGTGGCGGAGGGGCAGGGCAAGCCGGCGGTGACGCGCTTCACGCCGCTCGCGGTCGGCGGCGGGTTCACGCTGGCGCGGGTCGCGACCGAGACCGGGCGCAAGCACCAGATCCGCGCGCATGCGCAGTGGCTTGGGTACCCGCTCGTCGGTGACAAGGTTTACGGCCCCGACCAGCGGCACTACCTCGAGTTCATCGAGACCGGTTGGTCGTCCGCGCTCGAGGCACGGCTGCTGCTGCGGCGGCAAGCGCTGCACTGCGCGGAGATCGACCTCACGCCGGCTGGCGAGCCGCAGGTGTTCCGAGCTGCTCTGCCCGAGGACCTCGCGGCGTTTGTGTTGGCGCGGATGGGCGCTGCGGCGCGCGCGGTGGTGGCGGCGTTGCAGGCGAAAGGATGACCGGCCGGATTCGACTGTGGGCGCCGCTCGGGACGGTGCGGTCGGACGGCGCCGGAACCGTTCGCCTCGCGAGTTGCCAAGCGCGGGATTTGTCCCGCTAATCCGCCGCAGTGAGCCGAGCGAAGCCCAAGCGCGCCAAGACTGGCGCCACGAAACCGAAGCGCGCGCGAAAAGCGGACCTGCGCTGCGTTGTGATCGGTGGTCCGAACGGTGCCGGCAAGACCACCTTCGCCCGCGAGTTTCTGCCGAAGGAGGCCCGCATCCAGCGCTTCGTGAACGCCGACCTGATCGCCGCCGGTATCTCGCCTTTCAACCCCGAGTTGGCGGCCCTCTCGGCCGGGCGGCTCTTCCTGGCCGAGATCGACCGGTTGGTCGAGGCGCGGGAGAGTTTCGCCTTCGAGAGCACGCTCAGCGGGCTGCGGCAGGCCGAGCGGTTGCGCCGGATGAAGCGCGCGGGGTACTCGATCGAGATCGTCTTTCTGCGGCTGCCCTCGGCGGAGATGGCCGTCGCCCGAGTGGCCGCGCGCGTGCGCCAAGGCGGGCACAACGTCCCGGCGGAGTCGATCCGGCGGCGCTTCCACCGCGGCTGGGCCAATTTTCGCACCACGTACAGGATGCTTGCGGATGCCTGGGCGGTTTATGACAATTCCTCCGGTCAGCCCGAATTGATCGACAGCAACGCATGAGAACCTCCGCCCGTCCCACCGCGAAAGCCGCCCAACTGCCGCTGCACGTCGCGGCCGCCCGCGCCCTGCGCCGCGCGGCCCGCACCGCCCGCGAGACCAGTCGCCGCACCGGCACGCCGCTGATCACCTGGCACGACGGCAAGATCGTCCGCGCGCGGGCCTGAGTGGCGGCGCGGTAGTTTCGTGGACGACGCGACGGTCGCGCGTAGCTGAAGGCTCGAGGCTGGATGCGAGACATACGGGTCGTCGGGTTCGCAGACGGTTGCTTTCCGCCGATAGGAATTGGGGGGGCGGTTGGCGCGGGCCGTTGAGGCGAGCTGGAGGCGAACGTCGTTGAAACCACAAGAACCCCCTCTGTGTTCCCTGATCCTGCAAGGGATTCAGATATCGAGATCCAGAGAGAACCTCCGTTGATTGATTCGGCCCCACTGCGTAACCAGAAATAGTGGAGATGAAACCGAAGGTCGTGGCTCAACTGGTGATCGCGGCGGCTCTTGCTGCGCTCATCGCGGTTCCGATCGTACTGTTCATGCAGCGAGCTTTGCGGCCGAGCGATGCGGAGATTCTGGAGATCGACCGTTTGGTGGGGGTAGAGCTGCGGCAGCAGTGGAGAGCTTCCGAGGTTACTCGAATCCCCGAACTCTTCAGTGTCGGGAGACACGGGCAGCGGAAGGAAGGTGACTTCCAGTATCGCTATCGTGGTGAAGGGACTTCGGGCAAAGCTCTTGTCGAATGGAGAATCGAGTCCGGAGTGATCACGATTCGATCCATCAGAATGATGCCGGACTCGTAAGGGTTACTCGCCCAACGCGCGGGTTCACCAACCGGTCGCAGCTCTCCGTTCACCCTGACCTCGGTCTGTCGCGCAACGGTTTGCTCGGGGCGGGGAGACGATGGCTGGACACACTACTTCTCTGCGGCGATGGCGAGGAAGGCGGCGAGGGCGGGCTCGGGTTCCGGCACGGTGCGCCACCCGACGACGAGGCGGCTCTCGGGCGCCGGACCCGCGAGGGCGCGAAAGACGATCTCGGGCGGCAACTGCTTCGCCTCCGAGGGCGGCATGAACGTCGCGCCCACGCCCGCACGCACGAGGCCCACGCCGTTGGCGCGCGGCCAGACCTCCTCGGCGATGCGCGGGGTGATCTTCGCGGTCGCGAAGGCGGCGAGGATGCGGTCGTAGAAACCCGGGTTGTGCTGGCGCGGGAAAAGCACGAAGGGCGTGTCGGCGAGGTCGGCGAGCTTGAGCGTGGCGCGGCGGGCGAGGGGATGGTCCTTGGGCAGGAGCACTCCGTTCTTCTCGCGCAGCAGCGTGCGCGTCTCGAGCGTGGGCGTGGGGGCGTCGGGATGGAAGAAGCCGCAGTCGATGTCGCCCGCGAGCAGGGCGGGGAGCTGGGCGGCGGTGGGGGACTCGTTCAACTCCAGTTTGATTCCCGGATACGCGCGGTGGAACTCGCGGAGGATGCCGGGCAGCACGGTGGCCATGGCGAGGCCGGTGAAGGCCACGCGTACGCGGCCGGTCTGACCGCCGGCCACGGTGGCGAGCTCGGCGGGCAGGCGATTGAGGTCGCGCAGGAGCGGCTCGACGCGGTCGAGCAGGGCCTGCCCGGTGGGGGTGAGCTCGACCTTGCGGCGGGTGCGGCGGAGGAGGTCGAGCCCGAGGGACTTTTCCAGTTGGGCGATCTGGCGGCTCAGCGCCGGTTGGGCGATGCCGAGCGCCTCGGCGGCGGCGCGGAAATGCAGCCGGCGCGCGACCTCGCGGAAGTAGACGAGGTGGCGCAGCTCGAACGGGAATTGATACTCGCGAGGCATCACAGCCGACGAAACAGGTATTTCCGGTTATGACAAGACCGTGGTATCCTGCGGCCATGAAGATGACCGGCATACCTTTCGGCGTGACCGACTGGGCCGCCCTGACTCCGGAACGGAAGTCGGGCGAAACCGGTTGGGCCGATTGGCGCACCCGGCAGTTCGGCGAGCTGCGCGTACGGCTGCTGGAATACTCGCCGGGCTACCGCGCCGACCACTGGTGCGCGAAGGGGCACATCCTCTTCTGCGTGGCGGGCGAGCTTACGACGGAGCTCGAAGACGGCCGGCGCTTCGTGCTCACGCCGGGCATGAGCTACCAGGTCGCCGACGGCGCGGAGCCGCACCGCTCGTGGACCGAGCAGGGCGCGACGTTGTTCGTCGTCGATTGAGCGGACCGAACCCCGCGGCCCGCGCACTTGCCAACTTTTCCAAACCACCTCCCCATACCTCCTTTCACCATGGCCAAATCACTGTTCCAGAAAGTCTGGGAAGCGCATACCGTCCGCCAGTTGGCGAACGGCCAGACGCAGCTCCTCATCGGCACGCACCTCATCCATGAGGTCACCAGCCCGCAGGCGTTCGGCATGCTCCGCGACCTCAAGCTCAAGGTCGCCATGCCGCACCGCACCTTCGCGACGGTCGACCACATCGTGCCGACCGACCAGTTCGCCGAGCCCTACGCCGATCCGCTCGCGCAGGCCATGATGAACGCGCTCCGCCAGAACTGCGCGGAGTTCGGCATCACGTTCTTCGAGCGTTCCACGGGCAAGCAGGGCATCGTGCACATCGTCGGGCCGGAGCAGGGTATCACCCAACCGGGCACCACGATCGCCTGCGGCGACTCCCACACTTCCACGCACGGCGCGTTCGGCGCGATCGCCTTCGGCATCGGCACCACGCAGATCCGCGACGTGCTCGCCACGCAGACCATGGCGCTCGGCGCGCTCAAGGTCCGCCGCATCGAGGTCAACGGGAAGCTCCGCCCCGGCGTCTACGCCAAGGACATCATCCTCCACATCATCCGCACGCTCGGCGTGAACGGCGGCACCGGCTTCGCCTACGAGTACGCCGGCGAGGCCTTCGACCGCATGTCGATGGAGGAGCGCATGACCGTGTGCAACATGTCCATCGAGGGCGGCGCGCGCGTGGGCTACGTCAATCCCGACGAGACCACCTTCGCCTACCTCAAGGGCCGTCCGTACGCGCCGAAGGGCGCCGAGTGGGACGCCGCGGTCGCGCGCTGGAAGTCCTTCGCCTCGGACCCGGGGTGCCACTACGACGACGTCGTGAAGATCGACGCGGCCACCATCGAGCCGACCGTCACCTGGGGCATCAATCCCGGCCAGGCCATCGGCGTGGGCGAGTGCATCCCGACGCCGGAGTCGGCCGCCTCGGCCGACGAGAAGGCTTCGATCGTCGAGGCGCTCGAGTACATGAAGTTCGCGCCCGGCGCCCCGATCAAGGGCACCAAGATCGATGTCGCCTTCCTCGGCTCCTGCACCAACGGCCGCCTCTCCGACTTCGAGGAGGTCGCCCGGTACGTGAAGGGCCGCAAGGTCGCGAAGGGTATCAAGGCCATCGCCGTGCCCGGCTCGCAGATCGTCGCCCTCCAGTGCGAGAAGCTCGGCATCGACAAGATCCTCGCCGAGGCCGGTTTCGAGTGGCGCGCCGCCGGCTGCTCGATGTGCCTCGCGATGAACCCCGACAAACTCGTCGGCGACCAGGTCTCCGCCAGCTCGTCGAACCGCAACTTCAAGGGCCGCCAGGGCAGCCCGACCGGCCGCACAATCCTCATGAGCCCGCTCATGGTCGCCGCCGCCGCGCTCACCGGCCACGTCGCGGATGCCCGCGAAGTTTTCCACGTCAGCAACTGACGTGAAAAACTGAGGTTTCGCTGCGCGAAACCGGTAACTCGAAACCAGAAACTAGAAACCTTTCAGTCATGGCTCTCGCAAAAATCACCCAGGTCGCCGGCCGCGGCGTGTTCGTGCCCGGCAACGACATCGACACCGACCGCATCATCCCGGCGCGCTTCATGAAGTGCGTCTCGTTCGACGGTCTCGGCGAGTTCGTCTTCTTCGACGTCCGCAAGAACGAGGACGGCTCCCTCAAACAGCATCCGCTCAACGAGCCGCGTTTCCAGGGCGCCACCGTCCTGCTCTCCGGAGCCAACTTCGGTTGCGGCTCCTCCCGTGAGCACGCGCCGCAGGCGATCCAGAAGTACGGCTTCCGCGCGATCATCGCCGAAGGCTACGCCGAGATCTTCTTCGGCAACTCGACCACGCTCGGCATGCCCTGCGTCGTGGCGACCCGCGAGGACATCGCCCAGGTCGCCGCTGCGATCGAGGCGAATCCCCAGACGGAGGTCGTCGTCGACATCGCCGCGCTCGAAGTGCGTTTCGGAGGCCAGAAGATCAAGATCACCATGCGCGAGTCCGCGCGCGATGCCTTGGTCAACGGCCGCTGGGATGCGATCGGCGAACTGCTCGAGGGCGTGCCGCAGGTGCAGGCGCTCGCCAAGACGCTGCCGTACTTGGCGGCGTAGGAGCGTCGCCTTAAGTACCTGGCGGCGTAGGAGTGCCGCCTTGCTGGCTAAGTAGGGCCAGTCTCCGACTGGCCCTGCTGGGCTTGCGCTTCTGCCAAGTAGACCGGTCTCCGACCGGTCCCTCCTGCACGAGCCGCAGGGACCCGATCTGAGTCCAGAGGGTCCAGTCGGAGACTGGACCTACCAATGTTTCCCGAGGCCGGGGCCGCGAGCCCCGGCCTTTTTCGTGGGTGCGTGGCCCGCGCGATTGGCCCGCGACGAGGCCGGGCGGCCGGCGCGGCGGGTGTGTCGCCGGGACTAGGCTACGCGGCCCGGGCCTTGGCGAGAAATGGCAGGGCGACGGCGGGCAACGGGCCGGTTTCATCGGCCTCGTTGTCCTCGGCGGGGAGCGGGTACAGCTGCTGGAAGTGCTCCCACTCGATGAGTTCGAAGCGGCCGTCCAGGTGCTCGACGAGCGCGGTGAGCGACTCGACCCAGTCGCCGGAGTTCAGGTAGTGGACGTCGCCGATCCGTTTGTCGGCGGCGGTGTGGATGTGGCCGCACATCACGCCGGAGCAGCCGTGGCGACGGGCGAGTTCGACGATCTGGTCCTCGAACTTGGAGACGAAGTTCACGGCGCCCTTCACGCGGGCCTTGATGGCCTTGCTGATCGAGTAGTATTCGAGCCCGCGCCAGGCGCGGTAGCGGTTGTACACGCGGTTGAGCCGCATGAGCAGGTGGTACCCGAAGTCGCCGTGGTGGGAGAGCCAGACCATCTTCATGGTGATGGCGTCGAGCACATCGCCGTGGAGCACGAGATAGCGGCGGTCGGCGCCTTCGTGGATGTGCTGCTCGACGATTTCGAGATTCTCGAACTGCAACGGCAGGAAGCGGGCGAGGATGTCGTCGTGGTTGCCGCGCAGGTAGACGATCTTTGTATCCCGTTTCTCCAGCATCTTGAGGACGATGCGGATGAAGCGGGAGTGCTGTTTGGTCCAGCTGCCGGAGCGGCGCAGCTGCCAGCCGTCGATGATGTCGCCGTTGAGGATGAGTTTCTCGCAGCGGACGTTCTTGAGGAAATGGTTTACCTCGCGCACCCGGCAGTCGGTGGTGCCGAGGTGGACATCGGAGAGGATCACGGTCTTGACGCGGAGCTTTTGCATGCGGTGCGCGGTGGGCGCGGCCACGGTATAGCAGGCGCGCGGCGCCGTGAATAGGGGGCCCGGCGGAATGTCACCGAAACGTCACCGGTGAGGAGGGCGGGACGCCATCACTGCCGCGCGAGGCCAATCGCGGGGAGTCCAGGTGCCGACGCGAGCGGCACACGGGGCGCTGTGGCACCGCACAAAATCTTGTTCCGATCGGAACAAGATTTTGTGCGGTCGGGTTGGGGCGGTGTTGCGGGGCCGGCAGCGCAGTGTCCGGGATTCTGGCGCCGGGCGCGGCGCGGCCGGCCCCTCAGGCCCTGTTCGCCGCCGCGGGTGGCTGTGGAACGCAAACCGCGCTAGGCCGGCACCACGAAGTTCAGGCTGCGGGGCTCGAGGCGGACCTCGATCTCGGCGCCGGCTTCGCGGGTCTCACCGTCGACATGGATCACGCCGGGGGCGCGGCGGACGATGGTGAAGGCCGAGCCCTGCGTGGAGAACACGCCGGGGGCGCGGCGGATGTCGCCGGTGAACATGCGGCGCAACAGGCCGATCGCGCGGATCGCCCCGGAGGGAGGAATCGCAACGAGATCGAAGATGCCGTCGTCGACCGAGGCGCCACGCGCGATGCGGGCGTTGTTGCCGTACTGGTCGGAGTTGGCGACGGAGAGCAGGAAGGCCGTGACGGCGGCGGTGCGTCCGTCGGCGGTGCGCACGGTGTAGGTCTCGGGCTGGTAGCCGAAGAACGCGTTCCAGCCGGTGCGGAGGTAGGTGCGAAACCCGCGGGAGGGCAGGTTGTTGAAGCGCCGGGCGATCTCGGCGTCGAAGCCCACGCCCATGACGTTGCAGAAGCGGTGGCCGGCGGCGACGCCGGTGTCGATCGGACGGACACGACCGTCGCGGACGATCCTCAGCGCGCGTCGCCAGGAACCGTGCACGCCGAGGTGGCGACCGAGGCCGTTGCCGGAGCCGCAGGGGACGAGACCGAGGGCGGCGGGGGTGTGGACCACGCCGCAGGCCACCTCATTGAGGGTGCCGTCGCCGCCGATGGCGACGATGCGCTCGCAGCCGCGGGCCACGGCGGCGCGCGCGAGCTCGGTGGCGTGGTGCGGGCGCTCGGTGGTGACGAACTCGGCGTCGAGTCCGGCCCCGGAGACCCATTCCTGCACCTTGCGGATGAAGCCGGGTTTGCGGCGGTTGAATCCGGAATGCGGATTGAAGATGAAGCAGAACCTCGGCATGCGGCGGAAGGCCGGGAGCTTGCGGCGGGTCGGGGCCGATGCGAGGCGAATGTGCGATGCTCGCAGATGGTTGCGTATGGCAGGGACCGTGCGGACTTCACCTTCTTCGCGAGCGGCGTGGTGCCGGGCATGCTTGTCCAGAATCCCGAACACCCGAGAACCGCGAGGACTATCCGGTTCTCTGGGGCGAGAGCGAGTACGTGGTCGATCAGGCGGGCACCTGCAGCTTGCTTGTATCCGCCGCCCATGAACTCACGGGCGGTGAGGCGGGGCAGGCGGACCCGAGTGTCCCCCAGGCTCTCGCGATGGCGACCGCACAAAATCTTGTCCCGATCGGAACAAGATTTTGTGCGGTCAGCCGGCAATGATCCCCACGGGGCAAGCCGTGGCTGCGGGCGCCGGCGGGGCCCGCAGCGCGGCTCGGCGGGCCCGCCGGGACGCACGCAACGCCGGTTGCGTCGAACGACAGGGGCAAGCATCCGTGCCAGGGCGAGGTCTCCGGTTGACCCGAGGCTCGCGGACGACCGGGATTGAACTCGACCCTTCGTTACGTTCCACCGCACCGCGCAGCCCCTGCGCTTCGGGTTTGTCTTCGCCGGGCGTGGCGCGAGGCTGACCGCGCCATCCGATGACCGTGCGACCAACCCTCTTTGTGCTCACCGGACCGACCGCGTCGGGCAAGACGGCGCGTGCGCTCGACTGGGCGGAGCGGCATGGCGCCGAGATCGTCTCGTGCGATTCGCTGCTGTTCTACCGGGGCATGGACATCGGCACCGCGAAGCCGACGGGCGAAGAGCTGGCGCGGGTGCCGCACCATCTGATCGACGTGGTCGAGCCGCGCGAACGCTACGACGTGCAACGGTACGTGGCGGCGGCGCGCGCGGCGGTCGACGCCATTATGCGACGCGGCCGGCGGGTGCTGGTGGTGGGCGGCAGCGGCTTCTATCTGCGCAGCTTCTTCGCACCGATGTCGGACGGGATCGAGGTCGAGCCTGCGCTGCGGGCCGAGCTGGAGACGCGGCTGGCGGGTGAGGGGCTGGCGGCGCTCGTGGCCGAGTTGCGTGCGCTCAACCCGGCCGGACTGGGGACTCTGGATGTGCAGAATCCGCGGCGGGTCGTCCGCGCGCTCGAGCGCTGCCGGGCCAGCGGGCTGACCCTTGCGGAGCTGGCGACGGCGTTTGCGGCGATGCCGTCGGCGTTCGCGGATTTCGCGGTCACACTCACGCGGCTCGACTGCGCGCCGGCGGTGCTGGAGGAGCGGATCGTGGCGCGGGTGCGGGAGATGCTGGCGGCCGGGCTGGTCGAGGAGGTGCGGCGTCTCGAGGCGGCGGGGTTGCGCGAGAACGAGAGCGCGGCGCGAGCGATCGGATACCGCGAGGTGCTGGATCTGCTCGACGGGAAGAAGCCGCCGGCGGCGCTGGAGGGCGAGATCGTGCGCAACACCCGGGCGCTGGTGAAGAAGCAGCGCACGTGGTTCCGGACCCAACTGCCGGAGCACCGAATCGTGGATGCGGCGGGGCCGGGCGAGTTGTTCGAGGGAGCGTGAGCCGGAGGACCTGGGGCGGAGGTGGTGCACTCCTTGAGGGCGTCCTGGCGGGGGCATGCTCCTAACTGGCCCGTGTGCGGAGTCGGCCGGTGCGGGCTGAAGCGCCGCACCACGGCGGGCAGGGGATGCGGGCTCCGACGGGCCGAGCGGCCAGCGGCGGTGCGCAAAAAGGCCCGGGCGTCTGGGCCCGGGCCGGAGCTGAAACGACTGGGTTGGCGCGCGCGGCCGGTGGCGGCGCAGTGCCACCGTCATTTCCCGGCGTACTGGAGAAGGTCGGCCGGGTAGGCCTCGAGGCTGCGGCCTTCGAGGCGGCGGAGCTGGGCGAGGGCGACGAGGAGGTCGACCTGCGAGGAGAGTTCGTTGACGCGCGCGTTGTCGAGGTCGGTCTGGGCGTCGAGCACGCGGCGGGCGGTGCTCAGGCCGGCGTCGAAGCGGGCCTTCTCGAGCTCGTACTGTTTCTCGCTCAGGCCGGTGGCGAGAGTGGCCACGCGCACGGCCTCGCGGTTGGTGGCGACGGCGCGCACGGAGCTGCGGGCCGAGACGAGGATGTCCTGCTCGAGGCGGCGGAGCTGGAGGCGGGCGCGGGAGAGGTTGTTGCTGGCGGTGGCGAGGCGGGCGCGGTCGCCGCGGGAGCCGAGCGGATACGTGAGCTCGAGACCGACCTGCCAGTTGTAGCCGTCGCTGCCGGGAAGGTCGTCGAGGGCGTCGGCGGCGGAGCCGCGTTCGGTGTTGTAGCCGAGGGTGGTGGCGAGATCGAGCTGGGGCAGGCGGTTGCGGCGGACGGCGGCGAGCTCGACCTGGAGCTGCTCGATGGAGGTCAGGAGCGCGCGGTATTCGGGCTGGGCTGCCTTGGCGCGGGCGTAGGTGTCGTCGACGGTGGGTTCGGCGGAATCAGCGGCGGCGAAGGCGGTGGTGCCGAGGGGGGCTTCGAGCTCGAACTGGCCGACGAGGGCGCGCAGGGCGTCCTCGCGGTTGCGCAGTTGCTGCTCGGCGAGCAGGACGCTGCGCTGCTGGGTGGCGACGCCGACCTCGGCGGTGAGGACCTCGAGGTCGGTGAGCACGCCCTCGTCGCGTTTGGCGCGGTTCTCATCGAGGAGCTTCTGGGCGGCGGCGAGGGAGAGGTGGCGGACGGCGAGCTGGCGGCGGGCGAAGTGGAGTTCGTAGTACGCGATCTCGGTGTCGCGGACGACATCCATCAGCGTGCCGCGGTAGAGGTGGCCGGCGCGGTCGACGCCGAGCCGGGCCTGGTCGAGGGCGGCGCGGTTGGTGGCGAGGCCGGCGCCCTTGAGCAGCGGCTGGTTGAGGGAGAGGCTGACGTCGGAGTCGTAGGCCGGGTTGTAGGGGGAGACGAACCGGTGCTTGGTGCGGTTGAGCCCGGTGGTGACCGAGACGTCGGTGCCGGTGACAAGGTGCTGGGAAACGCCGACGCGGGTGTCCCAACCGTAGGCGGCGTTGGTGGCGCCTTCGGCGCGGGAGCCGGAGCGGGTGCTGGAGGCGCGGAAGACGGGATCGAAGCCGGCGCGGGCGGAGTCGACGGCGGCGGCGGCGTTGGCGGTGTCGAAGCGGCCGAGTTCGATGTCGAAGTTGCGGGCGAGGGCGCGGCGGACGCAGTCGTCGAGCGAGAGGGGGGCGGCGGGGGCTTCGGCGGGCGCGGGTTCGGCGTGGCCGGGGGCCGCGAGCGCGGCGCAGAGCAGGACCAGGGCGGAGACGCGGGGGAAGGCGGGAGCAAATGTCATGGGCGGAGGAGACGCGGGGGAGACGGTGGCAGTTTCGTGCGGTCTGGGCGAGCCGGTGTTTAGGAGCGGCAGGAGCCGGGGGACAGGCGGTGGCAGGAGCGGGCGGATGGCGGGTCGGGCGCGGCGGGGCCGGGTGGTGCGGGCGAAAAAAAGGCGGGCCGTGGGCGGCCCGCCGAGAGACTGCAATGGAGGTGTGGTTACTCCGCTTCGGGCATGCTCGGGGCGGTGCGGGCGAGTTCGGCCTGCACGAGTTCGTCGAGGGCGAGTTCGCGGCCGGCGTTGGCGGCGTTGGCGGCGAGGGCGGCACCGAGCTGGGCGTATTCGGGCGAACTGGCGTCGATGGCCGGGACCTTCTTCTCGACGACCTGCACGAGGTACGCGTGGGTCTCGTCGAGGAGGAGGTCGGAGACGGCGCCGGCGGCGAGGCGCTCGAGCGAGCCGAGGACCGGGGCGGGCACGCCCTCGGCGGGCTGGCGGCGGCTGAAGGGGCCGAAGGTCTTGACCTCGCTGGCGGGCGCGCCGGCGAGGCTGGCGACGGCGGCGTCGAACTTCTGGCCGGCGGCGAGCTTGGTCTCGAGGGCGGTCTTCCAGGCGGCGCCGTTGCGCTGGAGGGCGAGGCCCTTCTCGTTCTCGGTGTAGGCGGCGAGGACCTGGTCGCGCACCTCGGCGAGGAGGGGCTGGTACTTGGGCAGGGTCTCGCGCCAGAGCAGGACGATCTGGTCGCCGCCGAGCGGGAGCGCATCGGAGTAGAAGCGGGTGTCGTCGAGGGTGAAGGCGGTCTCCACGATCTGCCGGGTCCAGGGCAGGCCGGCGGGCGGGGCGTTGCGGGTGAAGAGCGGGGCGGTGGCCCGGTGTCCCTGATACTTGGTGACGATGGAATCGATGGCGGCGGAGTCCTTGGCGAGCTTCTTGGCGGCGGTCTGCTCGTAGAGCTCGAAGGCGAAGTCGGAGGCGGCGGTGGCGGCGCGGCGGCCGGCGAGGGCGGCGCGCATGGCGGCCTCGACCTGCGGGCGGGCGGTGGCGAGGGTGGGCTCGGCGGCGGGCTTGCCGTCGGCGGCGGGGGTGGCGAAGCGGGCCTTGTTGGCCTCGAAGAAGGCGAGGACCTCGTCGTCGTTGAGCGGATCGGCGGCGGCGAAATCGGCCAGGCGGAAGGTGACGTAGTCGACGTTGGCGCGCTCGGAGATCTCGAAGCCGGCCTTGTTGTCCTCGTAGAACTTGGCGAGGATCTCCTCGGTGGGTTGGACGACCGGGTTGTAGGCGGCGAGGTCGAGCACGGCGACGTTGAGGGTCCACTGGGTGGAGGCGAGGGCGACGCGGTTGATGATCTCGACCGGGGCGACGTAGCCGGGGCCGGCGAGGAGTTCACCGAGGCGTTCGATGCGGCACTCTTCGGCGAGCACGCGGGCGACGTCGGCCTCGGAGAACTCGGCCTTGGTGCGGAGGTCGTCGCGGATCTGGTTGTAGCGGAGCGAGTCGAACTGGCCCTGCTCGTTCTGGAAGATGCGCAGCGAGGTGAGGAACTTGTCGCGCTGGGCGGCGGTGGGCTGGGGCAGCCGGTACCGGTCGGCGAGCGCGAGACTGGCGGTGCGCTGGAAGGCGTAGTTTTGGAGCTGCTCGCCGCCGATGTTGATCATCTGGCCGACGCGAAGCATGATGCTGATCTGGGCATCGAAGGAGATGCGGCGCTGGTCGGCGGGGCTGACGAGGTTGTAGCCGAAGAACTCGCGCTTGGTAATGGACCGTTCGCCGCGACCGAGGCCGGGGGCGGCGCCGATCGTGAAGACGAAGGGGATCGTGATGACGATCAGGAGGAACGCGAGGAAGGCCTTCGTGTGCTTTTCGAAGGTGATTTGGATCCAGGAGATCATGGGGCGGAAAAGGGCGTGACCGTAGAATGGGGGTGGGGGGTGTCAACCTGCGAAACCGCCGCGACGCGGTTGGTGGGGCGACGGTGCCGGACAGGGCGGTGCTGCCGGGGCCGGGACGGTGCCGCTCGGGGGCTACGGCGCGGGGGCTTCGGTGGTGGCGGGGGCGAGCGGCAGGCGCTCGATCAACTCGTCGACGGTCTGCTGCCCGAGCGCCTCCTCGTGGGCGCGGTCGACGGCCGTGTGGAAGTGGCGCAGGACGGGATCGACGGCATCGAGCCTCTCGCCGGAGGGGGAGGCCCCGAGGAGCGCGAAGCGGTCGCGGAACTCGCGCAGGGTGATGCTGGCGAGCGGCCGGGCCGGTTGGAAGTGGTAGTCGAGCGAGGATTCGTCGGGGCCGGGCGGGACCTGGACTACCAACCGCAGATCGATGAGGCGGTTGAGCGACTCGTTGATGATCTGGGTCGGTACGCGGATCGCGCGGCTGAGGGCGGAGGCGGTGGCGGGGGGGGCGCACTGCTTGAAGCGGCGGGCGACGAGCAGGAGCACGAGCAGCGACAGGTCCTCGCGGCTGCGTTGGTTGAGGTCGTCCCAGGCGGTGCGGGAGGAGCGGTAGCGCACGTTCTGGATCGCGTAGGTGAGCTGGCCGCCGAGCAGGACGATGACCCAGAAGACGAACATCCCGGCCATGAGCACCGGCAGCACGCTGAGGGAGCGGAAGAGACTCCAGGATCGCACGACGCTTTTGAAGTAGACGAAGGCGAGGTAGTTGTTGGCGAAAAGCAGGAGGACCACCACCGCGGCGCCGACGAGCGAGGGGACCCAGCGGACGTTGGTGTTGGGGATGAACCGGTAGAAACAGGTGAAGAGGCCCACGAGGGTGCCGAAGGCGATGAGCGGGCCGGACCAGCGCAGGGCGGCGTGCAGCTCGGCGCCCCAGGGGACGTTGGCGAAGGCGCCGGCGAGGGTGGAGGCGGAGAGCAGCGAGAGGGCGGCGAGGGTGAGGACGGCGCCGAGGGTGACGGCTGTCCAATAGATCACGATACGCAGGAAGAGCGAGCGGCCGCGGCGCACGCCCCAGATGGTGTTGAACGACTCCTCCACCGAGACGAACAGCTGGATCACGATGACCACGAGCATCAGCGCGCCGGCGACGCCGAGGGTGCCGGAGCGGCTGCCCTCGATGAAGTTGCCCAGCAGCTCGGTGAGCATCTGGTCGACCGCCCCCTGGGCCGGATCGCCCACGGCGGCGGCGGTCCGTTCGAGCTGGTCGAGCTGCGGGGCGACGAACCGGATGGCCTCGGCGAGCTTGGCGACGGTGGCCTCCGTATCGGTGTTCTGGAGGACGGTGCCGGCGACCAGCACGCCGAGGGCGATGAGCGGGCCGATGCCGAGCAGCGAGCTGTAGCTGAGCGCGGCGGCGCGGCTGAGCAGCCGGATCTCGCGCAGTCCGGTCAGGGTGATGGAGACCACGCGCAGCAACGCGAAGAGGCGTCCGCGCAGCGACCGGTCGTCGTCGAGGGCGGCCTGCCAGATCCGCTGGTTATAGACGACGAGGCAGGGGCGCACGAAGCGCGAGAGCCAGACGGGCATGGCGGGCCGCGGAAGGATCAGACGAAGACGCGGAAGTAGGCGAGGGCGGCCATGCCGCCCATCCCGAGGAGGGCGGCGGGGATCAGGGGCGCCCAGGAGACGGACAACGTCATGAAATACATGCCGATCGTGCCGGCGCCGACGGCGAGCATCAGCCGGTATTCCCCCGTGAGGAAGAACATGAAACAGAGCAGGCCCACGGCGAACAGGGCGCGGAAGCGGACGACCGGATAGGCGCTCGTGGCGCCGAGCAGCAGCACGATGACGAAGAAGACATCGATGAGCCCGAGCACGACGAACGGATCGGTGACGATCTCCAACACGTCGAGGCCGTAGACGACATCGAGGCGGGGCATGAGCATGGCGAACATGCTCAGCAGGAGGGTGAGGATGAGCAGATACCGGGCGACGCCGGAGACGCGCTCCGCACTGATCTTCGGATCGATCTTGCCGCGGGTGTCGGAGGTGCGGCCCTCGGCGGCGGCGAGCATGTCCTCGACGCGGATCGGGGCGTCGCCGGCCTGTTCGACGTTCAGCGATTCGATGTCGTCCTTCGGGCGGACCTTCAGGCGTTTCTTCTCGGGGAAGAGGAAGCCCATGAGGCTCTCGTTGGTGCTGATGGGCACCCATTGCTCGAGCGCGGCGTCGTAGTAGAGCGTGGAACCGTCGACCTGCTGCGCTTCCACGAGGGAGGAGAGCTGGTCCTGGGTAAAGGGGCCGCGCGCATCGGTGTCGTTCTCGCCGCGGATGTAGAATTCCTGCGTAGACATCGTGGTGGGCGGGAATGTGCCGGTGCGCCGGGGGCCCAGCAAGAGCAAATCCGGTCGCGCCGGCCTCCGGACGGGGCCGGCGGCATGCTCACAAACCCTTTACATCCGCTGGAGGGTGCGCAGGCCGAGCAGGTGCAGGCCGGTCTCCAGCCAGACCAGCGTGCGGGCGCAGAGCAGCAGGCGGCGGGCGCGGACGCCGGCATCCTCCACGATGACCTTGTCGGCGTTGTAGAACGTGCTGAATACGCCGGCCAACTCGTAGAGGTAGGTGCAGAGGAAGTGCGGGCGCAGCGTCGCCGAGGCCTGCTGGAGCGCGGCGGGGAAGGCCACGAGCTTGCGGGCGAGGGCGAGCTCGGTGGGCGTCTCGAAGGCGCTGGCGCCGGCGAGCGGCGCGGCGGGGTCGAGGCCGGCCTTGCGGAAGATGCTGTACTGGCGGGCGACGGCGTAGAGCAGGTACGGCGCGGTGTTGCCCTCGAGGCTGATCATCTTGTCCCAGGAGAAGAGGTAGTCGGAGGAGCGGTTCTGCGAGAGGTCGGCGTACTGCACGGCGCCGGTGCCGACGATCTCCGCAATCTGGCGACGCTCGGCCTCGGGGATGTCGGCGCTCTTCTCGGAGACGAGCTTGAACGTGCGCTCGCGGGCCTCGTTGAGGAGATCCTTCAACTTGATGTTCTCGCCGCTCTTGGTCTTGAAGGGCCGGCCGTCCTCGCCGAGCACGGTGCCGAAGTCGACATGCTCGAGGCGCGGGAGCGGGCGGCCGGTCTTCTCGAACCACTTCTTGGCGGTGAGGAAGAGCTGCTCGAAGTGGTCGCCCTGGCGCTTGTCGACGACGTAGAACGCGCCGGTGGCGCCGATCTGCTCGGTGCGGTAGAGGATGGTGGCGAGGTCGGTCAAGGCGTAGTTGGAGGCGCCGTCGGACTTGCGCACGAGGAAGGGCTGGGGGCGCTCGGCGTGGCGGGAGAAGCGCGGGTGCTCGTCGTGGAAGACGACGAGGGCGCCGTCGCTGTCCTCGGCCAGACCGCAGGCGGTGAGCTCGCGGTAGACCTGGTCGACCTTGTCGTTGTAGAAGCTCTCGCCGAGGGTGAGGTCGAACTTGATACCGAGCTGGTCGTAGATGGTCTGGAAGGCGGTGAGGCTGGCGGCGCCGATCTGCTGCCAGATCGCACGGGCCGCGGGGTCGCCGGACTGGAGCTTCACCAGTTCCTGGCGGGCCTCGTTCATCACGGCCTCGTCGGCCTCGGCGGCGGTGTGGCCGACCTTGTAGAGGCGCTCGAACTCGGCGAGCGGGTCGGCGGCGAAGGCGGCCTGGTCGAGGTGGCGCTGGTAGGCCCAGATGATCTTGCCGAACTGGGTGCCCCAGTCGCCGATGTGGTTGTCGCGAATCACCTTCGCGCCGCTGAAGGTCAGCAGGCGGCAGAGCGCCTCGCCGATCACGGCCGAGCGCAGGTGGCCGACGTGCATCTGCTTGGCGGTGTTGGGGGAGCTGTAGTCGACGATCCACGTCTGGCCCGCGTAGGTGGTGGCGGCGCCGGCGCGCAGGTGGTCCTCGGAGTCGTAGGTGGCGAGCCAGTTCTGGAGCGCGGCGGGAGTGAGGCGGAAATTGATGAACCCGGGACCGGCGATCTCGATGGTGCAGACCGCGGCGGGCAGCGTGATGAGGCCGACGAGCTGCTGGGCGAGCGCACGCGGGTTCTGCTTCTGGCGCTTGGCGTAGGCGAGCACGCCGTTGGCCTGGAAGTCGCCGTGGGCGGGGTCGGCGGGGCGCACGTCGGGCGCGAAGACGGCGAGGTCGAAGCCGGCCTGGGCGGCGGCGGCGCGGACGGCGTTCTCGATTTCGGCGGCGACGTTGAAGGACAGGGCCATCCGGGCACTCAACGGCGCGCCGGGAGGGCGAGCAAGTTCACTTTTCGCTCGTGGCGCCACGGTGGGCGGGCGGGTTCGGTACTGGAGAAAATTATACTCGACATGCTCCTTGCAATCTGCTTACTGGCAACGGCTTGGGTCGGAGGGCTCAAGACCTAACTCGCCATCAATCCCGTGAATTCCATCATCAAAAAACGCACTCTTCCCCCGCGCCGTTACGTCAAGCCGTCCTTCACTTATCTCATTGAGAAGAAGCGAGATGGCGGTGAGTTCACCCAGGAGGAAATCCGGTTCATCATCGACTCGGTGCTCGATGGTGAGATGCCGGATTACCAATTGGCGGCGCTCGTCATGGCGATCTATTTCCAGAGCATGTCGGCCCAGGAGTCGGCCATTCTCACCGAGGAGATGATGCTCGTCGGCGAGACCGTCGACCTCTCGCACATCGCCAAACCGAAAATCGACAAGTACTCCACCGGCGGTGCGGGCGACAAGACCTCGCTCGTGCTCGTCCCGCTCGCGATGGCCAGCGGCGTGATTGTGCCGATGATGTGCGGGGTCGAGCCGGAGCACGAGATCTCCGCCCTCGACAAGCTCTCCGCAGTGCCCGGCTTCAAGTCCCACATCGACGTGCAGCACTTCACCGATCAGCTCGCCCGTGTGGGCGGGGCGATCGTGGCGCAGAGCAAGGACCTCGCCCCCGTCGACGAGATCCTGCACAACATGCGCAAGCAGACCGGCACCATCCCGAGCCTGCCGCTCATCACCGGTTCCGTGCTCTCCAAGAAGCTCGCGGAGGGCGCCGAAGGCCTCGTGATCGACATCAAGTGGGGCAACGGCTCCTTTATCAAGGACCTCGAGCAGGCCAAGCAGCTCGCGCGCTCGATGACCCGCGTCGGCCGCTCGATGAAGCGCCGCTGCGTCGCGCTGGTGACCGACATGAATCAGCCGCTTGGCGACACGGTCGGCACCTCGCTCGAGCTCAAGGAGGCCATCCAGCTCCTCAAGGGCGAAGGACCCGAGGACATGAAGGAACTCGTGCTCAAGCTCGGCATGGAGATCGTGCGGCTGGCCGGCGTGGCGGGCTCGACGCTCTCGGCCAAGCAGACCGTGCAGCGCCACCTCACCGACGGCTCGGCCCTCGAGAAGCTCAAGGAACTCGTCCGCGCCCAGGGCGGCGACGCCTCGTTCATCGACAGCCCCGAGAAATTCCCGCAGGCGAAGCACATCCGCAAGCTTCCGGCTCCTAAGCGCGGATACGTGCACACGATCAGCGCCGCGCTCATCGCCAAGGGCGTGCACATCCTCGGCGCGGGCCGCACCGCCCCCGGCGACAAGATCGACTACACGGTCGGCGTCTCCGAGATCAAGAAGGTCGGCACGCAGGTGAAGCAGGGCGAGCCGCTGATGATGATCCACTACAACGACGAGGCGAAACTCGAAGCCGCGCTGGAGCACTTCAAGAACGCCTACCGCCTCGCCCCGAAGCGCCCGACCCCGCCGCCGCTCGTTGTCGAGCGCGTGGCCTGAGCGCCGTCGCGCATCCGTTTCTCCAAGCCGGGCGTTCCCACCGCCCGGCTTTTTTTCCGCCCGGCGCCAAGCGCTTTCCGCCGATGCTCACGATCCGCCATGCCGCCCTCGCGGACAAGCCGGCCACCTACGAGTGGCTGTGCCGTTCCGACACGACGAGTCTGCACCTGGGGCCGCCGGACTATCCGGAGAGCCCGGTGCCGACGCGCGAGGAGTTCGCGCGCGATTTCGCGGACTTCTACTTTCTGCCCGCGGGGCGTCGCCACGGTGCGGTGATGATCATCGAACGCGCCGGGGAACCGATCGGCTGCCTCTGCTATGCGTGTTTCCACCTGCAGGCGGGGGCGGCCGAGCTCGACATCTGGCTGAAGGAACGGCGCCTGTGCGGGCACGGGCTCGGCACCGAGGCGCTCCGGCTGCTGGTCGGACACCTGCGGCGCGAATTCGGGATCACCCGGTTCCTGATCCGGCCGTCCGCGCGGAACAGCCGGGCGCTCCGCGCCTACGCGAAGGCGGGCTTCGTCGACCGGCCGGAGAAGATCGCGGCGCTCCGGTCCTTCCTGAAGGAGGAATTCTGGGACGCCTACGGCGGCGGCGACTACGGGTTGGAGGGCACCGCGGTGATGACGCTGGAGGACTAGCGCCGTTTCCGGAAGGCGGCAGCCGGCCGCACCGAGGCCGGCGTCGATGGCCGGGGGCGCCGTCCCCGGCTGCCGCGGAACGCAAACCGCTCCGGTCGCGGTGCCGGTAGGCCGGAGGCCGAAGACGCGCGGCGCCCCAGCGGCGCCGCAGGCTCAGGCCATGGCCGGATAGTCGGTGTAGCCGTGCGGTCCCGGACTGTAGAGCGTCTTTGAATCCGGGTCCACCAGCGCCGCGCCGGCCCGCACGCGCTGCGGCAGGTCGGGGTTGCTGATGAAATGGTGGCCGAAGACGATGGCCGCCGCGGTGCCGGTGGACACGGTCGCCTCGGCCTCGGCCGGGGTGTAGCCCATGCCGCACAACAACGCGCCACGGAAGGCCGCGCGGGCGGGCGTGACCACGTCGCCTTTTTGCTGACCGAAGAAGTCCCCGCGCATGAGGTCGAGGAATGCGATGCCGCGGCGGTCGAGCTCGTGCGCCACGTGGGTCGTGAGGGCGACGGGGTCGCTGTCCTTCATGTCGTTGTAGCTGTTCAGGGGGGAGATGCGCACGCCCACCCGGCCCGCGCCCCACACACCGATGACCGTATCGACAACCTCGAGCAGCAGACGCGCACGGTTCTCGGTCGCTCCGCCGTAGGGGCCGCGGCGTTGGTTGCTGCCGTCGCGGAGAAACTGGTCGAGCAGATAGCCGTTGGCGCCGTGCACCTCGACGGCGTCGAAGCCGGCGGCGAGGGCGTTCTCTGCGGCTTGGCGGAAGCCGGCGACGATGCCGGGCAGTTCGTCGTCGCGCAGCTCGCGCGGCACCTCGTACGGCTTCTTGCCCTGGGGCGTGTGCGTCTCGTCGTTGGTGATGCGCAGCGGGCTCGGCCCCACCGGCTGCGCGCCGCTGTTGAGCAACGAATGGCAGGCGCGGCCGCCGTGCCAGAGTTGCAGGGCGATCTTGCCGCCTTTGGCGTGCACGGCCGCAGTGACCGCCTTCCATGCGGCAACCTGCGCGGCCGAATAGATGCCCGGCTCGCGTCCGCCGAAGGCGGAGTTGCCGGCGATGGCCATCGTCGCCTCAGCGAGGATGAGGCCCGCGCCCGCGCGCTGGGCGTAATACTCGGCCATGAGCGCGGTCGGGTTGTGGTCCGCATCGGCCCGGCAGCGGGTGAGCGGGGCCATGACGATACGGTTGGCGAGCGAGAGGTCGCCGAGTTGGACCGGAGTGAAGAGGGCGGCGTGGTGCATGGGTGGTAGGTAGGGCGCGAAGCAAGGGGTGTTTCCCCGGAATGCAAACGCGTCCGCACCGCATGGCTGGGCGGAGCCAACGGCGTCACCTCGCGGCGGGTCGCCGACCGCAGAAGCCGAAGCCTATTGAGCCTCGCGCAATAGACTGAACGTGGTGGCGACGGATCGCCGGGCCGTCCGTGAACGCGGCGGGCCCATTCTGCCGTACGGAAGAACGCCCTACCATCGGACGTCAGTCCAATATGCGAGACTCAAGCGTTGAAAGGCCGGCTCAGTTCTCCGCCGAGTGGAGACCGCCGGCGCCGGCGCGGAACTCGAGCACGGTGCGGCCGGAGCCGTCGGGGCGCTCGCTGGCGCAGTTCCACAGGCAGGCGCCGCAGTGGATGCACTTCTCGCGGTCGAAGACGGGCACGCCGTCGGGACCGTGGGCGATCGCCTGGCCGGAGCAGACCTCGACGCAGGTGCGCTGGTCGCACTTGGCGCAGATCTGCGGAAAGGGGAAGACGACGTGATCGGCGTATCCGGCCGGCGCCTGCACCTTGCCGCCCATGAGCAGCGCGTCCTGGTGCGAGACGAGGAGCTTGCCGTCGAGTGGGATGGCCGGCCAGCCGGCGCGGTCCATGAGGGCGTTGTAGAGCGGGAGGCCCTTGGCGAGGCAGTCGGCGCGGAGTTTCGCGATCTCGGCGGCGGGGATCTTGCCGGCGTAGAACTTCTCGATGGAGGGCAGGCGCTTGTGCGGCGGGAGATCTTTGAGGAAGGGGAAGTTGAGCAGGCCCTTGGTCAGGCCGGTCAGGCCCATGCCGATGAGGCCGGACACGACGCCGCGGGTGAAACCGTCGCGCGATTTCTCGGCGATGCGGCCCTCCTTTTCGACCCAGCTCGCGCGGCGGCGGGCGACGTAGGTGGCGTCGAGGTTCTCCTTGGTGAAGGGCTTGCCGGCCTTGAGCAGCTCGAGCACTGCATCCGCGAGCTGGGTACCTGTGGCCCACGCCTCGTCGACACCGGAGCCGGTGAGGACGTTGGTGGTGCCGGAGCCTTCGCCGATGCGGGCATAGCCGTGGCCGGTGAGGTGCGGCTCGCCGCGTTTGCCGGACTCGCCGAGGGTCTTTGCGCCCCAGGAGCGCAGTGTCGCGCCGTTGAGGTGACGCCAGAGGTACGGATGCTGCACCCAGTGCTGGAGGTAGCGGTAGCCGGTGCGGATCGGGTTATCGAGCCACGACGGCACGAAGATGCCCAGCGAGGCGATGTTGCCCGGGTGGATGTACATGAAGCCGAAGATCTCCGGCTCCGGGAACCCGAAGGTGTGGAAGACAGTGCCCGGCTCGAGCTTGGAGCCGGCGGGGAGGTCGACGACGAGCTTCATGCCCACGGCCCACTCGTGCGCGTGGTGGCCTTCGGGCATGCCGAACTCGCGGTCGAGTTGCTGGCCGAGCGCGCCGACGGGGCCGTCGCCGATGACTGTCAGGGCGGCGCGGATATCCATGCCGGGCGTGAAGCCGGCGGTGGGCGTGCCGTTCTTCTCGACGCCCTGGTCGGAGAGGCGCACGCCGACGACCTTCTTCTCCTCGACGAGCGCGGCGGAGACGGGGCTCGACGGCCACACCTGCACGGTGCCGGCGCCGGTGGCCTGCTGGCCGACCCACTGCATGAACTGGCCCATCGAGAGGATCAGGCCGTCGTGCTTGGCGAGGAACGGCGGTATCCACGGCAGCTCTATCGCCCACGTTTTCCCCTTGAAGAGCTTCAGGAATACATCGGAGGCACGCAGCGCGAGCGAGCGGCGGCTGGCGCCGATCGGGTCGAGCAGGTAGGCGACGTGCTCGGTCTTCACCGGCGCGGCCATCGGGATCTGCGCGGGATCGAGCTGCGGGAAACTGGCCTTGATGCTGCGGCCCGGGGTGACCACGCCCGAGACGCCGAAGCCGACATCGTCGGCCCGCTCGTAGCAGATGACCTGCGGCGGCATGCCCGGCATCGCGGCGCTCTCGACGACGGGCGAGCCGTCCTCCTTCACGAGACCTTTGGAGAGCGTGGTGAGGAAACCGCCCATCGCCGGTCCGAAGCCGACGCAGACGATGTCGACATCCATGCGCGGACGCTCGACGGCGGGAACGGGATCGGAGGAGGGGGCGGAAGGGGAATCCACAGTGGACATGGAGGACGAAAGAGGAGACGGGGAACCACTAATCCACACTAATGGGCACTAATCCGGAAGCGGGGAAAGCGGGGGTGGGTTTTGAAGCAGACAACGCCAGCAGAGCGGCGGAGCGAGTCAAGGATTCGGGCGAGGCTCACCAGAGGGTGTCGACGGCGCCGGAGTCGGTGATGTTGGCGTCGCGGGTGATGAGCGCGAGCCGGTGGATCTTCGCGGTGGCGGCGATGATCCGGTCGAACTGATCGGCGAAGTCACAACGAAGCCCAGTCCATGGCTGTGAGCGTGGGCTGGGTGAGGTCGCCGCGGATGGTGATCTTGCCTCGTGCGGCGCCGAGGAGCGTTTTGCGTGCGGGCGTGGCGGTGCCGAGACCTTCACCCTTCTCGTCGCGTCGGCGCACTGTCTCGCTACGGAACTCTCGGGTCTTGTCGGTCTCGGAATTATGGAGGAAGGCGCGGACTTTGGATGTCATGTCGGAGCGGGGGGCTGCCGGACGGTACCACCAGTCGATGGCGGAACCGGCTCACGGGCGCAGGGCGAAACCCATCTGGGCGAAATGGTGGTCGGTCGTCAGGGCCTCTCGCAATTTCAGCTCCCGCATCACGACGAAACTGGTGCAGTCGGTGAACGAGAAATCCTTGTCGTGGTAGCGGAAGAAGAGACCGCGGGCCTTCTCGGCTCGGGCAGGCGAGATCGACTCCCAGCGGATGCGCGAACTGCCATCGACCTGTTTCCACCACGCCTCGGCGGCGGCGTGGCCGAGCCGGATGCGGATCAGTGTCAGCGTCTCGTCTACGATGTAGTCGGTGGTGACGAACAGGCCGCCTTGTTCCAGCCACGCGTCGCGGGCGGCCATGGCGGTGAGATGGGCCGGATCGGCGGCGTCGGCGCAGGCCATCCAGCCCGCGGTGTCGGCGAACAGGGCCTTCATCAGGAGTAGAGGGTTCGGTCGTGATCGGCGGCGGAGCGACCGTCGGTGGAGCGGCCGAGCGGGCCGGCCCGGAAGAGCGGATCTTCGCACACGGCCCCGGCCGGTTCGGCGGGGGCATCCACGGGAATCACCTGGAAGGCCGGACGGCTGCGGTAAACCACGGTGTAGCGGGCGCCGCGGCGAACGCGTTCGACGACCGTGGGGAGGGTGGCGCGGAGTTCCTTGGCGGTGATCGAGGTGTTCATGGCGGGGTCAACTTGAGTTGACCCATTGCGAAGTCAATCCGCGGGGCATCCGACCGGGTGTGCCGTGCGGTGTGGTGGGTGACATTGGGGCAGAATGGCCGGCTGGAGTCGGCCGGCCCTGTCTGAAGCACCGGGCCACGTGCCAAACGAAAAGGCGGCGCTCCGGGGAGCGCCGCCGTGGGGAAACGGATGCGTCGGCTGATCGGCTTACGCCGGGTAGTCGAGGGCTTCGGGGATCATGACCTGCGCGAGGGCGTCGGCGGCGCGGTCCTTGGCGAGGCGGCTGCCGGCGAGGCAGGTGTCGACCTTGAGGCGGAGCTTGCCGAAGGCCTCGACGGCGCCGGCGAGCTTGCCGGTGCCATCGCCTTGGCCGCAGCACTTGTCTTCGCCGTGGCCTTGGCAGCCGCAGGTGGCGCTGAAGCCGTAGACGAGCTCGGCGCAGATCCGCGAGGCCTGGCCGGCGGCGCTGGCGGCCTGCACGGCGGCGAGGTCGGAGAAGAAGTTCACGTAGCCGGCGAGACCGGCGGCGACCGTCGCGCTCTGCGGGCCCTTGGCCTCGAGCTCGAGAATATCCAGGATCTGCTGGCGCGAGGCGAGCAGCCAGCAGAGGGCGTCGACGAGCGGGAAGACCACGCCGTGGCGGTTGCCGGAGAAGAGCTTGGCGCCGGAGGCGTCCTTGGCGTTCTGGAGGTGCTCGAGGGTCCAGAGCCAGAGTTCCATCGCGGAGGCGAGGACGCAGGCGCCGGTGTCGGGATGCGTCGCGGCGATGGCGCGCAGCTCCTTCACCCAGTTGCGGTAGCAGGCGAGGAAGACCTCGTTGGTCATCGTCACCGAAATCTGGCGGCGCTGCACGGCCTCGGGGCCCTCGTAGGTGGCCTCGAGCTGGGCGTCCATCCACTTGTGGCCGAGGAAGCCGGGGCAGTCCTCGGTGATGCCGTAGCCGCCCATGAGGGCGACGGCCTCGCGCATCATCGTGGCGCCGTGGCCGGTGTTCCAGAGTTTGGTGGCGGGGCAGAGGACGTTGGCCTGGGCGTCGAGCACGAGGTATTGGACGAGCGGGTCGGCCTTGAGGGCCTCGAAGCGGATGGCGTCGCGCTCGGCCTCGGGCTGGGCGGCGAGTGCGACGAGCTCGAGCGCGGGCTTGGTGAGGGCGCGGAACGCCTTCATCTGCTGCATGCCGGTGACGATGCCCTGCTCGGCGAACTTGGCATCCTTGATCTTCTCGAGCGGGTCGAGCTCGTCGAAGAGGCGGGCGGTGGCCATGCCGAGGGCGATGCCAGCCTCGCCGGTCGCCCAGATGTCGACGAGGCGCTGGAGGCAGTCCTCCTTCTGCTGGAGGCCGAGTTCGAAGCGCGGGGTGCCGGGGTTGACGCTGGCGGCGCCGCGGAAGCGGGAGCGCTGGTAGCGGATGACCGGTTCGATGGCGGAAAGCAATTTGGCGGAGGTCATGACGCCGACCGGCACGCGGGTGCGGCGGAAGACGGCTTCGATGATCTCGCCGTGCGAATACTTCGGGATGATCACGCCGTCCTTCACGGTGTAGCCGCCGATGATGCGCGAAGCGGGCACGGTGACGTTGAAGACCGGGTCGTTGGTCGAGGAGAGCTGGTGCACCATCTTGTGCGTGGGGGCGCCGCGGTCGAAGATGCCGGGGTCGGTATCTTCGATGACGACCATGCAGCTCGTCTTGATGCGCGGGTCGGCGGAATCGACGGCGACGGTGGCGAAGTTGGCGAAGCCCATGTTGGTGATGAACCGGGCGCGCTTGTCGATGTGGAGCATGGGCTCCTGGCCTTCCTTCCACTCGGCGATCTTCACCTTGCCGCAGAGCAGGCCGGTCTCGACGCCGACGTAGGGCAGCGGCTCGGTGAGGGCGAAGGCGCCGCGCCAGATCTGGCGGTCCTCACCGGGCTGGGGCGGCACGCACTTGCTCATGTAGTGGTCGCGCTGCTCCTTGGTGCCGCGCTCGTGGATGGGCGAGAGCGCGAGGTTGCCGGCGAGGGAGCCGGTGGCGGCGCCGGCGTCGACCCAGGCGAGCTCGTAGCACAGGAGCGAGAGGACGAGGTTCTTCGGGCCCTCGATGAAGCCGCCCTGGTGCGGGTCCATGAACGCGGTGGTGATGCCGGCGGCGTCGTAGGCGGCGAGGAGTTCGTTCTTCTCGGGCGTCCACTCGTGGGAGTTGCGCGCACCCTGGGCGACGAGCTGGGCGACGATCCCGCGCGCGACGCTGCGGGTGGACTGCACGAGCATCTGGATGTCGAAGCGGTCGCTGAAGCGCCACATGATCTGGCGCACGTCGTCACCGGGCAGGGTCTGGAGGGTGGGGCGGGGCTGCGAGGAGGTTTGGGTGTCCATGAAAGGGAGGTGGATTTGCAGAGGCCGCGACGGGGATGGGGTACGCGGCGGGAAGGCGTCGTTTAAGCCAGAGCGGGGGGGCGGCGGGCCACTCAAAAATGCGGATTGCGGAATGCGGATTGAGGAATGGGCGGAATGCCGGCCGGCCGCGCGGACAGGCGGCTGCGCGCGGTTCGTCGTTGTTGCGAGCGGTGCCAATGGGCGGAGGTCGAAACCCTTGGCGGGTCTCGCGACGGGGCGGCGGCACGTGCTACTCGCGGGCCTTGGTGTCGATCACGAGCGTGACCGGGCCGTCGTTGACGAGGGCGACCCGCATCATCGCGCCGAAACGGCCGGTGGCGACGGGGCGGCCGAGCGCGGCGGCGGACTGGGCGACGAACTTCTCGTAGAGCGGGATGGCGTGGTCGGGCTTGGCGGCGTCGTTGAACGACGGACGCGTGCCTTTCTTCGTGCTGGCGAAGAGGGTGAACTGGCTCACGACGAGGATGCCTCCGCCGAGATCGGCCACGGAACGGTTCATCTGGCCGGCGTCGTCCTCGAAGATGCGCAGGCGGACGAGCTTCTCGGCGAGCCACTGGCCGTCGGCCTCGGTGTCGGAGGGGTGGATGCCGAGCAGGACGAGCAGGCCCGGGCCGATGGCGCCGGTGGTTTCACCAGTCGGCGCGGACGACGAGCCGTCGCCGGCCGGAGTTGCGACGGTGACGGAGGCGGAGGAGACGCGTTGGACGACGGCGCGCATGGGCAAATTGTGGATTTCGGAATGCGTTCTTCCTGCGGAAGAATCTTCGAGATTGCGGAGTGGAGAATGCGGAGTCGGGGCTGCGGAACGGGCGTACGGTGAAGCCGGACTCGTTGATGGGGCGGGAGGGCGAGTGTGGAAATCAGGAAAAGGGGAACAGGCGGGCTCGGCGGTGGACGGTTGCCGGTGGACAGTTGCCGGTGGCCGGTAGCCGGTTGCCTGTGTGGGTGCGGTCGACGGATGCCCGGTCTGCGGCGCCGCGGGACCCGGCGGAGCGAGCGCGGGTCAGGTCCGCCGCGGGGCGAGCGACCACCGCACCGCGGCGGCGCTGGCGAGACCCATGGCGGCGGCGAAGAACCAGAGGAGGGTGGGGCTCCAGCCGTAGAGGAAGCTGCCGAGCGAGGGGCCGACGATCGTGGCCAGCGACCACATCAACGTGGCGGCGGCCATGTAGCGGCCGCGCAGATGCGGCGGGGCCATGTTGGCGAGCACGGCGCTCTGGGTGGGCGCACTGATCATCTCTCCGCAGGTCCAGACGACGACCGTGAGGGCGAGGGTCGCGAACTGGTGGGCGAGGCCGGTGCAGGCGTAGCCGACGCCGAGCAGCGTGTAGCCGAGCATGAGCACGTTGACCGGCGCGAAGCGGCGGGTGAGGCCCGTGAGCGTGAGCTCGCAGGTGACGATCAGGATGCCGTTGACGCCGAGCAGCAGGCCGAAGTCGCGCGGGGAGAAGCCGAGGTCGGTGGTGTAGAGCGCGAAACTCGACGAGCCCTGCATGAAGATGAACGTCATCGGGAAGATCGAGGCGAGGAAGAGCAGCAGTCGCCGGTCGGCCAGCACGGCGGACCAGGATCCTTCCTGCGCGGGTGCGGCGGTGTCGGTCGGTCGCACGTGGGCGGGGAGTCCGCGCCAGGCGAGCACGCCGTAGATGAGATCGGCGAGGGCGTTGCCGAGGAAGATCCAGTGGAACGAGATGTGGGCGAGGATGCCGCCGACGGCCGGGCCGAGGGCGAAGCCGGCGTTGACGGCGAGGCGGTTGAGCGCGAAGGCGGTGAGACGGTGCTCGGGCGGGGCGAGTTCGGCGATGAGCGCGCTGGAGGCGGGGCGGAAGAGTTCCGAGGCGAAGCCCTGGAAGAGCACCATCGCCAGAATTGCGGCGTAATCGGTGAGCCAGCCCAGCACGAGCATGCCGGCCGCCGAACTGAACATCGACACGGCGATCACGAAGCGGTGGCCGTGTCGGTCGGTCCACACGCCGCCGAGCACGGAGGAGGCCAGCCGGCCGATGCCGTAGGCGCCGAGCACGATGCCGATCCGCTCGGCGGAGAAGCCGAGGTGGGCGAGGTGGAGCGCCAGCAGCGGGACGACGAACCCTCCGAACCGGTTCACGAAATTGCCGATCGCCACCACCCACATGGCGCGGGGAAACGAGCGAAGGGCTTGGCGGGTGGCGTGATCCACGGAACAAGCAACGGACCGGCCAGGCGCGGTTTCAATCGGGAAGGCGGTTGCCGGTAGCCGGTTGCCGGTGGGCGGTGGCCGGTTGCCGGTTGCCGGTGGGCAGTAGCGACGCGCGTGAGCGCGTCGATCAGAGCGGCGCAACGGCGCGACGTACGGAGTGGATGGGAAACGTTCTGCTGTACGGCAGAACAGGATGATGAACGCCGATGGACGCCGAGGCGGAGGAGGGGCGCCGGTGGCCGGTAGGCGGTAGCCAGTAGCCGGTGGACGGTGGGCGGTTGCCGGTTGCCGGTAGGCGGTGGCCGGTGGACGGTGGGCGGTGGACGGTAGCCGGTGGCCGGAGTCGAAACGCTCACGCGTTTCGCT
>ENA-UPSM01001436-UPSM01001436.1-activated-sludge-metagenome-genome-assembly--contig:-NODE-1436-length-31730-cov-5.659448_pt1 | contig 31730 bp, 22 predicted proteins | sample MGYA00238181_ERZ773283 | MGnify/ENA primary metagenome ERZ773283 (study PRJEB29023, sample SAMN05720199) | activated sludge metagenome | isolation source: Anaerobic digester | place: Japan...
CGCGATGTGCATCGGGGCGTTGGCCAAGGAATGCGATTTCCTGTCGATCGGGACCAACGACCTCACGCAGTTCACCCTGGCGGTGGACCGCGGCAGCCAAAGATTGTCGAGCCTGTACGATCCGCTCCATCCGGCGGTGCTCCAGATGGTCGCCATGACCGTGGAAGGCTCGCGCCCGCACGGCACCCTTGTCGGGGTGTGCGGCGAGCTGGCTTCCGATCCGGTGGGAGCTCTGGTGCTGGCGGGGCTTGGGGTGGACGAGCTTTCCATGAGTCCCTGGGCGATTCTGGAAGTCAAGAAGATCCTTCGGTCCATCAACTGGCAGGACGCCCGCGAAGCGGCCCGCCATGCGCTGGAGCTGCCGGGATCCAAGGAAGTCCGCGCGATGCTGCAGGACCGGTTCAAGCGCAAGCTGCAGGGGCTCGGGATGGTCTCCCGCGCCTTGAACCGCGGAACCCGCCCCCACAAGTAGGGGACTGTCGGGAGCGCTCGCCGTGGTTCGATCGGTTCGCCGAAAAGCCTAGTCGGACGAACGGGACCACTGCGGAGCGGGGCTCTCGTGCAGGCAGTGGTGGAGCATGGATTCCCATTCGTCGCGGCGTGCCGATCGGCGCAGCGCGACCAGGCCTTCCTGGGACGACAGCAGGTCGGAATCGGCCAGGATTTCGATCACCCAGGTTTCGGGGATGCAGTCGGACACGAGTTTGGCGAGGTCGGGAGTGCCACCGGTCGCGGCGCGATCGATGATCACCATGCCCGGCGGATCGCCTTCGTTCACGGGGAGCGCGAGCGATTCGCGGGCGAGCTCGGCGCTGTCGCACAGGTAGACGGCGCGCTCGAGGTCCGATCCGGAGCGTTCGATCCATTCCAGGATCCAACGGGACCAGCGGGCGCCCAGCTCGGAGTCCGAGCAGATCAGGAAGATTCCGCCATTCATTCTAGGGTGCCAAGATAGTCTTCGCGACCCGGGACACGAGGTCGGCGTCCAACGGAAGTCCTTCGTCCAGGTGAAGGCGATCGGCTTCGCGGATCGCATCGCCCAGTCGGGGGCCTTTGGGAACGCCCGCGGCCTGGAATTCCACCCCCAACGCCGGCAGGGACTTGGGGATCCGGTCCGCCAGATGCGCCAAGTGGTCCAGAGGGGAGTCGTGATCGGGAAACGCGGCCGCGAACCGGCCCAGGGCGTCGGCCATGGCCGGCCACGAGCGATCGCGGACCAGGGCGGCCTGCCGCGACGGTGGGGGAACGGGGGATTCCCAGCACAGGGGCCACCGGCTCCAGACGAACAACGAGGCTTCCGATTCCAGCCGCGAGCAGCGCAAGCGTTCCAGCCACGATTTCTGGGCGGGATGGATCGCTCCGGGCTTCCCGAAGTCGCGGGGGGATTCCCACCAGTCGCACAGAGGCAAGGGCAGGAGCGTCACCCAGCTTCCCGCGACGCGTCGAGGCCCCGCCAGGAGGCGAGCCATGCGCTCCCGGGAGGCGGTTTCCCGGAACCGGGCGTCGAGTTCGGTGTCCAGCGCCCGGACCACGCCCGAATCCAGCAGCAGACCGAAGGCCGTTTGGAACGAGCCTTGGGCTTCCATCTTGTCCAGCTCCTCGTGGATCCGCTCGCCGGAAAGCGTCGCCACGCGATCGGACAGATCCTGCATGGCCTCCCAGGTGGCGGGCTCGATCGCGAACCCGAACCGCACCGCGAACCGGACCGCCCGCAGGATGCGCAGATGGTCTTCTTCGAACCGCTCCCGCGCGTCGCGGATGCATCGCAGGATTCCGTTTTCCAGATCCTGGAGGCCGCCCACGTGGTCGTGGACCTCGCCGGTTTCGGGATCCAGCAGGAGCCCGTTGATCGTGAAGTCGCGGCGTTGCACGTCCAGCTTCGCGTCGGCCGGGCCGACATTGGAGGGGCGACGGCCGTCCAGATACGCGCCTTCGCTGCGGTAGGTGGTGACTTCCAGGCGTTCTTCGCCCCACAGGACCATGGTCACGCCCAGCTCGGGTTGGACGGGAACGGTGCGGCGGAACGCGGCCTTGACCTGGTCGGGCGTGGCGGATGTCGCGACGTCGTGGTCCTTGGGCGAGCGGCCCAGCAGGAGGTCGCGCACGCAACCTCCGGCCAGGAAGGCTTCGTGCCCGGCTTCGCGGAGCGTTCGCACCACGTCCCGGGGAGCGCTGTTTTTGGTCCAGTCGAGAAGAATCTTGGCCATCGTCGGAGGTGCAATGGTAAACTCCGCGAACCAGCATGGCCTCCCAGAATCCAAGAACCTATCGCAGCGGGCAATGGATCGTCATCGAATGCGGTGGCGGTCTGGACGCGACAAGTTCCGCCTGGATGCGCGACATCCTCTCGCAGATGCGCGATTCCACCTGGACCGGCGTGGTGATCGACCTCACGGGACTCGACGCGCTCGACGCCGGAGGGAAACGGATCCTGCTCAATTTCCATCGCAGCCTGCAGGAGAACGGGCGCTCCCTGGGCGTGGTCTCCGAGGTGCCCGCGATCCGGGAAGAACTGGAATCGGAAGGGCATTTCTCCGTCCTTCAGGATTTGTCGGAGCTCAAGCGGAGCATCCACGAGATGGCGCCGGAGCGGATGAAGGCGCTGGTCGCCGGAGGCGTGCGGACATCGAACCTGCTGAGCTTCCGGTTGCGCTGCCCGGTGTGCCGGTGCGAGGACGTCAAGGGTTGGATCGCCGATCCCGCCCGCCACCATCGGGCCTGGCTCCCGCACGAGATCACGCTCCAGATGGCGACCGACGATCCCGTCAACTCCCTGAGCGTCGACGCCTACGCGGTGGCGGTCTGTCCCGAATGCCTGTTCGCCTCCATGCGGGTGGACTGGTTCGATTCGCCTGGATCGCGTCTGCCTGCGACCTTGCCGGAAGGCGGCGTGGAACGCCTGGCCAAGGCCTACGGACGGCGACGGACCATCGTGCAGGACCGGAACATCGAATCGCCGCTGACCGCCTATTTCGGGATGCCGCGGGTCGACAAGGCCGTCCAGTGCTCCTGGGCGCTCGCCGAAGAATCGATCCGCGCGGTGGGGCGCGACCGCTCCTCCACGGACGGATTCGGGATCGCCATCGCCATCCTGATGCAGGCGAAGTTCGCGTCCGAAGGCGAAGATCTGATGCAATTCTACACGGCGTCGTACGTGTGGCTCAAGCAGGTGGTCGAGCAGGTGGGCAACTACGCGGAGGATCGCCTGGCCGAGGCGCGCGTGTACCTGATCTCCGTGGCTTTGGCGATGGGACGGGAATCCGAAGCCAGGCAGATCCATCGCAGCCTGCTGGAAGGCTGGAACGACGATCCCGAAGCGGAGATCTGGCTGGAACGGGCCAGACAACTGATCCATTGAGCCGCGTCGTGACGAGGATCACGGCCGGGGCGGCCGCGAACGGTTACATTGGTCCACGTGAGTCCCTCTAACCAGTCCATGGCGAACCTGGTGGAGAGCGCGCTGCAAGGAATGCCCGCGGTCAGGCGTGCTTCGTCGGCGACGATCCAGCAGGAGGTTCCGGTCCGATCGCCTCGGAACCGCTCGTTGGTGCGCACCTTGCTCCAGGGGGACGCCCTCAAGGCAGACGTGAAACGGTTCTTCAAAGCCCGCGAAGGGAGCTTGCCGTCGCATTGGGACGTGGATTCCGTGGTGGAGGTGGAGCGCTCCCTCGCCCGCGAACCCGGATACCGCGAAGGCGCCTATCTGGGGCTTCTGCGCTACGCCTGCGACTTGTCGGATTCCGCCCAGCAGCAGACCAGCTGGACCGAAATCCGTCTGTGGTCCCTGCTGCGACGCAGGCTGTCGTCGTCGTCGGGCCTGATGCTGCTGCGCAGCGTGGCCAACGCCCACGAGATCCTGCAGTCGCTCCTGGAAGATCCGGAAAGCCTGCGACGCAGGGGGTTCTGCGATCTCCTGCGGGTGATCGGCGCCCGCACCGGACAAATCCTGTTGGAGCACCCGAGGCTCATCGACCGTCCCGTCTGGGAGTTCGCGATCCTGCTCACCGTGCGCGCCGACCAGTGCAACTCCGAGCTGCGCAAGACGCAGGGCCGGGTGGTGCGGCCGTTGGACCTCCTGTTCGGATCCATCGCCGTCTACATGCGGGACCGCGGATTGGAGCCCGGCCTGAACGATCTCCGCACCTCGGTCCTCCAGACCGGTGCGCCGCTGGGGCACACGCTCGACGCGTGGGTCCGCAATTTCCACCAGACTTCGGGCAATTCGCTGATTCCCGGAATCCAGATTCCCGACGACCCCCGCAACTGGATCTGGCAGACCGGGGTCGCGCTCCTGGAGCAGGACGGTCTGGTCGATCGCCAAGGGCGGCTGGCCGCCTGCGAACGGGCCCTGCTGGACCGCGCACGCGCCTACGAGGCCTGGAAGGACGACGTCGCCATCGCGGTGGAATCCGAACTGCGCAAGGAGATCGACCGGGCGATTCCCGAATCGCGCCGCATGCCCTTGGCCATGGTCAAGGCCGACGGAGCCCCGGTCGTGGAGCCCGAACGCGAGAAACGGCCCGATCCGCGGGTTTCTTCCGACCTTGATCTGCAGACCGCGATGCTTTCGTTCGCGCAAGGGTCGTGGGCGGTGCTGACCGAGACCACCGAAGGCATCCCCACCGTGGGATTCGGACTCGCCGACCTCGAGCGGCAGGCGCGTTGGGTCTACGACGGATGGAATTTCGGGTGGACTCCCACCGGCCACGTCTGGGCGGAAAAGTACCGCACGCTCCTGGGCGATCCCCGCGTGCGCGAGTTCCTGCGCCTGGGGCCTTCCTGGGTGGCGGGTCTGCGGGAGTTGCTCACCGAGGCCGATCCGTGGCTCATGGCCGGCTGGGAAGACCTGGTGCGCTGGATCTATCCGGTCAAATTCCGTCCCGACCAGATCGAGTTCCGGCAGAACGAGCGTCCAGGGGCTCCGTCGCACCGCACCGGTTACGACTGGACCGTGCTCAGACTCCTGGCCCTGACCCTCGCGGAGGTCGCCGCCGCCGCGCGCGAACCCGGCCTCGCGCCCTCGTGCCTGGTGGTGGTCCGCCATTGGCAGCAGCTTTCCCGGTCGGAGCACCTGGTTCCGCTGACCCCGGAATGGTGGGCGTGGCTCTCCGAAGAAGTCGACCAGCGCGTGGAAGCCGAAGAAAACCGGCAGTTCCCGACCCGCATCCAGAGCGACACGGATTGGAAGATGCGCCACGTCGCGCCCTGGATCGCCTTCCCGTCGTCGGTTTCCGCGGCCGTGCTGGGCGAATGGGTCAAGTGCCCGCTCGACGCGATGCGTTCCGACGATCACCTGGTCCACGAGCGTTGGGCCAGCCGGCTGTCCATGCTGACCCAGATGCAGGACGACGCCAAAGAGGAAGCCTTGTCCGAAATGCTGGCCCGCATCGCTTGATCCGCGGCTGAACTCCGGACCGAGTTTCTCATAGAGTCAATAATAACGGGGTATTGACTCTGGTTCAACATAATTTGGTTTCTACCGGGTTACGTTTTTTGTCATTTTTTGGCGTCGGTTGCCGGGCATCGGGGATGTCGGTTTCAGGGCCAGGGATGCTTGGGGTAGCGGCGCTTGAGGTCGGCCTTGATGGCGGGGTAGGAGCGGGTCCAGAATCCGTCCAGGTCGCCGGTGCGCTGGACGGGCCGGTGGTTGGGCGCCAGGATCTCGAACAACATGGGGATCCTCCCTTGCCCGATCCGCACCGACTCCTGTTTCACGCCCACGAAATCCCCGATGCGGGCCGCCACCAGGGCGGTTCCGTCGGGCTGGTATTCGATCTTCGCCTTGCGGCCGCTGGCCAGACCGATCATCCGCGGGGCCATGCGCTCCACGAAGGCGGTCTGGTCGTGGCCTTGGACTTCCTTGAGATAGGGCAGCACCGAACGGTTTTCCACTCCCGCGGCGGCCAGGCAGCCTTCCACCAGGGTCTGGCGCACCAGCTCCATGTCGTCGTCGGAATAGGTGCAGAGTTCCTTTTCCGGGAACGACTTGGCGACCAGGCGGGCGCGGTGCAGCCAGTCGTCTTCGTCTTCTCCCCATTTCCAGCGGATGACGCCGTTGGCGACCAGCTCGGCGAGCTTCTGTTCGGCCGCAAGACGCGGAATCCGGTTGTCGTCCATGGGTGCCGACCACAGTTCCTGGCCGTCCAGACGGGCGACTTCGCGTCCCACCACCCGGCGCGCCTTGGGGTCCCAATCGACCTCGGCCTTGCGGGCGATCCGGCCCGGGAAGGCGTCGTCGATCCAGCCGGGCTCGATGGGTTCGGCCGATCGCAAGCGCAGCGCCGTGCCCTTGGCCGCGTTGGCGGTCTCCTGGACCTCCAGCGCCAGGCAGATTCCGTTCGAGCGGCCGCCGTCGCCTTCGCAAACGCGGCCGTCGGCCAGGCGCCACCGGCCTTCGGAGGCGGCGACCGCGATCCGGTCGGTGAAGGCGGGCAGGAGCAGGCGTCCGAGTTCGACGTCGCGACCGGGGGCTCCCTTGGTCCATTCGGCCAGGCTCCGCCTCAGGCGATCCTCGTCGGAACGGCCCTGGGCCTCCCATTGCGCGGCCCAGCGCACCGCCGTGGTCGCGCCGCCAAGGCGTCGGGCTTCCAGAAGCACGCGTGCGGCTCGAGGCCCCACCGGCATGCGCGCCATCTCCTGGCCGGTGCGGGTCGCCTTCCCGGAAGCATCCAGCGCTCCCAGCAGGCTCAGCCCCGCCACGGCGGAGTCCACGCGTTCGGCGGGAAGCGCCGTGGGCCAGGGGAGCGAGGCGGGGGCGATCCCCGACACGGCAAGCTGCAGCCACAGCGGCGCGAGGTCGCAGCGGCAGACTTCGGGGAGTTCGTCGTCGGGAGGAACGTCGTTTTCCGCCCACAGGCGCAGGCAGGTCCCGGGGGCGACGCGTCCGGCGCGACCGGCGCGTTGTTCGGCGCTGCGTCGGCTGGCGCGCACCGTGTACAGCGTGTCCAGGCCGCGGCGCGGATCGAACCGTGCCGAGCGCACGTAACCGGAATCCACCACGTGCCGCACCCCGGGAAGCGTCAGGGACGTTTCCGCCACGTTGGTGGCGACCACCACGTGGATCCAGCCGGGTCGGGCGGGGCGCAGCGCGGCGTCCTGCTCGGCGGGTTCCAGTTCGCCGTGGAGCGGGAACAGACGGATCCTGTCGCTTCCCGGAATCTGTCCAGTGGACAGCAGGTCGATGGTCCTGCGGATTTCGCCGACGCCGGGCACGAAGCACAGGATGTCGCCGTCGGCGCCCTTGCGCAGGATGTCCTTGACCGCGCCGGCCACCGAATCCGGGATCCGCGCGGGTCCCTGCGAGCCTGCGTGCTCCACGCGCACCGGGTGCAGCCGGCCTTCGCTTTCCAGGACTTCCACCGCTCGACCCGAACCCGCGAGCCAGCCTTCGAGTTCGGAAGGATCGACCGTGGCCGACATCAGCCACAACGGAGGCGCGTCCGGCGCGGAACCCGCCAGCAGCAGCGCGGCCAACGCGTCGGATTCCGATCCCCGTTCGTGGAACTCGTCCAGGAGCACCGCCGACACGCCTTGCAGGCCGTTTTCCGACGCGGCAAGGCGCAACGCCACGCCGGGAGTCAGGAAGAGGATCTTGGTGGCGTCGGATTGCCTGCGGTCGAACCGCACGTGGTAGCCCACGCGTCGGCCGGGTTCTTCGCCCGCCTGGCGGGCGACCCATTCGCAGACGCTGCGGGCGGCGAGCCTGCGAGGCTGCACCACCCAGATCCGACCTTCGATTCCGGCGTCGAGCAGGTGGCGCGGGACGCGCGTGCTCTTGCCGGATCCTGTCGGAGCCTTCAAAACGAGATGCGCCCCGCCGCGGTATGCCGCGACGAGGCGCTGTCTCAGTGCATCGATCGGAAACAGGATCGGAACGCCTTAGCGCCTCTTCTTGACGACCTTCTTGGGGGCCGGCTTGGCGGGAGCCTTCTCTTCGACAGGAGGAGCCTGGAGCTTCTTGATCTCCTGCTGGAGGGCGTCGATCTTCTGGTTGGTTTCGATCTTGTAGAAGCCGACCGAATCGGTGGCGTTCTTGAGCTGGAGATCGAACGCGGCCTTTTCCGAGGCGATCTTGTTCGAGCCGATCACGTAGGAGGCGCCGATCGAGATCGCGGCGGTCAGGACGGCCACGACCAGGACGAAGCCCTTGCCCGAACCCTTGCCCGACGAAGGCGATGCGTCGTCGTCGTCGCTGGAAGCCGGGACGTCGACGGAGACGTCGTCGTCGGACTTGGCGACCTTGGCGGGCTTTTCCGGCTTGGGCGCCACCGGCTTGGGCGGAGGAACGGCGATGGTCCAGGTGGAGATGCCGCTGTCGGAAACCTTCTCGGCGACTTGCTGCTTCGAAAGCAATTGCTGCAGAGTCTCCTTCACGACGGACTCGTCGACATCCGTCCCGAACGAGACGTCGAGAGCCTCCGAATCGGGGTTCTTCTTCAAGTACTTGAGAATGAGAGCTTCTTCCTTCGCAGCCATGACGTCTCCTCAAGAGGGTGAACAATGCCGGAACGAGGTTTGTGGGAGTCCTCGAACCCGGAGTCGGGATGACACGATTCGAACGTGCGACCACCTGCTCCCAAAGCAGGCACTCTACCAGTTGAGCTACATCCCGGGAAGGAGGCTAATCTACACCCCTTCGAGCGATCCCTGCCATACGATTTTACCGGAAATCGTCGAAACCGCGCTTTGGGGGTAGCCTGACGACGCTTTTTGGCCTCCGACGAGCTTCACGGGGCACCCGGAGAGGGCGGCAAGAGCTGTCGTGGGGGACCGGGGCCCGACCCAGACGCGCGCGCGCCCTGCGAGGTCGATGGCGTCGTCGGCGTTGGCCAGGTGCGCGATCGCCACCCGCGATCCGATTCCGCGAAGCAGATCGGTGATCGTCGACGGCAGCGGATCGAAATGGGCCAGAAGGATCGGGTGCGTGGTGGAGATCTTGGTGATCGCGTCGGCCCATTTGCGGGTCGTGCCGCCCTTTTCGGGGAGGTCGTCGGGGATTTCCAGGACGATGGGGCCCGTGGACGGATTCCGGACCGAAGGCGGGCCGGGGAGATCCTTGCGCACGACGCGCAAAAACCGTCGGATCTGGTCGTCCAGCGGAAGCTCGGAATGTTCGGCGCTCAGAAGGATGTTGGCCGACCCGCCGGGGCATGCGTGGGGCGTGGCGATGCGGCTTCCGGCCCCGAGCCAGGCGAACGCGGCCTCCTCGACCGGCGAAGCGTGGATCGCCGCCAGAAGGCTCCAGTCGCCGCGGTGGACCCGGGTGTATTCCAGCCATTCGGCGAACTCCCTCGGAGACGTCTTGGGGTCCGGGGTCTGGATGGGAGTTCCGGTCTTGCTGGAGGGGATCCACCGCAGACTGCTGGGCGAACCCGCGAGACGGACCGGGGCGTTCAAGCGGGCGCACAGGTCGCGGATCGCGAAAGCGGAGCATGCGGTCTGGACGGGATCGGACGGAAGCACGATCACTCCAGTGCCTTCGAGCAACGCTCGAGGCGGCGGCGGACAAGCCGCGGTGGATTCCAGCGCCCTGCGGACCTGTTTCAGGAGCCGACTGCGCAGCCACCAGGAAAAGACCTGGCGGAGTCCGGATTTGCGCTTGGGTGCACGATGCTCCAGTGGCGGTTCCTCCCTGGAAGTGGTATACAAGGAGTTCCAACATACATTTGAGCGTGTTCCCAATAAGGGAGGGACTGCATTGGGTGTGTTCCTGCAGACATCGGCGGCGGTCCTCTGGTTGCTTTCCGCGACCGGATGGCTCTTGACGTTGCGTCCGATGCTTCGGATCGCACCCGAGATCGGGTTGGCGCTCTTCGCGGGGCTTGCCGCCGTGGCCTTCGCCGCTTCGCTGCTGCAGCGCGCGTCCCTGCGGCGCGCGGGAGCCTTCGGGTCGATGCTCGTGGCTGGGGCCGTCCTGGCCGAACTGCTGGTTCCGATCGACGACCGTTTCTGGATGACCTTGGCCATGTCGGTCTGGGCGGTTCCGCTCCTGCCTTTGGCCGACCCCAAGAGGGATCGTTGGCATCTGGCGGCCTGCGGTGCGGCCATCTTCGCCGTGCCGACCTTCGCGGGCAAATTCGCGTTGTGGGGGCCGGTGCCGTTGGCGCCCCAGGAACTCCAGCAGGTCTTCTTGCAGGCCGCGGTCTGGCTTGCCGTCATGCTGGTCGCCCACAAATCCATCCAAGGGATCGCCTCGCCCAAAGGACGGCTCGAAAGCAGCCCCGGCGGACGCGGGGGATTGTCGTTGGACACCGGTTCGTTGCCCGCCGCGCAGACCTCCAGCGCGGGGAAAGCCGTGGAAAGCCGCATCTCGCCTGCGGCGTCGACCTATTCCCTTCCCAAGAACCCGGTGTCGTCGCTCCAGCCCGCGTCCCTGGACCCCGTGTCTTCGGGAGTGGTCTCCAAGAAATCCATGCCCAACTGGGAGGACCAATCCACCTTCACGGGCGACGAGCAGGATCCTACCGCCTCGCAGGTCCTTTCCAAGAGCATCCTCACCGAACACGACGAGATGGCCCGCAGCGAGATGACGCGCCTTCTGGGGCCCGTGGTCCACTTGATGCACAAGGTGTTCCGCTCCTACTCGGCGCTGGGATTCCTGGCCGACGGGGCGACCGGGCAGCTCGTGCTGAACGCGAAGTTCGGCAAGGGCAACGTGCTCGCCGACGCGCGCATCGTTCCGGGAGCGAGGCTTCTGGGCAACGCGATCCGTTCCGGTCTGCTCACCGGAGACGTCGCCAACTACGGCGACGCGCCGGAATACTACCCCGAGGGCGAACGGATCCTGTCGCTCATGGCGCTGCCTGTGCGCAACGAAGAGACGGGCGACCTGCAGGCGCTCCTGGTGGTGGACCACAAGAGCCCGCGCGCCTTCACCGACGAACACTACCAGTACTTCAAGCGCTTCGCCGGGATCGCATCCGCGCTGGTGACGGTGCAGTCGGCCCGCACGGCCATCGAACGCCAGGCGGCCATCACCAACACCTTCTACGACGTGCAGTCGCGGCTCACGCGCCATCTCAAGACCGAGGACCTGCTCCAGGTGCTGGATTCGGCGCTCAAGGGATTGTTCCCTCTGGAGCGGGTGTCCATCTGCATGTGGAATCCGCAGCGCCAGATGGCCCAGATCCAGTCGATTTCCGGCGCGATGAAAGGGCCGGAGGTGGGGACGTACTTCGATCTCACCGACACCCGATCCACCGTCGGCGGGGTGTTCCGTTCGGGGCGCGAGGCGCTCGTGCGTTCGTTCCCGACCGCCAACCGCAGCGTGTTCGAGGGGCGCCTGGACGCGGAATACGACTGGAAGCCGACGGAAATCGTCGCCGCCCCGTTCCTGAACGACGAACGCCAGTGTTTCGGGGTGCTGGCCCTGGAGTCGGGTTCCAACGGGGCCTATTCCGAACTGGACGCCAAGCTCCTGGCCGCGATCGCCGCGATCGCCGCCGGTGCCCTCACGCGCGCCAGGATGTACCAGGAGATGGAACGCCTGGCGACCATCGACGGACTCACGCAGGTGCCCAACCACAGGCACTTCCAGACGCTCCTGAACCAGCAGATCGACGTGGCCACGCGCTACCGCCACAACATCGGGCTGCTCCTGTTCGACATCGACCACTTCAAGGTGTTCAACGACACCTACGGGCACGCGGTGGGCGACCTGGTGCTCAAGGAGGTCGCGCGCACGGTGCAGGGGGCGATCCGCGCTTCCGACGTCCTGGCCCGCTACGGCGGCGAGGAATTCGTGGTCCTGATCCCCCAGACGGACGATTCCGGAGCCATGCAGAGCGGCGAGCGCGTGCGCTCGGCGGTGGAGAACATGAAGGTCGTGCACGAAGGCAAGACCCTGCACGTGACGATTTCCGTCGGGGTGTGCCTGTTCCCGGACCTCGCCGCGGCCAAGCAGGATTTCATCGACGGCGCCGACAAGGCGATGTACTACTCCAAGAAGACCGGACGCAACCGGGTCACGCTCTACGGACCCGATGCGGAAGCCCTGGCCCGCGAGAAGGAAGCGGTGGGCGGAGCCCACTGACCGCGGTGGTGGTCAGGCGGGAATGAACCCGCCCCAGACCGCGCCGAACAGGAGCGCCGCCAACGCCAGGCGGTACCAGGCGAAGGGCACGAAGTCGTGCTTGCGGACGTATCCCAGCAGCCACTTCACGACCACGAACGCGGAAACCGTGGCGACCGCGAAGGCGATCGCGGTGTCCATGCTGGCGAGGTCCGACGCGCGGCCCTGCGAGACTTCCTTGAACAGCTTGTAGCCGCCGGCGGCGATCATGGTGGGAATGCCCACCAGGAACGAGAATTCCACCGCCACCGGACGCGACGCGCCCACCAGGAGCGCGGCCATCACGCAGGCGCCCGAACGCGAGGTGCCCGGGAACGCGGCGGCCACGAGTTGCGCCGCGGCCACGGCCACCACCAGGCCCCACCCGATGTCCCGATCGGGAACGCGTCCGCGTGCGCGGCGCTCGACCAGCAGGATCACGGGAACGCCCACCAGGGTGGCCACCGCGATGGGAATGACGGAATCCGGCAATTGCAGCCCGAGCTTGTCCAGGACCAGTCCGCCGATCCCGGTGAGCAGGAACGCGACCATCACCTGGACGATCTCGGTCCGGACGGCGGCGTCCTTCCAGCCGGTGAACCACTTGGCGAGTCGGGAGCGCAGCACCAGGGCCGAAGCCAGGATGGGGCCGATCTGGATCAGGACGTTGAAGGCGTCCGACCGGTGGGCCTGCAGGAAGTGCTGCGCGATCAGGAGGTGGCCGGTGGATGAAACCGGCAGGAATTCGGTGATGCCTTCCACGAGGCCGATGACGATGCTGTCGAACATAGGCTGGGGAAGATAGGTTTCCTGGGATCATGGATCATCGACACAAACAAGTCCTGGTGCTTGGAGCCAATCCGGCCTGGCAGAAAACCGTCGTCTGCGACCGCCTGGTGCCCGGCGAAGTCGTGCGGGTCAGGCTCGAGGCGAGCGGGGCGGCGGGCAAGGGATTCAACACGGCGCGCGCCGTCCGCGCCTTCGGGATTCCCGTGAGGCTGGTTTCGGCCGCCGGCCCCGACGCGTCCGAATGGCAGGAGGCCTGCCGCGACGAAGGGATTCCGGTCGCGTTGTTTCCCATCAGGGGTCGCATCCGCACCGCGACCACGGTCCACGACCTGGCCACCGGCGAAGTCACCGAAATCGTGGAAGAAGGCCCCGAAGCCGCCGACGGAGCCGAGCTCGCCTTGGAATCCGCGTTGCGGCAGGATTCGGGGCGGGTGTCGATGGCCGCCGTGGCGGGAACCTTCCCCCAGGGCCTGTCGCCGCGCCTGGCGATGGAGGTGTTGTCGGGCCTGGATGTCCCGGTGGTGCTGGATTCCGTTCCGGGCTTGCGCGCCTTGCGGGACGGCGCTCCTTGCCCATCCCGCGCGATCCTCAAGCTCAACGAGACCGAATGGACCTCGCTGTTGGGCGAACCCGACTTGTCCACCGCGCTGCGCCAAGCCAGGCGGCTGTGGCCAAGCTCAGACCTCCTTGCCACCCGGGGGAAGGCCGGTGCGGTCCTTGTGCAGGGCGACGGGGCCCGCTTCGCGTTGGTCGCCGAGCCGTATCCGATGGATGTCCGCGTGCAGCCCATCGGTGGGGGGGATGCCTTCACCGGAGGGCTCCTGGTGGGCTTGTCCAACGGGTCGTCGCTTCTGGAGGCCGCCTGCCACGGCATGGCCGTGGCGCGGGCGTCGTGCCTGAATCCTTTGCCGGCCCGGTTTTCCATGGAAGAAGTCGCCATCTCGCTCGGGCTGGTCCGAGCCGAGCCGATCGATGCCTGACGCCTTGCCGGAAGGCATCCTCTGGGTGGCCGCGACGCCGCGCGAGCTGGCTTGTGTTCCGCGATCGGCACCCGGGCGCCGGTTGGTCACGGGCTGCGGACCCGCCGCCGCCGCCGCGGTCCTGGCCTTGGAGCTTGCGCGCGCGCCGCGCCCCGCCCTGGTGGTGGGGATCGGCGTGGCCGGGGCCTACCCCGGGGCAGGAGTGGAGGTCGGCGCGGTGGCGCGCGTGGCCTTCGACGGATTCTGTGATCTGGGCGCCGAATCCGGCGATGGCTTCCTGGAGTTGTGGGACCTGGGGTTTCCCGACACCGGGGTGGAAAGGCTGTTTTCGTTGGCGGCTCCGGGATTTCTGGAACGGCTCGATTCCGCGGTGGGCGCCACGTGTTCCACCTGCACGGGTTCGGAATCCACCGCCCGCGCCCGGCGAGCGCGCACCGGCGCGGCGCTGGAGACCATGGAAGGCGCCGCCTGGGCGTTGGCCTGCGCGCGCGCGGACGTGCCGTTTTCGCAGGTGAGGTCGGTTTCCAACCTGGCCGGACCGCGCGATCGCGCGGCCTGGAAGCTTCCCGAAGCGTTGTCGGCCCTGGAAAGGGCGCTGGAGGAATCGTGTCGATCGATCTGAACGGAGTGCGCCTGGCCATCAGTCCGTGTCCCAACGACACGTTCCTGTTCGAGGGGCTGGTCGGGGCGTTGACGGAAAACGGCGGAAGCGTGCGGTACCTGGACATCGCCGAGCTCAACGCCCTGCACGACGATCCCGATCCACCCGACGTGGTCAAGATCTCGTGCGCCAGCGCGCCGCTGTTCCTGGACCGCTACCGGTTGCTTCGCTGCGGCGGAGCCTTCGCCGACGCGGTCGGGCCGCTGGTGCTGCGACGTCCGTCCCGCGATGGCGCCTGGTCCGAGGGTTCCGGGAACGTGGCGCTACCGGGGTGGCGCACCAGCGCCCACATCCTGTGGCGGATGTGGCGCGACAAGAACCGGCAAGGCGAGCCTTTGGAGGAATTCCTGCGGTTCGACCGGATCCCGGGAGCGGTCGCCGACGGAGGGTTCTCCCGCGGGGTCGTGATCCACGAGTCGCGCTTCACCTACCAGGATCTGGGTCTGGAGGCGGAAGCCGACCTGGGCGAGTTCTGGGATGCCGAGACGTCCTGTCCGGTGCCCTTGGGGTGTCTGGTGGTCCGCAAGGACCGGGGCGAGGCGTTCGCGCGCGGGATCGCCGAGCGGATCGTGTCGCACGCGGAACTCGCGTTCAAGCGCCAAGAGCCGGTCACGCCTTTCGTCGCTTCGCTGGCGGCGGAAATGGCCTCCGACGTCCAGCGTCGACACATCCTGACCTACGCGACCCGGCGATCGCTGGATTGCGGCCCGGAGGGCCTGGCGGCCATGGAGATCCTGTGGGACCGCGGCGAAACATCCATCGCGCCGTGGCCGGTGGACCGGGCCGGCCGGCGGGCCGCGATCGAAACCGCGATCGGGGGCGTTCGGACGTAACGGGATGCGGGGGGTACGGGGGCGAGGTTACATTCGGGACGCATCTTGAGCGTTCTTGCCGCATCCAACCTGGGCCGAATTCGAACGATCGGTCGCCTGCTCCTTTTCGGTCGCCGGAAAGGGTCGGGGAGGATCGCGGCCGCCTCGCTCGCGCTGTCGTTGGCCGGGGGAGCGTCCGCCACCCAGATCGCCGAACCTTTGCGGATGCAATCGACCTGCCTTTCCGTGAGCCCCTTCCGGGCGATCCCCGCCCTGACCCGGTTGAACGACACGCTCGGCCCCGAAGGTTGGCGGGACCAGGTCATCCTGGCGCTTCGCCGGTCGCGAACCGATTCGGCCTGGTTCTTCCGCAAGGCCGGGGATTGCCCCGACTCCATGGCGACCATCGATGTCTTCCAGATGGCCGGCGACGTGGAGGCGACCGCCCAGGGGCAGGTCATGCGGGTGCGGTTGGAATGGCGCCACGCGCCGGGGCAGACGGAGTTCTTCCTTCCGGTGCGCAACCCCGAGGCGTTTTCCGCCGAACTGGTCTCCCAGCAGATCCTGGTGGTCGCCGAACAGATGCTCGCGATGGTGGAAGTCACGTCCAGCCCGACCGGAGCCTCGGTGCGTTGGGATGGCGCGGCGGGGTCCCGAACCGGCATCAGCCCCATGGTGCTGCTGGCTCCTCCGGGAGCGCTTTCCCTGGAATTGTCCCATTTGGGAAAATCGCGCCGGGTGGATACCCTGGTGTCGGTGGGGGGCTACTACGCGGTCCATGCCGATTTCAGGCTGTCACGGATCGATCCGGTGGTCGAACTCGAAGCCCCCAAGCCGACCTGGCCGCTCTGGGCCCTGACATTGACATCGCTGTTGGGAGGTGTCTGGGCGGCTCGCGAGCAGGTGGTCGCCCAGCGTGCGTACGATCGTCTGGGGGCCGACGCCGGGGCGGGCGAGTTCGATTCCCGGTGGGATAACTTGAGGACTGCCAACACCTTACGGAATGGGTTCTTTTCCGCGACGGTGGTTTTTGGGCTCGGGACGGCGTGGATGGAGTGGTCGAACGCGCGGAAAAACTGAAAATCCGGTGGTGAAGCACCGCGAAACTGTCGTACTTTGGCCCAAATAACCAATGAACCCCACGGTCAACAACGGCGACATAGATGGCAAGATGGTCGGTGACGAAGTCCTAGCCGACAAGGCCGCTCATGGAGACGACCGTGCATTTCTCGAACTCTACAGACGCCATCGGCGGTATGTCCTTACCCTTGTGGTCCGGACATCCGGCCGACCCGAAGACGCCGAAGACCTGGTGCAGGAATGCTTTTTCCAGATGCACCGCAGCCTCGGATCGTTCTCCGGACGCTCGCAGTTCCGGACGTGGTTCCACGGGATCGTGGTCCGCGTCTGCCACAGCGCCACAAGAAACCGGCTTGCCCAACGACGTCGCGGCGACGCCGAAGCCGAACACATGGACGAAGAACGGATGGAATCGCAAGCAGGGGGCGACGGGCGCGACATCGCCAGCCAGCATGCCCTGCGCGACTGGATCCAGGGCTGTCTGGACAAGATGTCCCCCCACCACCGGGTCCCGCTCGTCCTCCATCTCCTGTCGGGATTGGAACTGGGCGACATCGCGAGGATCCTTGCTGTGCCCGAAGGTTCCATCAAATCAAGGCTGTTCCATGCTCGCAAGAGAATGGCAATCTGTCTCCAGGAGAACGACAAATGAGTCGTAAGCCCGAAGACATCAAGGATTGGGAGAAGGTCCTGGCCCAGACGAGCTTCGATCTTCCCGAAGCCTCCTGGCAGCGCATGGAAAACGACCTGCGCGCCTTCCTTGCCGCCGAATCCCGGAAGCCCGCTCCCGCCAAGGTGGCCACCGAGGCGTGGTACGCCAAACTGCTCGGTTGGTTTTCGCGTCCTGTCGGGCGTTGGGGCGTGGCGCTTTCCTGCTGCGCCCTGGCCGCCGCCGCGTTCTACGGACGTTCCGCCATTTCGGGCCAGCCGGCCGCTTTCGCCTGGGTTCCAGGACAGGTTCTGGAGGGCGCGGGACGCCAGGATTGGAGCTGGACCCAAGGGCGGTGTCGCATCCAGGGCAACAACACCCGTCTTGTCCTGAACAAGTCCACCGGGAACGAAATCGGGATCGAACTCGAACGCGGCGAAGCGACGTTCCAGGTGGATCACCGGCGACCGGAAGAGGCGTTTTCCGTCAAGGTCGGCGACTGCCAGGTCCATGTCGTGGGAACCACCTTCACCGTGGGGATCGATTCCCTGCGGCAGTGGGTGGCCGTGGAAGAAGGACTGATCCGGTTCGAAGGCCCGAAGGGTCGGCGCATGGTCGCCCGGGGCGAATCCGGGGTCTGCAGCGAACTCGGTTCGGCGATCGGGGCCTCGCGCGACACCGTCGTCCCCGACGCGCCCGCCCAGGCGTCCTCCGCCGTCGCGGTCGCTCCGGGTGCCGGCACCAAGCAGGTCCCGCAGGTTCCGGTGGTCGTGGTTCCGTCCTGCACCTCCGGCGAATCCTGCATCCGGGAATTGTCCGCATTCGTCCGCGGCCATGCAGACCATTCCGCGGCTTCGGAAATCGCCTTGCGCTGGGCCCGTCTGGCCGCGGCCAAGGGCGACCATCGCGACGCCATGGTCGCCTACGCCTTCGCGATCGCCCGTGGCGATGCGACCGCCGACATCGCGAGACTGGAATCCTACGGGATCCGCATCCGATCCATGAACCAGTCCAAGGGAATGGCCGATTCCCTGGATCCCTGGATCGAACGGCTGCCCGTGGGAGGTGCCGTCTGGCGGGAAGCCTTGACGCTTCGCAAGGACGTCGCGCGAAGGGCCGGAGACGTGGCCACCGTGGCGCGGATCGAATCCAGGTTGCAGTCGACGCCAAAGGCGGAGATCGGGGACAGGTGAGGTTGGAGCTGGTTTTGGGGGTCGTGGCGCTTCTGCTGGTCGGATGCGCCCAACGAGACAATCCCTACGACCCGGCCAACAAGGGCACTCCCGAAAGACCACCTCCGCCGCCGCCGGAATTCCGTCCTGTTCCGGGGCCGGACAACATCGTGATCTGGCCCGATTCGGCCGGTTCCCGAGGCAACCCAACCCAGTACGTCGGTGGTCTGCAGACCGGGTTCGGACAGGCGCGGGGCGGCGACACGGTCTGGATCCACGGCCAGGAATACGAGATCAAGGGACAGTTGACGCTCTACCAGTACGCGAGCGAACTGATGCCGATCGTCATCCGCTCGTTCGGGGGGCCCGCCATCATCCAGTACGTGGGCACCTCGCCTCTGGACGACGTGTGCCTGCCGATCGACCAGGGCTACGTCAAGATCGTCGGGGTGACCTTCCGCAACTGCCGCAAGGCGGTCTTCGCGTCCAACTTCACGGGATGGCTGGTGCTGGATTCGGTGACCTTCGACCGCAACTATTCGGCGTTGGACATCCAGCAGGTGCGCGGCAAGGTGAGCCTGAGCAACATCGTCCTCAAGGGAAACACCGACAGCCCCCCGTTCTACTTCGCGAAGATCGACACCCTGGACACGGCCGCGTTCGTCTGGATGCGCTGACTAGACCTGTTCGCGGACGATCGAGTCTACCTTTGCCACCGAAGCGTGGAACCAACGAAAGGCCAAGCAAGATGCGCATCGCGATCCCACAGCACCAGGGACTGGTCAGCGGAGCCTACGAGCTCTCCAAGTCGATCTCCCTCCACGACATCGATTTCCAGAATCTGTCGGTGGCCGAAGGCGGCCTCCACGATTTCCCGGACGTGCCGGGTTCGTTCGACTGGATGGGCGACAACGGCGTGCAGGCCGTCGTGGTGGGGACCATCGACCCCGACAACGCCGAAATCCTCGCCGATCGCGGGATCCACGTCTTCACGGGCGCCGGCGAGCTGGAGCCTTCCGAGACGGTCCAGCAGTTCATGCAGTTGATGGTTTCCGCCTTGCAGCGCCGTTCCGGCGGAGGTTGCTGCGGCGGCCACGACCACGGCGAAGCCGACGACCACGAATGCTGCGGCGGCAAAGGCCACGACGACGGCTCGGAATGCTGCGGCGGCAAGGGTCACGGCCATGCCGAGGACGAGCCCCACGAGTGCTGCGGACGGCACAAGCACTGAGTCGGCGTCGCGCCCGCGCGGGCGCGGGAGGGGTCAAGCCAGTTTCTGTCCTTGACCCATGTCGAAGATCCGGTTTTCGCGCGCGACGCGCGAGTACCAGTTTCCCGAGGCCTTGACGGTGCGTTCCAGGCTTTCGAAGTCCACGTGCACCAGGCCGAACCGCTTGGAAAAGCCTTCGGCCCACTCGAAGTTGTCCATGAGCGACCAGGCGAAGTAGCCCTTCACCGGGGCGCCTTGGGCGCAGGCCTGCGCCAGCGACGACAGGAATTCGCGGTGGTAGGCGGTGCGCCAGACGTCGTCCAGGCCGCCCACGTCCCATGCGCAGCCGTTTTCCGTCACGTAGATGGCCGGTGGGTTCCACATTTCCTTGCAGAACATCGGGATCCAGTACCCGATGTCCGGTTCCACGTACCACCCGAAATCCGTCCGCATCGCCTCCTGGCGCATCCAGGGTTCGCCTTCGTTCCGGGTCGCCGACACGCGCTGGGCGGAATAGAGGTTCAGCCCCATGAAGTCGGGGCGGTCCCCGATCAGTTCCATGTCGCCGGCCAGGACGTCGGGGACGTCGCATCCGAATTCGTTCCATTCCTCTTCCGGATATCTTCCCAGCCAGACGGGATCGTGCCACCAACCGGCCGTCCTGCGAAAGCGCTTTTTGGCCAGTTCGACGTCCTCGACCGAGCGGGTCGCGGGCAGGGTGGGCCAGGGGTCGTGGACGAATCCGATCTCCACGTTGTCGCGCCCTAGCGTGTCGCGCAGCGCCCTCGAGGCGTGGCCGTGCGCGAGCATCACGTTGTGGCGGGTTCCCAGCACGTCCTTGCGGGGCAGCTGCAGGCCGGGCGCGAACTTGCCCAATCCGTAGCCCCGATCGGCGGCGTTGGCGCCTTCGTTGATGGTCATCCACTTTTTGACGCGGCTCCCCAGCCGTCTGGCGACCGCTTGGGCGAATTCGCCCATGGCCTTGGCCGTGTCGCGCGAACGCCAGCCTCCCCAGCGGTCTTCCAGCGCCTGGGGCAGATCCCAATGGTAGAGCGTGGGGCACGGTTCGATCCCGCGCTCCAGGAGTCCGTCGACCAGCCGTTCGTAGAAATCGAGCCCCTTCTCGTTGACGGGGCCGGTTCCCTGGGCAAGCACGCGCGGCCAGGAAATGGAGAACCGGTAGGCCTTCAGACCCATGCCGGCCATCAGGTCGACATCCTCGCTCCAGCGGTGGTAGTGGTCGCAGGCGACGTCGCCGGTGTGGCCGCCGTGGATCCTGTCCGGCGTGTGGCAGAACCTGTCCCAGATGGATTCCCCTTTGCCGTCCTCGTTCCAGGCGCCTTCGATCTGGAAGGCCGACGTCGCGGCTCCCCATTGGAATCCGGGCGGGAACTCGCGGGCCACGAGGTCGACCGTCCGTGGGTCGGCGTGGAGCGTGGGGGCGGGAAGCTGGGTGGTCATCTGGTCTCCTGGAACAGGCTCGCGATGGAAGATGCTGGAAGGCATCCATTCTACAACCCCGGCCCGCGCTGTCGAGGGACGTTCCGGAAAGTGCCGACATTTGTCGCCAAACGCCGCCCGGTCGTTCAACCACCGAGGTTTCCGCTCGCGCAGCGGGGCCCGCCCGGAACGATCATCCCGGCTGTCGGGGCCAGAAACGAAGCCTGTAACCTTTGCGCTTCCTGGAGCATCAAACCGTTCCTGGGTGTTCAGGAAACCTTCGAAGCAGGAGATGCGGATGACCAAGTACGTGATCGTCGGCGGAGTGGCCGGGGGAGCATCGGCCGCGGCGCGCCTGCGCAGGCTCGACGAAAAGGCTGAAATCGTTCTGGTCGAGCGGGGCGAGCACGTGAGCTACGCCAACTGCGGACTTCCCTACTACGCCGGCGGCGTGATCCAGGATCGCGAAAAGCTGTTCGTGATGACCCCGGACGAATTCCGTTCGACCTTGGGCGTGGATGTCCGAACCGGCACCGAGGCGGTGGGAATCGATGCCGCGACCCGGACCGTGACGCTCCTGGACAAGGCGACGGGAGCATTGTCCAGCGAGATTTGCGACGCGATGGTCCTTTCTCCGGGTGCCGAGCCGGTTCGGCCTCCCGTTCCCGGGATCGACCATCCTCGCATCCTCACCTTGCGTTCGGTGCCCGACATCGACCGGATCAAGCGAGTCCTTGACGAAAACCGTCCGGAGCGCGCCGTGGTGGTCGGGGCCGGGTTCATCGGGCTGGAGATGGCCGAAAACCTGTGGGAGCGGGGGATCGCGGTCACCGTGGTCGAGGCCCTGGACCAGGTCATGAACGTGGTCGATTTCGAGATGGCGGCCCCGGTGCACCACCACCTGCGCGAAAAGGGCGTCGGGCTGCACCTGGCCGACGGGGTCAAGGAGTTCGTCGCGTTGGGCGACAAGGTCTCGGTGGAACTGAAATCCGGCGCCAAGGTCGCGGCCGACATCGTCGTCTTGTCGATCGGTGTGCGTCCCGACACCAAACTCGCCCGCGAGGCCGGAATCGCCTTGGACGAGCGCGGGTACATCGTGGTCGACGAACACCTGCGCACCAGCGTCCCGTGGATCTGGGCGGTGGGCGACGCGATCGTCTCCAAAAGCCCGATCACCGGAAAGCCCCAGCCGGTGCCCCTGGCGGGACCGGCCAACAAACAGGCGCGCATCGCGGCGGAAAACATCGTTCGCGGACCATCCAGGAAATGGAAGGGCGCCATCGGGACGTCGATCGCCAAGGTCTTCGATCTCACCGTGGCCTGCACGGGATTGTCGGAAAAGGCCTGCAAGCGCGAGGGCATCCCCTGCGCCTGCACCATCGTCCATCCGGGCAGCCATGCAGGCTACTATCCCGGGGCGCACCCGATGGCGCTGAAGCTGATCTGGAGTCCCGATTCCGGACGGATCCTGGGGGCGCAGGCCGTCGGACGCGACGGGGTGGACAAGCGCATCGACGTGGTCGCCTCGCACCTGGGAACGGGCGCGACGGTCCGGGATCTGGCCGAGTTCGAGCACGCCTACGCGCCGCCCTACGCCGGAGCCAAGGACGGGACCAACTACGCCGCCTTCGTCGCCGTCAACGCCATGGAAGGGATGACAAGAATCGTTCGGTGGGACGAAATCGAGCGCAAGCGCGAGGAAGGCGCCTTTTTCCTGGACGTGCGGACCCCCGAGGAATTCGAGCTCGGGTGCATGCCGGGGGCGGTGAACATCCCCAACACGCAACTGCGCGGAAGGTTGTCGGAGGTGCCGCGGGACCGGGAGATCGTGGTCTACTGCGGAATCGGAATCAGGGGCTATCTGGCGGAGCGCATCCTGCGGGCCGATGGCCTGACCGATGTCGGGAACCTGGCGGGCGGCATGAAGGTCTGGAAGGCCGCGACCGATCCGCAGGACAACCACGACGCGTTCCAGCCGGCCCTGAAACGACCGCACGGGCAGGCGAGGGAGGAAATCTACGCGGAAGGCTCCGGGGCGCCGGTATCGCCGGCATCCGCGCCCGCGACGGAAATCGTCGTGGACGCCTGCGGTCTGCAGTGCCCGGGCCCGATCCTGCAGCTCAAGAAGGCGGTGGATTCGGCCAAGGTCCACGACCGGATCGTGGTGAAGTCCAGCGACGCGGGGTTCGCGCGCGACGTCCAGGCCTGGTGCAACATCACCGGCCACCACCTGGAATCGGTGCGCGAAAACAAGGGCGTCTGGACCGCGGCGATCGAGAAGCGGCAGGGCCGCGAGGCGGTCGCTCCGGTCGCGGGCGGCGTCCCGGCCATGACGGTTTCCGGCAACGAGGTCACGCTCATCGTGTTCAGCAACGACCTGGACCGGGCCTTGGCGAGCTTCGTGATCGCCAACGGCGCCCTGGCGACGGGCAAGAAGGTGACCATGTTCTTCACCTTCTGGGGCCTGTCGGTGGTGCGACGGCGCGAAAAGGTGCGCGTGCGCAAGGATTTCATGGGCCGCATGTTCGACATGATGCTGCCGCGCCACGCGGATCGCCTGGGTTTGTCGCGCATGAACTTCGGAGGCGTCGGAGCGTTCCTCATGAAACGGCGCATGGAATCCTTCCAGGTGGATCGCCTGGAAGAGATGATGGACGCCGCGAGGCGAGCGGGAGTGCGCATGACGGCTTGCCAGATGTCGATGGAACTCATGGGCGTCGATCGCGAGGAATTGATGGACGGCATCGAAGTCGGCGGGGTGGCGACCTATCTGGAAGCGGCCACCACGGCGGGAGTCAACCTGTTCGTCTGAACTTCCGTTGGCGATCCGTGTAACCTCGAGGGTCCGAGCCGCATCCATCGTTGCGTAGGGCGTCAGAACGAATCCAACACCAGAACAAGGAGCGCAACATGTCCACCGTCCACGTCGATGAAACCAGCTTCCCTTCCGAAGTCCTTCTGTCCAAGGAGCCCGTCGCGGTCGACTTCTACGCCGAATGGTGCGGGCCGTGCAAGATGCTGTCCCCGGTTCTCGAGAAGTTCTCGGAGAAGTATTCGGGCAAGGTCAAGGTCGCCAAGGTGGATGTCGACTCCAATCCCGAACTCGCGGGGCGGTTCCGGATCCGCGGCGTCCCGACCATGATCTTCTTCAAGGAAGGCAAGGTGGTCGACCAGGTGGTGGGCCTGCTGCCGCCGGCCGGTCTCGCGGCCAAGTTCGACGCTCTGGCCGCGGCGTAGCGCGGCTGTCGCCCGGCAGGCTCGGTTCGATCCGCGAAAAGCCGCTCTCGTCACGGGAGCGGCCTTTTCGCGACCGGCGCGCGGACGGCGTTCGGCGTTCGGCGAACACCTCCCGGACGCTGTCGGATTCCGTCCTTGCCGGAATCCGACAGGTATCGCTGGCCAACCCGCCTCCGGGAGGGTAGTATCTGGGGACAAGGAGACCCCACGGATGCCCACGACGATACCGTTTTCCAGGCAGCTTCCCAGCGCCTTCACGCCGATCCTCGCCACGATCCTGCGCGGCGGCTACACCCGCCACGATTTCCTGAGGGACGCGATGGCGGGCGTGATCGTCGGCGTGATCGCGCTTCCTCTGGCCATCGCCTTCGCGATCGCGTCGGGGGTGAGCCCGGTGCAGGGGATCGTGACGGCCATCGTGGCGGGGCTGGTCGCCGGGGCGTTCGGCGGCAGCAGCGTGCAGGTCTCGGGTCCGACCGGCGCGTTCATCGTGATCGTCTACGGGATCGTGCAGCAGCACGGCTACGCGGGGCTGGCCACCGCGACCCTGATCGCAGGAGTCCTGCTGGTGGCCATGGGATTGGCGCGGTTCGGCGGCGTGCTCCAGTTCATCCCGTTCCCGGTGATCGTGGGGTTCACCTCGGGGATCGCCTTGATCATCGGGTTCGGACAGATTCCGGCGTTCCTCGGGTTGTCGCTGGAAAAGGACCCGGCCGACTTCATCGAGAAGATCGAAGTGTACGCCATGCATCTGGATGGCGTGAAATGGAGCACGCTTGCGATCGGGGTCCTGGCGTTGGGCGTCACGGTGGGGTGGTCGCGGTTCGCCAACCGCAACGCGCACCTTCGGCTGTCGCGTCTCCCGGGGTCGCTCCTGGCCATCCTGGTGACCTCCACGCTCGTCGCGGTGTTCCATCTGGATGTCCTCACGATCGGCGGGAAGTTCGGCGAGATCTCGGGAGCCTTCCCTTCGCCGCGCATGCCCGCCTTCAGCCTGGATCTGGCCCGCGCGATGTTCCAGCCGGCGTTGACCATCGCCATGCTCGCCGGGATCGAATCGCTCCTTTCCGCCGTGGTGTCCGACGGCATGACCGGGCACAAGCACCGTTCCAACATGGAGCTGATCGGACAAGGATTGGCGAACATCGCCACACCCCTGTTCGGCGGGATCCCGGCCACGGGAGCCCTGGCCCGCACCGCAACCAATGTCAGGAACGGCGCGCTGACCCCGATCTCCACGATCGTCCACGCCGCGACGCTGCTCCTGATCCTGTTGTTCCTGGGCAGGCTCGCCGCCTTCATCCCCATGGCGACCCTGGCCGGGATCCTCCTGCACGTCGCCTACAACATGTCGGAGTGGCGCACCTTCGCCAAGATCTTCCGGGCGCCCAAGAGCGACCTGATCGTGCTCCTGCTCACCTTCTCGCTCACGGTCGTCGTCGATCTCACCGTGGCGATCCAGGTGGGTGTCGCATCCGGTGCGGTCCTGTTCATCCGGCGCATGGCCGAAGTCTCGCAGGCGAACGTGATCACCGACACCTTGCGCGACGACTTCGAAGAAGGCTCCGAGGCCGCCAACCATCCCGACCGCCAGATTCCGGACGGAGTGGTGGTCTACGAGGTCTTCGGGGCGTTCTTCTTCGGGACGGTGGAAAAGTTCAAGAACGTCCTGGACGAGATGGAATCGCCTCCCAAGGTGCTGATCATCCGCATGCGGGCGGTGCTTTCCATGGACAGCTCGGGCCTGCATTTCCTGGAAGACGTCGCCAAGCGCTGTCGCAAGCAGAAGACGCGCCTGATCCTGAGCGGAGTGCACGCGCAGCCCACCGTGGCGATCGCCCGGGCGGGGTTGTTGGACGATCTGGGAGAAGATTCGTTCGCCGCGACGGTCGACCAGGCGTTGAACATCGCGCGCAGGCATCTGGGGCTTCCCGAGGTGGAAGCGGGTGCGCCGATCTCGAATTTCACGCCGGTCGGTTGATTCCCTGGGGGCGATCGGGTTTATCGCTTGCGCGGTCGTCGCGTCCGGTGCGACAATCACGATCGTGAAAAAAGTGCGGTTCCGTCTGGGGTTTCTGTTCCCGGTCTTCGCGGTGGTTTTCGCATCCTCGGTGGCCATGGTGGCGATCGCGGGGCGCGTTCCTTCGCTGGACGTCCTCTATTGGCCAGGGCTCGCGACCTGCGGAGCGCTGTTCCTGGTGGCGACCTGGCTCGGACGCCGTCTCGTCGAGCGGCTCGAAGCGGTGCGCGCCACCCTGGGGCGGTTCGCCCAAGGGGATCTGTCGGGGCGGTTGCCTCTGGTTCCGCGCGTGGACGAACTCGATTCCATCGCCCGCTCGACGAATTCCGTCGGCGAGGCGATGTGCGCGCTGGTGACGGAACTGCGCGACGCGTCGCAGGCGTTGGAGCGGGAGGCGGGAGCGTTCCAGGGAGTGTTCGCGAGGATCGCGGGGCAGTCGCACCGCAGCCGCGAGGCGTCGGGGACCGTCGCCGCGGCGCTGGAAGAGATGACCACCGGGTTCGCCTCGATCGGGAACGAAGCCAAACACGTGGAATCCGTGGCCGTCCAGGCGGTGGAAACATCCGGGCGGCTGGATCTCCTGGCGAGCGAAACCTCCGAAACCCTGTCCCGCAACCACCGGGCCCTGGAATCCGCGCTCCAGGACGTGCGGAAAAGCCTCGAATCGACCGTGGAGCTGGAGCGGATCGGGCAAGGGATCGCGGGCATGGCCTTGTCGATCACCGACGTCTCCAAGAAGACCCGGTTGCTCGCGCTCAACGCCTCGATCGAGGCCGAACGGGCGGGTGAACGCGGACGCGGGTTCGCTGTGGTCGCGCAGGAGGTCAAGGATCTGGCCCACCAGTCCGCGGGAATGGCCGAGCGCATCCAGAAACAGGTCGAGGAGGTCGAACGCGGCATTTCGATCGTGTCGGGCGACATGGCCAGGATGGCGTCGTCCCTGGAGGCGTTGCGCGCCGAAGGGAACGCGGCGATCGAGGCCTCGGCGAGGCAGGGCGAGATGAGCGCGCGGATGAGGTCGGAGCTGGACGCTTCGAGTCGGAATCTGTCGTCGATCGCCCGCACCATCGACGAATCGCGCGCGGCGCTGGAAGAGATCAACCGCAGCACCCACGAACTGGATTCCAGGGCGCGGGCGACGGCCGCCGCGATCGACGGCGCCAAAGGCGGGGTCGACGAACTGGGCCGGTTCGCGCGGACCTTCCAGGGCACCGTCAAGGAGATGGCCGTGCGGCCGGAATTCTTCCCGTGGACACCCGACCTGGCCGTGGGCGTGCCGACCATGGACGACCAGCACAAGGTGCTCCTGCGCCTGATCAACCGCCTGGCCGACTTGACGGAATCCGGCGGCGGCGGGGCGTCCATCCGGATCGTGCTGGGGCAGCTGGTGGACTACACCCGGTTCCATTTCAAGGACGAGGAGGCCTTGATGCAACGGCACGGATTCCCCGGGATCGAGGCCCACCGCAAGATCCACGCGGGATTCGTGGCCGAGGTGGAACGCCTGGCTTCCACCGTGGGCGGTGGTTCGCAGGTGGACGCCGCCTCGCTCCTGCCGGTGCTCAAGGAATGGCTGGTCGAGCACATCCAGGGAACCGACAAGGTGTACGGCGCCCATGTGGGGGCCAAGCTGGATCCGGAATCGGCCAGGGTTTGACGGAAAACGTCTGGACGGCGCCTGCTGCGCCGACCGGACGCCGGCGGGATGTCACGGACGCCGGAAGACGCCTTGGCTCACCAGGCCGTTCACGATCATCATCTGGGTGCCTTCGCGGAACCAACCGACCACCCGGAAGGTGTAGACTCCGGACGCGACCGGGCGGCCCAGACGGTCCTTTCCGTTCCAGGCCAGCCAGACCTCGAAGTCGCCGCGGCGCGTGCGCTTGAGCAGACCTTGTTCCTGCATCTTGGCGAGGTCGGACAGGTCGCGGTCCAGCACGGCGGTGCCCATGTTGTCGTAGACGTACAGGGACAGGTTCTTGGGGATGCGGTTCAGGCGCACGACAGGTCCGCCGAACCGTTCCTGCAGGCCGTCGGGAACCGGCGATCCGGTGTTGTCGCCGCGGGTCCAGGTCTCGGTGGTCGGATCGCGGACCAGGGCGGTCAGAGGCGGTTCGGAGGAGGGGGCGGCTTCGGGTGGCGCCCGCACCACGTCCTTCCGGACGCCCACGACGAGCGACGGAGGTGGCTGGCCCCATTCGATCACGGCCCAGCGCGCCAGGGTCTCCGGTACGTTCAGCGCGGTGTCGGAGATCGCTCCGGCGGCCGCGATGCGCAGGGAGTCGCCGAGTTTCGCCGGGAACAGGCTGTCGACCAGGAACATCGCCTGGCGGTTGGTGGCCAGGCGGGCTTTGGTCTTCGGGAAAAATTCGGTTCCGAGCGAGTCGCGCGAAGGGCTTCCCAGCGAGATCCAGGCGCCGGTGGCCGATGCCTTGACCGGTTCGGAGAACGTCACGAGCAGCGTGTCGCTGGTGGTGCCGTCGGCCGAATAGCGGAATCGCGCGCGGGTCGGGATCGGGTCGACGCCGTCGCGCAACGCGAAGTTCGAACGGACCTCGGCGCCGAGCAGCGAGGTGGACATCCAGCCCAGGTTCGCGCAACCGGAGGCCGGACAGGAGGTGGCGCCGAACTCCCAGGGATCCAGATCGAACGTCAGGATCCGGTCCAGCGAATCCTTGGTAGCGCTTGCCACGGGCAGCCAGCGTTCCTGGAGCGTGCCGTTGGTGTCGGGCCACAGGAAGCCCATCCGGTCGGTGACCGTCAACGGCGCGACAAGGCGCACGACCACGCGGTCGGCGCGGCCGTCGGCGTCGGTGTCCAGCACCAGCGCCTGGCGGGGGAGCGGGTCGGCCCCTTGCACGACCACGGCCTTGGCGGCATTTCCCGGCGCGTTGCCCGCGGCGTCCTTCAGCGACGACAGGAACCGCACCGAATCGCCGGGATTGACCTGCAGGTGGGACGAATCCGTGGCGAACAGCAGGAGCAGGGCTCCCGTGGCGGTCTCCACGCGGGCCGAGCGAGGAACCAGGTTCCGGATCGCGCCGCCGGCCACGATTCCCGCCAGGTCCTCGGACGGAGTGGTGGAGGGAAGCAGTTTTTCCGACGGGAAGATCCGCAGCGTGTCCAGGAGCCTGCCGCGCGAAAGCAAGGCGCGCATGGGTACCGGGGCGATGCGCTCGAACACGGGAACGTTCCTCCAGGGCCAGGCGGCGTCGCCTCTCCACTTCGCCTTGAGCGCCATGTTCGCCACGGTGGTGTCGGGGGATTGCCCGGCGAAGTCGAAGGTCGCCGTGGTCAGGTCGCTGGACAGCGAAAGGCTCGCGTTGGCGACATCGAGCCGGCGCGACGAGTCGGGCCATGGAAGCTGCAATTGGGCCTCCGCGGCCCAGGGGGTGTGTCCATGGACGACCACCCGGTCGAGCGCGCCGTCGCCGTCGGCGTCCAGATAGACCACGGAGTCGGGTGCGACGGGCGTCACGCGCACCGGTTGCACGGTGGCGCTTGCCTGGGTCGAATCGTGCGTGAACACGATCGATCCCGCGACCACCGGAGCCGCGCTCTTCACGGTGACCGTGGCGAGACCGCCGACCAGGCGTGACGCATCGGGAACCAGGAGGGCGTCGCCGGACGGAACGATGCTCAGGGATCCTTGGCAGGTGGGGCACGCGGCGGAACCCAGCCAGGCTTGCACGACCACCTTGGCCGAATCGCCCAGCTCCAGATCCAGTGAAAGCGCGTCGAGCGCCTCGCCCGTGGCGGGATCGACGAACCGCAGGCGGAACACCGCCGGACGCACCAGCGACCAGGCGGTCAGATCCTGGTAGTGGCCCGAGATCGAATCGAGCCCAGCCAGTCCGGGGCCGAGCTCCAGGGTGGAGTTGTTCCGGACGATGCCCGCGCCCTGTGCGAAGGCGAAGTCGCCGTGGAAGTCGCCGTCTGTTCCGCGTTCCAGGACCAGGGCCAGGGTGTCGCCCAGGCGGTGGCGGATCGCCACCTGCATGCGGTCGCTCGAGGCGTTGGGATCGGTCAACCGCACCGAGACGGTTCCCGACGGTCCGTCGACCTCGGGAGTCAGGACCAGCTCCATGCCCGCCTGGTGGCGCAGCGCGATGCGCGCGCTCGCGGTGTCGCGGGCGTCGCGGGGCATGCGGAAGGTCGCGAGAGCCGAATCCCAGCCGGCGCCCGAGCGCAGCACCAGATCGCCGGGGACGGAATTCGACCACGACAGATCCTGCCAAGGGATGGAGGTCGCGAACGAGAGCGTCTGGTCGGGGGCCGTCCCGACCGGAACCATCGCCGCGACGTCTTCCAGGTCGGCCGACTTCATGGTCCGCAACACGATGGGCAACGAACGCATCCCGGCCGACCGGGTGGTCAGGGTGGCCAGCAGGTTGCGGTCGGAGGTGTCGGCCCACGCCAGACCCGAGACGTCGGGGCGCAGGACCAGGGACGACGCCGGGCCGCAGCGCGTCTGGAGGTGCGGCGAAAGGGCGGAAGCCGGCAGGGTCGCGGACGTGTCGGCCACCAGGATGTTCCAGTCGGCCTGGATGCTCTTGCCGCCCATCTGCAGGACCAGTCGCAGGGCGTTGGAACCCGGCTCCAGTCCGACCAGCGAATCCAGGTGCATCCGGAACGAGTTGCCGTCGGCCTTGGATGTGGTCGCGATCGAGGTCTGGCCGTTGGTCAGGTTGGAGATCCGGAACGATTCCGGCGAAGCGGGCTGGATGAGCGCGCCCAGGATCTTTTGGATCACGATCCCGAGGCTGTCCGGCATGTTGGGCGGAATCTGGTGGTAGGCGCCGCCGGTGGTGTTGGAAATGGTTTCCAGCGTGCTGCCTTCCACGCCGTCCACACCCATGAAGATGCCGTAGACACGGGGAACCGAGTCGTTGGCGGTCTTCCAGACCACGGCGTCGTCCCCGGATCCCATCGTGATGGAAGCGCTGCTGTCCAGCGATTTCTGCCAGGTTCCCTTGGAGGGGCGTCCGTCGGAAAGCAGGATGATCGCACGGTCCGCGTGCGGCGACGGAGCGATCGTGGCTCCCGTCCCCGACGTTCCGCCGTAGAGCAGGATTCGTCCCCAGGTGAGCGCGGCTTCGTAGTTGGTTCCGCTCAGGGCCTGCAGCTCGAGCGAGTTGACCAGGCTGTCGACGCCGCCGGGTGCGGAGTAGGCGGTCATGGATTGGTACGATCCCACACCGGGTCCGAAGTTGATGGTACCCGCCGACGAAAGCGGCGAGGACGCGGCATGGGACTGGATGGCGGCCTGGATGGCGGCCACGCGCACGTTGTACGGGTCGCCGGCCACCTTGCATACGGCGCGCAGGTCGGAGATCGGCGTCGAAGGGTCGACGATCTTGACGGTGTTCCCGTGGAAGTCGATGGGACTCCCCACGTACTGGATCTGGGGTTCGTCGTCGTCGTCGTTGCACTCGTACCAGCCGGAGGTGTCTTCGGCCGAGGCGAAGATGGCGGTGGGTACCATGCTGGCGGTCTGGTCCACGGCGAAGACGATGTCGACCGGCGGGGGGACGCTGCCTGCGACGCCGCAGAGCGACAATCCGTCGGTCGGGATCCGCGTCGTATGGGTGGGAACCCGCAGGGTGGCGCCGTCCAGCTTGGAAAGATCCA
>ENA-UPSM01001445-UPSM01001445.1-activated-sludge-metagenome-genome-assembly--contig:-NODE-1445-length-31587-cov-5.741152_pt1 | contig 31587 bp, 25 predicted proteins | sample MGYA00238181_ERZ773283 | MGnify/ENA primary metagenome ERZ773283 (study PRJEB29023, sample SAMN05720199) | activated sludge metagenome | isolation source: Anaerobic digester | place: Japan...
ATTATAACGCTGAACATTTCGCTGAGAAATATAAAACATGTAAATAAAGTAAAAATTTCTGTTCCTGTATATACGGCGATAGAAGCAATTATTCCTCCCAGAGCAAGGGAACCTGTATCTCCCATGAAAACTTTGGCAGGTTTCAGGTTAAATATCACATAAGCCAGTACCGGAAAGATTATAGTAAAAGCAAGGGAAATATGCAGTCCTGATACCAGCACCGTAAGAAGGGCAGATATAACGTATACCCCTGCGGCAAGCCCGTCAAGTCCGTCTGTGAGGTTTGAAGCATTTGACAGTCCTGTCATATAGACCATAGCCCAGACTACATAAAAGATGCCTAGGTCAAGTTTTTTCAAAGTAAACGGAATAAGCATCTGGGTATGATTGTTGAAAAAAGATATAAGAAGATAGATAAGAAAAGAAACAGCGAACTGCATTATGAGTTTTTGAGGAGCACTAAGACCCATAGACTGTTTTTTCAGTATCTTGGTTATGTCATCCATAAAGCCTATGGATCCGAAGCCTACGGATGACAGGGCGACTATAAGATGAATGGGTTCACCATTGTAAACGTAAACCGCAATATTCAGCAGGAATATTATAATCACAAAAAGCATACCGCCGGCGGTAGGAGTTCCCTGTTTATAATTATGGAGGTCAGGTCCTTCCTGACGGACATACTGTCCAAACTGGCGCTTTTTTGCCCAGCTTATATATCTTGGGTATAAAAATATTGAAATTGCAAAAGCAGCAACTGCCATTAATTCGATCAAGATTTTTCCTCCTGTTGAGCTTTTAAATCAAAGATAATTTTACACATAAAATTTAACTTTATAACGACTTTAGCTTTTCAAATCAGCTCTAAATAACCAGAGCTTTTTAAAAAATGAAATTAATTATTCCAGGATACGTTTCAAAAAACTGTTGAGGCCGGTTCCGTTTGATCCTTTTACATAGATCAGGCCTTGAGTCTGTTCTATGATTTTTTCCAGTTCATCGAATGAACGAACAAAATTAATACCTTTATATGAAGTGAAAGCATTTCTTGGATCAAAAAACCATATGCAGTCAAAAACCTTAAGAGCCTTTTCCAGTACTTTTTTATGGTAATGCTCCGACATTTCTCCGAGTTCAAGCATCTCTCCCATTACAAGAGTCTTTTTTATTTTTTCAAATTTTTCCACACTTTCAAATCCGGAGCAAAAAGATTCATAAGATGCATTGTACGAATCGTCTATGATAAGCTTTCCGTTTTTTCTGTAAGTGGTGAAGCGTCCTTTTTCCGGATTTATTGCTGAAATAAGATAAGGATCCAGAGGAACTTGTATGAAGGTGACAAAAGTAAGAGCTGCAACAAAGTCTATTATCTGGCCTTCAGACCAGAAATCTTTGAGTGTAAGCATCATATCCTTGCCATGCAATCTCATCCATACTTTGGTGGAGTTTTCTTCGAAAGTATAGTCCACAAGTATGCCGTCGTTGTGTTCTTTTTTTCCAAACTTAAGAACATTAAGATGAGACAGGTCGAATTTTTCTAGGAGAGGTTCGTCACCATTTATGACAACCATTCCGTTTTCCATTCCGCTAATTATCTTCATCTTTTCACAGGCAATATTTTCCCTTGTTTTTAAAAACTCAAGATGTGAAGAACCTATATTTGTAATAAAACTTACGTCAGGCCGGAAGTAGTCAGACAGGAGCTTCACATCTCCGGGCTTGCGCAGTCCCATCTCAAGTATGACGATTTCTTCGCCTTTATAATCGTTTAGAACAGAAAGCGGAAGACCAATTTCGGTGTTGAAATTTCTGTAAGGTCTGAAAACGCTTCCTGCACGGGTCATCAGATTATAAAGAAGCTCTTTGGTAGTGGTTTTTCCTGTTGAACCTGTTACAGCTATTTTAAGCTTTGCAGTACTTTTGAGTATTGAAGACGAAAGTTTCAAAAGTTCGGTTACCACATCCTCCACAAGAATAGTTTCTCCTTTGTAGTCACCGGATTTTTGAACTATACAGCAGCTTGCACCTTTTTCAAAGGCCTGGTTCACATAGTCGTGCCCATCAAGATTCTCTCCTTTGAGAGCGATGAAGACCCCCCCTGGTTCCACGTTTCTGGAGTCTATAAAAAACTTTCTTCCTTCTTTCCACAAATTTTCAATGCTCATTTTTTCATGCTCCTCTTAAGATTTTCTATTATCTCTCCCGCGACCTCGTAATCATTGAATTTGATCTTTTTACCGTTTGAAAACAATTGAAACTTTTCATGTCCCCTTCCCGCAATGACAACTATATCGTCCCTGTTCGCAAAGTTTATGGCTGCATCTATGGCCGTTTTTCTGTCGGGAATGACAATGAAGTTCTTTCTTACATCCAGTCCCTGTTTTATGTCTTCAATGATCTTTTCCGGTTCTTCATCCTTTGGATCATCATTGGTTATAACGACTATATCGGCATATCTGCTTGTTACTTCACCCATCATAAACCTTTTACCGACATCGGCGTTGCCACCTGCTCCGAAAACAATTATTACACGACCTTTTGAAACCATTCTGGCTGTTTTCAGTACTTTTTCAAGTGCGTCCGGAGTATGTGCAAAATCAATTACAACTGAAAATCCAAGAGATTTGCTGGTGGGTACAAGCTGAAATCTTCCCGGGACACCTTTGAAAGTTATGATTCCGTGTTTTATCTCCTCGTCAGTAAGCCCGAAGTACTTTGCAGCGATTACCGTATTAGTTATGTTGTAGGCATTAAACTCTCCGATTATGGATGTATAGACAGAGATATCGTTTCCCTGTGGGGTTTGTATTTTGAAGTTCATCTGATATATATTGCAATTGATGTCCTTTATTCTGTAATCTGCTTTCTCGGACTGTCCGTAAGTTATGATGCGTTCGGACGGAAGACGTATCTTACTTACATCTATCTCATCTATGTTTACAGATGCGATTCCATTAGGTTTAAGGTAATCTACCAAAGAGAGCTTGGTTGCTTCGTACTCTTCAAAATTTTTATGGTAATCAAGATGGTCTCTTGTGATATTAGTAAATGAGATCACATCAAATTTAAGATTCTCGATTCTTTTTTGTGCTATGCCATGGGAAGATATCTCCAAGTTTATGAAATCAATTTTGTTTTCCTTGGCCTTCTTAAGCACGTCAACTATTTCCAGCACACCCGGAGTTGTATTATAAGGTTCATCTATAAGCTCGTCATTTACTCTTATTTCGACTGTACTCATAAGAACCGAGTCCCTATGAGATTCCCTCATAAGATGATGCATAAGACATACACAAGTAGACTTTCCGTTGGTTCCCGTTACAGTAAAAAACCTGAAATCTTTTGGATCGACATCTGCCATGAGGTAAGCAATATCTGCAAGAGCTTTTCTGGCATCCTTCACCAGTATATAGTCAAACTGAAGTTCAGGCGGAATTTTTGATTTGTTTTGAAGAATGACAAGGCTGACCTCGTGTTTGACCGCTATATCTATATAATCATGTCCATCGACCTTGGGTCCTTTGATAGCTACGAAAATATCGCCTTTTCGTGTTTCTTTGCTGTTGGATGTCAGACCGTATAACTCGTATTCTAGCTGTTTTGATACTCTTTTCTTTACAGTCTGGCCTTTAAGACACTCTATTACCTGATTAAGAGTAATCATAAGTCATTCCCTCCCAAAAATCTTTAATTTTCCGCACCTTTTTAATTTTACATCTATTTTTAGACTTTGACAAGTTTTTTATCTTCAATCTTTGTTCAGAGAGCATTAAGATAATGTAATCAATAATTAACCTTTTTATTTGGCAAAAATAAAAGTTTTTGCTATAATACTATTAGCACTCAAAAAAGAGGAGTGATAAAATTGGGTCCTGACTTAACAGAGAGGCAGAAAGATGTTCTGATGGCCATAGTGACGCTTTATATCAAAAATCAAAAACCGGTGAGCTCTGATGATGTGCTGAGCAACACCAGAATGAATACCAGCAGTGCTACTGTTAGGAATGATATGCAAAAGCTCCAGCACCTGAAGTATATATTTCAGCAGCATACAAGCGGAGGAAGAATTCCTACCGACCGTGCTGTCAAACTTTACTTCGATGTGGTCAAAGAGCTTTATTCCAGCAGTTCATCCGTTCTTGATATTCCAAAAGAGTATAAGTTTTATGATCTCAACCTGATGTTTGAAAATGTATCCAAGATGATATCAAATACCCTTGAGTCGCTTGTAATATTTGAGTATCCGAATCCGAAGTATCTTTATATAACCAGAGTGGTTGTGACTCCGGTGACTGAAAGTCATTGCGTCATAACCCTTCTTACCAGTCTTGGACTTACGATTTCACGTACAATGGAGATATACGATCTTCCTCATCCTAAAGAACTGGAAAGCCTGTTGAATAAAGGACTTACAGGTAAATCTCTCTCTGAGGTGTTCTCGGCTGTGAAATTGCAGTCTGTCCAGGCCCAGGATGAGAGAGTGATAAACATGTTCAAGCTGGTAGAAGGTCTTGTAAATGAATTCTCAAGAATCAAGTATACTACAAACGGCTTTGATATTCTGATATCTAAAAATAGGCCGCCCATAGAAAGTATTGAGGTGCTTGCATGTATTGTCAGTAACGATAAGATAAAGGAAGAACTTTTCAGAGATCTGACCGCCAACAGGGATATTAATCTTTGTCTTGGAAATGAGCTGGTTACAGGAGAAACTTACAGGCAATTAAAGAATTTTGCTTTTTTCTATACTTCATACTGTAATGGTGTTAATCCGGTAGGCAGGATCTTTGTCATTACCAATAAATTTTCCGACTACGAAAAAAACTATAAAGTTATTAATGAATATACATCAAGATTTTCCGAGATAATATCTAAAAATCTTTAAAAAATAGATCTGGAGGTGCAGCATGTCTCAGGACATAAAAAAAGAGCAGGAACAAGCTATAAATGAACAATCAAGTGCAGGTGACACTGCAGAAAAGCAAGAGTGTCAGAACAATACAACCGAGTATGCGGAGCTTGAAAAAAGCAAGGAAAGGATCTCCGAACTTGAGCAGGAAGTAATGAAGTTCAGAAACGCTGCTATACAATTGAAAATAGATTTTGAAAGTTTCAAGGATATAGTGGACAGAGAGAAGAAGAATATAGAGGTAAAAACCAAAGAGGATACTTTGAAAAAGTTTATACCTGTCTTTGAAAAGTTTAGTATATCAATGAAGTATTCGGACGGTTCTGATTTTGCAAAAGCTATGGAGATGGTATTCAGAGATTTTATTAACGCCTTTGAAAAATGTGGATTAACGTTTATTCATCCTGAAAAATCAGATCAGTTTGATCCTTTTGAGCATGAAGTAATCGATAAGTATGAAACCTCTGAAGTAAGTGAGTATCATGTCTTTGAAACCAAAACCTACGGCTACAAGCTTAACGGTACGGTTTTACGTGCCGCACAGGTTGTCGTGGCAGTCAAACCTAAAGAGAAGAAAGAGGAAGTTAAAACGGAGAGCACGGAAAAGTCTGAAGAAGGTGAAAAATAATGCCTCAGAAAAAAGATTATTACGGTACGCTCGGGGTGTCAAGAGATGCTTCGCTTGACGATATAAAGAAGGCGTACCGGCTTCTTGTAAAGGAATGGCATCCCGACAGGCACTTTGAGGATAAGAAAGTTGCTGAAGAAAAGTTTAAAGAGATTCAGGAAGCATATGAAGTTTTAAGCGATCCTGAAAAGAAAAAGCTATACGACAGATTTGGTTTTGTTCCGGAAAACGGTGGAACGCCAAACTCTGATGGTTATTCTGGTTCCGGAGGATTTGAAGATGTCTTTAAGGACATATTCGGTGAAGGCAGGGCAGGATCAGGCCCTTTTTCTGATTTTTTTGATATGTTTTTCAATGAATCTTCCTCCAAAGGTCAGAGAAGAACTTCTCAGCCCCCTCAGAAAGGTGAAGATATAAGAGTTAACGTCACTATGGATATGAGAGAAGTACTTGAGGATACTCAAAAAACAATAGAGTATAATAAGTATGAGACTTGTTCCGCATGTCACGGAAATGGGTCGGAACATGGAGCATCTTTCAGAAAATGTCCTAGATGTAATGGAGAAGGTACTATACATGAAGAACAGAGAACTTTTTTCGGAGTGTTTGTAAAAACATATCCTTGTCCCACATGTAACGGCACGGGGAAGATAGTAGAAAAAAAGTGTTCTGTCTGCAGTGGTGCTGGAAAGACCTTTAAAAACGAAAAGTTTGTCATAACTATTCCAAGCGGGGTCGAAGATGGTTTCATATTAAGGGTAGCAGGGAAAGGAAACTCAGGAAAGAACGGCGGGCCAAACGGCGATCTGCTTGTTGGGATAAGAGTAAATCCGGATAAAAGGTTCGTTCGTAAGGGCACAGATCTTGAAACCCAGGTTGAAATAGATTATCTGCAAGCGCTTTTAGGCGATAGGATTAAGATACCGACTCTTGAAGGTGACGTATACGAAAAAATTTCTGAAGGTACCAGTCCTAATACCGTGATCAGACTTAAAGGTTTAGGAATACCTGATTTCAGAACTAAAAAGCGTGGGGATATCTATGTGAGGATAAACGTAAAGATAGATAAGCCTTCAATCCGCGAAAAAAAGCTTCTCAAGGAGCTTGCACAGATGCGGGGAATCAGCGTCGAGTAAATTCTTGCACGAGGTATTTTGGCACAGACGGGAGGAGCATATGGCTTTGAAATTAAGAAGACCTGTTGATGTCAGACGAACTGCCGTGGATTATATTATAATAACGGCAGGGACTTTTTTTACAGCTTTGGGAATAGTTGTTTTTTTGGTTCCGTTCAATATAGTTGCCGGCGGTGTATCCGGACTTTCTATGGTTACCAACTATCTTTTCAACTGGTGGATAGGTACCCAGATGCTTATTTACAATCTGTTTCTTTTTATACTTGCATTCTGGCTGCTTGGAGTAGGCTTCGGAGTTAAGAGCATATACTCTGCTGTTACTCTTTCTGTTTTTATTGATTTGCTTCAACAAGGGTTTAAACTTGATAAACTCATGCTTGGGATAACCTCTTCGCACTCTGTTGATATGACCCTGTTAAGTGCGGTCTACGGAGCTGTAATAACGGGCTTTGGAGTAGGAATAGTGATATGGAGGGGAGCGACCACCGGAGGCACTGATATCTTGGCTATGATAATGAATAAGTATCTCAGCATATCCGTAGGAACCAGCCTAATAATTGTAGATTCCGCGATAACTGCACTTTCGCTTATCATAAATCCCCTGATACCAATGTACGGGTTAATAACTATTTTTATCTCAAGTAAGGTAATTGACGCAGTTGTGGACGGATTTGAGTCCACACGAACTGTTTTGATTATTAGTGATTATTATGATAAAATTAAAGAAAGAATATATACAGATCTTGACAGGGGTGTCACCTATCTAAAAGGCACAGGAACATATACCAACAAGGATAAGAACATAGTAATGGTGACTGTTCCTCGTACAGAGATAGGGATGTTAAAAAAAATAATAAAAGAGGTCGATCCTGTTTCCTTTACAACAGTACTTTCTACAAATGAAACCATAGGATACGGCTTTAAAAAAATAACCAAATAACTTTATATTAGGTGAGGTGTTATATGGATCCTTCGGGCAGTAGCAGCCCATACTTAGTATGGCAGATTATATCCATTTTTTTCCTTTTGCTTTTGTCGGCTTTTTTCTCATCTGCTGAAACAACTCTTACCACCATAGGCAAACTGAAGATAAAAGAGATGATGGAGAAAAGGGAGGATAGGTTTGCCGGAATAGAGGATTACTTTGCAAAACAAAAACAGTATCTTACCACCATTCTTATAATGAACAATATAGTGAACATTGTTGCTTCGTCTCTTACCACCATAACGCTTGTAAGCATTTTTCCGGGAGACAGTGGAAGAGTCGTGGCTATATCGTCAGGACTGATGACTTTGCTGATACTTACTTTTGGTGAGATAACCCCGAAAGTATATGCGAGGGAAAACGCAGAAAAGCTTTTTAAGTTTTCATACCACATAATAAACATCCTTAATATCATCCTTGCCCCTGTGGTTTGGGTATTTATAAGTATATCGAACGTAGTTATAAAAATTTTTGGAGGGAAAACCATTGTATCCGCTCCGTTTATAACTGAAGACGAGATACTGGGTTATCTTGACTTGGGACATGAAGAAGGAGTAATAGAAAAGCATGAAAAGCTTCTCATGCAGAGAAGCCTTGAAATGCGTGAGATATCAGTTAAAGAGGTTATGACTCCGAGAATAGACATAGTTGCACTTGAAGATACACAGACCATAAAAAACTTAATAGATCTCATTAATGATGAAGGATACTCAAGGATACCGGTTTACAGAGATTCGCTAGATTCAATAGTAGGTATATGTTATGCCAAGGATGTTTTTAAGATACTTAATCAGAACGACAGTTATGAAAAGGTTAAAAATCTTCCGGTAGCTCAGATAATGCACAAGCCTTACTTTGTTCCAATGACCATGAAGGTCAAGGATGTACTGAAGATGATCCTTACAAACAGGGTACACATGTCCATAGTAGTTGATGAATACGGCGGAACAGCCGGACTGGTGACACTTGAGGATGTTCTTGAAGAACTTACCGGAGAGATAATGGATGAGTACGATGATGTTAAAGAAGAAACCCAGTTTTTCAGAATAGATGAGTCTACGCTTCTTTGTAAAGGAACTACTCCTATTAATGATCTTGAAAGGGAGTTTGACAAAGATTTTCCGGAAACCGAATATGAAACATTGAGCGGATTTGTGCTTGAAAAGTTTGAACGTTTTCCCACACCCGGTGAAAAACTGAGCGTTGATGATTTTGAGTTTGAAGTAGTGGCTGTTTCCATGAACAGAATAGAAAAGGTGAAGGTTCATTGTACGGTCAATGATGGAAAAAAAGCAGGAAGTGATGATCATGATATATAAGACGCAGGATGAGGTAATAAGGCAGTTGTATGAACAAGCTCTAAGGGTGCGTGAAAACGCCTATGTTCCATACTCCGGGTTTAAAGTTGGAGCAGCTTTGTTGGGAAAAAGCGGGAAAATTTTTACCGGTTGCAATGTTGAAAACGTTTCTTACGGTCTTACTGTCTGTGCAGAGCGTAATGCCTTTTTTAAAGCTGTTTCTGAAGGTGAAACTTCTTTTGCCGTTTTACTGGTGGTTGCCGATACTCCACAGCCTGTAAGCCCTTGCGGTGCATGCAGGCAGGTCATGGCAGAGTTCGGAGATTTTGAGGTAATTCTTTCCAACCTGTCATATCAGATAAAAAGAATGTTTGTTCACGAACTTTTGCCATACTCTTTTGACAAGGATAATCTTAATGTTGGCAGATAGTGATATGACCTATACAGTGCTTATAATTGATGATTCGCATATAAATAGAATGTTCATAAAAACCGTCGTTGAGGACGGACTTGTTGGTTTTAAGGTGATAGAATGTGAAAATGGTCGTCAGGGTTTAAATATAGCCAAAGAAAAAAGCCCCGATCTTATCCTTTTAGACATAATGATGCCTGAGATGGACGGATATACGGTATGCGGACTGCTTAAAAACGATCCGTCCACCAAGGAAATACCGGTCATATTTTTAAGTGCGTTGTCTGAAATAGAAGATAAAACCAAGGGATTTGAAGCGGGAGGTGTCGACTATATAACTAAGCCGGCCGATCCAAGGGAAATTCTTGCGAGGGTCTTTGCACATGCCAGACTTTACAGGACGCAAAAATCACTTTTAGATTACATAAATAGGATAGACCAAGAGCTTAGCATAGCTCAGATAGTACAGTTTGAACTCCTGCCCAAAAATCTTAGGGTAAACGATCTTAAAATGGAATGGCTTTATCAGATATCAAATAATGTTTCAGGGGATATATTCGGAGTGATACCCTATGATCAACAGAACAGTATTGTTTATATGATCGATGTATCAGGACACGGAGTAGCCTCTGCGATGAGATCAACCATGATAAAGCAGAAACTGGAAAGCATAGTGCTTTCAAAAGGAATAACTGATCCTGAAATTATTGCTAAGAATATAGAAAATGAGCTTTCCGGGATATTTTTTGATGGGGCATACTTTACCATGGTAATTGCAAGGATAACACAGACACAGGTTGAACTTTGCAACTTCGGACACCGTGAACCGATTCTGATTAATCGCAATGGACTGCAGATATTAAACGGATCCGACTTTCCTATAGGATTTGGCATCATAAAGGATATTCCTGTGGCGAAAACAAAGTTTGATTTTTTACGTGATGATGTTCTTATTCTATATACGGATGGTCTTGTAGAAACAACCAACAATGAGAATCTTTCAATTCCTTTTGAAAAAATATTAGATATAATAGGTTCTGTAGAAAACAAAACACCTATAAACATAGTAAACGCAATCTCCCATGAACTTAAATCATTTCTTGTAGATAAACAGCCTGAAGACGATATAACTCTTTTAGTGCTTAAGAGGGAGTAAATTAAATGGATTTTACAGAAAAAATACTTTCGGAAAAACAGATTTATAAAGGTAAGCTTCTTGATGTACGTAAGTACGAGGTTGTTCTTCCAAATGGCTTAAAGTCCGGTAGGGAAGTCATAAAACATATAGGAGCAAGTGCGGTGCTTGCGGTAGATGATGAAAAGAATATTCTTCTGGTACGACAGTACAGGTTTGCAGCAGGGGATCATCTTATGGAAGTTCCTGCCGGAAAGTTTGACAGACATGGTGAAGATCCTTTGGAATGTGCCAGACGTGAACTTGAAGAAGAAACAGGTAAAAAAGCTGAATTCTGGAACTATCTCGGATACATTCTTACAACTCCCGGATTTACAGATGAAAAGATACATCTTTTTCTTGCCAAGGGACTTTTCGACGGGAAAACAAATCCGGATTCCGATGAGTTTATCCAGATTATAAGAGTGCCTTTAGATGAGTTCGAAAAGATGATTACCCAAGGAACAATCAATGATGCGAAAACAATTGCCGTATATGCAAGAGCAAAACTGAGCGGAGGTATATGATTATGAAAGAAGTTAGAGTACGATTTGCCCCAAGTCCCACAGGCTTTCTTCATGTGGGTGGTGCAAGAACAGCATTGTTTAACTATCTTTTTGCCAAGCATCATAACGGAAAGATGATACTCAGAATAGAGGATACCGATGCTGAAAGATCTACAAAAGAGTCCGAGGAACAGCTTATAAGTGCTCTGACATGGCTTGGGATCGACTGGGATGAAGGACCGACTGTGGGAGGACCTTACGGACCTTACAGACAAAGTGAAAGAACTGATATTTATAGACGTAAGGCGGCCGAACTGATCCAGGCTGGATTGGCCTACGAAGGATATGCCTATCCGCAAGAGCTTGAAAAGATCCATGATGCTCTTCTTGAAAAAGGCGAGCCTCCTCATTATACTCAGGAGATGATAAGCAGCTTTGATACTCCGCAAAGAAGGAAAGAGTATGCTGAAAACGGAATGAGTCCTGTGATCTATTTTAAGATGCCACGCAAGGATTATATACTTAAAGATATGATACGTGGCGAGGTAGTCTTTAAAGAAGGTTCTGTAGGAGATTTTGTGCTTATAAGAAGCAACGGGCTGCCCACTTACAACTATGCTGTAGTTGTTGACGATATTCTTATGGAAATAACCCATGTAATAAGAGGAGACGACCATATTTCCAACACACTCAGACAGCTTGCGATTTATGAAGCTTTTGATGCTCCGACACCGTATTTTGGTCACGTATCCATGATCCTGGGACCTGACGGTAAAAGACTTTCCAAGAGACACGGTGCAACCTCCGTCGAGGAGTTCAAAGACAGGGGATACCTGCCTGAAGCTCTTATAAACTATCTTGTTCTTCTTGGATGGTCACATCCCCAGGCAAAAGAGATAATTTCTCTGACAGAAATGATAGAGTATTTCGGTATGGACAGGGTCAATCCTTCATCAGCCATATTTGATGAGGTTAAGCTCAAATGGATGAACGGAATGTACATACGTCAGGCGCAGACGGAAAGAGTGTTTAAACTTTCAGTTCCTTTCATATTGGAGTCCAAGGTGCTTACCATGGATCAGATACAGGGCAGCAAGAAATGGATAATGGAGGCTATAGAGCTTATAAAAACTTCAGTTGAAGAAATTGCGCAGATTCCTTCGGAACTGAGCATATTTATTAATGAGTTTGAGCTGGATCTTCAAAATGAAGAGTTTAAGGGATACTTTGAAGCCCAGGGGGTAAAAGACGGATTAAAGCATCTCTATGAACTTATAAATAACGATATGCTGTGGACTGTTGAATCCATAACGGACAACATAAAGTCCTGCATAAAGATAAAGAAGCCGGATAAGAAATCTTTTTATATGGCTCTTAGAAAGATACTTACCAATCAGTTTCACGGACCGGATCTTGTAAAGACCATTCATCTCATAGGAAGGGTAAGGGTTCAACAGCGGATAGAAAGAGTGGTGTTCTGAAATGAATATAAAAATCTTTGACACTCTTAAAGGTGAGCTTGTAAACTTTGTTCCCATAAAAAAGGACAGCGTTTCCATATATGTCTGCGGACCTACCGTATATAATCTCATACATATAGGAAACTCAAGGCCTATGATAGTTTTTGACGCTTTCAGGAGGTTTCTTGAATATGTAGGCTATAAAGTTACTATGGTTCAGAACTTTACAGATATTGATGACAAGATAATTATAAAAGCGGTTAAAGAAGGAGTTCCTTTTAACGAGGTATCCGAAAGATATATTGTTGAGTATATGAAAGATGCCCTGGCTCTGAGAATAAGGGCAGCCAACTTTCATCCTAAAACCTCCAACTATGTGCAGGAGATAATCAGGTTCATAAATGAGCTTATCAATAAGGGGTTTGCATATGAATCCCAAGGCGATGTTTATTTTGATGTAAGAAAGTTCGGGCAGTACGGTATGCTTTCACACAGGAATCCCGACGATATGAGATCAGGCTCAAGAATAGAAGTCTCTGATATAAAGACTGATCCGCTGGACTTTGCTCTTTGGAAAAAAGCCAAGGAGAATGAACCGTTTTGGGAAAGTCCGTGGGGAAAAGGCAGACCCGGCTGGCATATTGAATGTTCAGTTATGGCTACCGAGCTTTTGGGAGATTCGTTTGACATACATGCCGGAGGGAATGACCTTATATTCCCCCATCACGAGAACGAACGAGCTCAGTCTATGGCACACAGCGGAAATGGTTTTGCCAATTACTGGATGCATAACGGTATGATAAAAGTCGCCGGAGATAAGATGTCCAAGTCCATCGGAAATATCTGGCTTGTACGTGACGTTGTAAACAAGTATGGAGCAGATACGGTCAAAGTGTTTGTGCTTTCCAAGCATTACAGGGTTCCGCTTGATTTCAGTGAAGAAGGTTTGATGGCACAGAAAAAATCCGTAAGCAGGGTTCAGCAGGCTTTAAAAGATGCAGAAGATTTTTTTGCCGGTACAGTGCCGTATGTAAAAGACAATGAGTATATGAAATCAAAGATAGATGCATTCAAACAGGCTTTGTCAGACGATTTCAACACTTCAAAGGCTATCGCCCTTATCTTTGACCTTTCGGCAGAGCTTAATAAAGCGTTATCTGAAAAGAATGAAGCTCATATAATTGAGAACTATCAACTTATACGCAATGAGTTCGGACCGGTTCTGGGAATCTTTGAAATACAAGAAAGCCAGCAAAAGAACTCGACAGACGATACTGATAAAGTAATGCAGGTTTTGATTCAGCTGAGAAATCAGGCCAGAGCCGATAAAAATTATGCCTTAAGTGACAGTATACGTGATGGTCTTGCTTCAATCGGGGTACAGCTCAAGGATACTCCTCAGGGAACTAAATACATAATACAATAAAAAATCCATGCCTAAGGCATGGATTTTTTATTAGTTTTTAATCGGATATCCGGATACTTCAAAAAACTGCTTTTTGAACTGCAGAAATCTATCTTCCTCTATGGCCTTTCTCATATTCTTGACAAGACTTATATTAAAGTGAAGATTATGAATACTTAAAAGCATCTTTCCAAGAATTTCATCCCTTTTGAAAAGATGGTGTATGTAGCCTTGCGAATGATTACGGCAGGCATAACAGGTACAGTTTTCATCTATGGGTCTGTCTATATAAGCACATTTAGAAGCTTTAAGGTTTATTCTTCCTTTATATGTTAAAGCCGTGCCGTGCCGGCCCATTCTGGTGGGAAGAACACAGTCGAACATATCCATACCGTTTTCCACTGAAAGAACCATCATGGTGGGAGAACCTATTCCCATTATGTATCTGGGTTTATCAGATGGCAGCTGTGTACCAAAGGATTGGAGTATTTTTTCGGACTCCTGGTACTTTTCACCTACTGCAAGTCCTCCAAGAGCATATCCATCAAAAGGAATCGATGTTATCTGCTCAAGACTTCTCTGCCGAAGATCCTCATACAAAGCACCCTGTACAATTCCAAAAAGAGCCTGGTCTTTTCTGCTGTGACTTTCAAAAGACCTTTTAGCCCAGCGGAAGGTTCTGTCAACAGAAGAAGACACATACTCATGCTCGGCATATGCCGTAATACATTCGTCAAATGCCATGGCTATATCGGAACCGATACTCTGCTGTATCTTCATTGATATTTCTGGAGTAATTTTTAACTTAGAGCCGTCCAGAGGCGATCTAAAGCTGACACCCTCTTCATCTATGATGCGGTCTTTGAGGGAAAATACCTGAAATCCTCCACTGTCTGTGAGAATTGGTTTTTTCCAGTTCATAAAACTGTGAAGACCGCCGAAAGAATCAAGAACATCAAGACCTGGTCTGAGAAAAAGATGGAAGGCATTTCCAAGAATTATTTCAGAACCTACATCTTCAAGACTTTGACCTGTAAGAGCTTTAACCGTTGCATTGGTTCCTACGGGCATGAAGACAGGGGTTTCAATTATCCCGTGTTTGGTATGTATTCTGCCTCTGCGGGCGTTGGTATATCTGTCAATGTGTAAAAGTTCGTACTTTATAGGTGAAACGTCGTCCATAAAATCCTCCGTTTTTTTAAATTTTAAGGCCGTCCCTGAGTAAATCAAAACTTATAAAAAACTCAGGTATTCCTATACAGTACGGGCCTATTTCATACTGCTGAAAAAACATTACTATACCTTCTTCGGTAAGATAAAAGTTCTGCTCATTTTCTATACGTTCAATACTGTCTGAGAAAAAAGTTCCCTCTTCTGTTTTTTTCATCTGCATATTAACCTCTTTAAGAATCACGGAAGAGTAATCATAATCATCTCTGAAGAGGCTGCGCAGCTCAAGGTTTTTACCTGTTGAAAGATCTATATTATAGGCTGTTTTTACGGTAAGGCCATGTGCTCCGCCTGTAAACTGGTAGTAGTTTATTGTAAGACTCAGAAATTTTTCGTTGAGAAAATGAATGTCATACTGTGACCATGCGGCATATGGCATGAAAGGAAAATCATATTTTTTTGAATCTTCAAATCCCTGCTCTGCCATATCGTGGATAGACTGTATAAACTCTGATGCGTGATTAAAAAACATAGAGTTGATATAGTTCTGTGTAGGAATATTTTTCATGCCGTAAAAAACGGGAAACTGCATATTTACTTCAATAAACTCTTCGTTTTTTACTATGGTGCAGGTAGCAGAACTTGTATAAGCCATGGCAAAAACAGATAAAATCATAACAACAAACAGTACTGACAGTTTTTTCATTTTAACACCTCCTGTAAGTTTTATAGATATCAGTAAATATTTTTTATTCTGAATAAAAGTTCGTCATAAGAAAGTTTTGTGCCATCAAGGAGAAAGTCAGGATGGTCTTTGAAACTTACTCTACTATCCAGGAACTTTAGATTTGAACGGCTCAGACCTATAAAATCAGACTTGTACTTTAGAGGTATTTCAAGCCGGTTGAAGTCAACCGTAGTAAGTATAAAACGTGCTATTCTGCTTTTTACAATGCTTCCAAAAGACTCGTGGTAAGGTCCGGCCACAATATTTTCCTTTTCTTTGCCGTAAACGCAAAGACCCAGCCGAATAATCTTTTTTTTCATTTTTTGAGCATAGATACTTATAATAGCACATTTTTCAACGGCGATATCAAGAGTTTCAGGGGTATAAACTCCCTGCCTGTACTGTTGTTCAAGCATGCTGCCTTTAAGTACTACGCTGGGATGGACTCTTAACGTAATGGCATTGGTACAGCAGGATATAAATCCGCTTAGAATATCCTTATGAAAGGAGCTTTCTTTTAGACCTGTCATAATATGAAGGCCGTATGGTATCTTGCTCTGATCCAAAATGGCCAGGGCTTTATAGATATCGCTCACGTCATGAGGACGGTTGGCAGCCAGAAGAACATCATCAAAAAAAGATTGAACCCCAAGCTCAATAAGATCTATTTTATAACCGGAAAGAATATCCATTTTTTCCCAAGAGATTTCATGAGGTGAGGTTGAAAACCTTATGCCCGATGCCTGGCCAGATGTGACCTTAGACTGCGCCCAGTCAAGATAAAAGCGCATTTTTTCTTCATTAAGGGCTGTAAAGGTCGAACCGTAAAAAGATATATAGATAGAATCTTTTTTTGAAAACCAATTCAAATACTTATTAAACTCAAGTTCAAGTCCGTTTTTATCAGGATGCTTGCTAAGACCCGTGGCTGAAAACTCGTTGCAGAAACTGCAGATTTTTGAACATCCTGCATGCGGAATAAATATAGGAACGATATACTCTTTTTTCATAAGATCCCCCATAATTTTCTTCAGTAATCCAATTATATCAGCAAAGTATCTTTTCAAAAAGAGAAAAAACTCTTTTTTAAATGTTATAATGGAAAAAGAGTACAAACAAAAAAGGAGGAAGTATGATTCTTATAAAAAATGCGGATGTTTATGCTCCTGAACATATCGGTAAAAAAGACCTTCTGATTGAAGGAGGAGTGATAGGCTATGTAGAAGATTTAATAGATGAAAAAAAGTTTCCTGTGGATATACAGGTTATTGACGCATGTGGAAACTATCTTTTTCCTGGTCTTATAGATTCGCATGTTCATATAACCGGAGGCGGTGGTGAAGGCGGTTTTACCACAAAAACTCCCGAAATACTTCTGAGCAGCATAGTGCAAGGCGGCATAACAACAGTGGTTGGCTGTCTTGGAACTGACGGTTTTTCAAGGAGCATGGAAAATCTTCTTTCAAAAGCCTATGCCCTTGAAGATTACGGAATAAGTACTTTTATCTACAGCGGCTCATATCAGATTCCTGTTCTGTCACTTACCGGTTCTTATGAAAAGGATATAATGTTTATTCAAAAAATCCTGGGTGTAGGTGAAGTAGCACTAGCAGATCACCGCTCATCTCAGCCTGATCTCCAAAGCTTCATAAAACTGGCGGCGGGCTGTCGTGTGGCTGGAATACTATCGGGTAAGGCCGGAATAATAAATGTTCACGTGGGAGATCAAAAAGAATGTATAGACTACCTTTTTTCAGTATGCGAAAACACACAGATTCCTCCGTATCAGTTTCTTCCGACCCATATGAACAGAAGCAGAAAGGTTTTAGAACAGGGGATATTATGGACGGAAAAAGGAGGAAGTATAGATTTAACATCAAGCTCAGGTGAGAAAGATGAGGATAAGAAGCTTTCATGTGCCAAAGTACTTAAAGAACTTTTAGAAAGGAAAGTTCCAATAGGCAGTATAACTTTCAGTTCGGATGGTCAGGGAAGTCTTCCGATTTTTGATGAACAGAAGAACTTTAAAGGACTTTCCGTAGGAAAGGTAGAATCGCTTTTTGAAGAAGTGGCAAAGGCTGTGAAGCTCTATAATGTCCCATTTGAAACAGCTCTGAAACCTGTGACGGAAAACCCGGCAAAGGTTCTTAAGCTTAAAGACCGTGGATGTATAGAATGTCAAAAGCGTGCCGATATAGTAATCGCAGACAAACAACTGTGTATAGAGACTCTTATTTCCAACGGAAAGGTAATGATGCTGGAAAAAAAGCTTATGGTAAAAGGAAACTTTGAATAAAAAACCTGCACTGTTTTTACTGTGCAGGTTTTTACTATATGAAAATTGACCAAAAAGGTATAGTTAAAACTGAAAAAGCTGTGGTAAAAAACACTACCAGACTTCCTACCTCTGGTTCCTTATTCAGCTCTGCTGTTACCACCACCATATTCATAGCTGTAGGCATGGCGGTTTCAAGAAGGAAAATCTTTCTATACATAGGCTCCATGGGAATTATGCTTACGGCAAGAAAGCCTAGGACAGGCAGGAAAAGAAGCTTCAATGCCGTCAGCAGAACCGTCTGTTTTAAATTAGACGGACTGAGCTTTACTCTTGAAAGCGTTACTCCAATATATATCAATATAAAAGTTATAGCGGCATCGTTGAGCATATCTATAGGATAACTTACAAGGAAAGGGAGGTTCTGGTAGTTGACTCCTACAGCGGCAAGCAGCCAGCCTGCAAGAAAACCGTGTATAAGCGGGAGTTTTACCATGTTTTTAAGTCCATTCTTAATGTCTCCGCTCAGCATTACTATTCCTATACTGGACATTATAAGAGTCATAGTGATAGAGTATATCACTCCTATACGTATATACTCCTCTCCATAAAGAACAGTTATAATAGGGTATCCAAGATACCCTGCATTAAGGTGGGTTACTAGGTTTACAGCCACTCCGGTGTCATACTTATATACTCTTAACTTTTTCAGAACGATGATCATAATAGTGAATATTACAAATATTATAAGAAAAGCGAATAAATAGTTAAAAAAATCCTGACCAGAAGGAGGATTAAGATTTACGTTGACAAAAGCTATTATTGTTCCGAAAAGATAAAGCGTGAGTTTTCCAAGAAGTTTATGATCAAGGGTTTTAAAGATTTTTCCCAAAGCAAAGCCAAGAAAAATTATTAGGAATATGGGAACTATCCTGTATATTGTAGTAATAAAAAGCATCCGGTTTACTCTCCTTCACTTTTATATACTGTTACCTGGGTGCCAAGAGAAACTATGAAATCTATCTGTTCAACATCAAAATTGAACATTCTTATACAACCGTGCGATATTCTCTTTCCTATCTCCCATGGTTTATTGGTTCCGTGTATACCGTACTGTGGAAAAGAAAGTTGAAGCCATCTGCTCCCAATTCCGTTGATTATAGAACCCGGACGTATATACTCACCATACCAGTAAAGAGCAGGTTCTTTCTCCCTGTACATTATCCTATACTCTCCGGGAGGCGTTGAGTCACTTGTTCCCACTGCAACGGTGAAATTTTTGATAAGCCTGTCATAGTAGTACAGATACATTTTATTCTTTGAAATATCTATTTTTATACTGAGAGGACTATCCTTAAAAATTATCTTTGCAATCTTCAAAACCTGTCCCGGAAAGATTTTCGAAGGATCTTTGATATCATTTGCTATTACTATTTCGCCGGGGTGAAGGTTATAAAGCGTAGCAATCTTTGAAACCGTATCGTTTGAGCTGACAACATAATAATCTATCAACTCCTCTTCGAACTCTGTTTTTATAGAGTTCTCAGATAGTATAAGGTCAGCTATTTTCATGAGCTTAACATCAAATGAAAATTCCATTCCATAATAATTTAGGAATCTAAATACGGTATTGTACATACCATCCGGAAAATTTTCCATGTTTTGTATAAGCTCCTTGGCCTGAGTAAAGGTTGACTCAGGTGTGCTTATAGATGAAAGAACCAGATCGGCATCAGTCTTTACTGAATACTTATACTCGTATTCGCCGGCACTGTTTTTGGCTGCCCACAGACTTATTTCAGGAGATGGTTTGAAATCGGAAAGATTAATGAAATCCGGAAAAGATGAGTTACGTATACTCTGCATAAAATCTTTTCCTCGTATTATTGCAGTTAATTTTGCAAGTTTTGGGAGCGATCCGGCATAAAAAGAAAAGTAATATGAACCCAGGCCAAGTTTTTTTGGAACTATCTCTCTCTTGAAAGTCCCGGAAAAAAGAGTTATCCTCGGATCTTCCACAGCGACAAAGTTGCACACAACGGCGACGTCCACTCGTGAAGTCTGAGGATCATAGTTTTTTATATATAATGTAAAGTCTCCGCTGAAGGAGAGTATAGAAATAATACACAGATAAGAAAGCAAAAGTTTGATTTTCAAAAAATCACCTGCAAGAAAGGTCTATAGAACATTGTGCAATCTTTTTAAAACCTTTTCCTTTCCTAGAACTGTTATGCTTTCATATAAACCCGGAGTGATAAGCCTTCCCATCAATGCGCCTCTTATTGCCTGGAAAGTATTTTTTTTGTTTGTAAACTTTTTTTCTGCCACAGTGCTTAGTGCCTGAGATATCCCGTCAACAGTGTAAACAGCATTTTCAAGCTCCCGGATAGTTTCACTGATGACCGGAGCAAACCACTCCTTGGCTTTAAGTTCGCCGAACTCCTGGCAGTATTCAAGAGTATCCGTGAAAAATCCATATGAAAACTCATAGAGCTGCTTTAATGTGCTTACCTTGACTCTTGAAATATCAAGTACCGATTTTATATACTCTTTATCAAAGGACAGATGAATATTACAGGTTTTAAGCCAATCCTCAAAATGACTGTACAATGTATCGATATCCATACTTCTCATATGTTCGCCATTTATCCACATCAGTTTTTTATAATCGAATACCACGGACTTGTTTGAAACCATTTCCATACTGAACTGTTCAACCTTATCTTGAATATTGAAGATCTGTTCCTCGGCAGTCCAGCCGAGTACGCCCAGATAGTTCATCAAAGCTTCGGGGAGATATCCTTCTTCCTTGAAAAATTCAACCGATGTTCCGCCGTGCCTTTTTGAAAGAGGAGTTTTGTCTTCGCCAAGGATGAGGGGAATATGTGCAAACCTTGGAGGCTGAGCGTTAAAGGCTTCATAAAGCATTATCTGCTTTGGAGTATTGGAGATATGATCTTCTCCTCTGAAGACATGAGTGACCTTCATCAGCATATCGTCTATGACAACAGTGAAGTTATACATCGGTGCACCGTTTGATCTCATTATAACAAAATCGTCAAAAACCTGTGTATCAAACTCTATGTTGCCCTTGACCATATCATCAAAAGCAATTTTACGGTTTTTAGGCACTTCAAATTTAACAGTAACAGAGTATCCCTGCGATGAGTACTCTGATGGAAAATCATAAGATTTGAAGATTACCTCTTCTTCATTCTCTTTTGAATAAACCGCATAGTAAGCCTTTTTCTCTTTTATAAGAAGATTTATATACTCTTTATAAATCTCATTTCTTTCGCTTTGCCTATAGGGACCAAACTGTCCCGGTTTATCAGGACCTTCGTCGTAGTTCAGACCACACCAGTTCATATCCTTTATGATTATATCCTCGTACTCTTTTTTTGATCTTTCTATATCGGTATCCTCTATACGCAGTATGAAAACTCCATTATTTCTGCGTGCGTAATACCAATTAAACAATGCTGTTCTTACCCCTCCGACATGAAGAAAGCCGGTGGGACTAGGTGCAAAACGTACCCTTACCATAAAAATCACTCCTGTTATATGGATTAACCAACTACCATCCCAGATAGTTGTCTTTTACTTCTTTCATTTCAAGAACCTGTTGAGGAGAACCGTGAGCAATTATGTTGCCCTTGTGAACAACATAAAGTTCATCTACTACCTGAGCAATCTCATCGACATTATGATCGGTTACTATTACCGCTATACCTTCACTGGATAATTTTTTAATCATTCCTTGGATATCTTTTACGGTTATAGGATCTATTCCCACAAACGGTTCATCCAGAAGTATAACCTTCGGTTCGATAAGAAGAGTTCTTGCGAACTCAAGCCGTCTTTTTTCTCCGCCGGATAAAGAGTCGGCATTTTGGAGCAGAAGAGAATCTATTCCGAAATCTTTTGAAATCTTAAGTATTTTCTCATCTCTGTTTTTTATTTTCAGTATATCTGCAATCATGTAAAGGTTATCTTTAACCGTTACATTTCTGAATACCGAAGGTTCCTGCGGAAGATAGCCCATTCCCAAAAGAGCTCTTTGAAATATAGGCAGATGGGTGATATCCTTATCTTTTAGAAAAACTTTTCCCTTGTTTGGGACTACAAGACCCAAAACAGTCTTAAACAAAGTAGTCTTACCGGCACCATTTGGTCCTAGTATGCCGGTAATCCTGCCTTCTTCAGCAGTAAAGTCAACATGGTTGAGAACAGTTTTTCTGCCGTATTTTTTGAGAATACTGCTGCATTTTATTACATACTCCATGTTATTTGTTTACAAGAGTAATCACAGATTCGGTTATATCAACGTTTTTGCTTGCATAAACCACACTCTGCTCAAACAAGACAAGATCATAGCCGTTGGTCTGGGCGTACTCGGTGATCTTGGTTTTTATTTCAGTAAGGAGAGCATTTGTTTTAGCTGTGTACTCATTCTGAAGGGCTGTCATATACTCCTGAGCTTTGGTCTGTATGTCCTGATATTTTTTTTGGAGTACATCTGTTGCAGCTTTGGAATCCTGAAGCTTCTTAAGATCCGCCTGATCCTTGTCTATCTTAGACTGATAGTACTGGAGATCATTTTTATACTTGTCTTCCATATCTTTCCACTTAATAGAACTTTCGGTTACCTTCTCTATATCGACGAAAGCTATCTTGACGGGCTGAGTATTATTGGCGGCTGCAAAGGATATAACCGCAAACACTACAAGTATCGCTGCCAAAGAGAAAAAAAGAGTCTTTTTCACAAAAAAACACCTCCGGAATTTATGTTGAGCTTATAACATTATACTCTAAAACTGTACTTTTTTCAATTGAAGAGATCAAAAAAAATTATTATATCAACCGATACAAAAATTTACATTACGTTTTTCAATAGCAAATTATCAGCAAATATATCTTTACATTTGGCTGTTACAATTATACCAGAAACATGTAATACCCCTATCCCCCTTGAGTATAAATCCCCCACCCTTTTGGCGGAGCCGATGATATGGTTCCGTTTTTTTTATATATATGGGAAGTTTAAAACATTAAAAGTATTTCAGTAACAAATTATGACAGCTTTTTGGAGGTTATTGGTAAAATATAAATGCATTTATTTTAAAAAAACTTTATTTTATATTAAGAAAACTTCTTTTTATGATAAAATAGCAGTGCTAGGAAAAAAGTTTTAAAAAGGGGGGATAGGGAAATGGAACTGGATAAAAATCTAATTCAGATGTTGAAGAACGAGGAACCTACCATCCAGGACCTTAGGAATATCGCAAAATCTCTGGGTCTTAAGCTTAGAAGGTCAATGAAAAAAAGAGACATAGTAAAGGAGATCCGAAGGACCCTTTCTCAGGAGAACTATTCCACAGTAACTTCAGACCATCTTCAGAACAATAAAAGAGCAGACGTATCGTCAGGCAGACTTTCCAGAATTTTAACAAAAAAATCCAATGACAGCACCGAACTATGCGAGACCTACAACAATGATAGACTTGTTCTTATGGTGGTTAATCCTTTTTGGGTTTACACTTACTGGGATTTTTCAAAAGAGCTTTCCTCTCATCTAAAAAAAATTCCTCATGCCGACTCCTTCTTTATGAGATTATATGACATTACAAATATTATCTTCGATGGCAGTAATGCAAACAGAATACTTCAGCAGAGTATAAAGATATTTGAAAAGTCTGGTGCATACTTTAATGTTCCTATGCCTGATGCGGATTATATTTCGGAGATAGGATACTATGAAAACAACAGGTTTATAGCAGTTCTGAAATCAAATATAGTGCATACTCCGCCTTCTTCACCCAGAAAAGTTAAGTTCCAAAAATGGGTTAATTTAAAAGATAAAACCGTCAAACAAATAATTTTAGACGAAAATTACCGTCCGCTTATAACCGTAATCGAAAAACTTATCGGTCCGGAGAATGCTTTTTCCAGCGGCTCTGCTTTCAGAACCTCAGAAATCTCAAAATCAGGAGGTATAAAATGAAGAATCCTAAAGGTTATTTTTCACTGATGCTTCATGCTCATCTTCCTTATGTCCGACATCCGGATTTTGAAGAATTTCTCGAAGAAAGATGGCTTTTTGAAGCTATAACTGAAACATATATTCCCTTGATAAAAATGTTTAAGAATCTTGAAAGAGATAAAGTGCAGTTTCATCTTACCATGAGTATAACTCCTCCTCTTATGGAGATGCTGGGATCAGATGATCTCAACCAGAAGTACTCCAGACACATGGAAAAGCTTATAGAACTTTGTGAAAAAGAAGTTGTAAGGACAAAAGATGAGGATCTTCGTAAACATAAGATGGCCAAATTTTATTTAGCTGATTTTAAGGAAACTTATGTATTATTTTATCATGATTATAATCAAAGGTTACTTGATGCATTCAGAGAGTATCAGGAAAAAGGATATATAGAAATAGTTACCTGTAATGGAACACACGGCTTTCTACCTTTTATGCAACAGTATCCTTCTGCCGTAAGAGCCCAGATGGATGCAGGTGTGAAAACTTACGAACGCTTTATGAAACGTAGTCCAAAGGGAGTATGGCTGGCTGAATGTGCTTACTTTCCCGGAGCCGAAAAGTATCTTTCAGAGTATGGAATAAATTACTTTTTTACTGACTCGCATGCCTTGTGGTTTGCGGATGAACCTGCGCATTACGGAGTGTATAGACCTGTAATGACTAATGAAGGGGTTTTTGCTTTCGCGCGTGATCCGGAGTCAAGTGAACAGGTATGGAGTGCGACGGTCGGATATCCCGGAGATTTCAGATACAGAGAGTTCTACAGGGATATAGGCTTTGACAGGGAGATTGATTATATAAAGCCATATATAGACAGAAGCGGAGTAAGGTGCAATGTCGGAATAAAGTATCATAAAATTTCCGGAAAAGATATACAGATCGATCGAAAGGACTATTACGATATAGATGAAGCGAAACAGGCAGTAAAAGAGCATGCAACTGATTTTCTCAATAAGAAAATAGAACAGACCAAAAGACTTTACGGTATTTTTGATGGAGAAGTGCCGCTTATAACTGCCCCTTTTGATGCGGAACTTTTCGGGCACTGGTGGTATGAGGGGCCGTTATTTCTTGAAGAGTTGTTCAGAATCATGGACACTCAGCAAACTGTCAAGCCGGCAACGCCCACATCCTTTTTGGGAAAAATAGATTCGGTGCAGGTTACGACTCCGTGTCAGTCAACATGGGGAGCTAACGGTTATAACGAAGTTTGGTTAAATGGTTCAAATGACTGGATATACAGACATCTACACCAAGCAACTGAAATTATGGTATGCTGCGCCAAGAAATATGAGCAGCCGGACTCTTTGAAAAGAAGAGTTTTGAATCAGATGGCAAGGGAACTTCTTCTTGCGCAGTCAAGTGACTGGGCATTTATAATGACGACAGGTACCACTGTAGAGTATGCTGTTTCCAGAACCAAGAACCATATAAAAAGATTTTTTGATCTCAAAGGCATGCTCGAAACCGATACTGTTGATGAAACCTTTTTAAAGTACTTGGAATGGATAGATAAAATTTTTGAGGATATCGATTTTTCAGTTTACTCAAAGGTTTAAACAAAAAACCATGTCGGGCAGTAATGAATTATTGTAACACAATTCAGAAACTTTTATGATAAAATACTTAAAGCGAATGTGTTTTAACCAAACAAATAGGAGGAGCAGAAAGATGAGAAACTGGTTTGTGAAACACGAAAAAATTATATCCATAGTCATAGTGGCACTCTTTGTCGTAGGAATAGTATGGTGGTCTATTGCTGCTTATATTTCTTCTCAACCGACAGGTTCCGGTACTTCTGTAAGCAGGGAAAATGCTGTTGCTGTTCTTACAAAAGATTCTACGGAGCTCAGCTATCCATACTGGGTAATGAGCGATGAGCTTGATAAGGCGTATCAATCGCAGTCTCAGCAGTACTATCAGTACTACGGTCAGGAAATAGATCCTGTTTTTGATTCACTCTCCTTTAAAATAAGCATAATCGATGACCTTATGGATCAGAAAATAGCCAGATATTATGCTGAACATAATAAGCTTCTTCCTTCAAAAAAAGACATTGAAAAAGAACTAAACAAACAGGTTGATGATTACTTAAACCAGCTCAAAGAAAATAAAACCAACTGGGAGCAGATCATAAAGTACTATGGTTCGGAAAAGCAGGTAAGAGATATTCTTGTAAATTCCATAAAAGATTCAATAGAAATCAAGCTTGTTGTTGACAGGATAACCGCAAAAGTCGTAGCAGTTACCAAAGAAGAGGCAATTGACTATATAACAAAGAATTTTGAACAGCTCAAGACTCAGTATGAGGAAGTAAAAGCTCAGCACATACTTGTAACAGATGAAGCTACTGCCAACAAGATAAAAGCCGACATACTCTCCGGTAATATAAGTTTTGATGATGCAGCTGCAAAGTTCTCCATTGATACATCCAATTCAACATCATCAGGTGAACTTGGCTGGTTTAAACATGGAACTATGGTTCAAGAATTTGAAGATGCTTCATTTAACGCAACGGTAAATGAACTTATAGGTCCTGTACAGTCACAGTTTGGTTCACATCTTATAAAGGTTGAAGATAAGAAAGTATTCAGTACACCTGAAGATGTATTGAAGTATCCTGATATATACAGCCAGATAGAGAATACATTAAAGCAGGAAAAGTTCAAAACATGGTTTGAAACATATAAAGCAGATCAGAAGTTTGGAAAGGTTTATGTTGATAAAGCAATAAGTCTTGCAGCAAGACTTAACTCCTCAGTTGAAGACAAAACAGCTCTTGAAGAACTTTTGAATGACTTGTCCATAGATGTTGTAGATTCAACAGGAAAGGCTTTGCCAGATGCCAAGTCCGAACTTATGGCCATTTTTGTCAATGCATCCAATGCACTTTCTCTCATCTATGATAAAAATGCCAATGATGCAACGGCTTATATTACTCTTGTTAGCAGCGTTGACAAAAATATTGTTTCCATGGGAATTGAAAAGATCAATGAGAAAATAAACGAGCTTACGGAAAAAATATCAAAAGACACATCCAACTTTACCCTTACAACAGAAAAACTCAAGTACGATGATGCTAAAAAGTATATAGAACTTAAAGAAAAATTTGAAACAATGAACCTTACGGATCCAAATGCACTTGCGCAGTATAAAAAGGAAAATGAAACCAAATCAGCATCGATAACCTCTCAAAGAACTGAAGTGCTTAAGGAGCTTTTCCTTCAGTATCCTTCATCTTCCAGAGTCGTTTCTGAGTACTATCAGGTAAATCCTAACGATAATCAGGTAAAAATACAGTATACCAGGATACAGCTTAACCAGCTTAAGGGCTATATTTCATATATAGGACAGGAAAACCTTATGGCCTACTTCAGCAAGCAGATAAACGACATGCTTAGAAATGTTGCAACTGTAGTAGGGGCAACTGACTCTTCAGTTGGCACAAAGCTCTCTGCTCTTGACCTTGGACTTGAAATTGCCGATACACTTGGCGACAAGAATCTTAAGATAGGCTATCTTGAACAGATAAAGGCCATAGATCCCAACTATATTACCGATATAGATAAGGTTATACAAGACACTAAAAACGCAACAGATGTTATTAACTGAACGATAAGGTATAACCGGGCCTTATATGGCCCGGTTTTTTATTTTAATGTATAATTTTAAAAAAACTAAATCTATGATATAATTAAGTACATGCAATGCAGGGACAAGATAAAAAACCGGGCTGAATGCCCGGTTTTAAATCCCGATGGCTGGGACGGTAGGATTCGAACCTACGATGTCGGAGCCAAAGTCCGATGCCTTGCCGCTTGGCTACGTCCCAACAATAATTCTGAATAATTATAGCACACATATAATCTCTTGTCAAATGAAAAGGAGGAAAAAGAAGTATGACTTTAACTTTAAGATGCTCTAAAACACAGCAGACATACTTGATAGAAAAAGGAAGACCTTTTTCGGAACTTGCAAAAAAATTTGAAAAACAAACCAACAGGAAAGTATATGGAGTCAAATTCAACAACAACATAAAAGAACTTTTTAAGCCTGTTGAAGAAAACGGGGAAATAGAATTTCTTGATCTGTCTACCCCTGATGGCGTGAGGATATATCAAAGAGGCCTGCTCTTTATACTTTTTCTAGCATTAAAAGATATTGACCCCTCAGAACATTACAGTGTCCACTACTCTGTTGGAAACGGACTTTATTGTGAGTTCAAGAATTCAGAAGCATCCGAAGAAAAACTTAATGCGCTTAAAAACACAATGCTGCAAATCATTTCTCAGGACATAAAATTTGAAAAACTTTCCATAGACAAGTATAAAGCCATGTCTCTTTTTTCGGAACAGGGGCTCCATTCCAAAGCGTTACTGGTTAAATTCCGAAAAAAGAGTACGGTCAATGTTTACAGAGCCAAAGGATATTACAACTACTTTTACGGCTATATGCCTGTTTCGTCGGCCATGATAGATAAGTTTGACCTACAAAAATTTAATGGCGGTTTTATGCTTTTACACCCAAATGAAACTTGTCCCGATGCTGTTCCACAGTACAAACATTTTGAAAAGCTTTCAAATACTTTTTCCGAGTATAAAAACTGGCTTAAGATAATGGAGATCGAAACGGTAGGTGAACTAAACGAGATAATACTTAAAGGAAAAGAACACAGCATTGAATTAATAAGGGTTGCAGAGGCTCTCCATGAAAAAAAATATGCCATGATAGCAGATGAGATAATAAAAAGCCAAAAAGCAAGACTCATATTGATAGCAGGTCCGTCGTCCTCTGGAAAAACGACTTCAGCAAAAAGACTTTCTCTTCAGCTTAAGGTCAACGGTCTTAAACCGGTTTCTATTTCGCTGGACGATTACTTTGTAGAAAGATCCCAGACACCTAGGGATGAAAACGGCAACTATGATTTTGAGTCTATAAATGCATTAGATCTGGAGCTTTTCAACAAAAACCTTGTTGATCTTCTTGACGGCAAAGCTATAGAGCTTCCTAAGTTTGATTTTATAAGCGGCACACGCAAACCATCCGGAAAGGTTCTTAAAATAGGAAAAGATCAACCGGTTATAATAGAAGGAATTCACGGACTGAATGAACAGCTTACCAACAGAGTTCCCAGAGAGTACAAGTTTAAAATATATGTGAGTGCTCTTACCCAGATGAGTCTTGATGACGTAAACAGGATTCCAACGACCGACACGCGTATAATAAGACGCATCGTGAGAGATTTTAATACAAGGGGACATTCAGCGTTGTCTACGTTGAAAATGTGGCCAAGCGTAAGACGTGGTGAAGAAAAAAATATATTTCCTTTTCAAGAAGATGCTGACGTTATGTTCAATTCGCATCTGGCATACGAACTTGCCGTTCTTAAACTTTTTGCCGAACCGCTACTTTTACAGATAGAGCCTTCCTGTCCAGAGTTCTCAGAAGCCAAGAGGCTGCTTCGTTTTCTTGATTACTACCTTCCTATTACCGAACTGGAAGAAATTCCAAGACACTCAGTAATAAGAGAGTTTATAGGCAGAAGTACCTTTGAATACTAGATGAATTGAATAATAAAATATATAGCCACAAAAAATAGGGACATCAAATGATGTCCCTATTTGCTTTGCGTATAAGCTTGAGACTTTTGATTTTTAGGTAAAAGCTCAATAACAGAGACAGAAGGCCGAAGATTTAAGTCGGGTTGAAGGATACCGTCGTTCTAAAACAGATCGACAATGTTGGGATAAAAATAGCCGGAACGTATTGGCCAAAAAAACACGCTGATTGTTTGTAAAAATCACCCCGTTGTTATTAGCTTAATCAGAGGACTAATAAGCGGGGTGATTTTGTTATAGTTTTTTATAATTAACTTTTTATGGAAATCATCCTTTTACGGAGCCTTGTGTAAGACCACCTACTATCCACTTTTGCATTAATAGGAAGATGGTCATCATAGGTACTGCTCCCATAAGCGCAGCTGCTGTAAATATGCCCCACTCTGTTTCAAACGGTCCATTGGCTGCGGTGAAGGACTGCAGACCTACTGCATAGGTAAACTTATCTTCACTCTGAAGTATTATCTTGGCCAGCACAAACTCGTTGAAATTGCCCATAAAGGTTAGTATTGTTACTACTGCAATAATAGGCAGGCAGAGTGGAAGAACGATTTTTATAAAAGTCTGAAATCTTGTGGCTCCGTCTATCATTGCAGACTCCTCAAGGGAATCGGGAATCGTGTCGTAATAGCCTTTGAAAAGCCACATGTTATAGGCTATTCCTCCAAGGTATATGAAAATGAGTCCTCCCATTGTATCAAGTCCGATAAAAGGAACGTAATCTCCTATGAACTTAAGTATTCCATACATTGAGACCATATACATTACTGCCGGGAACATCTGTATTATCATAAGAAACAGTAACCCTTGGTTTCTTCCTTTGAAACGCATTCTTGAGAAAGGATATGCTGCAACCGAAGTCATGGCAACTGTGAGCAACGAAGTTATAAGAGCTACCAAAACAGAGTTAAGCACCCATCGCAGGAATGGTTTTCTTATAGCTTTTTCCCAATCCTTCTGTATATTGTAAATATTTTTATCTATACTCCTCATCTTGCTTTTTATCTCGCCGTAAGGAGAGTCGTCTGCCAGATCACTTACTATTCTTGAAGCTCTTGCCATATCTGCGTTGGCGCTTTCATAAGAACTTTGATATATTTCAAGCATCTTTTCTACCGGAGTAATTTCGGCAACATTTGCACCATAATTCAGCTTCATGTAACTTGGCAGATCGTTCATCAGAATATCCGATTGCTGAGAGATACTGCTGAACATTACTGAAAGTTTTTGTTTTGCAGTGTTGAACTTTTCAACTGACTCTGTCATCCTGTCCTGAAATTTAAATAAGAAGTACTTTTTAAGGTTTGTAGGTAAACCAGGGTAGAACTTTTCATCTTCGATAGTCTTTGCATATGAGGATGCTTGGTTCATGGTCTTAATATCCTGCTGTGCAAGATTGTAAAGTACTATCATGTTTGGAAGGTATGTGATCTTTTCATTGAACTGTTTTTTGTCTGAATTTTCTATATCGAGAAGTTCTAGGTTTTGCTGAAGAAGAGCCTCTTTATTTTTGATAGTGACTAACGTACTGTCAGCCTGAGATGTTTTTTCCAGCAAAGTGACGTAAGAGCTTGTTATGTTATGCAGTTGGCTTACAGAAACATATATCTTCATACTTGAGCTTTCAATTGCTGTAAATGCAGGATGGACAAGTTCTTCATCCCTACGCTGTACAATTGAAGCAAAAGAAGAAAGAATATATTCGTATATCTCTTTATAGTTTAGTAAAACAGATTTAAAAGTATTGTCCCCAAATGATCCGACTGCTGATATATCTTCCAGCACAAGTCCAATGGATTTTTCTATCTCTCCTATTACAGAGTAGAGGTTTTGGGTTT